>Ga0116231_10000083_pt1 | contig 107531 bp, 73 predicted proteins | sample S1TSphgellanicum_2_FD_89695 | JGI IMG/M metagenome (GOLD analysis project Ga0116231, IMG submission 89695) | Host-associated microbial communities from peat moss isolated from Minnesota, USA - S1T2_Fd - Sphagnum magellanicum MG | ecosystem: Host-associated > Plants > Peat moss > Unclassified...
AGAAAAGAAGAGGGGGGGGCAGAAAACACAAACTGCCCTCGGAAAAAAAAGTTTTTTCACACATTTTCCACCCCCCCCCCCCCTCCCACATTTTCCGCAAAGACTTTAACTCCATATAACATATAGATGGACCAGATGTTTGTTACTCTAAAATTAAATTAAAATTATTAATATTTTTTTTAAGGTTTTAAGAAAACCTTTTCAAAAAATCAACCCAATATTTTTATAAAATTAATTAATTAAAAAAAATAAAAATCAACCAAACCATATGCACTTAGCTCCAACTACCAATAAAAAGTCATTTTGTGTACTTCTTTTTTAAGTACCCTTCTCTGAATTAGGACATGAGGAGGCGTTACCTTCATTATGTACCAAGAACTTCTAATAACTAGCGACATGACATGAATGAAAGGCTTCAACCCATCAATTGTTTGTTCCTTGGCTTTCAAGCTTGAAGACTTCTTGGGGTGAGCAAAGGAGCCGTGGTCATTTTGAACTTTGCTCTTATTATTATTATTGTTGGCAATTTAGCAAGTAACTACTAGTACAATTAAAATTGTCATGGCGGTTTGTCCGGTTCATTGCGTATGTCATTTTTTCTTTGTTACTATCCAATTTATGGTGGAAGGTCTAATCTTTGGAGAAAACGTATATGACATCTCAATTTTCCGTACTAATAAAACACCCACCCGAATATTATATTGTTACTCTAAACTGGGCCACCCCTAATTAATTGGAATTCTATGTGACCCACCCAGCACCCACTAGTGAGTGCATCATCATCCATGGGACGCCTGTTCTCATTGAGTTGTGGATGAATGAGAACTGAGTTCGTTACCATGGTTGGGAATCTCTCTGGTTGGGTGGGTATTTATTTATTTGATTTTTTCCAATACCTCTTGGTTCTGGTTATTATTCTATTTTTTTGAAAATTTGGGAGACCCCCTGGGGTTGGGGGTTTAGTTAACCTTTGTGGGTATAACCTGGGTATTAGCCTGGGTATTTAACAAATACACTATTAGTTTGAGCCCCATGGGTTTTTGAAAGCGCAAGGAAACCAAACATTGAACTCACATCGAGAATCCCATGTCCTTCTCTTCAAGTAGCCTAGAACCTGCAACACTCAAGCAATTTTGACCCTAAATTGTCAAAGAAGGCAAATAATAAACCATGGCCCAACATTTGGAGATCAAATGGAGCTTGTTTGGTAATCAAGTTCCATTGCAAAAAGATAAAATTGCAATTGTGAGTTTCACCTATTTTTAAAAAAAGATACACTTGACAAAACGAAATGGGTGCTTGTGAATTAGAAGTTAGTTTGATTTTAACAACCTTCACCAATCAAAAAGTTTTAGTACAAAACAAAAAAATTTAGGTGCTTGTGAATCAAAAGTTGGCTTGATTTTGTCATAAATGATTCTTACAATATGCACACTTCATCATCTTCACACCACACACCTAATCATATCTACATTAATTGAAATGTGCAATAAATGAGCAAGAAGCAACGTTTTGCTATATGCTAGATTTCAAATGTGAACTTGGGATGTGCCACCAAACACAAGCATTGTTATGCCACCATCCCATTTTCAAATCTATGCACACCAACATCATATACCAAGACAATGAAACCGTTGCACATGATAGAAAAACCACAACAATGCATGTAATATAACCTCATCATATACCAAATCCATGCAAATCATATAACCTCACAAAACAACACATTCATCACAAACTCAACATTGAGGTGTGTCACAAACCTATGTGAAATCCATCAAGTTTTCTTGTGACAAATTGTGTCAAATTTTCATGAAATAGATCTTCATTGTGAACATGCCCACCTTGCATTTAAAGCTCATCAACATTAAGCATGACAAACTTGTAAGATTTCGCTAGTAAAAAGAATAAAATCAACTTAGCAACCAAGCTGGATGTTTTTTCATGACACACATAATTTGTGACCAACTACATTGTCTTGAATTTAGGATCTTGCATCAATGCTAAAATATTATTATTATTTCTTTATCAAATGCATTTTCAATAGTCCCAATTCTTCATTGAAAACATCAAGATCTAAATTAACCAAATTATTTTAGATAACTTGGTTTGACAACTCTTCACAAAGATTTCAACATATAAAAATAATGAAATGCTCAACTTTGATTGAAAACACAACCAATCACAATTAGTGATAGCACTTCCACCATTGTTTCAAGTAAAACCTGTGTCTTTGGAAAAGGCACCCAACTTTGTTATGTTATAATCTACTGATTATAACACAAAGCAATAATTGATTCCAATGTGAAAGCATTTTGGAATAGTAATATGTACTTCACAAACCTAAAGTAATAAAACAAAAAAGTACAATCACATTAACATAAGCTACAATAAATGTAACACATGCTTAGTTTTTCACGTCTAGAAATGATAGTTTAATTTTATGTTGAAAGTATAAATGTTTTTAATGTAATAAGGTTCATAATGTATCATTGGAACATTTGAATTAATTGAAAAATATTTGATAGATAAAAAGCTCTTAAAAACATTCATTAAACATTGTAATGTGTGATTTTTAACACTAAAAAAAGTTGTAAATAGATTTGAATTTTTTTGAAAATTACATATATCTTGAAATTTTTTACATAAATCTTGATATACTAATATAAAGAAATTTTACCAAAAAATTGAATAATTTTTTAAAGAATTTTCTAAATTTTTTTTTTAAAAATAAAATTTCAAAAGCAATCCCCTAAGTAGGCAAGTGTGGCTCATGTTATCATGTTTGCACCCTAGAACAATTGCCCAAAAGAATAATTACCTACAAACATGTTTCAAATGCTTGAAAACCTAGACAAGCAAACAACAAACAAATAACAAACAACTTAAAAAATTAAAAAGTAACAAAAAATTGCAAAAACATTCAACATCACTTCAATTTGATGGAAATCAATTGAAACAAACCTTAGATGAATTTATAGAATGCCTCATATCCACAAGTCTTCATGCATATTTGTAAATTGATTCCTTGAGCTTGCTTTTGCAAAATATGCATGGTCAATTAACATGACAACATGAAAATCACATATTAAATAAAACCAAAATGAAATTTACCTCATCTTCGTGAGTGTGTTGAATTTGCACACTTGTGATTTCCCCTAACTCAAAGGGTGATATGTCATGATAGAAAGGTGTAAGTGACCAATAGGTGAATGCATGAAAACAAAAAGATGATAAGTTCAACTTACAACCTAGTACTTCTAGAGAAAGAAACACACCTTCAAGCTAGAAAGCTTGGTAAATTAAAGGTGATGAAAATGAAAAAAATCTTAATTCTCTAAACTAAAACTTTTGATGTTTGATGTTGTGGTTCATTGTTGATAGTCAACGAGTAATACCTTAAACCCTAAACCACAAGTTGAATTCAACAAACATAAAAAATAAAAAAATCACGACTTTTTCATTTTTAATTGTTAATTTAAAGAACATTTTGTGTTGTTTTTGCATGCAACACAAAATTAAACTAATAACTAACAATGTAATTCAACATTTGAATAAAGGAGAGTTAGAATCTTATATTTTTCAAGATGTTCATTGTTGTCATTTGTTACATGTCAATGACCTTCATCACCAAGGGGCGTGTCAAATATTTATTGCATGACATTAGTTTCTTGTAGTTTGTTATTTGTGATTGGAATTTGATTTAGTGTGAACATGATCTAATTTTTTTGTGTTTTTTTTTGAGGGGAAGGGTTATCCCCATGGTGTGGCTTTGAATTTCATCTTTCATGTTTTGAAATTCAAAGCACATAGGAGAGACATGCTTATGTATTGTGTGTTTTTGAATTTGGATCCTTGCAGTTTGTAGGTGAATTTTTTTTGAAACATGAAAGATGTATTCATGTATATGACTTTGTGTTAATTTCAGTAGTGTTGGGTGCTAATTTTGTAGCATGTGCAACAAACATCTTACAATGATGAACTACCACACCACAATGACAAACCTCGAAGTTTCCCATCTCAAGATTACAATCAAAGCCCCTTCCATTGTCGACTTTGCATTCAAAGAAAAATAAGGTGACGAACAATCACAAAAGATCAACAAGAAACATCTCTTTCCATTGCCTTAAGACTTTAGACACAAACATGCTCAAAAAGCATTGTTGTAATATCCTACTTGAAACAACAACAAAGTGTAACCCTAAATGAAAGTTCCAATAGATATGAATCAGAGGATTTGAATTGGGGTTTTGGTTAATATCCTTAATCAGTTCTAAGGCCATGTTTGAGGGGTGGTTATGCATAAATGTTTTTGGATGGACCTAGGGCCAGGGGGTGGAGGTTGTGATGAATTGATTTTGGGTCTTTGAAAAATTCCCCTCCAATTGTTACCAATGCATACACCCTAGTTGATATCCAATGGGTATTTCCAATGAAATCTGATACCCGGCAACAAAATTGGTGGAAACCTATCCTACAAACCCTTCTAATTTCACCTCACATTGCTTTAATAATACCTAGGTAAATGGGTAAGTATCATAGGTAAGTAGGTACTTAATGTAAGTGAATAAATATGTAAGTCACTTCGTGGCTACTAGGTAGATGGATACATGTGGATGGTTACTACATAGCTAACCACGGTGGTTAGCTTTGGGAGAGGAACACAACACAATGGAAAAGTTTCCATCCACAATGCTGTCCATCTTGCATGGTGTGTGGTGGGCGATTCATTGGGGTCCCCACTAGGCTAACATGTTTTGTGTTTCAGAAGAGAATTTTAATCCACACAACAAGCTAGCTTTGGATTCCTTTCCTTTCCATCTGGATGATACTAGATTGCACTTGTTCAACTTTAGGGTTTCGGGCTCAATAAAGTGGGCTACCAGAAAAGGACCCCATCAAGTTGTACCATCACCACCACCACCACCATGAATCCAACAAAAAAAACACTGAGTTTGACTAGAGAGATCAACACTATTCACAAAAATACAATCATGCGCATACTGCAAACAAACCAACAAACCAACAAACTGAACCGATTTCATCAGACTGCAAATATTCTCTGAGCTGCAATCCCCGAAAATATTTTGTCGCATCTCTGCACATTTCTACGGCTTCAAATAATAATATTAATAATAATAATATAGTTGAGCCTTTTGCACTTCCATGGCTTCAATTTCATGACCGTAGTAGTAGTCTTCACTTTTGATTTGGCACCTTCAGTTTTTTCTATTTGAATGTAGCTTCTATTTGAAGGTAGCGGTGCTGTTTTTTTTTCCTTGGATGGCTTTAAACATAAAAATGCAGTCACACTTTGGGTTTTGTGCTTCATTTCTTGTGAGACTTTTTGAAAGCCAACAACACTGTGGATGGTTACGAAAAGAAGATTAAAATGAAAGGGGAATCAACAACAAGAGCACAGACTACATAGTTGAATGGGTTTAGAGGGTTTAGGGTTTTAGCTGAAAACTTGCAAAAGTTGGATATTGAAACATTACACCAAAGATTACACATGTTCCACAATCTCCCCCCCCACCCCACCCTTGGGTTGATTGTGCACCTGATGAGGTCTGGTAGATCTTTTGCTTTAAAAAATAAAGGAAAAACTTTGAAAACATGAGCTCCAAAAATATGTCCAAGACTTGGGATGGTACGTTTATTAAGAACAATATGTATATATATATATATGCAATAAAATGGTCAGGTTTGGACTACAATATTTGTCGGTTGATAATAGTTTTCTTCAATGGCAAGCATCATGAGTGTGGCCAGATACTGATATAATGTGCACCCGCCCCCCTCCCTAAAGAAATTATCCCATGCACTTGCCACGAGTTATGTGAAAATGTAAATGAATTGAATATTTTTCTTTATATTTTTCCCCAAAGGTCCAAGGGGGGAGAGAGAGGCGAGAACATTGCTTCTAAAACAAGTCTTGTCACTCTCTCTCTCTCTCGCATCTTTTGGCAGAGGGCGGGGCAGGAAGGGGGGGGTGATTTTTGTAGGTACACCCTGTTTTGTGAGTGTTGTTTTTTATTCTCTTCCAAATAAGTCTTTTAGTTGTTCTACACACCACCTTTTCCTTATGACTTATATTGATGGTGGAACAACCACCCTTCTTCTTGTTTGACTCGTACTCTGGTAAGCGACAACATAAAAACCATATTTAAATTGTCATAGATCCACCACATATACCAAAGTTATGCAAATGTCTGTCGATGAGTAAGTAAGTACAATATGAGAATTGTGGGCAAGTTGGAAACTTTATGAGCTTTTTGGGTCTAAAAGATGTAACATTATTCTTATTCTTATTATTATTGTTGTTGTTATAAGCATGAATTTATTTTGCAATCACAAAGTCTAGAGTCTAGAGCAGCCTCCAAACTACTTGGTGTAAACTAAAAAATATGAAAAATAATTCAATTTGTACGAATTATCGCTCATTAAAAGTGTAGCACCCAAAAATATCGAGTGGGCTATTGCAAGCCATAAAGAATGTGAGTCCTTTTTGACCAGAATGTAAAGGGTTAGCCTTCAGGTGACCCTTTTGACAACCCGTAGCATCTACTAACTCTAAAGGGACACCAATTGTGATAGGGCATATGCCTAATGTAACTTTCATGCAATGGAATCAAGTTAGTTTTGGAAAGGTGTAATAGTTTGTGCGGTGTGAGCCGTATTTGGAACCGCATAGTCTAGTCTTGTTGAAAAAAACTTCCAAATGCCTCACTACTAGTGTTGGGAAGTGTACCCTTTGTCGTTATGTTACCATACCTTCGCAACACTAAGAGTATATAGGTTTGTTTCCTTCCTTTATCAAAAGGTTGTGGCTAAGTTAAAGGGTAAAAATTGATGAAGAACATGTATACACATCATTTTGGCGTAGTTGTAACACCTTGTGAAGGTTGAAGCGTATTGTTTATGTTTATTAATGATAACAAGGATTATCACATAACCATAACTGGCCATAGTGAGTATCTCAACAACTTGATTGGTTGTCAAGTCACAAGTAACTAGCCATATCCTATGACCTTAATGTTTTAGTGACCTACCTCCTCACAACTTAAGGTATCAATGTTAGCTTTCATTGGCCTTTCTTTTTCAGAACCCTATTCCTGCTTGGATGAAAACATGATAATTGCTTTTTTCATGGATGAAAATTGAATTTTTCATACATCCACTTGAAGGTAGGTAAATAGGTACAAAAATTAAAAAATTGTAGTGTAATAAAAAGTTACCAACAACTAATTTGAATGACTTCCTTTTTGAGGTCTACTTGATCTTCACGACAACCAACTATGCTTGGTAATTGGCATGAGATTGGTGGTTACTAGAAATAGCCTTGACATTCCCATGCCTATGTTATGTTTAACATCCAATGGGCTTCCACTGGTTACCTAGTCCATAAATAAAATCTAAGTTTGAAAATAAAAAAGATTATTTTTTTTGTTACACATTTCAAATATTCGCTTTCAAACATTAACATCAATATAGTTGATTCATCACATAAACTTTTGAAAGGTTTGGACAAAAATTTACAAAAATAATTCCTAAGCTTTCATGTTGTAATACTTGTTTGAAGGTTGTGACAAAAGCATGAAAGAACATGAAGCTAAGCTGAAAAACAAAGTCGAAGGTTTGATTTTGAACTTCATGAAAATTAATCATAAGATTTCAAATAAAGTCCCATAACATCAATGAGGGCATTGATGTTTTTCAAAATGAGGAATAATGTCACAAGTTTAACTTGGTGCATGACCAAACCCTAAGAGAGACAACCAAAATGATTTTTTCAAGATGAAGGAAGTTGGATGCTTCCAAATCAAATAAGTTATACAAGAAACATATTATGATCTGAACCTTGGGCTCACAATCAAAGTGAATGAAGGCATGAAAAGGAAAGCAAGCTAAGATATTGTCCATTCAAACATACATCCCACAAGTGTGAAGGAATGCCAAAACAAAAATGAGCCCAACAATTGCACTCTCCACAGTTGTGAGAGTATGTTTAAGTCTCAAGACATTTTCTTAATGTTGTTTTTTTTTTTCCATACCTTAATCTTAGTCATGAATCCAAGGTTAGGGTCATGAAAATTTTCTTGTTTGACTTGATTTCACTTGGAAGCATCCAACTTCCTTCATCTCAGGGAAGACACTTTGTCCCTCCTTGGAGTTGATCACACACCCAAGTTAAGGTTGTGATAATTCATAAAATAATTTGAATATCATGTCTAGAACTTGATATGATATTTAAAAACACTTATAACAAGCTTTAAGATGTTATATTTGCTTGCCAAAAAAAAAATTGTTTGGTAAAATTATGAGGTTCCAATCATAGGACATTAGAAATGACCGAATTTAAAAAGGCTGACTTTGGAGATTTCAAGAATTTTGAGAAAAAAACATTAGGATGTAGTTTTCATGGCAAGCTAAACAATACACCATAAGGGGAATAGTATCCTTTTGGGGCATAGGGTGAGTCTTGTGAGCTTGCAAAGTCTATTTGCTTTGAAATTACACTAGTTGTATTTTGTTTCTTATTTGTGTAGATGGAGATGACTTGAGATATTCAACACATACATTTGTATTTCATCTTTATAATGATCACATATGCCCTTTTGTTAAGGCCATTTATAGATACGATTTCATAATGCAATGAACCCCATTGGTGGCCCCTTTTTTGCCATAGGCTTGATGAGGCATTCAAAAGCTTCTTGTGACCCCCCACAAAACAAGAATAAAGTTGTTTCCTTCTCATCATGTTGACCATTTTGGATTAGGTTCACCAACCTTGGGCTGTTTGTCACATGTGTAAGCAATTTAGCAAGAAAACACACAAAAAAATATAAGGAGGTGGAGCAATGTGATGTATTGTTAGCTCCTTGGTTGGTATCGGGATTTAAGCAAAATGGCTTGGTGCGAGTCACTTGGTACGAGTCCCAACTTCCAAGACATCGAGATGATGCAACACAAGAAGAGGAAAGATTGTCCATATTTTGGTTTTTTTTCCTTGGGATTTTTTTTTTCTTGTCTTGGCATATCCATTTGATTGTAGGGATTATTTAGTGGGTGGAAAAGTACTTTCCATTGGATAAATTATCAAATTCAAAATCCAAATTCATTAAAATTTTATTTTTGTAATTTAGCATTCCATAGAAGACCTTTATTGTCACATTTAAAAAGTATTGATTCATTTTTTGGATTCAATTTGTTGCACTAGGTCAATTTTCTGAGTGCATTAAAACAAGTACTCTTTGGAACCTTCAAACTTTCAATTTTTTTTTACAATTTTAAACACCCCAATTTTAAGAGTTTATTTATTTATTTTTGGAAGGAAACAGGACTGGACCCCCCTAGCAAAAGGAAAAGAAACAACCACCACACCAGAACCAAGGGCAAAACACTCAAGAACACCAGGGGCAATAAACCTCACTCACTTAACAACCCCAAAGAAAACTTGGGTGTTTGGAATCACCAAAGGATTGAAACCCATTGTTTTGTGCACTCATCAAAATGTTGAGGAGAATTAATTAGGGACTTCCAAAATAGTTTAGCAAGCAAAAGGCATCAAGAGAATGAATGGGGGTGTCCCCCAAAATCATGGACTCTTTGTCACTACTCCATTTAACTCTTTGCATCTCTTTAATTAATGCTTACCAATTTCTGAAGGAAATTTGTAAAATGAGGTGGATCCCAATTTGTCCCATATCCCCATGCTTTTCTATTTTGGGCAATTGTTTTTGGGAGTTAGCAAGATAGGAAGAAGTGTATGAGCACATGAAATTGTACAATTTTTCATAGTTGGTTTTCTACATAATGAGGAGTTCCAAAATTCTAGAATCCAAATAGGTACCTAACATTAATACTATGTGGCCTTTTTACTTCTTTTATTACTACTTCCAGGCTGCAAAAATTAGAAGTGAAAGTATTAACCTAGCCTAATGTTTGGTAAAATTTGGGCTATTATTGAGTTACAAGTGGGCCATGCTAAACTAACACCTACAGTTAAACTGGTACCCTCCTTCACCTTCTTGAGTCAGGCCTTTTAGAGTATTCTTGCCACAAACGTTAAATTTGAACTGGGAAACCCTAGATTTCATTAGAGGAATGGTGCATTTGTTATGTTTTTAAAACAATCCAGAAATAATATTTTGGGTTCTTACCATTGTAATGATATATAGGCTAGGTGGTTGTTCAACAAAGCTAATACAACAACAAACAAACCTTTCACCCAAGCACCAATTTGGATGGATGGTGATTGGATTGGGTTTTTTCTTTCCATTGGGTTCTTGAGCCCAAGCCAACTAACCCCAGTTAACACAGTTAATCTATTCAATGGGTGCTGGGTCACATGGCCTTCATTTCTTAAGCAAGCACCTTCCGGACGCTCCTAAGTGAGAGCGTGGTAGGTGCCAGCAGATTCTATGTACCATATACGTACTAGAGAACGTGCCCCCTACGACACATTCGTCCCCCTAGTGACTCATCCGAGGCAGAATGTACTCTAGGAAGAGGAGAGCATTCCTTGAGTGTAAAAAGACCACAAACTAGGTAAGTTCTAGTTTATCATGGGTAGGTAAGAAATGACTAAGTTGAAAGTAGCAGCCAATTCTGGCACATAAAATGCTTGAAAGTTTATGGAATCAGCAGGTTATGATCCTTTACATGAAGATTCCACATTAGAATTACAAAACCGGTCTGTGTGATGAGTGCAAATAGAGAAAGAGAGATGGGGTGTGCACCCAACAGCAAACTTTAAACCCTAAACCCTAAAACCTGGTCAGTCCTGTGAGCACAATTGAGAAGATTTTGTGGTAACCCATTTTCATCTGCTGCATGTAGGCTAGATCAAAATCATTACATGAGTTGTGATGTAGGACTAGTGCTGGAGCTTCTTCTCCTTAGATTGCGCCAAGGAAACACGCGCTCTTCATTGTGGTCCGAGGCTCCAGGAGAGCTTTTACTGGCAACAACCTCAGCTTCCCTTCATTATTATGGTGAACTCATTTCATGGATGTGTTGTCTTTCTGTCTGCAATGGAATTTGGGTCTTTGACTACTACCAAAGCTTGAAGAAGCACCACCCTTTTAAAACACCGCGAGCTTATAATAACTAATACCCTAATAAGCTAGACTAGGAGAGGTATGCAAGATTTTAACACCCCCGAGAAGTCAGGGAGAGGAAGTTCAGGACTCGAGACATTGGGAATCATGCCTGAACCCAAGAGGTCAAAATTAGTTGCAAAAACGAAACTTCACTAATTAATGAGTTTGCTGCCTTTTGAAGTTTTGCAAGTTTCAAGGATCACAATGAACAGAAGATATTCATGGATATATTATATATATATAGCCTTTCAATGCCTTGGTTTTGGAGTTGCTATTGTTGGTGCTATTGTTTGAAGTTTTGTCCCCCAGCTTGCTTGGTGGCAAAGGAGCTGGCCAGGTAAGTATTATTACTTAGTCTAGTACTTACCGATCACCTCTTTTGCCATTGATAACAGGAGAGTCACTCTTGAGGGGACAGCTTCGGGCCTATAATAATGTATTAATGCATTAATGGTTGGAACACTTCCCTTAAATTTCTAGTGTGCGGTGTGAACTCTGGAGGGCACACTACAAACACAGCTCTTCCTCTGCCAAGGGTGAGATGTTTTGAAAAGTGGAATGCCGGCTTCAGTGGGCATTTTGTTTTATTTTCATTTTTACCATGATATCTAGTGGATATCATCTGGGTATCATGAGAGAACATTGAATTTTTTTGAGGCGGTGCTTTACATTTGTTTATGCCCTTGAAGGGAGGCGTTCTTGTAATTAGCTCCCCCTCCACTACACTTAGTGCTTGTGTTTCCTTGCCTAGGTACATGATATGTTGTGTGACTGTATTAAGTTTTATAAGTACCAAGGTGGATGACCTTTTTATTCATGTATGTTAACATCTAGGGAACGTGTTAAACCTTCATTGACATCAAAGCAAATGGACGATGATATTGTTATGCTTACATGAAGGTGGTAATCATGATCTTTCATGAATATGAGGTCCCAAAACTATAATGTTGCAATTTTACATGTGTGATATTCAATTCGATCAGTTCGTAAATAGTTTACATCCCCTTCCATACATTTCAAACTGCAATTGTTTGCCAGCAACAAACATCATAGGTAATCAAAACCCTAGTCCCACATACAAAGCTCCATACACATAGTGTGGACAAAATCATTGATAAAGTTTTTACCAAGGGCTCTTCGAAAGGGCATTCAAATTAGATATACATCCAATTCTTGCACACCTGTTATAACCCCTTTTGATATTGATACCACCCAACAACCCCAAAGAACTCACTTGTCAAGTATAAATTCTTACACATGGTCATTTTCTAAAACAATTATTTCCAAAACTTGCCAACCTGAACAACATAATTTGCATGCGGAGGCATTTGGTTCATCTATGAAACATACAATTTATTATTTTCAAATCTTCTTTGGACATCAAATTTAATATGTTAATATAAAAACACAAATCCTTGCAACACTAAGTTAATACATATTTTGCAATGTGAGTCCATAGATTCACCTATCTTCACTTTGTACTTTTCATATCATAACCATGCCTCATGAGAATCTCAATGCTCCGATTGCTTGTCAAGTCACAAGTTGCAACCTATAACCCTTTGACCTCTATTTCATAAATGACCTACTAGTTAGCACAAGGTGCCACCCTAGGCTCTCATTGGCCCAATGCTTCGGTAACCCTTTGTTGCTTGGATGAACATTTCATAAAAAAAATTTGCATGGATGAAATGAGGGCATCTCAGTTCTCATGAGGGATGCTTATATCCAGTAACCTGCGAGAGGGCCCTGGTTAGCACAAATAGTCTTGATGCATTGATGCCTTTACTATTCGCCATAACCAGAGCCCTTTTTACCTAGTTGTCCAATATTATAAAAAAAACCATTCCAACTCATTTTCATTGAGTTTTTCCTTACGGAAAATACATTTACATAGCAATGATAATTTTAAAGTGTAGTGACACTTTTTACACGTTTATATTGTTCATCAAAACATCCCAGTCTCCAGAAAAGAAAAAAAGAAAAAAGAACAATGGTTTTGGATTTGGTTCCATCAATGGATTTTTCATTTTTCTTCTCTCTCAGTTCTGACTGGCAAAAGCTTGAACAGGTTTGACTACTTTACTGGTATTAAAACTCCACCATTGAGTAGACACACAGGCCTTCAAGACATGACCCCTGAGTATAAAGAAAAGAGGACAAAACAGGGAAGCCAAAAGTAAAGGATGCATAAAGAAATCACTCAATAATGCAAAGAAGGGAAAAAAAAAAAAAAAGAGAGACAAAAAGAAGAGCCATGAAGGCAGCTAATGAAAAGAAAAAAACCAGGACCCATGTGTTGTGTGTGCTTGTGTGTGAGCCATTGTGACAATTTCATCCAAAATAATATTTTTCAATTGACCGACAATGGGAAATTTAATTAAGCAAATTGTCTATCAAACTAGAGTAGGTGTGAACTTGTGAGTTCATGTTACAAACAATTTATATGTTGTGTTTAGATTCATGATCCAAATTGATTTGTGGGTCTGGGATGCATGAAAATAAATGATTTTTTTATTAAACTTTGCCATGTGGAGTAAAATTAAAAATTGGTTAGTATTTTTCTTAGATTCATGTGGGGTACATCCAAAATGTTTGGTTCCAAACTTTGGCATGTGGAGTTTAGAACAAAAGAAAAATAAGATAACTTTTAAACCTTTTTTGTTAGATTCATGACTAAATGATTTGTGTGTGGTGTCATGCATCAAAATGTTTTGTTCTCCAAAACTAACTTCACCTTGTGGAACGAGGAGCTAATCAAGTATTAGGTCATCCATGTAAAAGCTCTCCCCCCTTGCCCCCTCCTCCCTCAATATGGCAAGCTCAAACCAGGGTTCGGGTGGTTATTATAAATTGGAACAAACATGTGACAATTATCAATGTAGTTCTTATGATTCATAATAATAGTTCTCACAAAATCAACGACCTAGTTATGTTGTATAAGCACAATTCTCAAATTTGTTTTTGAAACAAATTCAAATAACTGAAAATGAAATTGCCATTTCTGTCATGAAAATCACCAATTCTTTAAGGCTTTTGAAGTAGCTAGGACTAGGTGGTTCTTTATAAATTCAAATAACCACACAACATTGGTTCGAGCAAGTGTTTGCCAGATATACTAAAAATTTCAAACATCAACATGCATAATTGCCCATACATTTATAAAAACCATATCCTGATTTTGGTCGGTTTTTAACATCCAGTGATATTAGTACTTGGCATAATGTTTATGTGTAAATAACCTTACATGTGTATGTGTATCCATCCTTAATGACCACTTCACATATGCATATTTGTTGCAAAACTTGTATAGGCTCCTAAACATGTATATCTTATTGGATATGCACATGCATATGCATATATCTAGTATATCTGGTTTAGGGTTTCTCAGGTTTTTTCATTATGAACATCAAGATTTCTATTACATCACACTTTGTTAATTTGATGAAGAGGATTTTCATTGCCCTTAAGCAACCAAGAACTTTTGAGCTTTGCATTTCATGTGAGAGGGAGAACAACTTGAAGTTTGCATTTAAGTATGGAGTTTGAGATTCAAGGAGATTTGAGCTTTTTGAGAAGCTTGAAGTTTGAGCCTTGAGAGAGATTTGAGGTTTAAGCTTTGCACAATGGCTAAACAAAACAACACCTTTGAAAATGTTGATTGGTTGGCCAGCCACTTGCATTTGAATGTGTAAACTCAAAAATGATCAATAGCATATCAAACATAGAGTGTGTGTTTGCAACCAAGCAACTAATGGAATTTGAGGTAGCAATGTAGCTTCTAACTACCATAGCCTAGGGTCAATTTCCACATTGACAAAACAAATAATTATTTTTAAAAAATGGAATTCATTTAAATTTTTTGAAAAAAATACATTTCCATCATCTACTATAATATTTTGATATGAGTAGTGAAATTATTCAGAATGTGACGTATGATACTTGCAATGATTTTCAACATGTCAACTTCATATTTTCACAAATTTTCATTTCACTATTTTGAGGATTATTTAATGATGAAACTGACCTTAGGGTAAGGTATAGAAGTTCAAGGTGGGTTTCACACAACCAAGCTAAAGCATCTTTGGTTAATAACAACTATCATTTGATCAAATAAGTAAAATATTTCGATAAGTTGCATGGACAACTATTCAAGTTTCACATGTATTCAAAAATTCCTAGTCAAGTTTTTGCTTTTCTTTTTAGCAATCAATGATTGCATGTTTCTTTTAAATTTCTTGTCATTCTAAGCAACCTTGATTTATAGGAGCTAAATATAGGCGAAGCTTTTGCAAAGGTTGAGTTTTTGTGTGGGGTTAATTGGGATGATTTTCAATAGGGTGTGTCTAGGGCAAGAAACTAGTGTTGCATTGGGCAAAGTTTTTAAAAGAATTATGGTTTCATTTCCCTCCAAGTTATTTCATTTTTGGAATGAGCAGTCTCTCAATGTTTGATTGAAAAAAAAATTGTGATCATCTAGATTTTAATATGCGTAACGTTTGCATGCATTCATAGTTAGTTTGATTTTCAAAACTGACAAAATTTCCATTTCAATTGAAAGAAAAACAAAATTGAACTTGAATCCATATCCATGTTGACAAATATATTGCTGAAATCTTTTGTCCATATCTCTCTCTTAAATTTTTTGTCATAAAATATGCCTTATCGGTATCCTGAGGTGAGCCTTGGAAATGTGATATCCAGCCAACACTGGTTCAACAACACTCAAAAAATAGGAAATCTTCCACTCATGAAAGTTCTCCAAAGAAAAAGAACTGATCATCATAGTTCACACCAATAAGAAGTACCACTCTTGGACAGGTATTTGAAATAGGACCCCCCTCGCCCCGCCCCCCCAAAATGGTATATAATCACAGTAGTTCCGGAACAATTGCATGAACAAACCGCTGGTTCTTTTCATGAAAACTGTGTGGTTCATTTTTATTCCAATTTCTTTTCACAGAACCAACTACTGGAGCAATTGAAGGGTTGTCTGACTCTGAAAATATTTCCAAAACAAAAGAAAAAATTCCTGGAACCTGGCACAGTTCAGTTGAGTTCAGTTCAGTTCTTAAAAAATTCAAATAACCGCACAGCACTGGGAAAAAAGTCACAGCTGATGATGAACATCATTTCTCAGACCCCCAAATGAAAAAAATCACTTCATGCAGCAGCAGCACTTCTTAGTCAAACTCCAAAGTAACTGTAAATTTGTGTGTGGGTTGGATATTGATATGGTTTTGGTACTCTATTGTGTGTTGATGTTGTTGCTGCTAATGGGTGATGATGGTCCATGGATGTTGTTGTTGTGTGTGGGTGGTGTGGCTAGATAGATAGCTGTTGCTGCAAGAGAGAGAGAGAGAGAGAGAGATATTTTTATATATACTAACATTATTATTAATATTAGTTTTGCATTAAAACCTCTTGAGATTCTCCAATCTCTCGCAGTACACGCACCAGTGTCGCTTACTGTGCACCATGGCCCACCACCCACATAGTACTCCCAAGGAAGGAAGGAAAGAAGTACTGTGCTGTTGGTAGCTTCATCAACACACACACACTTCAAAGAGAAGAAGAGAAAGAAACAAAGAAAGAGAAAGAGAGAGAGAGAGAGAGAAAGAAAGAAACAGGGAGAACAAAAGAGTGGAGAGTCGGAGAGAGAAAGAGTCTGGAGAGGGCTCAGAGAGAGGTGAGTCGAGAGAGAGAGAGAGAGAGAGAGAAGACTGATGATCTTCAAGCTGAAATCTTTTGGTTTTGGGTTTTGTTTGCAGTGACAAAAAGCCCATAACATTTTTTTGCACACCCATTTTGTCTGAAATCCTCGTCCACGAGTGTCCAATTTGTTCTTGCTCTTGTTGTTGTTCTTCAGCTTCACCTGCATCATCATGCTGCTGCAGCAGCAGCAGCAAGCTGTTGCTGTTGCTGTTGCTGTTGCTGGGCAGGTGGTGGTTGTAACATGGTGTATGTATGTAGCTGGTGGCGGTGATCATGGTGATACTGTAGCTGCTGCGTATTATCCTGATTGCTGCACGGCATCGTTAGATTTTGGAGCTTGCTGCACAAAAGCAGCTGTATTAGTAGTAGTAATAATCCACACAGCAGCTGCTAGTGTTGCTGCTGCTGCTGCTGCTTGCGTTGGTGTGCAGGCCCATGATGCAGCTGATTGACGTAGCTGCTCATGGTGTAGTCAGTAAGTAAGGAAGGGATGAGGAGGAGGAGAAGAGAAGCTGGACTAGAGAACTGTTTTGAAGAAAGTTCTTTTGTGGTTACAAGTGCAAGAGCTTCTTCGACGTCCTCGAGTCTCCTCCCTTATCAGCTTTGTTCTCGCTTTGTTTAATGCGAAGAAGAAGAGGAAGAAGAGAGGCGAAGCCAATGATCTCAAGTTCTACACTGCTCATGGGTTTGTTGTTGTGTGCAAATCCCACTTGATTCTGTCACGCGTGGGTAGAGTCGAGGGGTGAGTGAAAAGCAGGAATCGTGTTATAAGTATGTATTCCTTTTGATTCCGATCATCAGAATCTAGATCAAGAGGTGGGTGGGACCTTCTTCCTGCATGAGGCATTTAGACGTTCATTTTGTAGAGAAATTCAGGCAAGCTTGAATATCCAGAGCTTGTGGAGCTTGCATCGAGTCGAAGTATGCACCCAGATTTCAGGTTACGGGCCTAGATCAGCACAGGTGGAGACGAGTTAAATACTCGCGGAGCTGGAGAGCCCCATTTACAACAATCTTCTTCTTCTTAACTCGCTCTGCAACATTCCTAGTCGTTACACTAGAGACTGTTTCAGCCTTATAGCCGCGCCTTGCGAAGCTGCACGATCGATCGCAGCAGCAAGCTTGGACTGATCCAAGATTCTCAATGCTGTATTTTGTGACACAAGCATTGAAGAACGACGGAGACCAGCTATTTGTTGGAGTTCATGAGCCGGGGTTCTTCTTTCTTTCGTTCTTTCTTTCTTTCTTTCTTCTCTCCACAAGTTGGTTGTTGAGCACAAGAACATCAGCAGCTTTGCAAGGCTGTTAGATTCGTGAGTAGTGCAGCAGCAGCAAGAAGGAAGAATGCGGAGCATGTCCATTCACCAAGAAGCTGATGCAGGTCTTCCGATCACCAATCTGGGAAGCAGTAGCTGTAGCTTACAGTATGCGGGTAACTGCTGCACAGGCTCAGCAGCTGTGAGCTGCTTCGATGCTGTAGATCATACAATCCGGCAGCGCAGCAGCAGCAGCTCCCTTCCCGCAAGTCACAACTCATCGTATGAACGAGCATCCAGCAGCACTGGATCCGACAACAACAACAACAATAACAAAGAAGCGAACGTGGAGAGCTTCGCAGCTTTCCAGGCGCTGACTATCATGTCGCCTGGAGGCTTGCAAGGCATGGCGACATGGGGCAGGCCGCGCAGCTCGGTCGACAGCTTTGGCGCAGGCGGATACGACATGAACTCATGTGCCGAAATTAAGCTTTCCTGCAGCGATGAGGAGAACTGCGTGCCGGAACATGCCGCGGTCTGCAGCTTGGACGACGACGACGATGCAGCTCATATCAAAGACTCCACGAACGAGGAAGAGGAGGAGGAGGAATCGGAGTTGAATTCCAAAGAAGATCATGGCGACGGGGGCGTGCAATCCAAGCTATGTCCTCGAGGTCACTGGCGTCCTGCCGAGGACGAGAAGCTCCGCGAGCTTGTATCACACTATGGTCCACAGAACTGGAACCTAATCGCCGAGAAGCTCCAAGGCCGATCAGGTACACAGCTCCATCATCATCATCATCATCATCATCACCATCTTGTTCTTCTTCCTGTTCCTGATGCGTCCTGCATGGGTCGTCGCTGGTCTGCGGATGCAAGGGGGGTAATTCTTTTGTGCTTGCTTGCTGCAGGCAAGAGCTGTAGACTGCGATGGTTCAATCAACTAGACCCGCGGATCAACCGTCGGCCATTTACAGAAGAAGAAGAGGAACGATTGCTAGCAGCGCACCGCTTTCACGGCAACAAATGGGCCATGATCGCTCGCTTGTTTCCTGGTCGCACGGATAACGCCGTCAAGAATCACTGGCATGTAGTCATGGCGCGCAAGTTCCGAGAGCGCTCTCGTGCCTACGGTCGTCGTCACAGCAGCAAAACTCCTCAACAGCAGCAGCTAGTATCATCCTGTCGCTCCTCCAGACCTCATGCAGGCAAACGCAGCAGCAACAGTAGCAGCAGCAGCAGCAGCCTGATCATCAACTCTAGCGTCATCGTCGATGCAGATCAGCTGCCTTTCTCCATGAATAGTACATCGTTCTCGACGCTCCCGCTTTCCAAGGTACCTCGGCTCTCGTCCTCCTCCGACTCCCGCGACGTCGATCTCCGAGGCGCGGGCGGCTATGGCGCCACCCCTACTTATAGCTCCTTGCAGCTGAGATCCCAGCACGTTGACAATGCGATCATTCTAGCTGCTGGTACCTGCAATCAGCTCTTCCTGTTGCTGCAAACACTTCGTCCTCTCTTGCTGTCTACAATGTTATCTGCTTGAGCACGTTGTCTTTTCTCCGGCCCAAGGTTGCTTCCGTTACTCGCGTCTCTCACATTCTTCTTTCTAATTTCCGCTAATCTTACTTACCATGGATTTGAACATGTGCTTGGAATAGCAGCAGCAGCGTCTTCCAGATCGTCAGCTTTCCAGCTACCAGCAACAAAGCTGCTGCAAGAAGAGGAGATTATGCTCCACCTGCAACAGACGGCAGCAGCTATGCAGGATCATCACTCGAGCTCCGTTCCAAGAGGCCGCCAATTGTATGCTGCAGCGCCTCCCGATGATCATCACTACTACCGCACGTCGTACCCATCTCTTCACCAACTCAACCAAAGTCGAGTACTGGACCAGCTTGCAGGAGGACTCCACCCTAGTCGACTGGACCTTAATGCAACAGCTTGCATACATGATGATGAGGCTACAGCAAGTCGAGCGTCTTCATCAGGCGCAGCAGCAGCAGCTAGCTCTTTGAATCGTCATCCTAGTATTCGCGCATACATCAACCAGAAGCAGCAGCAGCAGCTCCTCTATGAACAACGAACCTGCAGCAGCAGCGAAGACACTACTTGTTTAAGACTCATGGGTGCTGCTACTTCTGCTCCTGTTGCTGCTGCTGCTGCGACCTCTTCATCGTCATCTTCAACATGGGCAGCTACTAGTGCAGCAGCAAAACTACACTTGGATCAAATGCAGAAGCAGCAGCAGCAGCAGCAGCAACAGCAACAAAGTTCTGAAAAACTGCACATTTTTCATAATATTGCAGCTCATCAAGAAAAAATTGTTGCTGCAACACAAGCAGGTCCTGCTGCTGCTGCTGCTGCAGCACCAGCACCAGCGCCAGCTGTGGATCAGACATGCACTCCATTCATCGATTTCCTTGGAGTGGGAGCATAAGAAAATTATTTCATCATCAGCTCAGAACGGCATGGATTCAGATTTAAATCAGCGCAATGTCTGAATTCAAGGAATAAGCTTATTCAGATCAAAATCAGTTGCATCTGAATTGAATGAATAGGCTTATTATTATATTCAGGTTGGGGTTCACAAAAGGATTGTCTAACAAACAGAGAAGAAAAGAAAAGTACTGCAAAACCACACCCAACTTTTCCAAATTCACTCATGATCACTTTGAAGCTCAAGAGATAACTTCCCATGATGTTCAAAGCATCAAAGGTCCTGATCTAGGACCTCCGATTCCCTCCTCTTCTCTTTTTTTTTTCTTGGGTTCTCTCTCTCTCCCCCTCTCTCCCTCTCTCTCTCTCTCTCACTCATATTCATTCCCCCCCAAGCGTAACAACAATGTACATTGGAGATTCTCAACTTTAGCCATGGAGAGTAGTAGTAGCAACCCAACCCTTTGAAGAGCTTTCTTTTGTCTTTATATATTACTAATGTTTTTAGTACCAAAAATATAATCTGCTCAGGAAAAAAAGGAAAAAACTTGAGTGTTTCGTACATGAAGCAGTTACAGCTGCCATTTCTCATCTGTTTGTTACTGGGAGAGGACCTGGGGGACAAATGCTGATGTGAGTAAAGATCAAATCTATCTGCAATTTTATCTCATGATGAGTAGTAGTAGCTCAAAATCAAATTGCAAGGTCAATTCAACCTTGCAATTTACGTTCCAATTTGATGTCATGAGTTTTAGCTCAAAATCAAGTACCTGCCAGCTGATGATGATCCAGAGCATACATGAAACTATGTTCAAAACATTATCTAGTTTTAGCATACTATCTAGTTTTGGGTTTTGCAGCATTATGGATGATGATGAGTGTAACAGAAAAGTCTAGCACTGGAATCAGAGAGAGACATAGCTTTGATTGAATGAGAGACAGAGAGAGTCTTTTTGAGTTTTGAATATAAGGTGCAAAATTTGAAGAACATGGTTGTAGTTGTGATCAATCAAGGCAATCAATCAATCACTGGTGGGGGGATCGGATTCTAACCCAGTTCCGTCAAAATCCCAAGTCCAGAGGACTAAGCCTTACTTTGCTTCTGGTTGGGAACTAATTTAAAACTCTGATCATGATTATGAGCACATTGCAATAAATAATATAAACTTTTTGAGGTTGCTGTATAACTATTATGATCCCCGCAATATATGTAACAACTGCAAGGATCATTATACATACTTTAAAAAATCATGTTGAATTCTAATACTTCAGATTTTTACTTCAGTTTGCAATTTGCTCTCAATTTTTTGCGATTTCTTGAGAGTCATAATATGTGTCTGTTTCAGATGAACAGCACATTGATAATCAGATGGGGCTAGGAGAGTTTGAAGTTTTATAGCATCAAATTATGCACAACTAGTGAAGCTTATTTGATTGATGTTTTTAGAGTGTTCTTGATGGTGGATGTTTAAGGGTATCATGTCATATGAGCTCACCCTTTTAGTGTTGTGGGTTGCACCCTCAATTCGAAATCTAAGCCTGAGTCCAGAGCTACCCAAGTTTCATTAAGTACAATCCATTTGAGACCACATTATTTTCTTATGCAAGTTCTATCTAGTATGTATGAGTCTTGACGTGTTCCTTGGTTTGCAATGTTCAAGGAGTTGAAGTCCTTTTGAGCCAAACCCAAACCAACACCCTTTTGGTGGAACTAGCACAAGAATTGGACTTTTGACACCAGTCTTTTGTTAGAACCGAAACCAAAATAGTGAAAACCAATTTTTGCACACACATGTAACATGTTCATTCTTTCAAGCAATTTCACCAATATCCTTTATGTGAGTATCTAGAGGTGTTTATTAAAGTCAACATCATGTACTAATTGTCTTTCTCAATCCCCAACCATTAACATGAAAAATGAGACAATATAAAATAAGAGATAATTTTAGTGGAACCACCTTCATCATTCATTATAGCCAACCAATCAAGCACAATCATTCTTCTAATTGTGGGGAGTCTATAGTGTACATGGAATCAAACCTGATTTCCAAACTGCATTTCAAGGTTCTAAAATGTGTCAAAACTTGATGACAAGGTCTTTAAACATTTGTAGAACCAAGTTCAAATCAGTGTTTGCCAGTTATTGAGTTTTGACTCAATTATCAACCCAGTTATTAATAACCTATCAGCCTGTTATTGTTTTGTTTGATAACTAATTACATTGATAACCACCTAGGAATGAATTTTCAAAGTCTATCTAATAACCCACTTCAATGACCTGATTATCCTCGAAGTCGGTTATCAATCTTGAAATACTAATTAATAAATTAATGATTTTGATTTTAATCTTTTAAAATGCCCTATAACTATTGTATAACTGGCTGGGTAACTAGCAATTCTCAACTTGTTATTTGAAAACTTACCCCTTACACTTCACAGATGGTTATTACCCATAAGTTTTTTATAGCCTACCCAACACCTGATTTTTTTATATTGATATTGGTAACTCACGTGGTCTCACAAAACAATTCAAAAAACTAACCTGCCCGTTGACTATTAAAATAAATAATAAATAACTTACTAACACTAGTACAAACTTGAACTTGAAATAATACCTACCAAAACTCTTTATATGTCAAAACAAGGATTAGGAGTTTTCATAATTGACCAACACTAATATCAACCAGTGTCGGATGGCTATTAAAAATTGCAACAAATGCCCCACACTAGTATCAACTCTCTGAAGAACAACAACAACATATGCTTTGATTCTGATGTTTTTCAAATACCCAAAACTAACCATCTTTTTAAGAAATATTCAAAGAATCACTCCCACACTAGTATCAAATTTGTGAAGATCAATAGCGAATGTGATCAATGGACCGCCTGCAATTGATGAGGAGGTTTATTAGTCATGACTCATAGATGAAGAGAGAATGTTGACTTACCCCATCTCCTACTGCTACATACAATCTACTACTACTACTACTTTCCTTCATGTCCTTTGTGATAGATTATACTAATAATGTTCTCCTGGGTTTTTGTCACAGAATGTGTCACATTGTACCCTGTAACAAAGGATTGACAATGAGTGGTGTCATGGGCAGCACTCTATATCAAACTAAGTTGTGATGACCCAAAGTTCTATAATTGGGGTAGGCTCTGGTCATACGATATGTCAAACTGTGACCCTTCTCAAGAATTGACAAATGAATAGATTGGTAATCTTGAATCTTGACTCTTCTTCGAGCTATTCATTTGTGGAAAATGCTGAGAATAATAATATAGGATCATGAGCTTTGTCTCTGTGATATAGCAGACCTGAACCCAATATTGCTTGCCGAGTATAATAGAGACACAGTCCTTGCAAAGACTGTCATTTTTTCCCCCACCCATCCCGCCAACCCAAATTGATAGTAAAACTTTGTTGATCTGCAAAACAACTTTTTAACAGCTGCTGGGTTTTTGTGTCATTGCACAATGTCCCACGTGCCCTGCACTAACTTTACAAACAACAATACATGCATATACGCAAGAGCAATCATGAGTGAAAGGAATTTGAAAACAACAATCAAATTGTTTAACAACACACAGTGCATGTTCATAACCATTCTCAGATTTTGGATATAATCAATGCATCAGCCCTGGGTTTAAAACCCCTGTGTTGCAGTCAGCGTTTTCTTTCCTGGCAAAATGTTCCTGTCTTGATATCTTATTTATAGTCAGATTTGGCTAAATACTCTTCTAGATGATTGCCACTTTGACTACATGATAAAATCAAGAGAAAAACACAGTTCCAAGTTCCAATATATTGAGATATTTGAAGCCACCAACCATCTGTAGCAGACAATTATAGGATTATGCTTTTGACAAGGGAAATTATCAGAGGACTAAACTAGTGTTGAGCAATTACCTGATTCGGCAGGTTAGAATTATCAGTTCTGATTTTGATTAGTAAAACCAAATCAGAACTGGGTCTGATTTTTGGAATCGTTTTTGGACCCAGAATCGGAACTGGGTTGTTCCTGGTTCTATTTTATCTGTGAAACCAGGATCGGAACCAGAATTCTGTGGCAGCTTCCAGACTCAAAAAAAACTTGCAGAAGAAAATCTATTTGACTGTGTCACCAATTTTTTATTTACCAACTCCTATTGGTACAAATCAGTTTTATGAGCACAAACAGACAATGACTAAAAACCTGACTTTCATACACAACCCCGGGCCTATCCCATCTCTTTGTCTCTATACTTGTCAAATTGAAAAAGGTGACAATGTTCGTGGTGTTCATGGTTTTGTTGCTGTTTGGGTTTTTCTTGTTGGTTGTAATGGATTATAGTTCAGTTTGGGTTTGCTCAGAAAAAATTATTCAGGATTTACAGATTCTCAATTTTTCTTCTTTTCCCCTTGAAATTGAGGAGTACGACTTGCCATTTGAGCCATATCCAAGTTCAAGTAATGTTTTCCCTATTCTTCTTCTATATGTTCAAGATATGAAATGAATTAGGAAAGAGCTCTCTTGTTAGTTCTAATAAAGGCTTCTATTTGCACCCGTCACAAGCAACTTGAAAGGCAAAAAACAAAAGGTCAGAAAAATTATGCTCATCAAAAGAAATGCAGTGGGAAAAAAAAATCTCATCACATGGAAATAAAAATTAAAAATTTAGCTTGTAAAAATAAAGTTCCAAAATGTATATTTGCCATTAGATGAGGAGCTACAACAAACCAGCACCTGTAACATTGTTCCGGTTGGTACCTTAGCCCTCTTGAGTGAGGCCTCTTAAAAGCCAAAATCAACTTGGGAAACATTAGAATTGGATCTTGATTTAATCTAATAGTTGAATATTATAATATTTAGAAGCAACCCAAGAAATGTAAGGATTTTTAGTTTTTATCATGGCATCATTGTAAGTGTTGCCAAATATTGACCCAAGGCCTAAATGAGGTTAGGAAGACATTTTTTCAAATAAGTTATTTGTTAAGTTGTGAGTTAAGAAAAATAATTCTTCTTATTCTTTGAACCCCAACCTTTCTTTTTCTTTTTGGCACATGTTTTCTAGAGCTTTTGAGCACTCAATGTGTATGAGTCAAGGTGAACCACCACCTACACTAGTTTCTTCATCTTTCTATGAAAGGCCTCCTACAGGCTATGTTTAATCTGAGAATTGTTAAATTTGAATTCAAAAACCCTGATTTAGTCTAATGATGGGATATTTATAATGAATAGAAATACCTCAAATATTTTTGGGGTTGTTTTTTTGGTGTTGTGTGGTTATTTAATTTGTTTGATAAGTAGCAGTTCCAACTCCTTAAAATTTTCTTTAATCAAAGAATCGTTGGTTCCAGTTGTTTCAAAATAAGAGAACGACCAGTTTCAATTATTTTGGAAACAGAGAACCACAAATTCCAGTTATTTTTTAAAAATTAAAAAATTGAAAATTTTCATGAAATAACCAATAAAGTACCTAACCATCATGAAGATGTTTTTTTTCTACTACTCCCCCCCCCCCCACAAAAAAAACTGAAAACCATGATCATATATCAAAGCTAATTCTTGTTTGGTTTGGTAATTGGTTCTTGAGTTTGAATGGTTATCAAATTGGTTCTTGATTGAAATTGGAAACTTGTATACTACAAATGTGAGTGTCATTATGTTCAAAGGCAATATCAAAAATTCAAGGCAACAATGAATTGGAATGACTTGCACTATTCAGTATATGGTAGTGTAAATGTGTCTCATATTAATCAGTTGTGTGGATTCCCAAAAATTTAATTTTCTTCTTTTGTAATGGGCATTTTGGATTGGCCCATCACAAAAAAAATATTCATGAAATTTTGGACAGTCCCAAAATAGATATGCTGTACTCTCCTCCTTTGGGCTCCTTATTACTCTTACAAGAGTAGAACTTAAGGCAAAGGTGATGGGCTAAAGTGAGCAGCTATTGCAGTTGCTCTTGGTTTTTGGACATGAAAAGTGCACCTTTGAGTGGGACAATGCTGGAGCTGCCACCAACTGCTTTTGACCTGTTGGACTTCAACTCTTTTTCATATCTCACACCCATATCTCAAAACTCTACAAAACGGGAGAAAAAAATTGGATTTCAGGCCGAAGCTTGGGATTTGGATTTGGACGAGTGCCTTTTCCTACCTTTCACTTTTGGGCGTTGCCTTGGCTTTGGACATTCACAAAGAGAGGTCCCTGTGAAGGTCCATAAGAACAACCAGTACATAAATACCAGGTGATCAGCAAAGCTTCTCAAAACCTCGACTGCAAGTTGGGTGCAAGAAAAAAAGATAGACAAGTTTGGTGAAGATAATAATAAGTCAGGTGGTATCTACTATTCATGGTGTATATAGAAAATCAAGAGATGCACTGTGGGGATCTGTTTGAACAGCTTTTCTGCAACTGAATACTGCCAAAGGCTGGCCTTTGAATTGAAATGGGTTGTCATTAGCTTACTCAAATGCTTTTGTTTGCCACAGTTTGGAGCCTATTTCATATCATGAATCTTTCAAGAGTACTCTCTCTCTCTCTCTCTCACCATAAATTAGCAGCAACAATTTGTGCCAGTTGATTTACTTTTTGCAGAGGACTCTCAACTAAAACAAAAATTCATCATTAGATTCAAAGATATTGATGGACTAAACCAGTTAGTATGTACTGGTGGGTGCTTTGCCTTGCAAACTAGTGGAGTAAAAAGGAAACCCTAAGTGAGTGACACTTTCTCCCAGGAATTTTATTTTTCTCATCACTAGCTTCCAAAAACTGATTATGCTTTCTTCTTTCATCAAGAACCCCCAAGTGCTCATTATTGAACTTTGGCTTTATTCAGAGGGACAGGAATACGGCACCACCCATGATGGACAATTTGTTTAATCTGCTTTGCGGGGAAGAAATCTTTTAAAACCCTATCTGCTACCTCCTGTACTACTACCCTAGCAGCATGGAGAACTTCTGTTGTATTTTGTTAGAAAGGTAAAGAGTGCAAACCAAGGGGAAAAAGTTTTGTCAAGATATAATAATAACCAAATGCTTCTTGAAAAGCTCTGCCTGCAAAAGTGGAGGAAAAAAAAAACCGAATTTAAACTGCATCCTTCTGCCTGCACCTCTCATATCTCATCAGAAGCCCAACTTATCATTACTTCTTTTCTCACATACGAGGCTATCCCCACAACAAAAATTTCCTCATACCTCAAATTTTGACATGCTAGTTTTAGCTTCTTTGTCAGATCAGCAAGCTGAAAATCTTTGTCAACTTGAATGTCAGACTTTAGACTTGCCATTCGATGGGCCATTTCATTCTTCTACTGGGTTTTGGATTTGAAGTATTACCATGGAGATAAGTTACCACCAGTGTTGGGTGGTTCTAAAGGTTGTTGTACCAGATCCCTCAGTTCTGATTCTTTTAGAATAAGTTTTAAGAATTGTCCCGATGATGATGATGATGATGATGATGATTTTAGATTCAAAAAATTTGTCTGATTTTCAGGGGGGTGAAAAGAGAGGATCCTCTAGTTTTTGAACAAGTGGAGTGATTCTCGTGAGGTTCTCATGGTGACAACATTTGATTCAAGGGATTTATGTGTAACCATTACGTTACACCTGCCTGCTTGTGTGAGAAAAGACTAATGATTCTTTTTTTTAGTTTAAAAATGACACATGCCAATATGCCTTTTGTCAATGTTTTTAGTTTTAAATGCATTGACATGTTCAAACTTTCAAAAAAAGTTGTCATATGATTTTATTTTGTTTTCACATGTGAAGGCATGGCCAACTCGTACTCTTTGATATCAAGGTCTTGATTTCAAATAGACTTCCCTTATCACTCTTTTACCTATTTTTTAACTTTTAGTGTTTATTAGGTTGAGGACCAAACTCGAGAGTTAACTTTATAATGCCACCAATGTCAAGATTGGGGTCAAGTGATATCTTAGGCTATTCTTGAAAAGGTGATTCTCACCTAAAGTGAGAATTTAGGTGAGAATTGTCAATGTTCACAATGAAAAGTAGCTTGAAATCCTTTCCATTCTCACCCATTTTGTGATACCCACCCAACATTGGTTAATACCAAGGTGGGGGCGATTCTTTACTTTCATGAAGAACCTTTAGTTTCAATTTTTAAAAATAAATTACAGTGGTTTTGGTTCCACACATCCAGTTCCACATAAATCAAAATAAAAACAAGAATTTGGTTCCATGTTTGATTTTTCAAAAAAATAATTTGGTATTATTATAATATCAATTTCGAATATCAAATTTGATTCCGGTCTGGTACTAAATAACCCAAACTGGAACAAATGGCTTATGGTTGATCAATCCTTGGTTAGCCTTGAATTATAATTTTTTTATCAAAAAATAAAATTCAAAATCCTCTTTTTGGTTCCAATTTTGGTTCCACACATAAATGAAATTATAGGTTTAAATATTAATAAATATAAATTGTAATTGCAATTTCGAAAATAATTCAAAAAATCAAATTTGATTCTAAAACAATTTGTATTAACTGAAACTGGTGGTTTTAACCTTCCAAACTAGGTACCCACCCAACAATAATATTATCATTTTGCAAGTTATAATTATTCGTTTTGGTTTTTGGTTAATAAGAACCAAACTAGAACAAGAAATAAATCTTGAGAAAGAAAAAGACTCTAGAAAGAGCAAAGATTTTTGTTAATGTTTTGAATCACAGAAATGACTCTTTGGGTATTTATAATCAAAAATAAAATTACCAATTTCACCTTATTTCAAAAAAGGTGAATAAATATCATACAAGACATAGACAAAAAAATGAAAAAAGATCATCTTTATTTGTTCCAAAAATTTTGATCATCTATGATCCTTAATTGAATGTTATTTTGTCAATTTAAAATCTCAAAACATGTGCAAAGTTGTTTTTTTCCCAAACTTGAAAAACTTTAAGTATGACTAATGTGCTATGACATTTGAAGTTAAGCATTTTCAAGCCTTTGTTAAGGTGCACAATAGTATTTCACAATAGACATTTTCACATTAATGGATGACAATTGGACAAAACTTCATATTTAATTACATTTAACAACATATTCAACTTTAATTTTCCACTTTTTTTGTGTTGAATTGGAAGTTGAAACATCGTTTGAGGTGAAAATTTCATAGTTACGTTAGCTATGTTTTATTTTGTTTCCACAAGATTAAGCAATAGAAGACAAACTAGGATCATCACTAACAAATGTTGACGAGAATTCAATGTGTTAAGAGTGGTGATACAAAACAATGTTTGCAAAGCGACATCACACTATGTCACATTTTGACACATAAGAACTTATATTTAACACACATGCATCATGTTGTAAGGGTTTAATAGTTCCCCTAAACTTGTAATTTTTAAAAGGTGAATCATGCTTAATAATATAAAATGTGACTAGAAGTTATTCTTCACCTTTTGGACTTTTGAACCAAACTTCGCAAAATTTTATTGCAACATGAATGAACAACTACACAATACTATAATCACCACATAAAACCAATAAATATATATTATGTTCTACTACCTAAATTAACAATTACCAAAAAAATGTCATAACATAAAGTCTCCCTTGTGATGGTTCTGGCCATTGATATTTTATTGGATTTTTGTGTTGTAAATTTACTTCACTAGTGGGAGAATCCTTCACATGTATTTGTTGCCTTAACCATGCTAGCCTCAACAAATGGTACTTTGACATATATAAATGTTATTTTATAATGCATGTTGAAAACATTAAATGTATATATATTGCATGTTGAAATGCATTTTGATGAGTAAATTACTTTTTTGGCAATGAGGTGTTGGATCCATTTGGGTACACTACAACATGTGGTAGGAATAGCACAAATCCAATCCATTGAAAGACCAACCCACATGCACAATATCTCTTTAATCTAAGATGTCAAAATTTAATAACCTACTTGGATGTTTGAAATTTTCATCCAGGTTCACTATTAATCCTTACACTTTAAACTATCTTTCTTTTTTTGGTCCTTTTCAATTCCCATTTTATGTGGAATTGGAGATTTCTTGGGGATTGGATGATTGCCTTCGTTTCCTGTTCTGTTTGGCTTGAATGATGAGGATTTGCTCAAAGAGATATATTTTTTGAACTACATTAGGTATGTCTATTTTGGGAGTGGCTAAAGTTTGCTCAGCACAATTAGATCACTAGGCACTAGGCCATGTGGATACGTTCTATTTTAGGAATCTATTAACAATAGGTTTGCTTTGGGTGGTGATCCAATCAAAGAGGTCCATCACCAAAAGAAAAAAAATGTCTGCACCGTCCCCCACCCCAAAACAAATTCATACTAAATTGTGACTAAAGAGACAAAGTCTACTAAATGTGACTAAGCAACAAAGAAGCCTGACTTCCGTGGTAAGGGGCTCAAAATTGAAGCCTTATTGTCCTTCAACAGAGGGAGAGAGTGGGGGGTGTGCGGGGGTTCCTATTTTTTCCAAAAAATTATTCAAATTTGCAATTAAAAAAAATTCCCTAAGAGTTCTCCTATTTTTTCTCAAAAAAGTGACAAAAATTTGTGTAAAAAATTTTACTACTTATCATACTCATAATATATCATTTCATTTTGGACAACTAGAATTCCCATTTGGAATTTTGTTCAATTTCCCACTTTTTGCAGAATGGAATTCTTTGGGCATCGACATGGGGATCGAGAAAGTCAGGCTCTACAATTGTGTGTGAGGAAAGGAAGCTGCAAACTTGGAAGCTAAGGAGTAGGGATCAATTTCCATGTGATCCACCAAGTCACTGCACCCAACAACAGCCATAACTGACCAGCAAGTTTTTTTTTTTATAATAAAAATAGCTGCAAATTAGGGTTTCGTATGGCATGTGATTCCAATCTGATTCCATCATCACTTGTTCGACACACTTTTGCTAATTTTTGAGTAGCTTCTTAACAAGGTGACGACTGGTTGTCCGGGTTGTTCCAGACATTTTCATGCACCAGCTCCGACAAAAAATCCTCATTGGGAGATTGCCCATGCAAACAGCATGCTTATAACAACTGCCCACTGTAGCCCCCTTTCTCCAGAGAAACAAGCTAGAGAGAGAGAGAGAGAGAAACAAAAGGGTCTACCAATCTTTGAGTGGAGTAAAATTAGGAAGGAAGAAAACAAACTACTCGTGACACCCAAACTTGAGATTCTATTGTTAGACATAAAAGTTACAGAAAGCAAGAAAGAAAGAAAGAGTGATGGGTCAGAGTTTACCTTCACCCATCTGCCTACCATGCAGAATGGATGGTATAAGAACAGGAAACACTTTTTCATTCTAATCCTATCCCTCACCTAACCATGGTGGTTAACTATGGGTTATTAACCCACCCACATGCATCTACTTACTTAGGTAGTAGCCACCAAGTGCCTTTGAGCATCCCCAGCGGTGTTCAGTATGTGACCCTGCACATTAAATTTTGTTGAAGAATGAAAATTCAAATCGTGGCAGTTTGGCTCAGCAACATGTTTGTTTCTGGCCCAGCATTTTTTTTGCACAGTTCGCCGATGCTCTTAAAAGGCATAGCAAAGCTTAACACCTGTTAGAGAAGAGTGTAATAAATTTGATCTAACTGCTGCTCCCCGTTTTTGATTTGTCTATCATAATGATTGGTCCAGCTGGCTTGCAGTCCCAGTTTTAGTTTTATGGGTGGGACTTGGAACAAAGTAAATAACTAACTTGGATCAGAGAAATATTTTTGCAGGGTCACAGAAGGAGCACTGCTGGGGATGCTCTTACCTTCTACTTACCTTATCTTCATAGTAAACATTTACATTTTCTACCTACTTACCTATGACATATAGATGCCCACTACTTTGGGTGAACCTGCACCCACATAAGTTCCATAATAAAAATCCCAAAATCCATTTAGATTATTTCCAACTATGAATAGTATCTACGGCTCAAACTAAATTATGGTCTTCAAGTTCAAATCTAACATCTTTTGGGCTTAATATGGCCACTAAGAGGACTCACTCAAAAAGGTAAAGGTACCAATGTGACTCAGGTTTACTGTGGCCCACTTACACATAGGTAGTTTAGGAAGGTAAAGTGAGTGGAAAGAAGGAGGGTGGGTCTACGGGAGAGGTTACCAAAGTTGTGACTAACTTCTAGTGCATCTACAACTGACTCACAACTCACAATCAGTTTCCAATGAGTGGTTTGGTGCACTAATTAACTGGGTGCTGGATTAATGGTGTGTACCTTACCCTAAGGTCAGTTTTGTCATCAAATAATCCTCAAAATAGTGAAATGAAATTTTGTGAAAATATGAAGTTGACATGTTGAAAATCATCATAATTATCACAGGCTGAATAATTTCAGTACTCATATCACAATATTATAGTAGATGATGGAAAAATATATGATTTTAATTTTTTTTAAAGAATTCATTTTTTGAAAAATAAATAAATTATTCGTTTGGTCAATGTGGACACTGACCGTAGGCTATGGTAATCATCAATCCATGACAGAAATTTGAGTTTCCATAAGTGTTCCATGCTCACCTGCTCTCTCAGGGAGCAATCAAAACAGTTCATGAATTGGTACTTAGATATGAAAGAAAGAAAACAAAATTGAGGATCAAGGTGATTGTGTGTCGGCAAATTGCCATAAGCATTGCTACCCAGTTTAGAAACCCTTTTAGTAGGGAGTAGTATGTGGATGGAGGTCCTCGGGCTGCATAGATTGTGCTTTGAGTGTTAATTAAGACTTTGAAAACTGACTAAATTCACCTGGCCAACATGTTCCCTTCAAGTTCCCATCAAGTTCCCAATGTGATCCCCAAGGGTGTTCCCAATATCATCACCCTTTAATGCCATTTGTTTTGCCCAAAATCCTCCCTTTCTCACTTATGTAGGTGGGGCGAAGGGGGAGGCACTCCATTTTTCCATAGAATCTACTATTTTGGGGAGCCTCCATAGTTTCAACTTTTTTTTGAGATAGGCCAATCAAATTGGCTCATTGCAAAAAAAAAAAAAAGTTAGTCTTGTGAGGCACCCCCCAACCAATTAATACGAAACAGATTAGGTACAATGTTCTTAGGAAGGGGTATTAGTCCAGGCAAAAAATCATGATACTCAAGAGTTCCCAAGTTCCTGACATGTTCCCCAAAGAGTTCCCAATAACACCTCAATTTTATCCCATATGCTTTGGCAAATGTTGTCCTCCTTTCACCCATATTGTTGGGCCAAAGGGGATGAACTGTATACTTCAAAATGGAACCTTCTATTAAGGGGAGCCTCCATAGTTTCATTCATGAAATATGAAAGCCAATACTGATAGAGTATAAATTTGGTAAATGTAGTTCAATCTTGGGCTGGATACAAGTATGGGACATGTCTTTTTTTTTCCTTTTTTTGGATATTGGGGGCATATATGTACTACCATAGTCTAGGATCAATTTCCACATTGACAAAATAAATATTTTTTTTTCAAAAATAAATTCGTTTTTAAGTTTTGAAATTACATATTTTTCCATCATCTATGATAATGTTGTGATATGAGTAGGGAAATTATTCAGAGTGTCGCCTAGGATAATTATGATGATTTTCAACATTTTAATTTCATATTTTCATAAAATTTCATTTCACTATTTTGAGGATTATTTAATGATGAAACTAAACTTAGGGTAAGGTAGTATGAATGTTGAATGTGCCTTTGATTCACAAACAACAAATGAACTCAATAGTTACAAGCTCCAAATTCATAACACTTACGTAAAATATTAGAAACCGAAAGAAAAATCAATAACAACAAAATTATATATCTTGCAATAAGCTCCAAGTGCTTAAAATTCCCAAATTGAAAACAAAAATAAACAAGTTATTGTTTTGTCCAAATGCAATTACAATTACTACACTACAACTCAAAATATAAGTATGAAATCATAAACTAAAACAAAAAACCAAGCTAATCCAAGTGAAACTATTATGTAAGGTCCATTTGCCAACAACAAATTCAAACATGGCAATCAAAGTCAATGTATTAGTACTAAGTCCAAAATCAATTGTTACAAATTGATTCACAATTTTAATATTAAACACCCCAAAATTATAAAATAGCAACTTGGAAAGAATGTATGAAATATGAAATTGGAAGATAGTTAATAGTTATTATAAACTACAACCTCCATTTCAAATCAATTCAAAGTTGAAACTCTCAAGTGATCTCTAACAAATTGCAAAAAGAACATCAACATGAAAAATTGAAAAAATTGCAAAAGAGTAATCAAAAATTAAATATCTAGAATTATTATTTATATTTTTCCACTTGACAAACCCCAAACTAAATAGTACCAAGACTAAAAGATGACAAATTCTTGAAGAAATTCCAAAACTTAATCAACAACTGTAAATTAAAAATGTAAAAAAGATGTTGCTAAACTTGTTTATGTAGAGCTAAATTATTGATACTTATTTGCTAAATTTTACAAAAGAATTGAACAAACACTGTAAACAAAATCCTCTTGCAACAAACCAACCTCCCCTAATTCATCTTCATGCTTCTCCAACAATTCAACCTACATAAAAAAAATCTCCAACAATACCTAATGCAAATGAATCATAAATTATGAACAACCTTCCCAAATGTGTTTGACCAATTTTTATAAATCATTACCAATGCATCTAGGTTCGTCATTCCCATATAACAATGCCACAAACTTGTGAATAATCCCCCAACTAAGAAAATCCTCTTGGTTTCTATCTAGGACTCAAGTACGCCAAGAATTTGTTGAGCCAAAAAAACAACATTTGGGAACCTCAATGCAGTCTGTTCCCACCAAATCAATGGTTTAGCAACCTCCTCTTTCACCACAACAACATGGGACAACACTAATCATTCAAAAACAAACAAACTCCCACTAACTTCTTTAGTCAACATAATAACATCAAAGATAGAACTTGTAAAAAAATTACAACTTGTGAATTGTTGCTACCACCATCAAGGTTGAAAAAATGATTAACCTTCATGAGCAAAGAAATCATGATCTTTTTATCACATTCATAAACAAAAATCTTAGTTAACTCCTTGCCCACAAGCTCCCAAATGCAATTTAAATTTATGTATTGAGGGTCAAACATTAATGTAAGTTGTTATGGAATCTATCCATTTGAAATTCAATAGTAAATGATAGAAAAGATTATAAGACATCTAGAACCTCTAGTGTTATGTAAATATACAAAAAAAAATTTAATTTTAATTCAAAACCCTCACATTATAAAAATAGCTAAGTTGTTGTTTGTTTGTTGTGTTTTATTCATAGTTGGATGTTAATCACAATAGCAACATGTAATACATCAAATAGGAGCCGATAACCTTCATATTGATCTAATACACAATGATTCATAATAGGTGTGAAAGTTTCTATGACAACACAAGCAACTACCCAAGTTAATACAAATGACAATTTTGCTTGCAAGTGGAGTAATTGACAGTAGTAACAATTGTTGATGGTGATGACATATTCAAAGGATTCATGGAAGAGGATAACATTTAGCAAATTAAGTCTTCATAGGGGTTTTTAGTTTTCAAAATGACAACCTAGCTTCAATGTAAGCATTCTCTCATCCTTGTCTACCTTTACCAAAAACATTTGTACAAGTAATGGTTTTTTTTAAGACCTACCGAAGTTTCCACTCTACAACTCCATTGTTACTAGAATTTCTTCAAGGCTTTCAAAAACTCACACCTACAATATCATGTAGCTAATCTCTTATCATTCAACAATAATCCATGTATCACTTACTTCAACCAACCCCATACAATCCTCAAATTCAACAAAAGACATTCTAACTCCGAACTCCATGAAAACCAATAATTTGCAAACCTAAAAATAAAATGAATTCTCAACAACCAGCATACCATTACAATTATACATTAAACATAGTAGTTTAAATGAACCCATTGTAAGTCATAATTCCTACAATCAAAATTGAGAAGATAAACCATAGCAACAACACCATTCTAGGAAGAGCACAAGCACAATGCAAAGGATCTTGACTCTCTAATAATTTTCAAAACAACAACAAGCTTAGTTCAGTTTTGGTAGACACAATGCACACTAAAAAAATACCACCCAATACAAAACATAAGCAACAAACAACAAAAGCAACAAGTAGATGAAAATTTCGTACACATATCACATTCAACAACAATAGATATTTGCAACCCCAAGGAGATCATTGCAATTGCATGCAACCAAAAAAGTTCCACTCATTGAAGGAGTGGTAAAGTTCTTCAAAGTTGTTGCAAAACAACATAAACCCTAGTGTTTTTACAATATTGCTACCCAAGTCCATCATATTTTTGCAAGCTTGATTATTAATCTTGTTCACAACATCACAAAATGTCATACCTAGACTGGTTTGGTACGAGAGTTTCAAACCCTAAGCACATACCTAGCACAGTTTGAATATCACCTAGGTTCAAGAGAAAATTCATACCCAACTGGTATGTTTTGTGATACCATTACCCTACTACAGTAATGACCTGCCAGAAATTTGGCAGTGTATCTGGAGGTAAGCTTATAAAGCATAATTTGTCATCCAGGAGCAGGGAGGCCATTTCGTTTTTCATAATGCCCACCTCTTCTTTTGCCATGGTTTCTCCACTGAATTTCTGGCAGGTCTTTTGCCTTACACATTATCACATACCTTGGTTACAACCTGTACATCCATCGAACACTGGTTTCCACCCCCTAGTTAGAGTAGCACAACACGTAACTTACTTACTGGCTACCTTCCTTCCTCCATTTGGCTCCTGAAAATATTTTATACTGAAGCCTGACACAAAAGCCTCACATTCATGACTACTACTTTGCCACTTCCTGTGCCATGGTGTGCAACTTTGATATCATTGCTTACTACTAGTACTAGTCCAGGTCAGTCTCTTTTAGATGCTCCCAAGTATGCACGAAAGCCATTCCACTGGCAGCTGAAAATCGGCTGCGGCTGCCAAAATCCAACAAAAGCCTTGCAAAGCAAAGCTAAGCTGACAAAAGTAGTCAATTCAAAAGGAAAACAGATTGTAACACGCCACCCAACAAAAGAACAATGACAGTAGGCTGGGGAGAAAGAAACTCTCCTGAGAGACAGACACACCCACACAGGCAAACAAAAGTCCACAAAAACCAATAATTTCCTTCGGACTTGAAACACACAAAAAACTAGGGCTGAGCCTTTTCTTTATGAATCATGCTCCAACACAGTAGTATTGGAACACAGACTGACAGCTGAACACGCCTTCTTTCCTTGCCCCATAATGATGAGAATGCATGCATGCTCATTTCGCACACTATTGACTTGCAGTAATTAATAACTCTATGTTTAGGGTTATATAATTTGTCTTCAACCCACATACAATGTTAGATACAATGCCAGACAAAGGTAAAGGTCCATACCTGTCCATTCAACAACTTTTCAAGTTGTCTTAAATGGTAAGAGCACCTGCTACTTCTGAGAGTCATGATAGGATATCTTCTACATTATCTACCTAGACTGACTTAGAGCATCCCCACCGGTGCTCAGTATGTGACCCTGCACATTAAAATAGGATGAAGACAAGTCAACATATGCCGGTTTCGGTCTGGAAAATAGTTTTTCTCCTGCATATTTGCTCTATTTGCTCACTTTGCTGGTAAAAAGCGCAGCAAAGCTGTGCACCTGCTACAGAAGAGGGTAATAAATATATTCTGACTGCGGCTCCCTGTTTTTGATTGGTCCAGGTGGCTTCCTCGTAGTAGTTCCCACCTCTTTGCAGTCCCTGCAAGGTAGGCTTTTGGGTAGGGTTGCAAACAAGTAAATAACTGAACTTGTATGTGAGAAATAATTTTGCAGGGCGACATACTGAGCACCAGTGGGGATGCTCTTAGCTGTGCAATTTTCCAAACTACCTTATGTGGCCTCACCTTAGCTACTCACCAAAAGGCAGAATGCATCCCTAAGGTGTATCTCCAGTACGTATCAACTACCTATATTACATAGCCAATCATAAGGAATGTCTGACTAATTACTCGATTCTGTTAGACAAGAGATCTGAAGTTATAACACATATCTTGTTGCCTTCTGATGTTTTTTACCTCTTTGGTACCTTTTTTTTGCACATCCTAGTCACTGGTTGGTTGAACTTCAGAACTGTCCCTCATATGTGTCCCCATAAACGAGCTCTCCCGCATACAATTGTTATGTCCAATAACTGGCTCAAGTGTGCAGGTTAGTACCTAGTCTATAATTACCTACGTGTGCAAGTTTACAAGCTACCATGGAGCCTCATCTTAATGATTCACTAAAAAGAAAAATGCATCGTGGCTTAGGATGTATTCTTTAGTACACATTATGTCATCTCTCCATACGAATGACAGACTTGAGGATTAAAAACATTGTGTAGTAGGCCTTTAATTAATAAGTGTAGGGCAAGGGCAAGTTCAAAGGGTCTTTCATTGTTTGAGGGCATGCAAACAAAGGACATAGCTTGAGAACTGGGGGTAATGTGAGTTCCCATGAGCCCATGACAACATGAGCTCACATTGACCTACCATTCCCAATCAGAAAAACTTAAGCTAACTTGATTGGAGGAACTTGAGAACCTCCCACCAATGTTAGGCAGGTACCCGCTTTGGCAGGTTAGCACTGTTGATTCTGGTTTTGGTTAGTAAGAACCAAACTGGAACATAGTTGATGGGTAGTATGTGTGTGATTCATGTTAATTAGTTCATGGGTGGTGTGCTCATAACTTTTTCTTTTTTAGGGGGGAAAAAGCCATATCCATTGGCACCCATCAGCCATTCTTTTGGAACTCCCCAATGGAAGCACCTCTTTGGACCCCAGTTGCAAAATAGAATCAAATGTAGTCCCCAACAGCCTACCTTTTCAGTTTATATACATGAGAGTTGAACTTTGGGCAAACCATATGGGTTAAAATTGAGGTGCTATTGGGAACGCCTTAGGGAACTTTTAACAACCGCCCAACACTAGTGTCATGACTAGTGGACCCACTATGGCTTATCCAAATTTTTCTAAAAATGGTAGAGCAACAACAGATGGGGAACATCAGTTCCCCTTTCTCCTGATGTAAAATTCGCTCAGGTTTATTATCTTGAGTGGATTGAAGGAAGGGGGGCTTCCCAAAATACCAATCCATCTCATCCACCATTTTGTTGTTGTGTGACCTAAAAGGAGCCCTAAAGTGAAAAAAGGTTGCCCTTGTACTACCCTAAAACGACAGTTGATGGGAAACAGTAACTTTCATGAACACAGTAACCATATGGTGCTCAGAATGGTATGTAATTTTTTTTTGTGTGTTTTATGTTTGCAGGTTTGCATTCAAGGAGGAAAAAGAAGACGAGCGCTTTATTTCTCCCGATTTAGGGTGTGAGCTCGCAAACTCATCTAGGTTGGTTTTTATTCTTCATGAAGCCTCTAGTGAAGGTGACTTCAATTGGCGCTTGGGATTTCAGAAGGATGAAGAGCCATGTATATATGAAAGAAGGCAGTTCTACAAGGAGGGGCATCTTTTTGGGTTTGGAGCAAAGGAAAAAAAAAGCTAAGTTTCTTGTGATTTATTGTTCTTTTATTTTTGTGGGAGTTGCGTGCATTAGTTTTTTAGACAGACTATAATACCTAGTGGCATTGGAAGGAAGAATGCCTAAAGGTGTAGATGGTTGTATTTTTGAAGAATAAGTTATTTTTGTTGTGCTTTAAGTCTTTTAACTTAATGTAGTTTAACACTAGGTGTAGGAGTCTGAGATGGGGGAATGATGAAGATTGCTAGGAATGTTGCGAGTGACAAAGTTTAGCAATTCTAGATTTCATGTGGGGTGTGTATCTACAATTATGAAATTCTGTATTTGAAATTATGAAAAGTGAGGGTGTGGAATTCTATTGGGATTTCCAACATACATAATATATCTATTGTCATGGGTTTTCATCAAGAATTCCAGGATGGGTTGATGGGTTATATTTGGCATCCCTCTAAAGGATTGCATATATATTCTTGGTATAAAATATTGTGACCTCTGTTATTTCAAATATGTGCATCATCTCAGGAACTTGTTTTACTTTTGTATAGTGGCAAGGTTATTGGGTTCAGTTGAATTCTTGGGATTTGGGAGTTTGTATGTTCTATTATGCCAAACATTGTCTATTGAAGCTCATGAAAGAAAGATTGGAGCAATCTGACCTTTTAAACTCATAGATTTTTTGCTACAGAAATCAAGACAATTGTTGGTTTAGACTTGTACAAATTGATTTGATGAATTGATCAAGTTTCATGAAGCTTTATTTTAAGTTATGTTGATGCAATTCAACTTGTAAGAAGAAAAGGAACATTTTTCTTCCCCCTTTTTTTTGGTATCAGAACAAGAGATCTAACTAATTGGTTCAATTAGAATTATGTTGCAAGAATTATGCCTAATTCCAATGAAGAAGAATTGATTTTTGATTTGTAGACTGACGCACTCCCAACTCCTTAAAGGACTCAAATGTGAACCCAAGTAGAAAACAACGAAAGAAGGAGGAGTCGGAGCACGCTCCTTAACTCACAACACTTTGAAGGGTAGAGGGGCGTGTTGGAGCTCCGAGACGGGACTAGGAAGAGTTGACAAGCTTCACTCACTCACACGGACCTGTACACAACCCACACAAAGTGGTTAGTGCATAGTTGGAGCACCCTTGGTGTTAGGACAAGCCACGAGCAACACAGACACACAAGACTCACCACGGTCCGGACTTGGGGGAAGCCACCACCTTCCCCCTTATAGTATACTCTGCAGCTCTCCACGGAAGCTACATCCAAATGGCTTTTTTTCCCGGGACTCCCGAATGGGAGTCCCGAAATCCCGCCAACTAGGACCCCCGCGACTTTGGAGCCCCATAACTTTGCGAGCAGACCTCTGATTGAGGTGCGGTCTAAAGCAAAGTTGTAGCTTTCATCGAGAGTTTTCCAACAATATGTGGCATGCCCCCCTGCAACTAAGTAAATCGGGTCGATTCCCGACTTTTTGTGGTCGGGAGTCAAACTGGCAGTTTGACTCCCGGCCCTTCTTTTGGCCATAACTTGTGTTTCAAATATCTGAATGAATAATGCGAGCCCATTTTAGACATCTACGTTTCAAGAGCTTTTCAATGATATAAAGAACGCCACAAGCCATTGGGTTTCGACCCCTGTAATCGCTCTCTGAAATTTCAGGAGTCCACCGGGACTCCATCTCCCAAAGTGGGAGTTGCCTTGGGAGTGTGAATGTTCACTCCCTCACACTCCCTCACACTTTTTTACACTCCCGGGAGTATGTGAGGTGACTCTCGGGCTTCCTCTTGGCCCGCAACCTTGCAACCCCTTTGCCTTGGTCGCAAGCCCAAAGCTAGTTTATATGTTCTATTATGCCAAACAATGTCTATTGAAGCTCATGAAAGAAAGATTGGAGCAATCTGACCCTTTAAACTCATAGATTTTTTGCTACAGAATTCAAGACAATTGTTGGTTTAGACTTGTACAAATTGATTTGATGAATTGATCAAGTTTCATGAAGCTTTATTTTAAGTTATGTTGATGCAATTAAATTTGTAAGAAAAAAAGGAACATTTTTCTTCCCCCTTTTTTTTGGTATCAGAACAAGAGATCCAACTAATTGGTTCACTTAGAATTATATTGCAAGAATAATGCCTAATTCCAATGAGGAAGAATTGATTTTTGATTTGTAGATAATTCACAACTAGCAAGTAGTTAAAAGTTTTAACAATCTTCCTAGTGCATGCATCCCTCAAATAGGATAAGCAATATTAAGGTCTATTGGTTTTGGGGTTGTGACTGTGGTAGGGTTTGATCCAGCAGAAGTCAAGAGCGGAGACATTACTATCAAAATTTCCCACAATGGTTTTACATCCAAAGTTACAATTTGGTTGAGGATAAACAATGGACCAAGTGGATGGCATACGATTGCACAATTCCAACAACAATTCCATTTCATCACCTACCTCACATAGAGACACCAGCATTACAATTATGAAAACGAAGGAAGTACCTAGAACTGAAGACATCTAGATTCTTAAATGCGTAGGATTTCTTGATCATTTCATTCACTTATTCATACTTAGAATTAAAAACTTGTTTCAAACAAGGTATTCAGGATAGAAGCATCAAGAATGTCATCACGGTTGGTATGTTGGAGACTTTGTCAAGATGCAAAATCCCAATATCACTAGTAGCTAAAGAGTTCAGATGAAAATTTTTTTTCATTCTTTCCCATCTCTTTTCAAGATCTTTTTCCTATAATTGAGGGCGAACGACATGAGTTCTTTGAATGACGAAATTCATCAAAGTAATCAACAGAACCAGATTATATTATCGTGGAACAATTGTCATGAATTTTTGGAATCAAATGGGAATCTAGTCTTTTGATGAAATTGTGTTTTTTAAGGAACCCAATGTGGGGTCTTTTATCATCAAAATCATTGGGTTTGCATCAACTATCATAGTTGATTTTGACCCTCATATTGCTAAAGTTGGAGACTTAACAATCAGAGTGATGCATTTTAGATTTTTCATGAAAACAATAATTTGGATAAAAACAAAGGAAGGAGCAAATGGATAGCAGTGGACCATTGTCCAAACCCGAGAATACAAGTTTTTCTTTACTATCTCCTAGCCCTTTGGAGAGAATTCAACAACAAAAAAATCTAAGGAACTTCATATTTCTACGCTTGGTTTAAGAAACATATGGATCCCTATAGAAATAGGAATAGAAGCATGTTGTGTCTAGTTTTACAAACCAAAACTAGACGATAGAATTATAATTGGAGATATAATTATTAGGGTTTAGGGTTTAAACCCTAAACCCTAAACCTTAAAACCCACCATTTGATTAGCAAACATTGCGTACTCTAATGATTACTAAATATGGGGTGTATGACAGTGAGGAGTTGAGGGTCAAGATGGATGCCATTAGACAAGAACCAAGGTAACAAGTTCATCTGTATTATGACAAGCTGGAATGCTTATTGTAAAAGGAAATATTCTTGATGCAAAAAGAAAAAGAAGATTTCTAGCCCATCTAGAAATGTTGACCTGGGTGAACCGTTGGCAACAACCATTGAGGTTGAAAAGGTACTTGGAAAAATTGGAGAAACACCTTTTGAGCCTTTGAAGGAGGAAAGGGATGAAGAAGCTAATGAAAGGGAAGTTCAATAAAACGATATATTCACACTTTTAATGAAACATTAATCAATTTTAAAGGATCAAGTGGTAGGGAAATTATCCCTTCTAGAAGTCCAATGACACATTCCCAAGTTCCTAGTTAGACCCAAAATAGGTCCAAGTTACTCAAACAGCGAAATTGTGAAGAACTCAGGGCACACTCCTAACTCTCAGCACTAGAAGGGGTAGAGGGGCATGCTAAAGCTATAGGATGGGACTAGGAAGAATGACAAGCTTTAGTTACTTACTCGAACTTGCATCAAACCAAACCAAACCAACAAGTTTGTTAGTTCACTTTTTGAAGCACCTTTAGTGCTAGGACAAGCCACAGGCAACTCTGGACTCACAAGACTCACCACGGCCTGGACTCGAGGGGAGCCATCACCTTCCCCCATATAGTAGTCCATGTGTCTCTCTACGACACCTACATCCGAATGGCTTTTTGTCCCAGGACTCCCAAGGAGGAATCCTGAAACTGTCTTGGTTTGGACTCTCGGGACTTTGCAAGGTCATAACTCTTTGCTCAGACCTCCGATCGGGATGAGGTCTGAAGCAAAATTGTAGCTTTCTCAAGAGCTTTCCAACGGTGTATTGCACTCCACCTGCACGCACCGGGGTTGGGTCGATTCCTAACCTTTAATGGTCAGGAGTCAAATTGGCAGTTTGACTCCCGACCCTTCTTTTTGCCATAACATGTGCTTCAAATGTCCAAATGGCCCATGCAAGCCCATTTTCGACATCTACACTTCAATAGCTTTCCAATGATATAAAGAACACCCCAATGCAAGGTGTTTTGACTTCTATAATCGAACTTTGAAATTTCGGGAGTCCTTAAGTCCCCATTTCGAAAGTCTGAGTTTCATCCTCACACACTCTCAAAGTAGGGTTGCAACATCTAAAAAGTTCACATGTGTGTCAATTATGCAATGTGGTAAGCCATGGTGCTTCTGCATGTTCAAAACTCTATGACTACCCAAAATGTGGCAAATGCAAAAAGGGACGTAGAACCACAAAACTGATGACTTAAATGTTCCTACTATTTTGGTTTGGGCCACATTGAAAAACATTGTCGGATGAAGAATGGAAGGGGACCTACTATTTTTACAAATTATTTGGAAGTGTTTGTTGATGATGAAAAAGGCCACTTTGGCAAAATTAAATTAGTTATGTGGGACAAAGAATAACATATTCTCAAGGATCATAATTCCCAAGCATAAAAATCTAATTATTGCCCCTAAAGTTGATAAAAACAGAAAAGAAGTAGTTGAAGAAAGTATTGCACAACAAGGAAAATTTGGCAATGAGATGAGTATTACCAAGTCCAAAATTTTCACACATTTCTTGGCAAGATTTCATTCTCTCCTCTTGAAACAATTTTGACAATCCCTGGTGATTAGAATACCTTGAAGGATTAGTCAAGATGGCTAGAAGATGGAAGGATGAAGAAGCTCAATAAATGACTCACATTTATATAGTTGATGCGATACCTACCATCAAGAAGGTGTGTGTCAACAAGAACCACATGAATAAAACTTTGCATTTGACAGTGGAAATGCAAAATGGATTAATAGAAGGACTTGTAGACACAGACGCCTCTATGTTTGTGATGGTTGCAAGAATTGTTCGAAAACTAAGAATCATGCATTTGGTTTCCAACAATGAGAATTACAAGATGGCATCCTGCATTGTCACCAAAACTTTGGGAAGAATCACAAACCTACTTGTGAAGGTTGGAAACATTTAGTGTAATATGGTTTTCTTAATTGTTAATATTAATAGCTATGATATATTGTTGGGTCTAAAAATTTTTATGAAGATTGGAACAATAATTAATGTTGAAAAAGGTGTGATACAAATATAAAATGGACCAAGGATGGTAGTTGAGTTATTACTGCTAACTATTGTCAATATGTTGCACCTTGTAACTCTTACCTAGCTTTTAGTTGGTTGAGGAAGGAATGCAAAGTTTGTCATTGAAGGAACAAGTGCATGAGGAGGGCTTAATGACCCATGATCCAACTGATGATCCCGGCTTTAACTCTAAAATGAATTAGTCTAAGAGTGAAGCAAAAGATGATCAAAAAATGATCCAACATAACCTTGAGTTGCATATGTAAGATCTGATGGATCAGGGGCTGGATGATTTGATCAAGGTAAAATCACCTACATAAATGGTAAATTTAAGTCTTCAACAACAACATCAACAATCGCTAAAAGGACAGATGACTAAAAAAGATAGCTATCAGGATTGGATACAATGGGTGGAAGCAAAAAAATATGAACAAATTTCAAGTTCTTTTCTCAACCTAGTACATTATGTTCAAGTTCCAAGGATTACAGGTTCATCTGACATTGCTAATGCATCTAGGGATGAGAATAGGTGGACAAAAATATGTGCCAAAATATAATTCAATCTTGGATTGACTAAGCTGCAAAATAGAGAACTATTGGATCTATTTAAGGAATACCAAGACATTTTTACATGGCATAAAGGGGAGTTAAGCACTTGTAGTTTGGGGGAACATACCCTTGATACACATGGATTTCCTCCTTGTAGGATGATGCCTAGAAAATTATCTTTTTGGGAAGAAATAAAAGTGAATAGGCATATTTAAGCACTTGTCAAGTTGGGCAAAATGGGAAGGAGCATGTCAAAGTATGCATGTCATGTTACACTTCCAATAAAGAAGGATGGTAACAAAAGGTTTTGTGGAGATTACCAACCTTTAAACTCCCAGACTATACAAGATTCTTTTCCTGTGCCATTAATTGAGGATGTATTGACACAACTTGGGAAATCATCCTAATTTTCAACATTGGATTTGCAATTAAAATTTTGGCAGATTAAAATGGCTAATGAAAACATTCAAAAGATAGTTATTATCACAAAATATGGCTTGTTTGAGTGGAAGGTAATGCCATTCAAATTGAAGAATGCAACGAGAATTTTTTTTCGAACAATGGCTCGGACTAACCAATTTTTGAAAATATTTGTGGATGATGTCAATGTCCATAATAGTGATTGGAAAGACCATCTAAATCATCTAAAGATGGTTTTTGATAGGTTGAAGTTGGTTAACTTAAAACTAAACCTAGGAAAATGTTGTTTCAGAACAAAGGAAATAACTTTTTTGGGACATGTAGTCAACTGGTAAGGGTCTAAGGCGGACATAGTTAAGATTCAAATTGTTTCATAATTTTTAGTTTCTTTTATTATCATGAATGTTCATTCATTTCTAGGATTCACAAATCTTTCATACATGGATATGCCAAGATTGTTGCACCTTTGTTTAATCTCATTAAGAAGGATTTGGCTTTCAAGTGGACTCATTGATGCCAGATGGCATTTGACACATTGATGGGAGAAGCAACTGCATGTTCCAATATTGATCAGACCATATTTTTTGAAGACATTCATCTTGGATGTGGATTGGTCAATAAAAGGTGTCAAAATTATTTTGTCCCAAAAAAATGGCAAATAATAACAGGTAATTATGTATGCAAGCAAGGGTCTAACACCTCTATAAAAGCACTATCACCCAATGGAGGGAGAATGTTACGCACTAATATGGGGTGTCATGCATTTCCACCAATTCTTGCATTAGATTTTCTTCATGTTGAGAATAGATCACAAGCCGTTAGAATGGCTCACTACAGTATTTGATCCAAATGGGAGGCAAGGAAGATGGATATCCATGCTTCAAGAATTTCACTTCAAGATTGTTCATAAGCTTGGAATCAATCATTCAAATGTGGATGCCTTAAGTAAAAATCCTATCTTTGTGTCAAATGAAAAAAAAAACTTCTAGGTTGAGATACCTGACTAAACAACACCTATTTCCAAAATTGTTATTGAAAGTGGGGATAGGTCATTTCATGATAGGACTAAAATCCATGAGATACAAAATATTTTTGCTTTGTCGGAAGCAACAAAAGAAGGACTAAAACAATTGGCTGAAAAAAACTCACAAGAGCAAACACAAGAGTTCAATCCAAAAAAGATACAAAGATGAAGGTTGAATGTGTTAATTATGTGTCTAATCATGAAGAAGCCATATCAAAAAAATAATTAGACATTTGGAAGGATGTCATCTATATGAAATTACTCGCTGGTGATGGCTTTGGGTCAAAAACTTGTGACCTTGTAGAGAAGGAAAGGACCAAACGTAGAGTGATGAGATACAATTAGAACAATGAGGTTCTAATGTTCCAAGGACTAATGGTTCCAAAACCTAAGGAGAAAGAAGGAATTGTGAATGTTATACATGAAGAAATCGGTCACTTTAGTGAACATAGGATGCTTGCAAAAATCAAAAGAAGATACTTTTGGCATGATAGGACTGATTCTATAAGAAAATTAATTTGAAAATGCAAACAATGCCAATTGGTAAGAGATTCAGGTAGCATTCAATTTGGAATTAAAAAGTTAAAAAACATTCCAGTTTGTGACCTATTTTATTGTGTAGTTCTTGATACTGTTGGACCACTACCAAAAACAAAATTTAGTAACAAATATGTTTTGGTGGCGACTGATCACTACTCAAAGTGGTGCGAGGCAAGATTTGTCAAAGAACACATTGTTGAATTAGATGAAAAATTTCTTGAAAAAGAAATCATTTGTAGGTTCAGGGTACCAAAATATGTGCTCACTGATAATGGCAAGGAGTGGATGGCTGAGTTTGACATGATGTGTAAAAATTGTGGGATTACACATTAATTCACCGCTCCACAATGGCCGCATTATAATGGAATGGTTGAGAAGATGATCAAAACCCTAAAACATGGCCTTACTATTGTTTTTTCTACCAACATATAGAAATGGGATGTTCAAGTTCCAAGGATCTTGTTTGGATATCGTTGTGGTATTTAAAATAACACCAAATACTCATCACACAAGATTTTTATAAGAAGGATTTTGAAATTAACCATTGACAACCAACTAAACAATTTGACACAAGTTGTAGATGACCAAGTTGCTCCAAAGGAGATGGATTTGCAAATGGTGTCTAAGATGGAGTTGGTTGCTCAACTTCATGAGTCATTATTGGAGAATGTTGATCAAGCATAGAAAAAGAAGAAAAAAACATATGTAGCTAGAAAGGGGTGCATCATCTTTCACTTTTTTGGGGATGGGGAAATGTCAATGAAAATGAGAAAACTAGGTAAGAAGAAATCCATGTTCATAAGCTGGGAAAGACCATACCAATTTGCTGGTTACAAGGATGGTAAAGGATGCCAGGAACAAGATGAGGGTGCAAAAATTTGTATTATCAGGGATAAAGATGGCCAAACTTGGTAAAAAACAAAACATACAGGATCTGCGGATTTACCATACACCTTGAAATGTTGATTTATGCGGACATAGATTTTTTATGTTGGGAGTGGCCACATATGTGACCTAAAAGCAGCCCTAAAGTGAAAAAAGGTTGCCCTTGTATCACCCTAAAATGGTGGTTGATTGAAAACAGTAATTTTCATGAGCACATTAACCATTGCTTAGAATGGTATGTAGTTTTGTTTTGTGTGTTTTCTATTTGCAGGTTTGCATTCTAGGAGGAAGAAGAAGGTGGGCGCTTTGTTTCTCTCAATTTAAGGTGTGAGCTTGCAAACTCATCTAAGTTGGATTTTGTTCTTCATGAAGCCTCTAGTGAAGGTGACTCTGATTGGTGCTTGGGATTTCGAAAAGATGAAGAGCCGTGCATATATGAAAGAAAGCAGTTTTGCAAGGAGGGGCATTTTTTTGGGTTTGGAACAAAGGAAGAAGAAGTTAAGTTTCGTATGATTTGTTGTTCTTTTATTTTTGTGGGAGCCGTGTGTATTAGTGTTTTAGACAGACTGTAATACCTTGTGGCATTGGAAGGAAGAATGCATGAAGGTGTAAATGGCTATATTTCTAAAGGATAAATTATTTTCATTGTGCCTTAAGTCCTTTAGTTTAATGCAATTTAGCACTAGGTGTAGGAGTCTGTGATGGGAGAATGATGAAGATCACTAAGGATCTTGCGAACGACAAAGTTTGGCAATTGTAGGTTTCGTGTGGGGTGTGTATTTGCAATTATGAAATTTTGTATGTAAACTTATGAAAAGTGAGGGTGTGGAATTCTATTGGGATTTCCAACATACACATTATAATTGTTGTCATGGGTTTTCATTAGGAACTCCAATAAAGCTTGATGGGTTATATTTAGCAGCCCTCTAGAGGATTGCATATATATTTTCGGTATAAAGTATTGTGACTTTTATTATCTCAACTATGTGCATCATCTCAGGAACTTGTTCTACCTCCATATGATGTTAGGGTTATTGGGCTTAATGGCATTCTTGGGATTTGGGAGTCTATATGTTCTGTTATGCCAAACATTGTCTGTTGCGGTTCATGAAAGAAAGATGGGAGTGATCTAAACCCTTAGACTCATAAATTTATTATTTTAGCAATCAAGATAGTTGGTTTAGACTTGTAAAAATTGATTTGATGAATTGATCAAGCTTCATGGAGCTTTATTTTAAGTTATGTTGATGTAGTTAAACTTGTAGGAAGAAAGGGACCACTATGCTTCCCCCTTCTTTTTTGGCCACAATTGATCATGCCCCGCATGTGACAATTTGGGTTCCACATGGGGAACATTGGAATCCAATGACTCAAAATACAAAATACAAAATATGTGCATATATGTCATCCCCACAATTTGCTATCATGTTTTATCAATAAACACCTATAAGATCTAGTGGTTTTTTTTGGCAGATTTTGTTTCTTAATGGAAAAAAATGAGTTTTTTTGTTTTTTTACTATAAATTCAACAATTTAGAGAAATCACCACACTTTCAAAAACACAAAACTAAAAAAGAAAAAGAAAAAAAAATGATAAGAGTTAGGTTTTTCTTTAACAAATTTAAAATGGTATGGCACACATTTAAGTGGTTTCTTTTTTTGGGATTGAATGTACAAGAAGATGTATTTTCCAATAATCTATTGACCAAGCACATTCATTTAGATTTAAAGGGGTTCAAAAATCATATGCAACTTGCCCAAGGACCATAACCCACCTTCTCACACTCCCTAACCTAATCCCCCTAGTGCGGTGTAGTATGTGATGTTGAGTCAATACCATTTGCTAAACAACAATGGGCTAGGTGCTATTAAATGGATAGTTATTGTGCAACAACATGGGATTTTCTTTTCAAGCCCCAAATTACATGAATGTTCCTTCATTGAAAGTGTTGAATCCAATTCATTTTAACCTCATATGAATTGAAATTTATGTTGGGGTTAACTAAGATGTAATCCTTGATATGACACTTGGTTGCATGCAAAATCCTTCATTTTTATTTATTTATTTATTTAAGGTTTTCAAAGTTTTGCCTTAGCTTTAAGCAAGAGTTGCTTACATTTACATTAATGCATTTTGGATGCATGATCTTGTTCATATGTTTATTCATGAAATTTGTTTAAGTATTTTTTCCATGACATTAGTTTCTTTTATTTGTTATTCATGGTTGGAACTCAATTTAGTGTGAACAAGGTTTCACTTTTTGTATTTGGGGAGTTTATCCTCATAATGTGATTCTAGAGTTTTAATTTTTCATGTTTTAAAACTTCAAATCACATAGGACAAAAATCATGATTTTAGATTTTCATTTTTGATGTTTTGAAATTCCAAATCACATAGGAAAAACATGCTTGTGTTTTGTGTGTTTTTGAATTTGTATTATTGTGATTTGCAAGTGAGTTTTTTTAAAACATGAAAGATCCAATCTTGTTTATGGTGTTATGTTAGATGAGTTATGTAATAACATTAGAAAGTTATTGTAGGAGGTATTGCAACTCGGGATATGAGTCGCAATTGGATGCCAATCTTGATTTGCTTCAAAGGTGAAAGTGGGGGTTTTTGGGTTGATTATGGTTGGTCAAATTTTTGGTTGAAAACACAGTCAAAGGAACCACCCAATTGAGTGGATGTTGTTTAAAATTGTATTTTTGTGTGTTTGAAAGTTCACACAGGAAGCATGATAGTTTGGATTGTCATCAAAAAATTTGGAATATTTTTCATTAATTGAAAATTTTACATGCTCAAAAATTAACACAAATAAAAAATGTTTTTGCATGTTCAAAACATTCAAACCTTAAGAATGAACAATCTTTATGTTTTTTCAAAAATTTGCTTAAAAAAAAGTTCAACAAGGAACATATCATGGCAACAACCTTGTTCGTGAAAGTTGACTTTGTTGCACCATAAAAAAAATTATATATATATAAAGGAATGCATGAACATTGGCATGGTCTTTGTTTTATTTGTACAACAACGACAATGATAGTAATAACAAGAACCATTGTTGCCATTGGGTGTTGAATTCAAAGCCTAACTAGGCTTGTGTGTCCTTGATGTTGTGGTTATCATCATCAAGGAACCCTAATGGGGCAAACTTATCCTTGGGTGATACCACTAGGAATGTCACACCCCAAATTTTTGAAACCTATCCAACCTTAAGATAACATAAGACTCACATAAAGAAAATTTTTCATTCCAAACTATTTATCAAAAGGTTACCTAAATCATGTAAAATTCAAAACTCTAATTAAATTTACCGAAAAATGTGTTTTGATGTGGAAAATGAATGCATAAATAAAAAGTTTCAAGAATGTCACACCAAGGGTTTTTTTATCATGAACACAAAAGGAATCTATTTCTTGGGAATTTTTCTTGGATGTTAATTTTTAAAAATATTTCAAATGCCAAGCTATTTGATGTCTTTTATAGATAACTGATTAAATCAATTTTCATTTAATTATGAATTTTTGAAATCATGATCATGAAGTCCTTAAGGGCCATTGATGTGAAGAACACAAATGATAACTATTTTCATCTTTTTTATTTTAATGATTAATTTGGATCATTCCTTTGTGCATGACTAAGTAAACAAGAAAAAATCTTTAATGTGTCAATGGAATGACACTTAAAAGAAAAAAATTGGGTCAAAAATGGTTTAAGAATTAAAATGTTAATGCATATTATAGGTTTTTGGGTGCTCATTATTTTTCATGAGTGTGTGTATAGGTGTAAACATAGCCCACCTAGTCTAACCAAATAAACCAATGTTTTAGTAAATGAAATTTTATTTTAAAAATTGAGTCCAACTTTCTTGTGGTTTTGGCAAGGTGGTTCACACCAAAATAAATCTTAATTCACTCTGGGTTTCATTAGATTTTGAATGAATTTGGACATTTTTACCATGGTGAAGTTGGTCAACCCTTAGTGTACAAGGACAAGTTGCTATTGATAGTGAATTGGTCCATTAGTACCTAATCAAACACAAATTTACCAAGCCATTTCATTTGCTAGTTAATTAACTAGATAACATGGAAATGAATTATATTTAAATTATTTAATACTTAATATTATTGATAATTTCATGATTTTCAAGTTATGAATTATTAACACGTGTCATTATCTATGTTAGGTTTAAAACTTAACCCAAGTAAATAAGGTCATGTAATTAACCTAAGTAGGCACCTACCCTAAGGAATTACATAGGGGAATGTTTGATCAACTTACCATTGTTGATCACAAACACACCATTTGCAAAGTTTTAATCCTTTGACCTCTAAGATGGGGGCAAACCTGGGCAAACACCCTTACCATCAAGCCACCACACTTGTTCTGATAATGTGTTACATTGCATTTTATTTATTAAATATTTCATTTTAAACATTACAAAAACATAATTTTTGAAAATTCATATCTTATTGAAATTTTGTCCAAATAAAATTATTAAAGTTTAATTTAAAATTTTTTTCCAATAATGTACATAATTACATTTATTTCTTTTTGAAAGTGTAAAATCATTTGAATGATTTTTTTAGTGAATATCAATATTCAATAACATTTCAATGACCATTCTTTTGAAAAAAAAAATGTTTTTTAAATGTATAAGAGTTTTTTTAGTATAATAATATTACTTATGTTAGGTTACTTTTAATTATTTAAAGGCTACTTTTCATTATTCTAAATTATTTCATTCGACATTATTTACGACTATTTATGACTATTTTCAATTATTTTTGGTTAAATTTAATTATTTCATTTTAATTTAATTTCAGTTATTCTTTTTTATATATAGTTATTATAGGTTATTTCACTTTAAGTTATTTGCGACTATGATAAATTATTTTTGGCTATTATAAATTATTTCATCTTAGGCTATTTTCAACGATGTGAGGTTATTATTGGTTTTTTTTTGTTATTGAAGGTTATTTCACCTTATGTTATCATTGGTTATTTTAAATTATATTACCATAGGCTATTTATGACTATTCTATTAGTGGCTATTGTTGGTTATTTTATTAGTGGTTATTGTTGGTTATTATATTGGTGGATATTGGTGCCTTTTTTATCGGTGATTATTAGTGGTTATTAATGGTTATTCTATTAATGGATATTGGTAGTTATTTTAGTGGTGGCTATTAATGGCTATTGGCAATTATTCTATTGGTGGTTATTAATGGTTATTTTATTAATGGTTATTAGTAGTTATTCTATTGGTGATTATCAATAGTATTTTAGGTTAAATTACCATAGTTTATTAGTGCTATTGGGGGAGCTATTTCATTAATGGTTATTGGTGGATATTGGTGGTTATTCTATTAATGGTTATCGTTGGCTATTTTATTGTAAGCCATGTCTGGTTATTTTATCGGTGACTATTGATGGTTATTCTATTGGTGGCTATTAGTGGTTATTTTATTAATATTTATTGGTGGCTATTATATTATAAATTATTGTTGAATATTTTTAATTATATTATCATAGGTTATTTTAAGTTATTTTACTTTAGGTCATTATATTTTATTTTAAATTATTTTAAATTGTTATACCTAGGATAAAATAATTTATAATAACATAAAGTATAATGGCCTTGAATAACCTAAAGTATAACTTGAAATAACATATATTAAAATTTTAAAAATAACATAAGGTATAGCTTAAAGTTAGTTAAATAATTTAATTTAAAATAATTTAAAATTAAAAACCTATAATAAGTTAGTTAGGATACCTTAAGGTAAAATATTGTATAATAGTTTAAGGGATAATAATTTATATAACCTATAATAACTTAGGGTATAAGTTAAAATAATTAAGATAGCTTAAAATAATATAAGGTATATTATAAAATAATAAAGGGTATTTAAAACAACAACAGAAAAAAACCTATTTAACACAATAAATTATAATATTGAATTATGTAAACTAATAATGAAACATGATGTTTACATAATGATATTATAATGAAATAACTTTTAACCAAGGTGAAATCATTAGAGTATGATGAACTTATTTCACTTTTAAGGTCCCATGGTGATTTAGGCTATTAAACTTCACCCCACTTTTGTAGTAATGTAGTGATACCACCCAAAGAAAATTTTGTTAAATGTCATTATCTATAAATGTAGTTGCAAAAATGTTAATAGTAATTAAACAATAATTGTTGGAACAAAAGAAAAAAGGTGAAATGAGCAACCAAATCGAAACTCAAATTCACCACTGCCAATAAACTTGAAGTTCATTAAGCCTAACAAGCTCAACATTTCAACCAAGCTCACGTGTTTCAAATGTGGGGTTAAGGGGTCCAATCATTGTTAGAATTTTTATTTTTTCAAACTAACAAAGTTGACTAAATGGGTCCGTTTTACCAAGGACATGTATTTTTTACCAAACGCCAAAGGCTTGAATGACGATGGGTATTTTTTGATTAATCCATTTGACTAAAGTGACCAATTTGACAATAAATCAAATTGGACTTTAAAATACCACCTAGTCAAATTGGTTAATGGCCTAATCAATAAGACCACCCAATTTAGTCAAATTGGTAAGTGCCTTAATCAATAAAGACACCTGTTATATTTAATCAATAGGGTTAATTAAGTAGGCCTAATCAAAGTGGTTAATGGCCTAGTCAAAAGGGCCAATTACAATTTTTAATATTAGTTGGGTATTTTGGGACTACATTTAACATTTTGATTATGTTTGACCAATTAGAAAAAGTTGAAAAACCTAAAATTTACCTAATCATAATTAAATGAATCATGACCAAATTAATTATGATTAAACTAATTATATATATATGGTTTATCTAACTATGGTTAAATTAACTATATTGAAATTAATTATGGTTCAACTACCTATGAAAAATATAATTAAAATTAAAATTGACCACAATTAATTTAACCATGGTCAATTTAATCATGTTCAATTAACCATAGTTTGTTTAGTTGTATATGTTTTAACAATGGTTAGTTTAACCATAACTAATTTAATAATTATAAATAAATTTAACCATAGTCAATTTAATAATAGTTGGTTTAACCTTAGTAAGTTTAGCCATGATAATTCATTTAACATAATTAATCTAACCATTACTAGTTGGGTCATTATTGGCTTTTCCATAATGAATTTAACCATGGTTGGTTTTGTCATAACTATTTTAAACATTTTTATTTTAGCCATAATTATTTCATTCATGTTTATTTTAGTCAAATTCATTTGACTCATGGTTAGTAGTTTAACCATGGTTGGTTTTGTCATAATTGTTTAAAACATTTTCATTTTAGCCATAATTATTTCATTCGTGCTTATTTTAGTCAAAATTAATTTTTGCATAGTTGGTTTTGCCATAAAATATTTCCTCATTAGTTATTTTAGCCATTTTTTAAATTTTCATAATTATTTAATCATTTTGCTTTGAGCCATAATTATTTCATTCATGTTTATTTTAATCCTAATTATTTTATACATAATTGATTATGCCATAAAATATTTAGCCATATTAATTTTATTAATGGTTATTTTAGCCAAATTTATTTACTCATGATTAGTTTAACTATTTATAGTTTAGCCATGTTCAATTTTGCCATAACTATTCTAACCATTTTGATTTTATCCATAATTATTTCATTCATATTTATTTTAGCCATAATTAATTCTTGCATAGTTGGTTTTGCCATAAAATATTTATTCATTGGTTAGTTTAACCATATTAATTTTATTAGTGGTTAGTTTAGCCAAATTTATTTATTCATGATTAATTTAACCAATTCTAATTTAACCATGGTTAATTTTGTCATAATTATTTCATTCATGTTTATTTGAGCCATAATTAATTTTTTCAAAATTGATTTTGCCATAAAATGTTGATTCGTTAATTAATTTAGCCATATTAGTTTTATTAGTGGTTAGTTCAACCAAATTTATTTACTCATGGTTAGTTTAACCATGGTCGGTTTAACCATAAATTATTTATTCTTTAGTTAGTTTGGCCATATTTATTTATTCATGGTTAGTTCAATCACTTCTAATTTAATCATAAAATATTTATTCATTGGTTAGTTTTGTCATATTGAATTTACGTATGGTTAATTTAGCCATATTTATTTGAATATGGTTAATTGAACCATAATTAATTTAGTCATGGTTATTTTTTGATTTTTATTTTTTATTTTTGGTTGGTTTAGCCATTATTAGTTTAATAATCATTAATTTTCTCATAATTACTAGTTGTGGTTAATTTAAACATTATTTTATCAATCATTATTTTTGCCATAATTAATTTTTCCTAGGTTAAATTAACCACCTATTTAACATATGTAATGTAAGTATGTGGCTAAATAACCTAAATACAATTAGCTCATATGTAGGTGTATTTATTTACACATAGCCTATTTATATTCCACCTATTTACCTATTTTTAGCCTATAGTTAACATAGTTATACAAGCTAGGGTAGGCCATTTATATACCTATGATAAATTATTAGTTAGTTAATTAGTTATTTACATAAAATACATTAATGAATGTGTAAATAATTAATAATTAATTTCTACAAATACATTGTTGATAATATATAATGAATTAGGTCAAATTTGTAATGATTAATTATAATTTGGTTGTAATTATCAATCAACAATATAATACATTATAACTATCTTGATATTATATAATTCAAGGATTTATAATATGGTTGTAACTATTAATTATAACTAAATAACTAGACATTAACTATTGCTAATATTTATTTTAACTTAATTAACATACATATTTACCTACCTTTTTTTTTAATTTACTTACGTAATTGATGTATCTTACATAATTATTTAAGAATAATGTTGTGTGAACTAAAGGGCTCTAATGTTGTGTGGATATGAAAATGTTTCTCCCTCCCAAAAGTTTGTCCCTTATTGTTTGTCATTGTTTTCAAAATGATGAACAATATAAATAGATGCACCATAAGCATCCAGGACATTAGAAATATTTTAAAAAGGAAGGCCACTTAAGATGAACCAATTAAAAAGGCTTAACCTTAAAGGCCAAGTTCAAAATGAAATAGGATTTACTTACCTAGGTCATTTAGGTGTAGGTTTCATCTAGGTGGTGTACATTTAAGCCTAGTAAAGGTCAAAGCTTAAGTTGCCCTAACCTACTTTAGGTTTCTATACCTAGTTGCTAGTTATAGGCTCCTAGACCTAGGCCTAAGAGTTTAGGTTATAGGTTCCTAGACATAGGGACCTTAAGAGTAAGTATTTAATTTTAGGTGTAACCTCAGTTATTTAGGTTCTATCCATGCTACATAGCCTAGATGGCCAATTTTTAAATGCCATGTGGCATAGCCTAGATGGCCAATTTTTTAATGCCATGTGGCATAGCCTAGGTGGCCAATATTTAGATGCTAAATGGTTTAACTTGAGTGGCCATTGTTTAAATACCACATGGCATTTGCCTAGTCAAAATGGTATTTGGCCAGTCAAATTTTTTTTTGACTCTTATATTGATTAGTCAAAAATACTAGTCAAAAGTACCAACCAAAACGATTAATCAAAAATGCCAACTTAGGTTTGGTCAAAAAGTACATGGCCCAATCACAATGGATAGGTTCAAAACAACTTGTCCAAAATGACTAAAAGGTTTTTTTATGCTTGTCCAAAATGGGTCTTTTTTTACCAAAATTTCTAGTAAAAAAAATTAGGAATTCTAGTAGTGAATTTAGACCTTTTTTTAGTGTTTGCATCCTTGGGGATTTCAAATCATCCATAGTTCGGATAATAGTTGGTTTTTCATCCACATTAATTGGAAAACAAAGGTCAAGAACTAGACAACCTAAAAAACTACATAATGTGTTTTATAACTAGATAATGAGTATCACCATGTATCAAGCAATTACTTTAGTACACACATAATTTAATCCTCATGTATAGGTGACAAAAATTGAATTTCAATTGAAATTTTAATTTGGAAATTACAGATTTGGAATTATTTTTTGGATTTTTTTGCAAAATTCATAACTTGACCATATGAGGTCGGATTTTTTATTTATCTTCAACAATGGAGTTTTGTAAAGGACAACAACATGTGTGGAAGATATGAGTTAATTTGGAAACAAAACAATTTTGGAAGTTTCTTTTAGAGGTGTGAAATGTGTGTGGAGTTGGTAGGTGCATGACAAGATGTTGGACACCAAGCTTTTGTGTGGGTAAAAATTATTTTACTTGACTCATAGGTGCTAGAATTTGCACCATCAATGAATGAAGAATGTTGTGCAATTAACTTTTCTTTTTTTGTAATGGTTTGTTGAAGTAGGTAAAAAATTGTTGATGGGGAAACTATGTATGTATTGTGCTTATTTGTTTTGTAAATCCCCCCATTGGTCTTCTTGGGTTATGCCCATGAATCCTATCATTATGTTGGTTGGACTATAAATTATTTTTAGGAGGTAGGGGGTTTGTCAAGTTGTGTGCCATTGGTTGACACCTTAAAATAATAACACGTTTATGAGTTCGTTTTTTAGAAACCTATGCATGTTATTCGATAGGAAACGCAAGGTTAAAGGCTATGAACCAACTTCACATGTCTGCCTACTACCATAATGGATTTTGAGGTTGTAGTTGGTGTGGTTAACAGTTGGGCATGGGACAAGTCTATGCACCAATTCTAACCATGAGTAGGTCCAATTTGATTCATAAGTTCAATGGACATATTAATTAGGTTTTTGTAAAGTTTAAGTTGTAAACTTGAGTTAACCCTATTGGAAGCATCTTCTATATTTGATCACAAAGATTGTTCCATTGATTGTTGTATGGTAATGAAATTGGGGTGATGACTAATAATTTTTTTTTGTCATGTTCACATTAAGCCACCACAAGTGTTTGGCCTTGTGAAGCTTGGAGGGTGGATCTAGGTGCCCTACATGTTTAGTTTGTGTTATAAACACAAAAGGTTTAACAAAATTAATTATTTCGATTACGGATAGGGTTAGGGTTTAGGGGCACATTACATGTAGACTTGAAGATAATAATATAGGTCATCATCCATAGAGCAACATGTTGAGGATTTTAATGAAAACAACTTGGACCAAGAGGTCACAAAACCTTCTTTTACAGTTTTTGCATTGTTATGAATTCATTTGGAGATATGGAAGATGAAATGGAAGGCCTTGGATTTGTTAGAAATTGGTTTTTCAAACAAGTGGATGCTATTTCATTCAACAAATGGAAGTTGTGTTTTGAGACTCGGATGCAAGCCAAAAGGCAAAAAAACCTAATTTTTAATCCTTTATGAGCATTGAACTTTTACCTTAAAATTTGGAACATGAGGCATTAGATGAGAGTTGGTCAAATCGAACTATAGTTCAAACAAAACTCCAAGTTGTGGAACAATATTGGACACGACAAATGGAGCTCATGATAGTTCTAGGAGGGGCAACCATGCCAATTAATCTCAATTAACCCAACATTAATTCCTAACATAATTCAATAACTTCCTCCACTAGGGGTCAAGATGTTATAGCTCATGTGGACCCATTGGATTGCACATCTTTTATGCCATGAATTTCCCATGCAACATTTGGGCGCCATTGCAAGTATTGGTGACCCACCCCCATTTGACCCATAAGATCAACTCTTTCAACTTTTAAAATTGAAATATGGGGGCATTTGGAAAGATTGGATTTAAAAGATCTAGGATTTCCAAAAGGAAAAAAGGATACTCCATTCACCATGTACACAAGGTTGGCACAGTTTGCCAAATAAAGCAACGATGCTTTCATGAAATGGCAATTAGTGTAGTTGTACATGTCCAAGCAAGACAAAAAGGTGCAATGGATGGCATAACCTCAATTCACCATTAATTATCATGGGGGTTGTGCCATAGTGGAAGAAACATTTCACATTGTAAAAAGGATTGATTGAAGCTTTTGTGTGGAAGCTAGTAAATTAAGAAGCTTGTTGTCACCATGACTACCCAAAAGGATTCTAAGAAAGAGGAATCAAGGGCCAGGTGAAAGCACACTATAGGAGGGTCATTTTAAGCAAGAAAATATATATTTTTTAGTCCATTTTGTATTATTTTAGGTGCAATTTTTCTTTGATTCCATCTAGTGCTTTCATACACATGTAAAATGGATTTTTACACAAAGATCTCCAACATAATTCTTGTTATGTTTCAATTGAAAGTGATTTTTCAACAAACCTTTTTTTCAACATAGTTATGTTTGTTTGAATGAAAAACTTCATTCAATTTTCTTTCTATGAAATCACATGAATGGAACTTTTCATATGGAATTGAAATGGTACAATCAACTCAGATTCGATATATGAAAAAGTATTTCAGTAAGTGTCATAATTATTTGAATCGTTTAAAAAATATATTTGCACTTTGTAATGTATTAGTGCATATATTAATTTTCAAAATGTACTATTTAATCATTTAACATCAATCAAAAAATGTATTTTCTTTTGAAAATTGAATTATTTAGCATTTTAAACCTTATTTTGAGTATAACTTATGAAAACTTGTTTTAATATTGGTTTGGTGAAAGTCACAACAATGCACCAACAACTAGGAGGCCGGTAAACTATTTATCCCAACAACTATTTTGGCCCCTATAGCATGTCTAGGCACTAGGGTATGGATGAATTTACAACAGACTTTCCAAGCACAAATGTTACAATGTGACAATTGGAAATTACCCAAATTGTTCCTACATATATATTTTCATAATGTTAACAACTTCTTTGGGTAGGCATCATGCATGGGTGCAATGTAAACACATATTGTATCATATCTTACAAAATATAATATATTATGGGCACACTAAAAAGTTCATTCATTATCCCATGTGGAGTTGGGATGAAGTTCAACATCTCTTGGCACAAGTTAAAGCATGTGAGAACCAATGATATGATAATAAAATTGTCACTATGAGAAGATGGGGTGATTTGCAATTGGGTTTTTGAATTACAATGACCATTTGCAACTCATTGCAATTCTATGTATTTCTATGGGTGTGAGTGTTGTCGAACAAGTTGCAAGAATTGCAACAAATGCAACTCACCATATGCGAAATTATATACACATGCAACTTGTGCAACTTAATTTCAACTATGTATGAATAACTACTATGCAATTTCAATGCAACTAGTTTGCAACTACCATGATAACATCATGTTGACATTATTTTTCATTGATCCACCAAAATCTAACACATGGCATTATGGGGATTTTTGTGTGAATTTTCTTTTTGAAATATTGATCTCCACCATCCATTATGATTGTTCATTTTATATGGTCTCATATTGTGATACATGGCATAGTTGAAAATTGCCATGTGGCATATTATTTTAAATTTGAAAAAAAAATGTAAATATTTCTTTAAGTAGCTAGGTAGGTTGTAGCTTTTTTTTTAAATTATTAACTTATTGACAATTGAGTAGTAATAAAAAAATAATGGAAATTAATATTTTTATAGTGGCAACATAATGGCACAACTAGTTATATCAATGGGAATCATAGTTGACAATTAATTGTAAGTGTCATTTATAATGGGTGATGGAAATGCATGCACGTGACATGATTGTATGTGTTGACATTGTACACTAATTGGAACATAATTATTGATTGGGTGCTACATTTACACTAATTGTAATGTAGTTGCCACTCACAATTAAAATGCAACTTATCAAAAAGCGAAACATGATTGATTACATACATATTTATGATGCATACATTACACTACATAGGTGTTCCATTTGAAATTAAGTTGTAACTATTATAAAACTCCTTGATTTTCTAATGTGGCATTTTATTTATTAATTGCATGTATTTCCATGTTCTAATTGTAGTGTAGTTGTATATAAATTGTTTTGGAACTATAAACCTAGTATGGTTCTAATAGACATGAATTCTAATAATGTGTGTTTGCACCAATTGTATTATGCCTACCTATATACATTATTCAAAGGAATACATGTACAAAAGTACACTGGACCATGCTAAAATTAGTACAAAAGTTCAAAGGATTATGTATCTAGACTATTATTAATTTTATCATTCTTGGAGGAGTTAAATTGTTTCAGTTGTGGTGAATGCTTCAAAGGTGGTGCATTTAATATTTACAATAAAATTTGGTGACATTATGAACTTTTTTGCTACATTTGTGATCAAATTCATTTGTCTGCAATCTTTAACCCAATCTAGTATTTCCAATTTTCAAAACCCTCCCATGTTAATGTTGTAACTTAGAAACACCATTTGAACAAATAAATATAACCACTACATCTAGAGCAGTTCATGTCTTCACATTAGACCTTTGTCCACATGGAGAAATATTTTGGTCATCATTTGGGAATATTCTTCCACATTGCAAAAATGAATCCACATGGCATTGGAATATTCTAGAAATATTTGGTGATGTGGTATGGAATATGTTACAAAGATTTTTTTTTGCTCCTTTGAGCCCACTCACTTGCTCATTACTCGTTGTTCACTACTAGATGTTCACCTACTAGCATTGTTCTTTGGGTGACATTGAATTCCAAAATTCCATCCTTATTTTGTCAACTTCTAAGGATGGGAAGTAGACCCAACCAAAAAAATGTTTAAAAAAAATTTCTAAAGATCACACATTTATTGTTTCACAACTTAACTTGAATTTTGACACAAAATTAATGAAAAAAACCATAAGTGTTATACATTCAAAAGTGCTAGGATAATATATTGTAAACAATACGTTGTTTGATAGAATAACAACAAAAAAAGGCATTTAGTGAATTTGCAAATTCAATGTGTGATTTAGCTACAAATTCAAAAACTCCAAGATTCAAGTTGTGACATAAAAAAAATTGAGGTTAACAACTAAAATGTCCTCCACTCTTGGTTTCAACACCTTGACCATCATTTCCTTTTGATTCCTTTTTAGCCTTGTTGCATGTACTTATGAAGACATGATGTTTTGTGAAAAGACACAAGGGCTTGACATAACACTAATAATGTAAAGATTTTTTGGAATAAATGAATCCCAAGAAATTCCATGGCTAGGACCTTTAGCATCAAGAATAAATTTGTAAAAAAAAAATTTCAAACACTACATAACGCCTTATTGCACAATAACAAATTTATTTTTCATATGTAAACAAACTTTTGCAAATCTATACATGGGCTACCAAAAGTGGTTGGAGATTGATAAAATCATAAACCTTTTCCAAAGGTTGGCCTAATTCTAATTAATAATGGCCTTGATTTCATTAAAGGGCATATCTAGTGTTTTTTCCAAGTAGCTTTGAAATTCGTTCATGTACTCTATTAAGAACAACATTGGAGTTGATCCTAGCAATTGCAAAATAAAATTCCCACAATTTTATGTATTGTAAAAATCCCAAATATCACTAATTGTCAAGTTCACAAAATCCTCTAAAAACTTTCTTCCTAAAAATCAGACCTAAATCCATCATATATGTTTGATAATGGACCCACTCCAAGTCATTCAAATAGGTGTCATAGATTAACAACTATGGGAGGGTTCAAAACAAAACTTAGCACTATGTTTAGTGATGTTGTTGAATTTTGCAACTCCACATTAAAACCCAATATTGGCAAATTAGATTTTCACACCCACCCAATGTGTAGGTGGTCATCACACCCAAATATATTGCATGGAATAGCATTTTACAAATGTGTTTGTGGGGGGGAAAAAAGGGAGTGAAAATATCCGACACAATAAATCTCCACAAAAAATTATTCTATTTTTTTCTATGCATTACTAGAATTCTTGGTTTTTCAAATTGTCCAAGTTGATTGATTGGTTTTTCTTGACTAATGAGCATGTACATTTTGATTAGAAGACAGGGGCTTGAATGACATGTGTATTTTTTAACCAATCAAGATGGTTGAAATGACTTATTTAACTATTTGTTAACTTGGACATTTAATCAAATTAAACAAAAAATTGACATCCTTGGTCAATGTCTTAGTCAAATAGAATATCTATTCAAGTTAGAAAGAAACACATGACACCTTTAGTCAAAAGGGTTAATGGAATTTTAATCAAGTAGGACATTTAGTCAAGATGACCAATGTTAGTATTACATACCTACCTATTTACCCACCGCTAACCTACTACAACATACCTACCTATCTACCCACCCACCCACTTGCTTACCTATTATAACCTACCTACTTACCTACCCACCTACTTATTGATTATCAACAAACTTTTCCTTGGCTGGTACCATTAGGAACCATCTTGCCAAAATCACAAGAAAGTTGGACCCAATTTAAAAAATAAAATTCCATCTACTTATGCATTGGTTTATATGATTAGACAAGGTGGGTTATGTTTTCCCCACATATGCATACACTCATGAAAGATCATGAGCACCCAAAAACCTATAATATGCATTAACATTTTGATTCATGAACCATTCTTAACCCACTCCTAACCCAATTCTTGATTTTTTTCTTTTAAGTGTCCTCACACTTACACTTTAGATACATTTTCTTGTTTATTTAGTACATGCACAAGGGAATGATCTAAATTAGTCATTAAAATAACAAAAGATCAAAATAGTTGAATCATTTGTGTTTTTGACATCAATGGCCCTTTAGGACTTCACAATTGTGACTTCAAAAGATCATAACTAAATGAAAATTGATTCAATCAATTATCTATAAAAGACATCAAGTGGTTGGCATTTGAACTATTCCTAAAAATTAACATGAAAAAATCCCAAAAAATAGATTCCTTTTGTGTTCTTAATCAAAAAATCCTTTGTGTGACATTCTCAAAACTTTTTCTTTATGCATTCATTTTCCACATCAATTTTATTTTTTAAAAATTTAATTAAAGTTTTCAATTCTACATGAGTGGGGTAACCTTTTGAAAAATAATTTGGAAGAAAATCTTTCTTTATGTGAATCCTATGTTGTTTTAAAATCGGATGGGTTTCAAAAATTTGGGGTTTGACATTCTTAGTGGTACCACCTAAGGATAAGTTTTATCACCTATGTACCTCATAGTCTTATAGTGATGTGTTGAAATAAACATGTGAAATTAAAAAATTGACAAAAGTTGAAGACTTTTTGATGGTGTGGTCCATTAGTTAAAACTTGGTTTATCATTGGGGAGGTCAAGGGTTCAATTCCTAATATTTGTAACCTATGTACATGTTTAGGGGGCTAAGGTAAGTTAAATAGATTATATGAAGTTAGATTAAATTAGGTGAAGTAGGTAGGGTAGGGTAGGGTAGGCTACCACCTACCTATTGCATTTTTATGACCTACCTACCTACTTGCTTACAAAAAAATATTTTTGATAATAAATTTTAAAATATTTTATTTAAATAACTTGACCAGTCAAATGGTCTTTACTATATTAGTCAAAATGGTCACCCCAATCACATTGGACGTGTTAAAATTCATTTGTCCAAAATGACAAGGGGGTGAATGCATGATCAAATGGCTCAATATTGGCAAAAAAATATATTCTTTATGAGTCCATATAAGATTTTTCTAAATGATTCACATTGACATGGTTGTTATTATAAAAACCATTATTATTATAATCTTTGCATAATACATGTTCAATCACCTATAAAACTTCTCAAATCTATGCGAAAACTTGTATTTAATGTAAGTAGTGTCATTTTCAAATTTAAAAGTCCTAAAAGGAAAACTCACAAAATCCATATGAATAATGACCCATGTAAAGCTTTCAAAAAATATGTTTTTGGGACAAAGAAATTGAAAAACAAACAAAAATTGCAATTCATATGGACTTATGAAAATATGATCAAATTTTAACCATTCAAAAGTCCCTAACTATTAAACAATTAAGATTTTCAAAAAAAAGATTCTTCATATGAATTTATCATCTTGTATTACAACATATATTGAGTCCCAATAACAAATTTGGATTGTGAATCAATATAATTTTTTTCATTTTGTGATGTTCTAGTCAAATGACCAATCCATATTTTTCAATTTCAAAAGTTCATTACTATTAACAAATGAATTTTTTATCAATAAATAAACACACAATTATCTTTGTAATAAAATTTTTAATTTAGATCCAAGTCCCGATTAGTAGAATTAGGGATATATTAATTACTATATGCATTTGAATAAAAGGTACCCATGAAAAAAACATCATTTCGTTGTTAAAGTGAGCCATTTGATTGTGCATCTACCTAGGGGGTCTTTTTGACCCCTATCCAAATCTAGTTTTTTTTACTAGAATTTCCAATTTGAAAAACCAAGAATTGTAGTAGTGATGCAATCAATGTTTTTCTAAACAAAAACATAGGAGGATTTCTTTTTGAGCAAAGTGTGTTTTCCTTATGGTAGTAGGCTTGGCTTGTTGGGTGTGGTGCATGAATGGAATCATTTGTGAGAGATTTTTGCCACTAGGGATGCATGCAAAAAATTGTGATGAATAGTATGGGATTATGGTGTAATGATGAAAATAAATAACAAAAGAAAAAATACTCTGTAAAGCTGAAAAAAGTATTTGCTACCAACAAATAGCACAACTTCAATGCCTTATGATAATATGATCATTCCTTTTAATCTTGTGTTCATTACAATTCATGTTATCTCTTCTCAAAACTTGTTCAATTCCTTTAACCTTTCTATTGTAAAGCACAAAACACACTCATAGATTATGAAGTCTATTTACAAAGGAAATATAAAGTTTGGAAATGAAAAAAAAAAAATTGAATGCACCTTATTAGTGCTTCACGTGATAACTCAAGTTCAACAAATGTTTCATCTCCCAAAAAAATTGTTGTGACTTCATCATATATGATAACAAATATTATTATGCTCATGGATGCATATTCATTCCTAACACTTGCACATTCTTCTCACAAAGCTACCTCATTTTGCCTAAGAGAACAACTATGCTAGAGTCTTTCCCAAGTTCTTACTTCCTTAAACATCATTGAGACTACATAGTGAAATATTAAATGATGACTAATGATAGGTAGGGTGGTGGATTTAAGGTAATTGTAAGTAATTACCCAATGTATATGCTCTATGTACCCAACCCTAATTTGTAGTTTTAACAAATTCATCTTCACAAGCATGTAGTCTTACGTCATTGAAAGATGTGGGCTTAGTGACACTTGCTTTTACATAGACATTCCAAAGTTCAATGTACAAAGGTTTTGTTTTAAACTTCATGGAATATGACAATGTAAGCGAAATGTAATGTACTAGTGGGCACATGATAGAACATCTTTTTAAAATATTCCATAAATATTGTTTACCAAATGTTGCCTATGACAATGTTGAAGGTGATGACAACATTGGCAAACATACTACATACAAAACATGTTCTAAGGACCTTAATTCTGGCTATGATTCCAATTTAAATGAACACAATTTAGAAGGTGATGGGTCAAAATGTTCTTATGAAAAATTATGAGATGTTTGAATGGCAAGAAACAAGAAAAATTTGGTGCCCATCAATGTTGTTGCCAAAAATTTGTAAATATAGTTTTACTTACCAACTTTCTAATTTGTTGCAACCTATATGGTTTTCAAATTTTTCATCTTGTAATATCTTGGTGCACAAATATTCATACCTTCAAGCTTCACCTTTAGAAATTCCAATTTTTTCACTTGAATTTAGTCACTTCCGTGTTGATTATAAGATGCAAAAAGGACAAGAAAAATGTCCATGTCATTTGAATTTTGTCATATTTTTGTTGTTTCCTAACTATTTTAATGACTACCGAATGTCCACGTGAGTGAAGGCTATCAATCCAGTTCAAATTTCATCTTAGATGTTTAAGGTTTACGTACATAACTACCCAAGACCCTAATCTTTTTTTGCTCATAAGTCTTTTTTATGTCGTCAGCTCGTGTCGTGAGATGTTGGGTTAAGTCCTATAACGAACGCAACCCTCATTTTGTGTTGCTAAGACATGTGCTTTGGATTAAAAGGTCAATTATTAACTACTTAAGATTGACAAAGACCACGCCATTGAAAAAGGATACCATAATGCTGTGTGGCTACGATCATACACAGTTGTTCAAGGGTACTTCGACGAGCACAGTTCTCATAGCGCAACACACATAACAATGTGGCACTCGGTCTTTGTAAAAGTGATTAACAATCTATACCATGTATTGCACTCATAAAAAATTGCCAGTGATATACTGGAGGAAGGTGAGGATGACGTCAAGTCTACATGGCCCTTATGGGTTGGGCTACACACGTGCTACAATGGCAATTACAATAGGAAGCAAGGCTTTAAGGTAGAGCGAATCTAGAAAGATGGCCTTAGTTTGGATTGTTCTTTGCAACTCGAGAACATGAAGTTGGAATCGTTAATAATCGCAGATTAGCATGCTACGGTGAATATGTACTCAAGCCCTGTACACATCGCCCATCACACCATGGGAATTGGCTTCGCCCAAAACATCACACCAAAGATCACCCATTACTTTAATGTTCCACGCTATTATTGAGTGTGGTCTACTGGAGTAATTGGTGGTCTTATGTAGGATATTAAGGTGGGGCCTTTAACTGAGGTGAAGTTGTAACAAGGTAGCCATAGGGGAACCTGTGGCTGGATTGACTCCTTTCTTGAACAAATAAAATACTTCTTTCTTGCCACATTTCCATTCAAATTTATATATATATATATATATATGTTTAGTTATGTCTCATAATAGAACGAGTAATAAAATAACCCAAAAAAGTATTAAAAAATTTGTTTTAAAAAAAAATGGTAACTATGCCCTGCACTTTTCATTTTTCAAAGGTCGCATGGCTTGCAAAACGGCCGGCATGAAGGCTGCACTATTAGCCTTTAAAGGCTTGCTGGCCTATGGCAAATGGAGCTAGTGTGCCTAGTATTTTACGTCTCTCTAATTATGCTTATAAATGTCATTATTTACCTAATAATAACATCATTTACAAGCTTAGTCGCAATTACAAATATGATGGCACAAGGCGTTCTAATCATCTATTTTGTTTAAATTTGATACATACACAGTTCATTTTATCGTTTAGAATGACAAAGCCATACCTTTTTTATGAGACCACGCCGTAGGGCATAAGGTAAATTGTCACCCAACACCCAGGAAGTGGCAGATTAGTAGGATAGTAAAATTATAATCTGCATGTTGGAATAGTTTAGTTGGTTAGAACAACGGGATCATAATTCGCACACAAGGGTTCAAATCCTTCTTCCGATAGGAATTTTCTGATAAGGATTTGACCTACGGCATAGTGGCAAAAAAAAATAAAATAAAAAAATTATATATATATATATATAGTGGGAATTTCAAAGTTTATAACTTGGGTTGCATTTGAAATTCAATTTTGTTATTATGTTATTTATTTTCTATTTCTTACACATTAAAGTTATTCTAAGGATTGTAATTCTTACAAAATTTTTGCTTGTTTACCCATTGAGGTTTGAAGAAACTTATTTTTCCAAAAGAAATTGGGATCAAGGTCCTCTCCCCAAGCGTTGCCAAAAATTTCAATGTCAAGTGCCCCTACATGAAAAAATAACATGATTAAAAAAAAAGATAGGGCCCCCAATTTCATGGAGATGGATGACACAACAAAAAGGCAAGAGATGAAGGAAAATGTTGAAGATACCAACATGGATATAAGGTCCAAAGATGAAGACTACAACATTGAAGTTGGTAAGTTTAACTTTCATTGTAGGATTCATGTTTTCAACATGTTATCTAGGTGATTTAGGCGATTGTAGTAGATGCATTTAGACTTGCTTTGGAGATTTAGGTGTTTGTGTTTTTCTAAGGGTGTGTGGATGTAAAAAAAGAAGGAGATTTTAAAAATTTGTGATAAATCACAACAATGTGACCAGTAGTTCTTCTAGCACAAAATGGAAGAGGTAGAAATAACTCCTTGCCACACAAGAAAAAAAAAATTTCCTCCCCCAAACCACCCATCCCAAGAGCTCTTGCCTTTACACTACTTGTTATGGGCCCCACAGTACCTATTATTGCCCCCACACTACATGTTACTAAGGTTGCACCTTCAATATGGCCTCGTGCTTTTACTATATGTAGCCTTAAGCCTCTTCAATACAACCTTAGGCATCTATAGCTTGGCAATGGCATGCGTTTCCTTTATGGATGCAACTACATGGGCTATGCATAGGCACTATGGGTGTTTGTAGGACAACAAGTGCCAAGCTCCTTTACACCTAACCAACCATGTGCAAAACAACTAACATGTCCACCAACATTCATAAGGCTTTGGTTGTTGGATGCCCATGTCCCCAAGGCTACAATTATTTATGAACCTCCCAAGGGTACAACTACCCATGAACTTCCCAAGGGCACATTTCCCAATGAAAATCTGAAGAAATAGGTAATGATAATGTCCTTCCTTTTTCTGATTTGGCTAAGATGGAAAATGTACAAAAAACATAATAAATAGATTGCCAAAAAATTGAGGATGCTCCATGTGAAGCTCGCAAAACTACTGGGCAAAAACCAAATCAAGTTGAAGTGAAGATAGGGGGAAAATTGATGGGGGTTGTGATGGAAAAAATACATGGGATGATAACATCCGAACCTTGGTTCCACAAATGTTTGGTGTAAACATCATCCATTATGATGAATAGGATTTTAACAAATTGGCCAAGTTAAAGTTGGCCTTAGACATTGAATATGAATACAATAAACCCCTTTTATAATCATCCCCATCTTAGTAACATTCTTGTTTTTGTCACACATTTTTTGGGAACCATCTGTTTTAGTAAGAAACACCATTCTTTAGAATCACTATCACACTTGTTAGTAGCACAAAATATTTGTAAAGCTTTCTTTGTAAATGTGATTATAATGGAGGAAATCTAGGGCAAATATTAGGGTTTTATAAATTGTAATTCCCTTTGGCAATGTTAGTGTTGATTTGTGTTTTAAGTTGTGCAAACTAACAACAATGAATCCAATTGAAAAGAAAAAAAAACTTTCTAGTGCACACAAGCAAAAGCTATGTGAACTTGCTAAGAAAATAAAAAATCTTAATTAAAAAAATCTAGTTGACAAAATACACAAACTAATAGTTAAGGAGTTCAAATTCAATGTAAACCATCACATTAAAACATGTAGAAATCACAACCTTCTTCAAGTTTAATAATGCATAGTAAAACTTAGAATAACTCGTGTAGGAAATTTAACAATTGGCACCATTATTTAGCATAAAAGGGTTATTTTGTAAGGTTTCTTTACCTATAGTCACAATCTTGTAAGGATTTATATGGAATGTGACTTTACATGTTTAAATCACAATTTGTTAGTGTACATGATTATAAAGGTGGTTTATTGTATCTTGAAAATGAACTTTCTAATAGGGGGTTCAAAAATGCAATAAAAAGGTTTTTCAAGGGAAAAAGGAATAGGTTGAAAGCAAGGTTTTCAAAAAGGTTAACTATGCCCTATGAACATTCAACTTGACAAATGAGAAAGGTTGAAAGAATATTAGAGTACTCCATTAGCTAAGAAAGAAATAGGACAAATGTCAAAGGCATGGAGCAAGGTTGTCAATGTGTCACATGTGGGCCAAACAAAGCATGAAAAGAAGTTTAATTGGTATGTTGTTATATTTGGTTATTTATTTAAATTTCATTTTTGTTCCTAGTTTGTTCATTGATTTTTTCATACAAATATATGCCACATGTAGTTTGTTGCTCAAACTATAAGCAACTAAAATGTAGACCTTTTAACCCAACACTTGAGAAAGTATATTATTATGCCTTAACAAAAAAATGCAATGCAACCCTAGTGTTAATGAGCTTGCAACAAAATTCCAAGGATAAAAATAAACAAGTGGATCTTCACAAGGTGGACATTTTATATCCTTCCTTTAATGCTTGGTTAAACCTAGGCACCTAAGCAAAAACTTTGAGTTGAAACCTTCACATCATGTTTGAATGTTGAATATTTGAAGTTTTCATTATGAATTATCATTGGTTTTATCATGTTTTTGTGCAAATGGTTTAAGCTCATATGGAACAAACATTTAAGGTTGTATGAAAGGGTAGTAGTTTGGTATTTCCATATTCCCATCATGTTTCATTATGTTTGCCTTTGTTATTAAAGATTTAAGTTTTTAAGTTTGTTATGTAAACAATAATTCATGTGGCATGCACATCTACTCAACTAAATGGTAAGAATCCATGAACTATTATTGGGATATGGAAGTTATGTTGGAAGGTTAGCAACTCGCATGGAAAAAATGGAGTTAAATTAAGCACAAATGGAGGAAATGCAAATGCAATTGGATGGGAGGATGTTTAATGTTATGTTCTCCCCAAAAAATAATGTTGTTGGCTTAATTAAATTTAAGACCATGATCATGAACTTCATAGGTGAAATGTTGAACCCAATATTAACTACCAACACATTTAACCCCAAGTCCATATTATAACAACAATAAGCACTTGTTGCAATGTCACCATTAGTGGAGCCAACCTTGAATAATGGAAGAGAAATAGTCTTATCTATGAATGATGGTGTTTATTTTACTAAGAAATTTAATGTAGGTCCAATGGGGTGAAATAGTGAGGCAAAGTCTAAAGGGAAAGGAAAAGGCATTGCTAAAGATGGGTCAAGTCCATATAAAAAATGTCAAATAACACAAAACAAGAAAACAAGGTCGGTGAGGATAACTAAAGTGTCAACTGATGTTGCAAAACTATGGAATGAGTTGACAAATGGCTTAAGGAGTTCTAATTCACTTGTAAAAGAAGATGTAAACCTTGTTTTGCAAAAAAAAAAAACATAATAAGGAATCACCAACAAAGGGCTATATAGAATAATAACAAACTACAAAAATCAAATAGTAGAATTAAACAAAATATATTCCAAAATCCATATCTACACTAATGTTACATCTATAGTCATTTGCAAATAGAATTTAAACCATATGGAATTGAAAATAGAAAACAAAAACAAGTACAAAAACATCACAATTGTTCTTCTCCATCAAAAACATCTTCCTCCCCCTTCTCCCATGAACTTATTTTCATCGTCAGAACTACTCAACTCCTAATAATCACCAAATTCAAAACTCCTTCAATAGTCCTTCCTAGTTCTTGCCATGAAAATCAATTTAGACTATCTTCCATCAAGTCCATCAACCTCATGTTGCCTACTATATCCTACAGTGACAATACACCTTTGTCCACTTTATCTTACAATGATAGCACAATGTTACCCTTAACAAAGCCATTTTATGAAATGTAGGTTAGGTGAGTGTAAATTTAAGGTTGAAATCCCCTTTAATGATACTTTGTAAAAAAATTTGGTTATCCATGGTGCTATATTGAACTATGACATATTTGTTGTGTTGGTAGGGGTGTCAAAAGTCAACGTGACCACTTGCAATTAGAAAGGAACTATAAGGAAGAGTATCCCCTTGTAAGGAAATAATGTAGAACATGCTATTCTTAGATCACATGTGGTAAACATGTCAAATTATTTTTCAAAGTTGATCAATTCCCTTTCTTCAAATTTTCAATCTATTATAGTAATTGGGTCACAACATTTTCATTATGGAGAGGAATAGTATCCATATAAGGATTAACTTCATGTTGATATAAATTATATTTACATTTTGTAGATCAATGTGTTCATATTGCTTACATCTTCAAATAAATGATTACACATTTCCTAACCTCATAAACATCTACTCTAGTTTAAGAAGGTACCTTGATGCATAAAACTTTATTTTGAAAGTCCTCCACTTCTTGACCTTCACCCCACTCTGAACATGCATCATATTTTTTTCTTTGCAAATAAATATAGATTTAAATATTTTATGCAATTTTTTTTTTATACTTGCAATTTCAAAAGCAACAGGTTGTTGTCCTATTGAATCCAAAAAAACATGATAGAAAGTTACAGTTGGGGCAATTAGAAGCCTTTGGGGTAGAGACAAATACCATTGTGTGCCAATAGAGGAGTTATGGTTTTGAATAGACATACAAGAGGTTTATATGTCTAATCACCCTCTTATGCACCCCAATTAAATTGTTGACCAATTGACATTGGGAGATGTGTTGGGAACCTCTACATTATGGCATTAGAAGTATTTGAAAGCATAATAGTTGGGGTGCAATAATATGTGTGGTCAACAAGATGACTTGTGTACATATAATTAATTCAAAATGTCAATTTTTGGCAATGTGTTATTGGATTCAAGCTTGGTTATGGAATGGTGCACACATTTGCATTAATTGGTTCTGTTCTTATTTTTGTTTTGATTGCATAATTTTTAAATGTGTAATTTGGTGGATATATTGTTGTGTGATTGTATTTGACCCATGAAGTAGGTAGCTAGTATTAAAAACATCTACAAACAATTATATATTTCCAAATGTAGTCCATTGCAACACACCTAGAAGTTGTATAAACAACTAAATTAGTGTTGCAACTACATGTGCAACTAAACCAAAACCTAGGTGTCCATTAGTGTAGTTGTATATTCAATTGAAACCATGTCATACTTTAGTTGTATCGATGATTACGACTATATGCCACATCATTGACTTACTCACATGAATGACTATGCCACATCATCAATTTAGTCATATGAACAATTGTCATGTCATTAGACTAGTCATGTGAATAATTACAATAACAGTTACACACTTGTTGACATGGCAATTTTACAATCATATATGTAACTTTATAAACTATTTTAATTTAGCCATGTCAAATGCCAACTCATGATCTTATTTGCCACATCATCAACACACCCATCCACCTAGATGGTACAATCACCTTTTAATGTGCCAATTGGATTCCACCTGGACATAAATTGTCTTCAACAACTTAGTTGTATTGGATTCCACATCATGTTTTAACCCTATTTGTTACATATTTTTCTTACACTAAAGTTTTTGAAACTCAATATGTAATTTCCTATAAACTTAATGAAGTGCGTAATGGTTTCATAATGACACTTGAAGAGGTGTTGAATCTATTTTTATATATTTATATCAAACATAGAAGATTGTAATGTTAAGGGAGTTTTTTGGCCTACTTTGGCATGCTTGTTTGCCAAAGGAAAGACTACATTTTGGGGCATTGACCCAAATGGGAAGGACTCTTTGTATTAATGGAAGTTTTCACCATTTGGGTTAAGGGATGCACTTGCAAAATTTCAAAGGGTGATGGATCAAGTTTTTGCATGTGTGAATTTTGCCTAATGCTACATTGATGACATCATTGTGTTTTGTTCAACCATGGAGGAGCATGGTCATCACTTGCAAGATATGATTGAACTCCTGATGGCACAAATGTTGAAATTACACATAGGAAAATGTAGGTTCTTCCGATCCTAAGTGGAGTATTTGTGCCACATGATTTATCCAAAAGGTTTGGGATCCAAAAGACCAAGTTGGATGCAATTTCCAAGGTTCCTAACTAGACCAATTGATGTTAGTTGGTTGAAGGCATTTTTGAGGTTGACAATCTATTATCGATGGGTTGTTACAACCTAAAGGGTTGATTCAAATTGCCAAACCTTTTACTCAATTGATCAAGGTTGATGAGGAGCTCATTTGGGGAGATGCACAAAAGTAAACTTTCTAAGAGTTGAGAGTTAGGCTTAGTTGTACACCCATTTGGAAATGACTAATTATAGGTTTTCCTTTCCAATTACATAGAGATTTGAGTGCTTTGAAACTTGGAGCAATCTTTACACAACTTTATGAGGAAAATTAGGAATTTGTGGTGGCTTATGTGAATAAATCGAATAACTAAACAAAGACCAAATATAATTCATTTTGAGGGGGGAATGTTTGGCGGTTGTTTGGGCATGGTCACATTTCAGTGTTATTTATTTGGTAGCCCATTCACCTTGATGATTGATCACCAACCATTGAAATGATTCATGGAATTTGATTGATTTAAAAGGAAACTAACGAAATGGGGTTTCATTTTTTCCTAGGGAGTTCACTTTTTGTATATTTTAGGAATCACTTGAAGTAAAAGGATTTTTTTAATATTCTATGAAATAATGACATATTCCTAGCATAGTTTAGGTTTATTTTTAAAAAATTCTTAAAATATCTTCAAAATGAATTATTGGCACCCTATCACTACAACAAAATGCATCTTTGTATGTCAAGTGATTTCACTAGATTTTGAGTGAATTCATTAGCGCTAATGAACAGGACCCAATGGGGATGCAATGAATTATCTAGTTTAATGAAAAGGGGACTACTGAAGTGAATCCACATTTTGTAACAATATATTTACATTTAAATAAATTATAATTTTTACTTTTTTTTCACTAAGTTGCACCCTATATATTTTCATGTCATTTGTAATAAAATGGAAGTGACCTCCCCATGCATTTTTTTAAGAATATGATTTTGATATCAAATGATGGGTTAAAACAATGAACAAGGATGTAAATGGGTTGAGTAGGAACCCAAATTCTAATGAATTGAATATCATTGGAGCATGTTGGCATTGAAAATAATATTTGGAAACAATATTTAGGTGGCATGTTATTGAATCATTCCTTTGCATTTTGGCAAATGGTTGTTAAAAGGTATCACGTTAAGGTCAAGTGGATTCTTCAAGCATTTTTAAGAATTCAAATGTGGAATTAGATGACATTTGACCTATGGACATTTTTGAGGATGTCCAAATGTTGACATGCCTATAAACAAGGGAATTGGATGTGGGATTAACATTTAAGCAAAAGGATCAAGTCCTTCAAAGGGCCAAAATATATCATAAAAAAGGACAATATCTTATCAAAATATGGCCAAATGAACATGTACATGTGGTACCATATCCAAAAGTGTGGAAAAGCATTGTGAAACATGTTCATGAATAGTTTGACATTTTGGGGTTTGTTGGACATATATAGTTTATTTCAAGGTTGATGTTGGTGGAAAGGCATGCAATTGGAGGTTTAACAATTATGATGCATGGTGTGTGATTGAGTTCATGCATCATTTATTGCACCCACTTCACATTTACAACCTTTACCACTCATGGGGTTTAAGTATCGATGGAATTTGGATTTTGTTGGGCCATTGAACGTCCTAACTATTTATCATAATTAATACGTGTAGGTTATGCTTGAACATGTTTCCAAGTGGATTGAATTGGCCCCACTTTGAGACAAAAATAATGAAGGGGTTGCTTATGCATTTAAAAATTAGGTTTTGAGTATGTTTTGTGCTTTAATAAAAACGTTCATGGAGTAAGGCATGAAATTTCAAGGAGAATTTCAAGAGTTATGTGAGCAAGGCCTAATTGACCATAGGAATATTTCTTATGATCATCTTGAAGTCAATGGCTTGGTTAAAAGGATGGTAGAAACAATTTTAAAAGGTAATATATGGAAATATGGATTATGATAGGGTCATGCATGTGATTATGATATGCATTTGTCATGGTTGGCCATGGGATATAAAAAATTTAATAAAAAAAATCCTTAGTTTCAATTTCCCCTTATTTTAAAATTTTTGGGTGTGAACCCCAATAATCGACATCCATTCATAAGGTTGTGGCCCATGTGGTTAATTTGGACAATCCCAATGTGTGGGTTCAAGCTTATGAGCAATGTGTAGGCTTGTTCAAAAAAGTCATGCCTATGGCAATGGAGAGTTTGGCCATCACACAACACCAAGATACATTATAATATGCCACCATATGTGAAGGTGGGTATCAACCTAAGGTTTAAAGGTTTGAACTTGGAAATTATGTTTATTTGCAATAGATTGTCAGGGACAATAAACTATGAAGGAAGTTTTTAAAAATTTCCAATAAGATCCATGAATAATAGATTTAGAAGTTTTAAAAAGATGTAGAATTAATGGAAGCATATAGAAGAAAATTTTAAAAGTCGATAAGCTTCATGGTAATGGAAGCGTCAAGAAAACATGGTTAATGAAAATTCTAGAAGATGTGGTCATCACAAATTTTTAAAATTTTGTTTAATATAAATTTATAGAAAGCTTAATTGGTGGAACTTCTCAAAAGGTTGATGATCTTTGAAAAGGTTTTGAGTGAAAGCACACTATGGTGGCCCCTTTTGGGGTATTTTTGGGTTTAATATTATAGTACATACAATATAATTCTTCCAAAAACATGGTACATTTAATTTTGCGTATCAATTTTGATTTTTGGGCCCTACAATAATTTTTTTTACAAAACTAATGTTGTGTAGTATTATTATTTTTAAATAAAAAATTTGATTATTTATATTGAAAGATCTATGAATATATTTATATTATACATTAATATAACAAGGCCACAATCTTGTTTTGACTACACTAACTTTAGGGCTTCATTAGTCATTAAAATAATCAATTTTAGTGAAATTAAATTTTCTTCTCATCTAGCTATGCTTGTCATCTTCTATGTGGATGTGATTATTTGTCAAATTTTCAATTTACCACACATTGATCGCATCTTTCCTGAAAAAAATCATTTTTTAAGATGAAAAAATTCAAATTAGTCACATGGTATCCAAACATGGTTCATATTATGTGAAATGACATGGGTTAATATACTTTCAACTTTCATGAAGACTAAAAATCATTTAAATTGTTTTTGGAATATATTTGTGTTTTTGAATATATAGGTACATTACATTTGTTTTCACAAATATACTCCAATTTCCCACTTTATAAAATGAAACAAAATAATTTCTTTTATGATATCTTGCCTAGGTTATATTTTAACATAATATGCAAAAGTATGGTGAAAATCTTTCGAAAGTTTGAAATGGGATACATTCAAACATGCACATCCCTAGAAAATAGTACAATGTGACACCCCAAGGGGGTCACTGTAGTTTGCTTTCACCCTTCCACTAAATAATATAAGAAGAGGTCAAGAAAGCACCACCTTTCAATCTCTTCAATGCAAGTTGTAACCTTTGTACTTTTAGTCCATTTTATGCCTAGCTTGCATCATTCCTTGTTTAAATAATAAAACTATTTAGTTCTTGCTGATTGCCAAGTTTTTTGTTTTGTCTTTAACATAGACAACACCTACCACATTGGATGTGATAGTCAATTGTGTCATTTTACGTGTGAAGCAAGTTTTACCTTCAGGGGTTATGTTGCTGGAAAGTTAGGATGGTCAAGTATAAAAAATGTGCCCCATGTCACTTTCCACATGTGGATGGCCAAGTGGATCCATCATTAGGTGTAGTTTAAGCAAGTTTGCGATGATTGTTATGTGGAATATCAAAAGGTGCAACAACCATGTTGGTTTATGATCATTGTTATAGGAGATGGCATTTGGGTTGTTTTACACCACCTCTTGTGCAAGTTCTTACCAACAATTGAGTATGTCCACAATGCACCAAAGAAACATGTTTTGTTGTTGTGTTAGGCGTTGATTAGTATTAGGACATATACATATTATTGATTAAAACAACAGATGATTTAGAGAAGGTTGTAATTTGGTTAAACATAAGGGATTGCAAATAGGTGACTAATGATGGGGCTCACATTGCACTCGACCTATTGATTTCATCATGTTTGGAACCAAACTCCTTTCATGAATTAGCTTATCACATTATGCCTTTTATTCTCACAATGTAGGAATACCTTTACCCCAACTAGAGGGGCAATTTGTGTGCATGTTTTCATGTGTATGAATTTGGTAGTTTTAATAATGTTGGGTGCCAATCTTGTAGTGAATAATAGTTACAAGTATTTGTTGCAGGACATTAATTTTTTGTAGTTTGTTATTCATGGTTGGAACCCAATTTAATGTGATTTTTTTTGGTGTTTATGGGATTTATTCTCATGGGTTGGGTTCAAATTATTATCTTTTGTCTTTGAGATTTTAAAGCACACATGAAAATAAACTTGTGTTTTGTGTGCTTTTGAACTTGGATTTTTGTATTTTGTAGGTCAACTTTTTTATTTGTGTGCATCTTTTCATGTGTATGACTATGTTAGTTTTGATAGTGTTAAAGGCATCGTGTTGTACAACAAAATTTTAACCATTTTTTTTTTCCATTATTTTTCAAATCCATCAATGCATTTCCTTTTCTTTTTAATATGTGCATATATCCATGAAAAAATATGTTTGGAATTTTTTTGGTTGTGAAATTTACTTCCCAAGGCTTAGGCTTTTATGAATTAAATAATGTTTTTCACATTTTCTTTCCATATCAATTTTTGAATTTGTTTTCATTTTAGCCCACACACTTGAAATAGTATAGATCATAAACTCAAGGTTAAGGTCCAAGATCCTTTCCATAATAAAAATGTCTAATGATTTCTATATTGCTAGAAATTCCATTTTCAATGCCAAGCCTTCAACTAAATTTCCATCCCTTTTCAAGAGATTTTCAATCCATGGTTGTAAGTTGTTTTTACAACAAATTTTTGCACCCAAAGGTGTTTAAAGTTTTTTGAACCCTTGAATTATTTCATAAACTCAATGTTAATGCCAATCCCATGCAAGGCCTTTCTTGCTTTAATAATGTGACAAGATGCCATCAACACCATAGATAAACCTATACCTAAAAAGTTAATTTTAAATGTTAACTTTGAATTGCTTTAAATGGAATTATAATATATCGTGAAAAATTGGTAATTTTTTTTAAAGTACAAGAAATTATAGGTTTAAATGTAGACCAATTGATTATTAATAGGAATGAAAATCTCTCAAGTTTGCATACAATTAGAAAATCCTTTTCAATTTGATTTTTGAATTAACAATTGAAAAATGCCACACATCTTCAAGACTTTCTTTTTTTCAATGTCATTAACAAATATTTGGTGGGGGATAGATTATTATTATTATTATTGAAAGTATAACGGTACTTTTCCTCATTTGATAAGCCTCAAATTTTGGAACTACCTTGAGCATGGTCTTTATCTCCCCCCCCCCCAAAAAAAAAAAACAATGTTTGGAATTACTTTTGGGTTCCAATAATTTAAGTGCTTTTTAGTTTCCTAAGGTTCCCCTTACTCTTTTTGCCATAACAAAGAAATCCAATAATGGCACACCTCATCCCTAGACAATAAATGGCCTTTTTTTGGGGTTTCTTCTAGATATTAAGTTACTTTCCCCATTCAATTTTTTCTCTTTTCTTTTTACCCACAAAAATAAAAGTAAATTCCCCCCTTTTTTTTTCTCTAGATCTACATTATATAATATAATACTTGGGTTTTGTGCTATTATGAGTGATGATCAATTGATGAAAAAAAGAGTTAATTTTATGAAAGTTAAGCTTCATTTGAATGAAAATATTGAATGATATTGCATGCAACTTGAATTGAATTGAATCTAAATTCCATTTAATTGAATGGAATTGAATAACTACAATAACATTTAAAGAAAAATGGATGAGAATTGGTGAAATTTAAATTTAAAAAAAAACTCCTAAATATGGTGTCACACACACACACACAAAAGAGAACCTTTAAAACGACAGAAGTCTAATTTTTTTTTTTCTTTATTTGAAAATAAACTAAACAAATTCCAATTTGAAATTATCCAAGTGACAACTTATAACTTATAAAAGTTAAAGTTGTCCTATACATTTTTCACTTGTTGCTAGGCAGCAGGTGACTACCAAGTGGGAACTAGGTAGCTAATAACATCCTGGCATTCCCCTTGCTTGCAATCATTATGACATTTGGATTTTAAGTAATGTGAGTATATATATGTGAAACCAACTAACTCCCTTTTGCAATTTATTTGATTATAGAACTAAAGGGAGTGGTGGTGACCACGAGGAACATCAGATCTTTTATTTCTTTATGAGCAAAAATTGCTTTGGAATATGAGCCAAGAAGTCCCCTAAATTCTAATCTATCATCACTCAAAGTCAGTGTTTTTTTGACTGAAGATTTTATCATCAGTCAAAGTCAGTTGTTTTTTACCCAATCTTTTAAGGCAGTCAAAGTGGTCATCATCCATAGGAAGATGTAGAAAAAGTGGCAATCATCCTGTACAAGATTTTAGCCAAATCTGATCAGAAACCAGATATGAAATAAAAAATCTTTAATCATGGTTTTTTAAAATCTTTTTCTTTTTGCCTATATATTGAAAACCAAATATAGAAATCTGATAATTTTTAGTAATTTTTTATTCCACTTCTTGCAATTGAAACTTTCAAAACTCACTTCATTTTTGGAATTTCTATTTTCAGTTTCTAGTTTTTGGCAAACTTTTGCTAGTTAGTAAAAGAGAGTGCCTGTCAAAGTCATCAAAATTGGAAACAGGAAAAGGGGAAATAGACATTCACATTAGGAGTATGTACATGCATAAGAATAATGTATAATGTACAGGGAAATGGGTTGGGCCAACACGAAACAAATGCAACAAGTTCACATGTGGCCAAGATATTAGGTACCTTTTTCAGCTAGTGCAAGCATGGGCTCATTCAAAGGGAACAAACAACCACATCATGAGAAGGAAAAATTGGGATGAGCTCCACCCATGTATTTTTTAAACACACAATAATCATATGAAGTCAAATTATTGTTTGGTGGATCACGTAAGATTGACATCATTTGTGGGAAGTTGTTCATCGCATGTGATGGATGTTTCATGGAATTCTTTGTGAAAATATCAGAAATGTGTCTGGTTTTTGATGTGTTTCAAGTGAAAAGATGTCTGATCTGAGCTGCTGTATAAAGCGGTTGAGCACATACCCAAGGCCAAAAAAGGAATGGGGAATGTGTAGGGTGTTTCAATGAGGTTTCCTTTATCATATTCATATTTCAATTTTTTATCTTTTGTTTGTTGAAGTACAACAAGCAGACCGACCTTGTCAATCTCATTGGCAGGGGGTTGGTTAGGGTTTCACCCGTATACCACTGGGTGTGAAACCCATGACCTTTTTTAGGTGCCAGGGTCCCAGAATTGGCTATATCAATGAGCCACCACCTGTGAAGGTAATATTTCATCTCTTAGAGTTTTGTTTTGAGCAATAGATTAATGTAAATATGTTAATTGTATCCCTTTAATAATCATTAGTGTAGCTTGTGCCATGGCCCAAGTGTGAACTGGTCACTTGACTGATTTTTCCTTTCAAAACTATTTTGTACTTTAATTGAATTTCCAATGGGGAAAAAAAAAAACTCACAAATGAGTATCTCTCTATCATTAGGTTTAAAACTTACCAGATCACCTTCATTAAATCTTGCCATTGAGGGATTCCAAACAGTATAGTATCGAGAGTGTGCCCAAATTCCTCTATAATTTTTAGGCTTGATTTAAATGATTTTTTAGTGAAACAATTGTTCAATAGACATGTGTTGAAGCTGGCCTTTACTACTGTATTCAATAACTTCCCTAGCCAAACATTATGTAGGTATTATGAAACAAGCTTGGTGCACCCATACTCATGAAGGGCTTTCCAATAGTACTAAGAGTGTGACATGAGGTGGGGAGATCTCAACTTGACCAACAAAAGAAACAAACCCTGCCAAACTTTATAGAAAGAAATTGAGAGAAAAAGAAACAAGGATCAAGGACCAAAGTCTAGGCAAGCAAACAGCCCAACAAATGCGGGCCAACAAAGGATGGCTACAAGGAAAGGCATGAAGCAAATCAACTAAAGAGAGGGGGGTAAACTCAATAAAACTCCTAGCTTGGAAGAACCTTCCCTTGCAGTAATAGCTAGTCTCAAGATGGAGGCAGACTGTGTTCTCTATAAAATCACTAATTCTCTCTTTTTATAAAAGGAAAGCAACATTGATAAAGCAGGGCTTTCAGTGCCTGTTGTTGTCCATGCCATGTTAACACATGAAGGAAAAAAGTTTTCAACCTATTGGTGAAGACATCCAAAAACCTCTATGACCCCCCCCCCAAAAGCATTTGTTGAATAATGAATAGGATGAAATCCTTCCTTCACTTCAGCTTCTAGTGTCGTAGTCACCCATGGTACCAAATTTATTCAAGTGAAGTTGACAATGATAACATCAACCAAATGTTATAATTGACAAAACAATGTCACCCTATTAATAAGAAATGAAACAAACAAACTTCATAAATAGGTGATTGTGTGAATGGGTTAAGCATATCTAGTTCGCTATATATGATATTCATGAGGAGAAACCATCACTTGATGAGGACACAACAAAATACTCTAATACATAAGCAGGCATTACATCATTTTTTGGATGAAATGCCCACCCTTTTGGGGAGGAAAATTTTCAACCTGTAATTGTGCCCTCCAACTACACTACCAAAAATAAAGCAGCTTTTTACGGAATGGAATATGGAATTCAGCTCCTCACCCACCTTTCAACAACACATTTTTTTTTTTTTTTTGGTCCCTCAACCTTTTGTTATTTTATGTTTGGGGTCCACAAAAGGGTTAAAGTTAGTTGGTTTGTCGATGGGTCCCATTCAATAGGGTTTTCAGGACCCTAAAAACTGAAGCTTTATTGAAAGTGGTTCATTTCAAGAATTTTCATTTCGTAACCATGGCACTTACATATATACTCACATACTACCTATATACCATTTACCTACCCACCCACCTACTTACTTGGGGTGTTTACCTCACCTTAGAGCCTATACCTCACCCTAAAGCCTAATACACCTGGGCCCCTTTCCCTCAAAAAAGAGGCTGGCTCATTGGGGTGTGTACCTCACCCTAAGAAGGCCTATATCCCACCCTAGGGTCTATGCCCCTGGGGCCCCTTTTCCCCCAGAAAAGGAGGGCTGCTCAGATTCCAATAACACATACCGGACCTTACGGAACCATTAGATAAAGAAATACACTCCACTCCAAAATGACCCATCCTTTTGGCGGCGGTCCCGGTAAACCTGGGGTCCTGGAAGCACAGGAGAAAGCACGGACCCACACCCCCGCACCCGGCGCTTTGGCGGCTGAGTAAGTAAAGTAAATATTGAACTGGTAGGCTAAGAAGCAGAGTAAAAACTAAATTTGGAAAAAGAAAAAAAAATCCAAATTGTAAGTAGGGTTAGATAGATAAAAGTAAGTTACGTCGTGTGAGTCAGTCAAAAAAGAAGGAAGCTTTAAATGCAATGATGACGTTGGAAGTAAAAGACAAAAAGAAAAGCGGAAAAGAAGAACTGGAGGGAGCAAGAGGGAACAAAGGCCCTTGCTTAGAGTAGGCTTTTATAGGTAGCAATCATTTCACGTTACAGATACTTTCTTCAATAAAGTGCCTAAGTGAAGGAAGTAACGGTCGTGGTGACAGGGTCTATTCTTCGCGCTTCCCTTTGTCGGGTCCTTAATTTAGAATTGCGTGCGTCCCACGAAGGAAAGACCTTGGCTGGGGCCGCCCTTGTAAGCAGTCAGTTGGTTTTCTTGTTTTTTTAAAGCTATTCTTACGCCTTCAAACACTCCCCTCCCCGCACCCCCGCCCCCCTAATTTGTTTCCAGCATGTACCCAATGCAGCTCAGTGGAGGGGTTTTTCTAGTTTTCCAATCTTGTTATTTCAAAAGTTTGGCTAATTTTTCCATAATTTTAGCATTTTTTTTCGAATTCACACTCTTTAAAAAATAAATTTCCAAAATATTTTGTTGCCATAGTGCAAAATTTGCCCCAACAAAATTGCTGGTTCCATGATTAAACTTCAGTCTAATAGGCTAATGGAGCTACAGTTAATGTTCCCATTTTTTACATTGGCTCTGTTTGGAGGGAAGGTACTTCACTAGGGTTTTTTTCTTTAAATTTTGTGATATTAAAAATTGGCATTTTAGAAACATTAGAAAAATTAGTCAAGTTTACACTAGGGAAGAAAACCCCCAAAAAATCCCCACAATTTTTCAAAAAAGAAAAAATATTGAAAAAAAATCAATTGACTTCACATTTGCTTAGGATTTAGGATACAATTTTGGCTTCAATGAGGAATGCATATGTGGGTTACAACTGAGACCTGCAAATTCTCATTAGGTGGTTTTTTTAATAAAAAAATCAAATTCACAATCACCTACCCATGTTAAAGGATTTCATAATTTCTCATAATTTATTTGAACCTGTCATCAAAGGCGAAACTCTAAACTGTTATTCAACAAGGAGCCTTTTAGTGTTGCCTCTCACAAGTCCCCCAATTTTGTTTCCCAAGCTGTATGCCCATGCATTGCAAAATAATTTGTCAATCTAATAGGCTAGTAGTGGCTTGGAGTCATTGTGATCTTGCAAGTGATTCCGGGCTCAACATAGCTTGGGCATGCTAAATGTTTGGCCATGCCATTAGGCAAGGATGAGGCAATTGTATGGGCTATAGCACCTTAATGCTAAAAGTAACTTGCACCTTATGGATAAAGCCCTTGGCCATGTATTTTGTTGAGATTGAGCTTGTGTTCAACTACACTTCTCATGGGCCCTTATTTCAATAAAATTGTTAGCCTTGAGCTTCACCTATCACAAAATTCATCTTTAAAATATCTACCAAGCATTACATAACAAAAGAGTCCTAATTTGTTAGTTGTCGGGTGCATTAAATTAACAGGAGCAAACAATGCATCCTTAGCAATTGCTTATTTTTATAATATTTCTAAAATATTTTTAAAATATTTTATTTGGAAAATTTTTAAATCATTAAAAAATATTATGGCCCAAAAAGTTATTATTATATTTCATTATGTTATTATGTATAATATTTAAATATATATTTCTTCAAGAAATTTCATTTTTAATCATTTAGGAGTCATTTAAAATTTTATTAAAATTTGAAAAAATTGGTCATAATGTTTTAGGAATGTTTTTATATACTTTATTCTCATTAGATTGATTATAAATCAATTCACATGTTTTCATAATATATTTGAAACATTGTTATGTATACACATTAAAAAAAATAACAACATTATTATAATTTTTAATACTAGAACATTAAAAATCAAGCATTGGTTACACATTGCTCATATTACCTTGAATATGTACCTTGCTTGAGTAATTATCTTTTACAGCATTGATGCCTTCTTTCTTCTCCTCCTTTCTTTTTTGTTGACAATAAATAGACATGAATCATCTCTTGTGGAACGTTTGCAAGGTGAGGGTTGAAGTTCCTATGACCCAAATCCTATTTGTCACACCAACATAAGAATCAAATCATGCAACTAGCCTTTTGCTAGATTTAGAATTGAAACCCAATCTATGAAAATAAATTCTTGATCACTATTTCTTTGAGGAGGCAAATTGGACTCATTTCCAAAAATCGGCAAGTAGGTTGAACTCTATGCTTATTACATAATAATCAATTTTACTCAATTGGAAAACTCCATACCTCGACAATCCCAAGTTCTCCTTTGTTGTGAAACTTGATACCCACAAAATCTATAGCCTTGAAGAGTGTGTAGCATGTCGGTGAAATTAGACCCAATTTTCAAACTTGGCTCAGAGGTTCTTCGACGTGAAAAAATTGTGCCAAAATTGAGACCGCAAAGTTTAGAAATTTGAGGAACCAAGCTCAATCCCACACCTAGAGAGCCTCCAATGAAAATTGAAATATCAAAACTCGGGCCAGAGGTTCTCTTCAAAAAGAACCCATCGACACTGGCTGTGTGACCTCTTATGAGTGTGAGCTGGACTAATGACCAAATGCTTTCAGTTTCACATCCATACTACATGTGTCCTAATCTATGCTGTTGGCACTATATATCAGATTGAAAATTGCATTTCCGAGTGATTGAGAGAAAGAGCTGAAAACACACCCAGCATGGCCATTTTCACAATTCCCATACTTTGGTCCCATGTGTTTTCAATCATGTTCTCATGGATTTTGTCATTCCTATGTGTTTGCTATTTCATGAAGTATTCAAATTTACATTCCTTTTTTCTTCCATTGCACTCAAAAATAAATAATTAAACATCGATTCACAAGCTGCAAAAGATTAATGTGCAACATATATGACCCAAAACTCATATTGGTAGTAGAACTCATGATAGTTTTGGGTCATATATGTTGCATATTAATCTTTTATTGGTTAAACTACCAAACAAAAGTCCCAACACAGACAAATCAAAAGTCCTTCGACAACATTGGGCTCTGAATGATGGCGAAATCCTATAGAGTTTTTTTGTGTGTGTGTGTGTGTGTGTGTGAGTGTTTGCATGCATTTATCAAGAGTCAAGATAGATGAGTTCTTTGGAAATGCCTCATCAGAAAACAAAGAAGATCTAGAATTGTATGTCTTCTGGTCTACATGTTTGAGCACTTGCATTGTTAATGGGAATCATAGTGTTCCAATCCTGCCACCTTATGAAATCTAAGTACTTTCAAGTTGGATATTGCGGATCATAAATGGAATTGGTTAAAATGTTTGAGACAGAGTATTGAAGTGTTGGGTCATTTAGAGACTTCAGAACCAGCACCACGAGTCTCAGATCCCCCATACTGGGATCTCCTAATATGGTTTCAGCAATTGAAACCTTAAGAAAGCTGAAAAAATCCTAAATACAATTGGAATCAAGACAAAGGTGACAGCAATTGAATACATATTTGTATATAACACACTGTAATGGCATTCCACAAAAGTTCAATTTGGGAGAACTTGTAGTGGGATAAATCAGGTGGGGGTCAAAGGGAGAGAGGGTGCAAGTCTAGCTCTTACACAGCAACAGGCTGAGCTTCCCATATCGTCCCAGGGTCATTGCCTTTCTTAGGCTTCAATTCCTTTGAATTCAAATGAATGCTCTTGATGGAATTGCATGTTGTCTGAGACAGGAAAGTGAAGTATATTCAAAAACCAAATGCAAAATGTAAGCAAAAGTACATTCTTCCAGTTGCTCCTCATTCAAGTACTATGTTAAACTTTTGTTCTTCATTGGAACTGGAGAAGCTTTAAAAGATTTTGGACAGCTTCTGTTGAGCACCCATATCTACTACCTCAACCCACCAGCTGAATCTCTTGAACTTGTCCATTCTGGGCTCAAAAGATGGTTCAATCTAACTCACTGCAGACCGCCAGCTACTGCAGCAGCTTCAGACTATTCAAACACAAAATGTCCACCATTTAGAAGCAGAAAACCCATACTTGCACATACATGATCACCAAAAGTTTTCCACCTTGAGCACTAATCACATGACTATTACTTAGAATTGATTTCTTAGCAGCACAGAATGAAGACCACCCATTTGGGCATTTTGCAAAACAAGGCAAAGATGTTCATTAAGAACACAAACTGCTGACCTCTTTATTGTCAGCACAAATATGAAAAAAATTTGCATTCTCAACTGATAAAAAGTTGAGAGCTTGAAACTTTCTTAGACAAGAAATTTAGAAAAGTCATGGCAAAGAGCATACAAGAGCTGGACATCATGTGATAATCATGTGACATCTTTCCTCAAAATTATGTACCTGGTGCTCCAAATGATAAAAAAGCGGAAAGTAGCAGCTGTGTAAGCAGGTACAATTGTTGTGGGAGAAGGAAAATCTACCACCACTCTTGAGACTTACCTGCAAGGACAAGGCAGCTTTTAGCATAGTGAGAACAATGAGAGGTGTGTAACAAATTTTCTTTGAGAACAGATTTATAGATGAACCCATTTGTTTTGAGCTTTTTGCCTCTGATTTCTTGAGGAAGACTAATTGATCTGCAAAACACTGATTGCATTTTACTTGTTTACAAGTTTGACCACAGATTACTCCAATAGCAAATGCAGAGCTTGTCTGTCCAATGCTTCACCATGAACTACAAATGAGAGATTCAACTATGAGCTTCATAGCAGCAACAGCAGCAGCAGCAGCACAGAGGCACCTTGAAAGAGCTTCATGTGTGCGACTCAATTTGGTTTAGTTCTTTCATGGTTTCAGGGTTGTCCTCCAATTCCGTAACTACCCATGTGGCCATCTCAACTCCTATTGAACTGTTCTAGACCAGCATCATCTTTTAGTCTGATATAGAGTTGGTGCCTATAATTTCATTCCCACCCATGCGAGCTTTGTTTGCAAGTTCATCTTCATTCAGTTGTGTGTGACTTGATACCACGATCCCTGCTTACAATTCTTTGAATCTTTTTGGAATATGAAGATCTGTAAGTTAATCTCTCAGCTATTGGACAGATTCAAAAGTAGCAATCAAGGATTTGGCAAGCTCTAAAAGGTATGGGATATTCTCAAGCACTGATTTGGTGTTTTGTTGCCTCTGAAATTATAAGGAACAATCTTGATGAATTCTGTGCTAATGAAAATACCAGCAAGCATGCATCAAGGCATCAATGAGGGCTAAGTTCCCCTAAATATGATGGGCAATAAATAGAATAATATCTAAGAAGGAATACTGCAAATCCTGCTTTGGGGATCATATTCTGCACCATCTTGCTTCAGGATTTAATCCTACAGTTTTGGATCAAAACTCCAGAGATTCCAATTCATGCTTTGCAACCCATCTGTAAGGATGAGCACCAAATGTTTTGCCATGGAATCTGTAAGGTGAACTCCAACCAAGTCATTTGAAGCTCAAAGCACAAATTTTTTGTGAAGTACAACCAAAACATGTGAAGTACTACATGTCACAAATTATTTTGGTCTCCAACCAAAACATGTGAAGTTCACGTCACAAATTTTTGTGATCTGCAACTGAAACATATGAAGTTCACGTCACAAATTTTTGTGATCTGCAACTGAAACATATGAAGTTCACATCACAAATTTTTGTGATCTGCAACTGAAACATATGAAGTTCACATCACAAATTTTCGTGATCTCCAACTGAAACATTTGAAGTTCATGTTATATTTTTTTGTGATCTCCAACTGAGTCAGTTGATCTCACATCACAATTTTTTGCATTATCCACAAGACAGTGGACATGTTGTTGAGTTATCATGAAGTGCTTTCCAGGGGGGGAATGACACACCCCACCCCCTTTCTTTTGGGCTGTCAACCACTCATCCTTCATCTCCACTAATCTCGAGATAGATCAACCTACGCCAACCCCTTAAAAAGGGCTAAAACCAGGGCTAAAAACCACTCATCCTTCATCTCCACTAATCTCAAGATGGATCAACCTGCTCTTAGACGATGTATGACACAACAAGGTTGAACATGTAATGTTTGCTCCAACCCATTCCCTGGGAAGCCGAGTAGTACGTCATGGACAATTCATTGACCAGTTACCACCAAGTCATGGGAATGGAGGAAAAATTGTCTCAAGAATGGATAAGGTATTTTGCCATGTGAGGCTCGAGATGCAAGGTTAGAAGGTCCACTACCAATACAGACTTTTCCTTGAAGTGAATGAGAATTGTGTTTTATGTGTGTACTGGATAAGGACTAGTGCTGGGTTCTAGGTTCAAAGAAAATTTCCTCTTACTAGGAGAAGAAGTCTCCATCTATTCTGCACAAATCCCTGGCTCAAGGCAAGGAGAGAAATAATGTCTTGCAAGATGGGGATGAGCCACTTATGTACCTAATATAAATTGCATCAGCGGCAGCGGTGACAGCACCATGCTAATTTTTTTGAGCTAATAATCTTGGCTCAAAAATGGCCAGAGTGAACCAACACCCCACAAATACACCATCCATTTACTCTCACTTGTGAGTTAAACCTGACTACTCTCATGTTTGGAAAAATCATTAGTCACGAGGGATTTTGGAATTATATCACCTATAATAAACCTTGTGAGTTCACTGGACAAAAGTTTTATAGAACCAATTTGCTTGCAGTGACCACCCATCTGATGAGGATACTCAGTACTGTGATTAAGAGCTAGACCCAAGTTATTAACAAAAATATGCTCCTTTAATATTAGGAGAAAACTATGGTGAATGAGAAATTGTGAACTGTGAGTAAAGTCTTTTAGCACTCAACTATGTAAACCTCCTTTACATGCTCAAGGAAGAAATTGAGGTGGAAAAATTTTCATGCAAACCGTATAGAATTTGTTCACCACTCTAAGCTATTCACACCTTTGAATGGAGTACCAAGGTTCATTTGGGTGCATAACTATACATCTGACAGCTATGGCAATCTGGAATGTTGGGTTTAAAATTGCAGAATTTGGCTGTTTTGAGGGAACTGTCCATTCTGCACTTCAGGAGTTGTGGTCTTTGAGTGTTAATTTATAGCAGAATAGGCTCTCAAAATCTCTTAGGCCCCACCCCCCTAAGGTGTCACTAGAAGGCTTTTATGGCTCCCAAGGGGAGTTGCTGTAAAGGCTTATTAGGGTGCAGAATGCACACTTGGGGCACCTCCACTTGGGAAAAAGTTAAATAAGGAAAGGGTCCTTATCGGCAGTACAAAAGTACTGCTGCTTCTTTTTTTCCCTTATCTGCCCATTGCCCGATCCATCTTGGATGATGGATGATGCTCAGATACATCTTGGATGGGAAAACGGGCAGCCAGGGGAAAAAGAAGCAGGTACTAATTTGTATAACTGCCTGCAATAAATGCCTTTGTTTATTTTTTAACATCTTTCCCTTCTCCGATAATACATAAGAACCAGTGTTTGTTTTTCAATTTTTTGATGTTGCATGCATTGTGAACATCCCAAAAGAGGGATTCGACATGAAAAATTGCTAACTAAAAAAACCCTCAAAATAAAATCCTAGTCAAAATGTGGCAAAAATATTTTGGAATTTCCTAAAAAATTGGGAAAAAAATTCCCAGAAAACAGGGAATATGTGACAAATATCACAATTTTTTTCATTTTTTATTTTCAGAAAAAATATAAAATAGGCTGATAAGAATCTGGACCCCTTCCAATAAACTCACCAATATCTGAATCATCAGGCTTTAGATAACCTAGTTCTCTTTTAAAACACAAATGACTGAAACAAAAATGATAAGCACCTACATTTTATACAACTTTCAGAATTTCATACACTGCACAGATACAACAGCTTCCAAACTTCCCAGATCAACATCATGCAGTTGCTGCTAGTCTGGACTCTCGTGCATAAAACCGCAAATTTGTTTGCCTACAAATTTAGTGGACCAAGCTTCTTCAAACCCAAGAAGAAATTGAGCTTCCAATCAGAGCAAGAGAAAAAGACACAAATTCCAATGTACAAGACAGTTTCATGTCCAATTCCAGGACATAAGGAGGAGGAGGAGAAGGAGGGCTCAGCTCAGCAATGGAGTCACTAATAATAATCTTTGCTGACTTGAGAACAAAGTCTCACTGGATCAATTTATATCTTAAGCTCAAAATGGAACTTGGAAGTTGGGACCATGAACTGCTTTGCTTATTATTATTATTAGATGATATATAAACTTGGGAAGACTTTGTCCCTAAGGAACCCAAAAATAATAGTAGCAAATATTATTTTATTCAATTCGATTCAATTCGACAGCCAGCAACAAAAAAAACTTTCTGATCATCCAGTTTCCTTGGGATGTAATTATGTACCGGCCTGGAGGCAACCACCCTCAAATTAGGGGAGGCCCTGGGGCACAGGCCTTTCCCTATATATTGTTAATAACAGCTTGAAGTTGAGTGGATGACCAGTTCACTTATGTACGTCATGCTCAACTTGACTTCACGATGTTTTGATTTTTAGCTTTGGCTCCTTGATAAGCAAACCACTAACAGTATTTGGTTGCACCTAATTTAATTTAGTCTTCAATTAAGTTTCTTTGATTTTATGGCAGTTTTAGTTGTATGATGAACCGGTGTTTTTTTTTTGTTGGCAATTTTTTAGTTTTTTCAACTTGAAAAGCATGATTTTCGCACATATATTTTTTTGTTTTTGTGAAAAAGATGGTCTTAATTCACCAGATTTTGATTTAAAAAAAGAAAAATCACCAGATTTCTAGAACAGGTTCAATAGGTAATTAAAATCTTCTTAAATTTTCTACTTTCATGTATGGCTAAATCTTCTTGTGAACGATCATTAGTTTTGGCTACATCAAATAATTGAAAAAGAATCCTAAGTCACATAATAAAATATCAAAATCCAAAATTCAGAATTAACTCATTGTTCAGTTGCCGAACATTTGTATATTTGAACCCTATACCATTTTTTCTTTCATTGATAGTCCATGTCCAAAACATTCCATATGTTCTTTAGGCCCAATGGGTTTTCATGTCCAAGGTCCCTCATGCCCATACATGGCTTTATAGCCATGACATAGTTGTACCTTATGTTCATGACAATTTACTCTTACCAAAGCTAAGTTAATACAGTCAATATCTTATATTATATCTCACTAAAAGATGGCTCCTAATGCCATAACAATAGAAACCCAACAATACCCTTTGTGAAGCTTGTATTTGAACCTTGCACCTACTTTACAAGTTATTAAGAAAAGCAATTTTTAAAAAACCTACTAGTTATAAATCACAAGATAAGTAAATCAATGTTCCCTAATGTTTCAATCCAAGCACACTTTGAAAATGTATGAATTTATTAAATGTGAGTGGCTTCATAAGAATATTTACCATTTGCATTGATTATTCAAATAGACCATGTGAAGATCATATTGCTCATCAAAATTTTACAACATGTGGTATTGCACATAAATGTTTGCTTGGTCCTTCAATTAAATTCGAATCAAGTACTAATTCAGTAGCACTTTATTATTTAAAAATTTGACCAAACATCTTATTATGTAAATATGTGTTTAAAAAACCTCCTTCAAAATAGGTCATGTTTAAAAAATATCCCAAAAAATAAGAGTCTTTTCAATGCTTAAAAGCATTGGATACAATGTTTAATAAGTGTTTTTCAATAGTCTATCCTTATTAAATTCATTTCAAATTATACCACATGTTTTCATAATATATTCCAAACATTGTCATGAATGACTTACAACATTACTATATTTTTGACATTAAATAGGAAAAATTAAGCACTAGTTAGAACTATTTTGACTCTTGTTAATGTGATTCCACTTGAGCATGGTTTATGATCTTGCCAATCCTTGTTAACAATAAGTTTAAAGAAAATAAACATACCTTGAATGCAATTATGATTATTGAGCACTTAAAGTTTAATTTAAAATTTTCAATTATTTTTTGTTAAATCATGGTGGATCCATGAAATCCCAATAGAAATTGGGTTCAAATTTTCACTTTGAATAGGAAGCAGATTTTTAGGGCAAGGTCATTTCCAAACACATGAACTTTGTTTAGACCAAAAAAAATTTCTTTTCCAACTTTGACCCAAATTATATAAATAGTTATTCAAAATCAATGTTTCAAGCTTGAGAAATTCCACTAGATCTTCGGTACTTATCATGGAAGTATATATTTTAATGAAGAATAAGTTCACAATTTATTTGAACACCATATGTATTGAAAAATTCAACACTTCATTATCCTAGTACAAGTACACCTACCATCACATTTAGTATCTTGACCTTTAATAGTTCAAGAAATTGCAATTATCACCTATTGAATGATTTATTGAAATTCAAACCAAATTTCCAACATACCCACAATGAATACATCCACTTAGCATATATAGGTTAACACAACTATAGTTCCTTCACAAAGGTGTAGAAATAAGTGGATCATCACATGCCATATTAATATTGTTGGTAAGAATTCATGTTAGGTGAAAAAAAGTTGCAACATATTTTTGGACCTTTCTTGGATCAAGTCAAGTTTTTAGTTTGATACAAATTATTTAAAAAAACTCAACTCATTCACAACAAATTTCTAATATTTTTCTTAATAGTTTTCTTAACATGCTCATAAACATTCACAACATGGAAGAATCATAAAAACCATGTGATTTCAAGCACTTAGTCTTTTCAATTGTGAATCACATGTATTTAGATTTCTAATAAGTTCATGTGATAATCACATTGTGATTTCAAGTTTCCTTAGGAGTCAACATAAATTAAGCAAATAGATGGATATTGACTTTTTAAAATTGCATACCATTTAAAAGGTAGTCAAATGCTAATATGTCCAATATTCACTTTGACACAAACATTATACCATATCATTTCCATAAATACTTGGTGAACATTAATGCTAAAGGTGAAAGAGGACTGTAATACCTTGGCAATTTCAACACATCTTTATTGATTAATTAATTAAATTTAAAAATTCAACAAATAGAATTTTCTTGAAGATTCACTATTTCCCTTCACAATTTTTTGTTATTTGAAAAGAAAATATTTATATATATATATATATATATATATATATATATATATATATATATAATGTTGAAGCTACCAAGGTAGCAGGGTAGTCTAAGTATGGCTAAAGATCCATACCTACATTCACATTGCCCAAACCTTGCATAATAAAACTCTTTGAATGGTGTTTCATATTCATCTATGTAATTGTTTTTGAAATTTCGTAATGGCATTAGATTATTTTACATATTTTAGTTGACTATCTTGGTGTCACAATATTTTTGTAATGAATGACATTAAATAGCTATTTGATGAATTATTAATATACATCAATATTGATAAACTTGTCTTGTGACTTCCAACTAATAGGCTTTTTATTAATGGTTTTCCTTGTTAACTTGTAAACTTGGTATCACATAAGGCTTGTTGGTTTTATGTTGTTGTTATTAGAATAAAAATTAATCAAAAATAGATTTCAAAATAAATGAAAAAATGTGTTTATTACTATGTTAACACAAAATACTCAATTCAATATGTATATATTTGGTCTTTGGTTATTCAAATGAAAATATTCAATGTATAATAATTTTATGATGGGTTTTGTCGTTACTTTCAATCTATTTGCATCCAACATTGACAACCTTGACAAGGTAATTTCTATTCACAATATTTACACCCAAAAAAATTTAAGTGAAATTTTTTCACTTAAATTTGTTTTAATTATAATTATATTGAAATACAAGAAGTTTTAGTTGATAATCAACAAAGCAAACAAAGAAAATGTTGCAATAAACAAAGATGAGTGGGATGATACAATGTTAATGCCTACATGTATATTAAAGATGTTATTGTCACAAAAAAATAGCAACAATTTGTTAAATACACAAACTTTTTGCAAATGTGACCTAAAATGATTATTATACATGACAAAAATGTTGTTGAGTATGAATGTACATGTTTTGCAAAGCAAATTATACCATTTTAAAATCAAAGAAAATGATAGCATTGCAAGCTATATGAATAAAATAAAACTTAATAGTACAAAGTTGAACATTTCAAGAAAGAAAATGACTGTGTCGATGGTTATGGCAAAAATAATATATACATTTCCTCCTAGTTATGAAAACATGCCTAACACATGTGATAGTGTTCATGTAGTAGAGAAAACTCTTAATAGCCTCTAGCAAGGTTGTTAAAAAAAAGAAGCCATGAAAATATTGAGGAGGGTTCTTCAAGAATGCTATTGATCAAACATTCTTCACAAATGATGTAAGAGGGAAGATGAGTACAAGAAAAAGAAAGAGCATATTGACAAAGGCACAAAGGAAAGAAAGGCAAAATGAATTGCTAAGTCAAATAAAAAAACTACATATCACAAGTGCAAATCACTAGGAATGTGAATGCACAAATAACCCATGATCTAGATCTTAGTGATCCATGATGCACAAATGATTTTTATTTTTTTTGCAAAACATTGATTTTTTGGTTGTAAAATTTACTATATTCTGAAAAAAAAATTGAAGAAAAAATTGAGCAAAGATGTTCTTTCAATGTAAAATATGTTTTCCCAGCAAATATTCACCACTTTCATGAAATCAATATTTGAAAAAAAAAATTGTTACAAAAGATCTAAAAAATAAGGTGGTGAATGAAAATTGAAAACTAATTTACATTGTCAAATTAAGGATGGAGATTGTGATGAGATGACCAAAAGTTGTTCATGTCAATCCTAGTTTTGGTAACACTTGGGGAATATGTTGGCCTTATGCTTTTGTAATTTTGTTCAAACTTCCATAGATGTAGTTTTAGCACATGAGCTTGAAAAGGAAAAAAATTTGTGGAACTATTTTTCTTCTATCACAAGTTACAAGGATTTGTAAATGTATTCAAAGATATTATAGGTATTTAGGGAAAAAATCATGTTTTTGTTTGGTGATGGCTTAAAATTGTGTATAGATATGAGAGTATTGGAAAATAAACAATAACATTAGCTTAATCAATGAAACCTAGCATTCTTCACCAAATTGCTCTAATAAGCAATCGAACAAGTGTGTAACGGCACGGAAGGACTAGTGGCTCATCAAATTGTGATTCAGCTTACATGGCATCATTTTGGAGGGAAAACTAATTGGTCTGGATCAAAAAAAAAAAAAGCTTAAAGGAAAGCTTAGGGTTTGGAGAACCAAAGTGTAAACTAGGGTTCAAGGTTTTTCATTTCTTTGTTTTTTTTTCTTTTTTCATTATTATTTTTATGCTCAAATTTTGTGAGAATGGAAGACATTCTATAGATTGAGGACATTGTTGAGAGCACACCCAAATCCTCCATTTTTTATCAATTTTAGAGGTGACATGGCTGGTCCTGTGGATCCTCACAAGGTGGTTCCAATAAGTACTCATTGTACCTTAGAAAAAGAAAAATAAAATTAATATGAAGAAAGTTCAAATTCAAGGTTCAATTTGTTTCAAATTGGTCCCAGGGCTTCTGGTCCCTGAACCTTTGTCTAAAGTGGCCCTTAACACAGCCAAAGCCACATAATTTTGAATGAGAGGCCATTTGCTTCACAAACTTAAAAATTAATGAAATACTTTTCATACTAATCCAAACCCTTGTGAACATAAACTTGAAACTGTTGCTCTACTTTTTTAAGGAAGATCCCTCTCACTCTTAGGGAGTAGGTGTTCAGAAGCCACCAGCCATGCCTTATGATTTACATATGTTTAGGTTCATGATTATATTTGTCTTGTACTTTACTTTACTATGAATGCCCCCCCCCAATGCTTAACCCCGAGGTGGAAGCCAGACTCAGCTGATCCTTTGTCCTATGCCCGGGGGCCTTACCCTACACAATGTGAACACTAAACCAAAACCTAAACTTAAGGCATATCATGAAAAGTGGCAAACTGGACAAGCTTTCCTAAAAAAGCTAAAGGGTTATGTGTTTTGTGGGTGGGGGAGTTGTGTTGTATGTGTGTGGATGTGTATGTGTGTGTGTGTGTGTGTGTGTGTTTTTAGGATGGTGTGGATGGATCCATGGCAACCACACATCCTTTATTCAAATAGGGGAAAGTGGAACCCATGCTTTTGGGTGCTAGGTGTCATCATTTTGTCGAGGGTACTAGTTCTAAAAGTATGCAGAGATTGAAGGAACATGATCATGAATGAAGTGGCTATCCAAAAAGACTTGGAAAAGGCCAGACCAGTTCTTGTTTGTTTGTGATGATGTTGTCGGTGGTCGTGGTGGTTGATGTGGAGCTTTCTTTTGTGCTCTTCATGTTGTACCAAAAAAGTGGGCTTGATTTGAGACTTTTCTCCTTTTTGCATCTCTTCCTCTGGTCCTCTGGGCTCTTATCTCCCCCTCTCCCCCCCACCCGCCCCTCAAAAACAAAGTGTTCAGTTGTTGCCGGAGAGGACCGATCTTAAATCAACAACATACTATACACCTAGTGCATACCTACCTTGACTAATTAATTGTTTTCAAGGAGAAGACAAAAAAGGATTGTGTGTGGCCTGGATACAAAGAGGAATTCTTGTCAACTTTTACCTCTTTCTTGCAGGGAATTAAAAGCTTTTTTCGTCTTATTCTCCCTGAATATGAGGGAGAAGGTGCCAATTCTGTAATATCTTCAGCTGTTCAGAAGAGGTGTCAATTCTGTTGTATGGTTTAGACCTAACAGCAGCTAAACTAGCACTTCAAGGTTTTTATTGTGATTTTCTTCTGGTTCCATGTTTTAGCAATCTCAACACTAATAAACCCACTCCAATTTTTCCACAAACAAAACAGTTACCTGCATGCATGTTTCTGTTGAGAGGCAATTACAGTTGTTTCCTTAGCTTTCTCATGTGTTTCATTCTAAGGAAAAGATCTCAACACTTGCATGCATGCATGTAACTTGGTCAGTTCAGTGAATGCCTTTTACAAATTAAACATCTGGTTAATCTCTCTATCTACAAAATAGCTAACTATAACTATGCAGGTGGGTGCATTCAATACCCTAGGAATCGGAAGGTAAGGAGATTTAATACAGTCACTTAATGCATGAAAGAATATCCCCATAGGCCCGGAATCTGAACTCCGAAGAAACCAAAACGTATTAATGCTTCAAGCTCTGTAAAGCCTCCACAGTCCAAACCAGTGGTTTTCTTTTTTCAGTTTTCAGTTTTAGCTAAGTTTGCCGCATGACAGTCTGAAGCTTGAATTGCCACATGGACACATTGAGGGTCTATATGTCCACCTACATGGTGGGAAAATATGTAGTTTTTTTTAGACAAAGGAAATAAAATTATCATTCTGATTTGCTACTGGGAGTTGTTCTGAGTCAAATTTGCAGCGACATTTCTTCATCCATAATTTGGTTTTTTTTTTTTTGGGTTAATGAGTTGTATTTTAAATCTAATTCATTGCCACCTATAAGAGAGAATTGAACCCCAACCAGAAAAGGCCCTGCCCACTGTAGCATAAAGCCTAGCCTGCAAAAAAAATTTCATTAGTCGATAATGATATAGAATGCAAAGAAAAATCCTTGTAAACCCAACGAAAATGGTTGTAAATAGATTCCAAAGGACTGTAGATTGTGAAAACAAAGGGCAATACCTTCACTTTTCCAATTAGAATATATCCAGTTGGTTGTTGCCGCTTGCAAGCTGGATTAAGATTCCAAATCATTTAAACAACACCCAATGTTCCTATTACTATCCATTATCCAAATGTCAAACAAGTCTTAAAAACCAAAAAAAAAGGTATTAAGAAGGATACAAAGGAAAAAATAGCTTGCAAGTCAGTAGCAGTTGAAGCCTCAACTTTATGCATCACATTGAATTTTGTTGTCTTTCCAATTTTGAATAACTGCTCCAAAAGGAAAGTTCTACAAAGTGAAAAACTTTTAACTAAACATGTGAATGACAAGCTCCAAATGCATGGTTAATTGATTTTGTAATTTTTTTTCATGAAGGTCAACGTAGAAAAGCAACATTCATTTTCAATAGAACCAATTACTTGCACAACAACAAGTTCAACTAACTTTATATATTCTAGGATTTTATTTTTCAAAATTTGAGAGGAAGTAGGGGTTCTCCACAACTTAGTGATTGGGTTGACATCAAAAGGTTTCTACATTGTCAACTTAACATTATTTGTCATGCTAAGCACAAACAAAAATCTTTGAAGATCAAAATAGCAATTGACAACAAGCCAAGAACCCATAGCTTAACAAGTCTTGCATTTTTAGGCTGATAAAGAGCTACCTTGATGATTGTCAAATGAGCATTGAACCTTTTTTCAAGTTTTAATTGCAACTAATATTGTGGGTAAACAATACCCAATGCATCCATAAAATCTTGAATAGGGAATTGGCTTTGTAATTCAATAATAAACTGAGTGGCAAGTTCTTGACATTGTTGTTTACAAATACAACATCTCCATATATATCCCTTGTAACAAAAAATGATGCCCTAATCAGATCTAAAGATGTTGCCTACATGTGTTGCCAACAAACCCAAAAGCTAGATGATCAATTTTGGTGTTCAAATTTTAATCCAATGGAGACTAATGCTTTCATGAGTAGTGTTGATCAAGGTAGTGGAATTCTTGAACACATTACCTTTAAAAGAAAATTATTTATCACAAAACATGTAGTACACTTCCCCTTCACAAATCTTCATTAATGATATGAAATCATAGACAAAAACATCCTTTAATTGTGCAAACATAATCAAGGAATGTATCGCCTTTAACATCAACATCATTGCATTCAAACTCAACAAAGTTTCCACATCAATCAACAAAGACAAAATAGATTTGGTAGAAAGCATTGTGGGTGCATCCCATGCCTTTTTCATGACAAAAATGTGGTATTAAGACAAGACATGCTTGATAGGATTGATCATAGAGATCCATCTTGTTTTAATGTTTCACAAAATTTTGTTGTCGTTAATTTCCACAATTTCTACTAATTTGGTAAACTCCAAATTCCTTTTGGAACTATGTCTGAAATAACCATACAAGCATTGCAGCAGATTTTCAATGCAAAAAACCAAAGGTAGGTTTGAAAGGGTTTGTATTGCAAAATTGGTTCGATGTGCCTTGTATGGCACATCTACAACAAATGGAACATATTACCATTGGATTTGGACTGTCACTCCTCATTTAAAGCCTTGAAAGGTGCTAACCCCATTAGCACTGAAACACACCAACTTTGAAATTAAATCTTCTTACTTCAAACTCTTTATGTCATCAAAGAATTCATGATCAGTAAAGTCAAGTTATCAACATTAAAAACACTTCTTACACATTCAACAATAATGGCATCCAACACCAATCCTATATAATGTAACCATGCACATTTGCCCAACTTGCATTATCCATGGTTGTGACCTCATCACAGGTAAGAAAAATAAAGTTGAAATTTTGGACAACAAGCTTAATAACCTTTAAAACTTAATTTTGTATGTGTTTTGCAATTTCCCAACCAACCCCATCAGACTAGTGTTTTTTGGGATCAGATTGAAGTTTCAAAAACTCATGGAAGGGTTGGAAATCCTCATAATTAGTCATTGGCTTACCTCTACTCAACAAGTTGAAAACAATTGTAAATTGAACAAGTTTCCGCTTGTCCTCCATTACTTGACCAATATTCAAATATTAAAAGATACTGGTTGTAGAAAGTTGAGCATAAGAAATTTCATTTTTAACATGTATACATTTTGGATCCATGATCCACTTACCATTAGAACCCTTCCTCTTACTTACATGTTTCTCAATAAAGTTCTATTGAGCAACCAAATTTTTCCTTCCTTTTAATTATGGTACAAAATGACATCTCATAGTAGAAACCAACCTAACCTCATTAAAAATGGGCTTTGCCCATGGCATTTTCATAACCAAAATCTATTGAAATTTGCGATTAACATGTGGAACAATTTTTTTGGGTTTTTTAGGAGGAACACATTCATCATCAACATTATGACAACAATTTCAAGCATGGCATCTAGACCTACAATAAAAAAATTAGGTGAAGAGAAATGCAATTCAAGGGCATGAAGAAAGTTTATTTGCTCACCAATGTTGTTGGATTCAAGTACATTGCAAGAAATAGGGTTGGCAATGGGCGGTATGAAATTCTTTGTGGGGATTTGAACACCAAAAAAATACTTAAACTTGAAATTGTTGAAGTGTAGCATTGGAGGAACCATGCTCTAAACAAGACCAACAAATTCACAAACTAAAACAAAAAAACCCTAATTCAAACATCGATAAAGACCATAATTCCTACTTAAATTTTTTATAAATATTACGACTAGTGCATGATGATGGCATAGTAAATAGCAACTTACTACACAAATCCAAATACTTGCGACAATAGCCAAAAACCCAAATCACTTGCATCAAAATCCAAATACTTATGCAAATCATTATAAAACAAGATTCAAAATCACTTGCATCAAATGGATGCTACAACTAACACTCACAACATACACAGTGCACACATGGTCATGATGTAAAACATCAACAAACACACATCAAAAACATCAAAGGGGAAAAAATCATTTGAACCCAAGGTACAATAAGTGAAATTAAAAACACAAATGCACGTGAGTATTAAAAGCTTAGGAGCTTCCTGAATGTGCAAGGGTTTGGTTGCAAGTTGAAAGTTTTGAGTTCATTGCTTTAGCTTCCAATGACCCTCAAAACATAATGACTCTAATCTGTCATCAATTGTAGCATTGCTAGTCACCAACTCACTACTCAATGGTTCATTGCCAAGTCTTGACAACAAAGTATCAAGATGAATTACTTTCACTAATGAAAGCAAATGTAAATGCCAAGCTATCGAGCCTCGACGCTCCTTCTCATTGAAAGCTTCAAGATTCAAAATGCACAGTGTTAGTAGTCACAAGAATTTAGGCATGGCAAAACGAGATTTCAATTCAATGTTAAGGTTGTGAAATCAACAAATTACAAGCCTAAGATCCGATGATCCATGTTGCACGAATTGTCATTTTCTCAAGGGGACGAGAGGACGACATATGGCTTGTTGTTGTCTTCATCATCATGACACTATAAAAACCTAGGGGTCTCCTTTTGTGAAATGGGGGACGAAAAAAAAAATCCCTTTGTGGGATTCATTAGTTCACACTCTAGGTCGAAAAAAAGCGAAATTTTGCTCCAAAAAAAAAACTGGTCCAAACATGTGTGAAGTTAGTAGCCAATACTTGACCCTGATGATATGTGTTCCAATCTGCAAGTAGTTTGGTACACCCATTTAATTATAAACTCACAAACTTTCTTCACGCAATCTTGTATTTTGATGTTGGAGGTCTGGAGTTTGCACTTGATTATTAGTATAGGAACTTTCATCATGCAACAAATAAATCACTCCCAAGTACGCTACCCCACCCCGGCCCCCAAAGGCTTTTCTGTATGGTATGCCCTAGGATGCTTTTAGGTGTTCATTTGGAGATGATAGAAAAGAAAGAACAAAAAGTGTAGCACAAAAGTGGAACAGTAGTACAACAGATGAGCCTTTCTTTAAAACTGGTGAAATTTCACCAAAAAGTGAAAAATTGAAGTGATTTTTGTGGGTTTCAAATAGTCATAATGCATTAAAAGAATTGTACATATATATATATATATATATATATATATATATATAGGGTTTGAGTAACTAGCCAAAAATATAAAAGGATGATTGAAATTTTTACTTTCATGTCTAGTATGTAGCTGGATTTGGCTAAATGTTCTTATGGATGATTGCCACTGAATTAGCTCCATCACCAAAAAATTCCCCAAAAGAAGACCACTGCAGCAGATAGAGAAGAAGCATCAGCAAGATGATCATCATGCAGCATAACAGGATCATTACACACCGTTATTGAGTGGATCAGGGACAGCATGATGATCATCCTTTTTGTTCTGTTTTTTTGGTTTGCAATGGGCCATTTTGATTGCCCCATCACACAACTAAAACTTGGGAGGCTCCCCCAAAATAGCAGTTTCTATGTGCCGATGGATTGCCTCCCATTTGGCTCAATTATATAGGTGAAAAGGGGAGAACATTTTAGGCCAAGGATATAAGATCTTGAGGTGATAGTGGGAACACCCTTGGAGAACATCATGAGAAACCTGAGAAACATGACGGGAACAAAAAAAAATTTTAATTCCATCCTCACAACCCCTGCCCCTTCCCAAAGGAAAAAAGAAACCTCTTGAGTGTATGCTCCATCATCTCATTGGCTGTATGCATATTCTATTCTTAAACATGCTTGCCACCATTTTTTTGCCTCAACTAATACCCTTTGTACAAAGCACACTGTAGCTGCTCTTCTGTCAGAAATAGGATTAGGGTAACCAGGCTCTGCTCTGAACACTTAGTGAACCAGAGGTCTCTCATGAGTGCTCCTCTGTTAGACATTGAAGTCCTACATAGGAAGCAAATGGAACTTTCTGCAAAACTGCAAATGCAGTTAAACACCCCCATTGAACTTTGTGGGATATTAGAAAAGGGCATGTAACACCTGGAGCAGTTCTGCTACAGGGTTTTGAGAAAAAACTTGAAAAATTCAAAAATGAATAAAAACTGGATGTAAATATTTCAAACATGAAGGAAATATGCTAATAATAAAAACTAGATCCTACTTCATTATGGGGATGAGTTTGAATCTTTTTAGGATCTTAAAAAACAAGATAAGCATTAGAACATGAACTGTGTGATTGAAAACATGAACCAAGCAAGGCACAAAACCAGGAAGTTCAATGGGAGAGTATAACACCTCTGCCATCATAAAGGAATAGAGGTTTATTCCTTTACTAGTTTGAACCTCGTGCCTAATGCACAGGTGTGTGTGTATTCGACGGTACATATTACAAAATTACAAAATTACAATTACAAACTACATTTTCAAAACCTCTTTATATACGGCATTCCGCATGTATCCATCGGGACCCTGGCTGCTGAAAATCTTGATGTTTGCACTGCTTGTGACCCGTGAGATAGCAACATACAGCTGACCATGGGAATAGACCAGAGACTGCAAATATACCCCAATGTTGTTCAACTTGTAAGTAAGTAGTAAGTTACTTATTTAGTAGGTATCAATCTATTGAAAATTATTTCTTTGTTTTTGTATGTTGATAAGTTCCAGTATCCAGACCCCCTCCCTGTTCATAATGGTTAGGGTTTCTGGTGCAGCCAGTTTTCACATGCATCATAATAATACCTCTAGCATCCAGCATATTATTATTATTGGCAAAATTGTTTTTCTGGGCAATCTGATCATTGCAATTACCAATATACCTATTAAGTTTGTGTGTTAAAATGGCAACTGACATCCATTGCCATTATTATTATGGCAAATGCAAGCCTTAAAATTGCCAATATATAATAAAAGTGTGCTTAACTGCTGCTCACTCTGGCATCCATTGAACTATAATGAAAAATTATGATAATGTAAAAAGCATTGAAAATTTCCAAAAAAAAAAAAAAAAAAAAAAAAAAAAAAAAAAAAAAAAAAAAAAAAAAAAAAAAA
>Ga0116231_10000084_pt1 | contig 107157 bp, 91 predicted proteins | sample S1TSphgellanicum_2_FD_89695 | JGI IMG/M metagenome (GOLD analysis project Ga0116231, IMG submission 89695) | Host-associated microbial communities from peat moss isolated from Minnesota, USA - S1T2_Fd - Sphagnum magellanicum MG | ecosystem: Host-associated > Plants > Peat moss > Unclassified...
AAAAAAAACCAAAAAGAAGGGGAAAAAAAAAAAAAAAAAAAAAAAAAACCGAAGCGCCAGGAGTCACTCCTGTTTTGGCCACAAATGTCAGCAACTGGGGCGGGAAGCACGGGCAGCCGTTTACAAAGTTAATGTGAACAACAGGGGTGGAAGTTGGGGCAGTCGGTTAGAAAGAAAAATATGAGGAACTGGGGTGAAAAAACGGGCAGCCGGTTACAAAGTTGATATGAAGAACAACTGGGGCCGGAATTAAGCGCGGGCAGCCGTTTAGAATGTGAATGTGAGTGCATGGGGCGGACTGACTCTTGGGCAGCCGTATAGAAAACTAAAGTAAGCAACTGGGGCGGAATCTTGGGCAGTGGGTTAGAAAGTTGGGACGAAGTTGCAAATCTTGGGACCGGGCAGAAGAGGCGGGCAGGAGGGTGCGGGGGGTGGTGGGGTTAGCCACGCGCGGAGGATCCTCGTTGTTGCACTGTCGTTCCCAGACTGTGTTGTTTCCTTTTGCCGCTGGTGGGCTACTGGTCTTGCCGTCGCACGCACGCGCATCATCGCTTGCCGTCGCACTGCGTTGGAGGAGAACAGGGCTTGTTGTTGCCTCTTCTCGTCTCGTCTTTGTCTCGTCTCGTCTCGCATCGCATCGCATCGCATCGCATCGCGGTGGGAACAAAAAAAAAACCCGTCATAGCTTTGTATAGATCGAGGCTCTTCTTGTGAGCTTTTGGTTCCTTTTGGTCAGCCGGCGACCGAAAGAAGAAGAAGAAGAAGAAGAAGAGGAGGAGGAGGAGGAGGAGGAGGAGCAAGGGTGTTGCTGCTGCTCGCCGGGAGGTTTTTGTGGCGGAGTTTAGACGGAAACCATTCTTGTCAAGGTCGGGAGCTGGGTTTGAGGTAGGACAGAGCTGTGGAGAGGCCCTTTGTCGGCTGCAGGCACAACGATTGAAGGATGTCCGAAGAAGTCGTGGCCGGAGGAGTTACGATGGTCTCATACTTTAGGGGAGCGGAGAAGGGAAATTGACGATGCGTTAGAGAGAGAGAGAGAGCGAGAGAGAGAGAAGTAGAAAGGAGATTAGCTCCAGCAGGGGTGGTGAAGGGGAAGTTGGATTTGGGTTTTGTAAGAGGGAAACGGAGGTGCAGCATCGTGAGAAGCTCCAATTGCGTGTTGGGTTTCAGATCTTTGGCTCAGCAGCAGCAGAGGATGGGGAGAGTGCGAGGGAAGAAGATTCGGGAAAGGACAGAGTAGAATCAAGAAGCTGGAAAGCTCGGCTTCTTCTCCCCCCTCCCACCTCCCACTGACTACTTCTTGTTACATGCTTCTTTGGTCAGGTGATGAGCTCTAGAGAGCTCGAGGCCCGGCGTGGTGGTGTAGCACAAGATCCTCTTAGCGCGTGCTGGAGTTTGTGGTGGCGTAGTGGGAATTTGGGCGTGAAGCTGCTGATGCGACGTAGACTGGATCTGTTGTTGCTATTGTTGTTGTGTATTCGAAGCTTTTGGCAATTGCCCCCAATTTGTGGGTGACAGACATTGTGTGTGATCGGGGGAGTTGTGGTTGCTCGCTTGCTCGCTGGCTGCTCCTTCTTGCTCCGGTTGCTGCAGAGCTTTATGGAAAACTTGGTTGTTGTTGTAGCACAACAGACAGAAATAACTTCGCGATTGTCATTTTTGCAAGTAGATTTTGGGATACCAAACCAGCAGTTGTTACAGGTTTGAGCTCCGTCCGTAGTAGCCGGGGTTCATCAAGATGGAAGCGGCTGCTCAGGATCTTCTTGCAGCAGCTACGGATGTGGATGGGGTTGTGGAGAGTGAAGCAAAGGAGCATCAAGGGAGCAGCATGCATGGGAGCTTGGAGAAGGGAGAAGGAGGAGGAGGAGTAGCAGCAGATCCGGAGATGTCGAACTTGCCAACAACCTCGGCAAACAAAGAGACGAAGAACAGACAGTCGGTAGCAGCAGGAGCAGCATGCGGAGGAGCAGAAGAAGATTCCGGAACCACTGGATCATCTGGGTACCTCGACGTGGTCGTCGTCCCCAAGCAGCGGAAACGGAACTGCGATAGTCTTGCGGCATCGGATTCTGCTGCATCTCTGGGTGGTGGTGGTGGTGGTGGTGGTGGAGAAGGAGAAGAAGAAGCTGCAGCTGCAGTATCTCAGCAGCAGCAGCAGCAGCATGTGTTGTGCCGTCTGTGCAAGCGAGGGTTTAGTTCTGGTGCAGCGTTACGGGGACACTACTTGCGGGCTCACGGCGGTGGCTCCCCGTCGGCAGCGGCTATGGAGGACGGAAATGCACGGACCTCGAATTCAGAGAATGGCGGCGACAAGGAGCAGCAGCTCAGCAGCTGGACGACGGGCCGTGGGACTTACCTGGTGAAGAATCCTGTTGCGAGCCACATCCACAGTACTGGTAGTGATCTGGATTCTTGCAGGGACGACGAAAGCAGCCCGTCGTTAGCTTCTTCCCGACCTCCTCCTCCTCCTCCTCCGCGGGGGGCTAGAGTTTCTTGCTCTAGATCTGAAGCGGGGAGACTGACGAAGAAGAAGAAGAGGGGGGAAGTAGCAGCAGCTCAGGCTGAGTCGTCCTCACCCATGTATCAGGAACAGCAGGAAGACGAAGAAGACATGGAAGCAGAAGAAGATCAGGAGGAGGAGGAAGCGACGTCAGTGCTTCTGGGCTCCTCCAGCTCACAGGCAACGAACAACATGCAGGAGGTGGACATGGAGGAGGTCACTGAAGGAACCAGCTACATGTGCCAGATTTGCGAGGAGGAGTTTGAGACAGCCAAGGAGTTGAACCTGCACAAGAATGAGCATCCTCAGTACATTCTTCGAATGAACCCCAAGCGCAGCCAGAGATTTATAGACCAGGACTGCTCTGATCTGCTGGGTGGTGCAGCTGTAGCAGCTGGTCCCACTCATCATCATCATCATCATCATCATAATCATCAGTCCAAGAAAGCAGCTCCAGTAAGCTCTGGCAAATCTGAAGACAAGCTCATCTCCTGCACTGAGTGCAACAAGAAATTCGGATCAATGAAAGCTCTCTTTGGACACATGAGGTGCCATCCTGAGAGATACTGGCGAGGTATTCAGCCACCAGACCGAAGCACATTGGCTCAAGATCATGCTGCTGCTGCTGCTGTTGCACATACCCACCATGGGTCTTACAGAAGAAAGAAACGTTCCCCACCTATTGTCCTTCCTAAGGCAGATCCGGAATCAGAGTCAGAGATGAACTCGAAGCAAGCTGATGCAGCAGGGAAAGCTTCAGAAGTTGATGATAGTGATACTGAGAGCATTGAAGCTGCGTACATCAATGGCAGCAGCTCCGGCAGACATAATAATTCTGGGCCTGCAGGAGGTTGGAGGACCAAGAAGAGGACCAAGAGGGTGCGGCAAATGGTTAGATCCTTGCAAGCTGTTGCAGGTAGTGCTGCAGCAGCTGGAGCTCCACAAGAAGAAGAAGAAGAAGAAGAAGAAGAATCCCCCTCAACACCACCCACAGAAGATACACAAGTACAGAAAGACATTGTCTTCGCCCTCATGCTCTTGCATCCTCAGCGAATTGCTGAACTGAACCCTCCATTTCTCGAACACAAACTCAGTAAGGACAAAGACCCTCTGATGGACATCAATGTGCCAGAGAAATTCAAAGGGAAGGACAACGAGAATGCTGGTTACCATGAGACTGAGAAGCATCATCATCATCACTACAGGGAAGCTGATTCCAAAGTTAAGAAGATGCAGCAGGCAGAAGTTGCTGGTGGTGGTGAGGATGGTGTTGTTGTCTCTAATAACAACCAAGACCTGGATGAACTGGAAACACAAGGTAACATTGCATTCTGAACCCAGTGAGCTAGCTTTTCTGTGCATCCATCGTTCTTCAATGCTTGAAAAAAAGCAGGGCAATTGTTTGTGAGCTTGCCTGTAGCACCAACATTCTTGACATGGTTCTCTCTTTGGCAAAGTCATGTGAGTCATAACTTCCAGATCTCATGTTCCAGAGATTTTGAGAAAACCTGAGCTGGGTTTCACAGAAGAATTTAATCCATAGCTGTGACTGAAACCTAAAAAGCTCTGTAAAGACTGTGAGCTTGACTATGAACCTTACTAGCTGCTATCAAGTATGTTGCTTGTCATGAATCTGGTGTTCTGAATTCCACCTTCAACTTGATTTGTAAGAGACTGAGGTGGTTGAACTTGCTTGCTTCTTTTAAGTTCTGACACTGAGTGGGTAAGTAATATGTGTTGGAATAATTTTTGCCATCATTCAGCAGCAGTTTCAGCTTGGAGTGCTTGTAAGGTTCCATTTGGGTTTGGGAATTTCCATTCATACTTGAGCTGGGTGACCTTGTCATTCCATGATCTTTATGCTTCCAATTTCAACTCTCTCAAATGGTGGAGTATTTGAGCTCTGGATTATCAAGGGATGGAGCATGTAGCTGGAACCATGAACTCTGTCCTGCGAAGAAGTTCCTTAGATGCAGTTATAATTCCTGTTTCTACATTTGAAGTTGATATCACTGGATTGAGAACTGGGGAACTTTTTGTTTTAAAAGTTTTAACAGCTGCAACTTTTGATGCAACAAGCAGGTGAGCAAGGAGGGGGAACAAAGATGATGTATCAATGTGCAACATGCAAGCGTATTTTCAAGTCTCATCAAGCCTTGGGAGGTCACCGTGCAAGCCACAAGAAGGTGAAAGGATGTTTTGCTCGAACAAGCATAAATGATGAAGAGGGATCTGGAAGGCAGGATCAGAGCCCAGAGGATGATGAGAATAAGGAGGGTATCTCCCCAGATGAGGATTTTGTTAAAGTTGAAGAGCAGAATTTGCCACTTGAGCCTCAAGATCAATCACACATTTCTGTAGAAGATGCAGAGCCCTGTGACTATCTGGTTGTTGCCAAGGGTGACAATGAGGAGATGCTGAATGCTGCAAGAAAGACCAAGGGCCATGAATGCTCAATTTGTCACCGAGTTTTCAATTCGGGTCAGGCTTTGGGGGGCCACAAGCGGTGCCACTGGGGTGGAGCTGCAACTGCAGGATCTAATGAAGCTACCACCACCACTCACAACATCAACAACAAGAATGCAATGGTAATGGCCACTGTTGAGCAACTTGGGCTGCAAGGCTTTCATCCAATTCAGGGGCTTCAAAGCGTGCCAGAAAAAAAGGGAATTATGCTTGAAGGAATCCTGGACTTGAATATGCCAGCTCCTGAATGCGCTGAGGAAATGGTGGAAGAGCAGGTTGCTTCAGCTTCAGGAATCATGGCTCCTATAAGCCAACATTCATATCTGCCATTCCCAACCTTTGCCATAGACAGTGCTGTATCCATCAACAACCAGCACCCATTCTCTGACCTGGTTGTAAAAGGCACCAAGCACATGAAATTCCAGGGTGAAAGTTTGGTTAACCAGGTGGAGAAGAATCTAGAGCCTGTAGCAAGTGGGACCTCAGACACAGTGGGCTTCAGAACAGGGGACAAGACCAAGGATCAGGAAATGAATCATTTCAGCAGTATTTGTGACCGAAGCTTTACATCTCTGGAGCATTTGAGCACCCATCAGAAGCCTCATGCTGCAATAATGGGGCCAGTTCCAGGTCTCACTGTCTGACTCCCAGGGCAGTTAATCAGGTTCCTCCTTCAGTGGTTTATTGAAGTGAAGTCCCAGCCAGCCTCTGTCTTTACTTTCTTTGTGACAAGCATAAGCAAGGGAGCAGCACTCACCATTTTTTTGCCAACATGGTAGGTATACAGTTTTTTTCTAAATTTTTTGGGCTTCAGTCATTGTATACAGAAACCAAATTCACCAGCCCAATAACTGGGTGCCAAAGGACTGTACAAGTTTCCTCAACATACACTCAAAGAGAGCAATTCAAAAGCTCATAGGGGGCCGGGGGGGGAAATACAGCAACCAAGTCAGGATAAGATCATATCCATTGGGTTCAATATGAATGACATCTTTATGTTACAGACTTACCCCTGGCAGTACCTCCTTAAGGGTCAGCACATTCTCATAGGCTTGTGCTTGTTCTTCCTGTATATCTAAGACTTTCGATTTCAAGCAAGCGGCTCAGTTTTATCCATGTGCTTTGTGTTCATTCCTTGTGCGCTTGTTTCACTGTCAACCTTGTCTTTGTAAGGATTAATTTGCAATTTTCCGAGGTGCTTTGCTAATGAAGGATTCCTTGGCATGGAGCATGGCCATCCGGTTGGTAGAGGTGAGTTCAGTATCTTAGTTATACTGGGAATATAGGAGCAAATTTTTGCGCAGTTGGTGGTGTTTGTTCCACAATTGAGTTGGCTTTGGCAAGCACTAAAAATGGGGTGTAAGGAGTTGAATGTGGTGCTGATGTTAATGTCTGGAAACAAAGATGTGCCCAGCAGAAAAATTCTTTTCAAATTTTTAGATGGAACCCAATATCATGATGAGCTCATGAATTATGTCTGAAATTGAATCTTTTGTAACGAGAATGAGATGCAGTGGTGCATTGGTTTTAGAATTCATCCTTTGAATGGAAGGCAAAAAGTTCAAAACTAATCCAGCATGTGAGAACTATTTCATCTTCTTTCCCAATAATCAACTTCTTCAGATGCTAGCTTATTTAGAAAATGCTTTTAGAACTTGCTTGAAAAGTTGGACACTGGATGGAATTTGAATTCATTTAGGGATTTTGTCTTTCCGCCATTTAACTCTGTTTTCATCCATTGTCTTTCTTTTTCAACTTGGCCCTAGCTTGTATATCATCCAATGGACATGCATGCATTCCTTTTAAATGAAAGGTAGAAGTAACCACCAGAGATAAGGTAATCATTTGTTTTCCAACTTCCCCAATCATCCATCTTTCCAAGGCTCATCCAAATTTGTCCTATTGATTGCCCTTCATAGTCCCCTCACCCTAGGGCCTTACCCAACCTAAAGTCTCCTCACCCTAGGGCCTTACCCAGCCTAATGTCCACTCACCCTAGGGCCTTATGCGGCCTAGAGTCCCCTCACCCTGGGGTCTTACGTGGCCTAAAGTGCTGCTGCATTTTTTATTTTTTCATTTTACCCTCGTCATACCCAGTGGGTACCTCAAAACACGAAAAGCTCCTCCACTTTTGAGAGGGGAACTATTGGACTTTGTAAGGGTGCCTGCCTCCCCTTACACTGCACAACACAACAATGCGTTACAAGCATGAAACCATTGAATGGGTTCAATTGGGTGAGTACTAGAGTGGAGCTATTCAATGGCAACAAGCAATCAATTTGAGCTCAAAACTTACTCATTTCCATTTCCTTTAATATTTCACCAATACTTTTTATAAAATCCTGAAAAATCTTGTTGCTCTTATTAACCAAAAGTTTGGGAAATTTTGGGACATTTTTATTTTTCTAGTGTAAATTTGACTAGTTTTTTGCTTCTTATCATTTTTACGCTTTCAACAGAAAACTAATGTTTTTCCATTACAACTTTGGTTTCAACACCTTGACAGTGGGGGCCACCAGTGAACCAGCACCCACCAGTGCACCCTGAAGGATGAATGGTAAGTGATCAGGAAACAGTTTTCAGTTGGGTTCCAGTTCCCTAACTAACCACGGTGGTTAGCTCAGTTGGTTTTTCTTTCCCACCTACCTACTAACAACCCACAAGCAGGTTGTTAGAAGGTAGGTAGTAAAATCAGCCTTTACCTATGTGTAAGCCATCTAATTACGTAGTAGAACTGCCTATTTTCTTACCTATCTACCTATATATGGGACCTATTTTCCTACAGAATTGGTCACTAAGGTGAAACCAAATATTAACTCAGTTGAGGTTCATCCACAACTGAGTAATGATAGGCATCCAGTGGATGGTGTGCTGGCGGGTGCGAGTCCAAATATGTGTGTGTGTGTGTGTGTGTGTGTGTGTGTTTGACCTGGCTTAGTTGAAATCCATCAGCCTAGACTTCACCCAGATCAGTCTGAATATGGTTCAACATTTAACCAGGATGAATTTGGCTTAAATAATAAATCAAATATATCATATGAAAACTTCAATTGAAATTGGGAAATTGAGTTAAAATCAGTTTAAAATTGGATAATTAGAACTCCACCCAAGATCAACTTGATTTGATCAAATCCATTCAAAAACTAGTTCAAAAATGGACTGAGGTTCAACCAGGATTGACTTGGCCTTGAAATATTGACTTCAACTTAACTTCATTAAAACCTACCTAGATATCAAACCTGGCTAAGATTGAATTTGCCTAGGATTGAACTTATATTTGGACCAAAAACCAATTGGGATGGACGTCCAAGATGGATATGACATAAGCAAATTAAATAGATGACATCAGAATTTCAATCAAATGTGAATGAAATTGAGTTGAAATTGATTTGAGATTAAACTGAAAAAAATTAAAAATATCATATCAATTAGATATTTCTAATAATAAAATTATTTTAATTCAAATATTTTAATTAAATATCTACATCAAGATGGACATAGGCTATAGCTGTAAAAAATTGAATAGATGACTTGAAAACTTTAGTCAAAATTAAACAAAATTGAATGAAAATTAGTCTAAGATTGGACCAATATTAATTACATATATGAAATAAAGGTATTATATTTTAAAATATTTATATTTCTAATTATCTGATTGCATCCTTTAGGGCTAACAGGATTGCCAATTCTGGCTTAGAATTTGCAACACCACTCAAATGTTTGTTGCAAGATTTCACATAGCAAATATGTTCATAGCAATGTGATACTCCCCCACCTATGTGTGGATCAGCCCGTACAAAAAAGCACCTTAAAGAAATAGGTTTACATGAGTGGGTGCTGCAGATTTCTGAAAGAATATGGATACTTTTTGTTCCATCAAAAATAGGGAGATCAGGAACATGCGGAGATTATCGTTAGAGAACCCCACCGGTGCTCAGTATGTGACCCTGCACATTAAAAGCGGATGAAGAAAAGTCCACACATGCCGGTTTGGCTTAGAAAAGTAGTTTTTCTCCTCCTGAGACTGGTAAAAAGCGCAGCAAAGTTGTGCACTGCTAGAGAAGAGCGTAAATATGATCTGACTCGTGATCACTGTTTTTGATTGGCCAATCATAATGAGTGGTCCAGGTGGTTTGCTATTAGTAGTTCCCACCTATTTGCAGTCCCTCCTGTTTCAGTCTTACGGGTGGGGATGCAAAAGAGTAAATAACTAAACTTGTATGTCAGAAATATTTTTGCAGGACCACATACTGAATTCTAGAATTCCTCTTCTTCTTCAAAGTGGTCATGAGTCATGACGTCATGACCAGACTTCAGGTCATGATGCAATAAAGGTTGTCAGTTTAGACATATAGACTGTACATTCGAAAGATGCTTTGTATTTCAATAGAAGTAAGTTAATGAGTGCTGACACTTGACACTGTTCAGAGAGGATTTGGGCTGTGGCCATGTGTCTTGATGTCAGGGTGAGGATGAGAGATGGATGTGCATTTGTGTTCACCCATGTCTTACATTCTTATGAACCAAAAATAGAAAAAGAGAAAAAAAAAAAAAGTTGACATACTCTTCACTTCTGGTGAGCTTCCTCAGAAGTTGGGTAGGTATTTGAGTTGGCTACATTTTGCAGCTCATGAATGTCTTCAATCCATTCATGAGGTGTCACTTGTAGAATCGCAGTCCCTCAGAGACCTCCTTTTCAGGTTTCTTCCTTCAATCCTCAGGAGAAAATACTTGGTTGTACATTTTATAGGCAGAGGGTGTCAGTGGCTTTTCAGAGGCTTCAAGCTGCTACTATCTTGCGGCAACAGGAGAGGCCTCTTCTAACCGAGGTGTCCTTCCAGCTTTTCTGCCCATCTCCTTGCACGACTTGCTTGGTGCTACTGGTGATGGGTTTACGTCCAAGGTTAGGTCCAAGGTTTCGTGATTTCTTCTCTTAGGGCTCCCCATTTTGGATTCTAAGCTTTTGGGTGTGGTCTTTTGTTTGGACTTCAATCCTTTCTTTTCTCTTGTTCCCTTGCCAGGTGTTTTTCTTTTATTTATTTATTTAGCCTGGTCGCTTGTAGCTAGAATTACAGCCCCTCTGAACCTCCTTTTCAGTTTTCTTCCTTAAATTTGTAGAAGAACAGTTCTGGTCTCCTCCTTTCATAGCTTTTGTCACTCATAAGCTTCAAGACCTGCTCAGACCTTTCGAATCTCCAGAAAATTTGAAGTAATGATTGTGCTTGTTTCAAACTAAGTCTTGCTTGTTCTTCCACATGAAAAGACTCATAAAAGCTCTTCTTTTCTCTTGAGCTTTGTATGCTAAGCTTGTGTATTATCATGCTAAAATTGCACATAAAAATGGTGCAATTGTCAGGATAGTTATAGTTCACACCTGTTTAAAGCCCACGGAGTTTTTCATTTTAAAATAATTCTCTTTTGATAGCCAGGTTTGATGTTTATGCAATGTATCACATTAATCAAAGTTAGTGAAAGAAAGTTTTAAGCATTAGATCCCTTTAAAAACATGTCATTTTGATCGACTTTTCAACTTTGGTTTCGAAACCCCAAACATTCTATTCTATTTGACCCTAGGCTAAAATCAACATAACTTGATCATCAAATTTGGACACATGTACTGGGGACAAACAATTAACTAGAAACTGAGAAAAAGCGATTTGCCAATTCCACCTTACAATTTGCAGCCTCACTTAAATGTTTAATGAACAAAGGTGAGTTTTTTTTGGACTCTTTCTATTGAAGAACCACCAAATAGATGGCATTGCTTTTTTATCTTGAAACTAGGTTACCAGAAATTCCAACAATTTTACATAAGATTCAACATAAGGTAGCCACAACATGCAGATTTCAAACTAATCTAACATTATTTGCACACAACCATTGCCCCTGTTAGAATTTTCTATACTTGAGAGGCCTCACTCTACCCCCAAATGCCTACTCTTCATTTCAAAAGTGTTGGGTAAAAGCCCCAAACTGGGGGCATTCCCAAAATAAGGGGCATAGGACAAGACAGTATAGCCCAAGTCTGGCCCCACAATTTGAGAATGTCCCTAACCCATGGACCTTACCCACCATAAACCTTATCATAACCCTAAAACATTGGTAGATTGGGAGGCAGTTAGAGTGAAAGGGATCTTAGGCTTAGGAACCCTCTCTCTCCTAAATTCCAGGCATAAGATCCGTCCTCTTTTGGATGGACGTTGTTCACAAACATAAGGTGCCCTCAAATACACTAGAGAAAATTTCTCCCTATGCTTTATGACCTGGTGAAGTCCACCTAAAGTTGACCTACAATCAGCGCAACATAGTATATGACACTTGGGTGCATCAAAACTTCTTGCCTTATCTGCCTCACCTAAATTCAAATAACATGGCAAGTGCTTCATGTGATAGACATGTTCCACCCACACACAACTAACTAAACCCAACTCCCAACTACCTTTCCTTCATCCATCCCTAGCCCCTAATAGGTAGGTACTCCACCAAAGCCCTTAAATCTTGATAAGATCTTCAAAAAAACCACCATACGCAAAATGATAGAATTGGTTCAGGTTGTTGGGTCCAAGTTCGAATTCCAAACCCACTTCCCTACCTAATTAGGCAAGCAAACTTTTTTCTTGTTGCATAGGCTCAAACACTAATAACCTTCACAGTAGTACCTACGTAGCAAGAAATTGAGTGTCTAGCTAGTACGTAGGTAGCAAGTGCACAGAGCTCCCCACTCGCATCAACAACTGGGACAAGAAGTTTAATCACCTCAACCAACAAAGAAGCCCTAGACAACACTACTTACGAATTTCAAGAAATGAGAAGGAAGTAAAACCACAATCACAATATTAATAAACCAAGTCTAGTAACCACCAAATCTATTTGCAGCAAACCCACTAAGTACATGCAACCTGAGCTCTTTGCAAGCCCAAACACTTGCCCTTCCAGTTACATTTTCAGGCAATGCAACCAATTCTGGGTTCATTTATAGACTCAACTAGGTTTAAGCTTGTCTTATAACTTATTTGAAAGTTGTTATTTATGTGCTTTTTTTCTAGGTATGGAAAGTTTGTGTTATAATTATTCCTTTCATGTTTGTTCTTTTTCAGCAGCCAGAAGCAACTCAAATGAAGAGCTCAAATTGCTTCTCCACAACCCTCAAAAACTAGTTAACATCAAACCTCAAATTCAACATTCTAGATATTAAGCATTTGTCACTTGATAATGTTGTATTTCTCAAACCTTGTTGCAGGTATGCAGAATTCAAGTGAAGAAGATCACAGATCTGAGCATGAAACAGAAGAATACGGAGCAGTTCTAGAGCCATGCAAGACGAAACCCTGAGCAAAATTTCTCCTCCTCGCATTGTTTCTAGGTTACCTCGCTTCGGCGGTAAGGAAAACAAAAGTTCCCCTAATATGCTCCCCCCTCCACCCCCCAAAAAAAGAAAAAAGTAGTATTGATAGATGCAGAAGCAGATGTGGAACAAAATACCGTGCAGGCGCATCAGGACAGCGGTCTCAGAATCTGAGAGATCTCGTCGACAGGGCTCCCGAGAAGTCACGGTTCCTCCCGCGCACGGTTACATCAGTTCAGTTTGGAAGTGCGCCAGTTGATCTCATGGCAGCTTCCTCAATCCTTTCGATCGGGACTAAGGGAGCGAGGAAAGCCAGAGGTACCTTATTCTTCTTCAATAGTGCTACGATGCTGTTGTAACGGATAGCGCTGAACTTGGCGACCGGAGCAGCGAGACTCGTCACCTTGGAGGCGTAGGGAAGTGTCAATATGTTTTGCCACGCGATATACGTGAGTTGCTCAGCAGCATCAGTGGCGGTTTTGTAGAGTCTTCCTTGAGCTTGCATTTCGGAAAGGATACTCCTGGCAGAGTATGTTCCCTCTATGGCCAAATCGCAGATTTGATAGCATTTTAGTCTTACAAACGGAGGCACCACCAGCACAATGGTTGGATCAACCTGCCAAATCCACATTGCAAATCATGTGTCGACCACCCACGAACATTACACGATCAAAGCTCAACCAAGCAACGACAACTTGTGCACCTTAAAACTGCGCGGCGTCTGGGAACATCGGCAACAGTAATAGGTACCTGGGCTCATGAAACGAGCAATAAACAAGGCGACTTTGTCCTAGACTCGTCCTAGACGTGCAGAGGAATGAGTCCTGAGACCTTGCTGTCGACGTACTGAAGAAAGCCTAGAGGCAGTCCCTTGATCTTCGCATAGAATGGCCTCGCGGCAATTTCTTTGATTATGCCTTCAAATCGATCCAAACGCGGTTTCATGAATCCTGAGCTCTCCTTAATGGTAGCGTAGCCGGTCGTCAAATACACTGTCGCCTGTAGTAAAACTGTGTGAACGAAGGAGAGGTACTTCAAATTCGGGCCCGGCTGCTGCACGAAAATATTTCAAGGAATGTTCGATCGACACAAGATAAGTGATCGCACGAACCAAGCAGTGATATAATTATCAAAGAAAAATAAAAACATTACAGGACTTAATCCTGTGTAAAATGACTTCTCCCGGGGACTGATTCTCCATTTTGCCGCACAACAGATTCTGTGCAACAAGATAAGCTGTCGAGGCTACCAGCAGAATGCTTCATTATCAAAGAAACATACAACATTTATTACAGGACTTAATCCTATGTAAAATGGCTTTTCCCCGGGACCAATTCTCGAGTTCAATGCAAACAGATTCTGTGCAGCGAGATAAGCTGTTGAGGCTACCACAAGAATGCTTCATTATCAAAAGAAATACATGTATTACAGAACTTAATCCTGTGTAAAATGACTTATCCCGGACTGATTCTCAAGTTCACCCTGCAACAGCTTCTTTGCAGCAAGATTAGTTGAGGTTACTCGAAATAGTATCGTTTCCTACCATATCTCGTGTAAAACGCTGAAACAGACCTCGATATTAGAGAGACTCGCACAGCGACTTGTAATCATTTGATCATTGTTATACATCAATGCTTGATAAAAATTATTTAAAGAAAAATCAAGATTCACAAGATGCAATTAAAGCAAACGAAAAGCAGAAGAAGAAGAAGAAGAAGAAGAAGCATATTATACTGCAAGAACCATTCTAGCCACAACTGATCCGCTAAACAATTAGAAATACAGAGCGAACATTATAAGGACACAGGTTAATACCGATGCAGCCGTAGAGTCCGTTGGGTTATCCATTTCGCCACGCTCAGAACAACAACAACCGCTTGAACTCCTCCGCTCCTGGTGCGCAACAATTTTACTCAACTGCTTATGAAGACCAAGCGCAAGAAACTGAGGACAATCGCCGATTCCACGAGAGAGAGAGAGAGAGAGAGAGTGTGTGTGTGCGCCTCCGGCGCTCCTCTTGTGCAGAGCAGGGGTGACAGGGAGACGAATCTGCCCGTACAAAATTTGGGCAACGTGTTATTGTTTTTCCTTCCTCTGCCCGTTCTGTCTAGTCCACATCTCAGTAACTCTGCAATGCAAATGAATGGTTTGTGCATGCGTTTGATAATAACTTCATCCATGATAATAACTAATGTTCTGTTAGTTTTATTTCAACTAAATTCATCCATGAACACAAAATAATGAAGGATCATGAATGGTATCCATCATCCATTGCTCCCACAAACCATTCATTTACATATTGTGTAATTCAATTTTTTGATTGGATGATATTTTGAAAAAGTTGCTAAGGAATGTTCTTTGGTCCAATGAATGTTAGGAAAGGGTTTTATTTTCAATACTTGTAATATAAATAATAAATAGGAGAAGGGTCTATCAACAAACCCTTCCGGATTTGAAATCCTCCAAGGCCGGGAGGGACAAGCTGATGGATTACTTTGACTAGTTAAACAATATCTTTTGAATTGTGTAAATTATTCTTCTAGCAACATCAATATTGCGATGTCAACAAACAAGATTTTTTCAGCCCAATGAAAGATCAAAATATTCAAAGAAAAAAATGCCATGATGCTTTACGGAAATAAAATGCAATCCCAATAACCATTTTCAATTTGATTAACCAGTTCAAAATATGATGTTTGTCTTCTTTCTTTTTAAATCATAAACTCTTGCCATTCCTTTTCTGTGTGTACATCATCTGAACAGGATGTGGAATAAGAAAATTTCATCCATTGAGAGGAGGGTTACATGACTTTTCATCCATCAACAGGAGGGTTTATGTTGTCACTCTTATAAACCTCTGAATGGTAGGACATGTTTGGTAACCAGCTTGAGGTGACCGGTTGTCAGCAATACCTTCTGCACACTAACCATACCCCAGCTATTCCCAGTAAGCAAAAACCTCTTGCCAGTTCCCAAGCCTATCACCATTCCTTGTAATAAATATCAAAGTTATGTTCAATTCCAAGTCATTTATCTTCAGAGGACAAACACCCCCCCCCCCCAAACCAGTTTGAAGTGTGAATTTTTTGGGGGGCCATAGTTTTAAGTTTATAATCTTGTGACAAATTTCATGATTCATTTGTGTAATTACAAACATTTTGTTCAGGCTGTTTTTTTATAGTTTGCATTGATCTTGTATATGCCACGTTCCCCAGTGTAAATGTCGATAGGTCATAATGTAGCACAGGTGGGTAGGAAAAATCAGAATCAGCAGTGTGAAGGTCCATAGATAGGTTGTAAACAAGCACCACTGGTCATAATGTAGCATAGGTAAGGTAGGAAATATGAGAATCAGTGGTGACAATTTGCACTCTGTGTGCATGCACTGCTGGGTCAGGACCAATGCCCAAAAACATTTCTAACTTTGTCAAGGGTGACCATGTCCATTACATCCATTCTCTGGCAACCACGCCATCCTTTGAGGTGACTGCCTTTGGGATGAATCGCACGGCACGAGGGCCTGTCCTGTGATAAATGCGATCCTTCTTGGCTGTAACAATTTGCTCCACAACATGCTTCTGCACATACATGACAGTCGTGACCCTTTAGGATCTAGATCCATATAGTTTGGTCCTCAAGAGGATTGTGTAAATTGTCATTCTGTGCATCCAGTATTGTTTGGTGGTTAGCAGACTATCTGACGAGGCTATCTATAGCTCCACAGGGCTTTTAATGGCAAAGCTTGTGTGATCCACCACAAGTTTTAGACAGAACTGGAATTTTGGAGGTCATCAGGGACTAGATGATTTGTACAAACAAGAAAGTAGCAATTTTGTGAACTCAGAGCAGAGAAACCTTGAAGAGTTCCCATTTTCGTGATTTCTCATACTGCTGGTAGACTCCTTCAGACTGCTGGTACTCCTGTTTTTTTCCAAGCCCACACACCCACGGCTTCTTATCAGTATACAGACATGACTGAAGCCAAAGCATATCTTCTTCCACCAAAAAACGCATGAAAGGACAGCAATGCTGTATGTTCATTCACATGCTCATTTTTGGTAATATGAAACACAGACACACAAGCAAATAGCTGTACACAGATGATTTGTTGAACAGAATTTGGTTGGAAAATTGCTGTGAATATAAAGTCAACTTCCTCTCCATACTCGTCTCTTTCATGAAGATGAGGGTTTGAGGAGGTCACATTTTTTGAAAGGGCGTCAATGACATCACGGTCACAATGGCGGAAGAAGTCCCACTTGTTGAGCACCAAAGTCTCAACCAAGGTTACCGCAACAATGCTGGCTGCCCTTATTGATTCTGTCAGAAGGCCTTTCTACATTGCCAAAGCAACTTTTGGAGGTCCACAAAATCAGTGCACACAAGATATGCTCAATAACAATTGGCCATCATGGAACCTTGAATTGCACCAAAGAACAGAAGCCCAATGAAACCAAAGTCTGCAAATGTATAAACCCCGCTAGGTGTTCTGCCAGATATCATCATTTTTGCAACACACATACTCAGATTATCATAAAGTAATTAAAGAACTCAGAGAGGGGCAAGAAGCACATTGAAGACATTGATTTGTAGACATCAAAGAGAAAACTCACCTCGCCGAAAAACTGGCCAGCATGCAGAGCCCCAATGTCAAGGATTGAGGTTTCCTGGCCACCATTGGACAACCCAAAAGCCAAGGTGGTCAATACAGTATGTGGAATTGTCTCCTCACCATGGAGGAGCTGCCACAACATGTATTTCATGCTTGCAAGAAGCATCTTTTTTGGTGCAGTGGTAGCCATCCAATACCAAGATCAATGGCATCCAAAATATACAACTTAGCTAATAAGAAATGGAAAGCAGACTATTTCTTTCACAAAGCTCCAGCTTGAAATCAACAAAAAAACCTTGAACACATTGCCTACAAGGAAGAAATTCACCCCATCTTCATCAGGATGCTGGGAACCGTCATTGTTGTTGTGATGAGTGTCCTTGCCCAATTTCTGAACACTACTGGTAGCAACCCCTGGCATAAAGCTGGGCATTACAGTCCCTGCAAACACATTGTAAGACAACAAGTTCCTCTCACGATTCATCACCATCCTGGCCCACTTCTCAAACTTCTGTCTGTAGTGAACATTCTCATCACTCACCAGCAGTACAGGCATCTGCCCTTGGGAGAGAAGGCCCATCTGCCACAGATGATGATCTTTCTCAGTGAAATCCATATCCTTTTTCTTCTGTTGTTTTTCTTTCTCATCACAGTCCCTTAAGAAGCTGCCCAAAGAATACTTCTTATTCCCAGCACTCTTTCTTCTCTCAAGACGTGATGATGTCTTGCGGTCTTTCATCAGAGAGGGTGACTTGAAATGAGCACTGCCAGCAGGAGCACTGTTGCTGCATCGACTTGTAGATCCTTTCCAGGTTGGCATTGTGGCAGGCCTCATTCCACTCGCAGAAGGCAGATTCCGGGGATCTAGAGACGACCTTCTGCTTGCTCTTGTTCCTGACCGGACCCCATCACTAGAAGCTTTTGGGGGGCCCCATGGAGACAAGGGGCCTTGATCCTCAGACCTTGCACTGGGTCGCAGGTGCATTGAGCCTTTCCTTTTGGAAGGAGAGCTGTGCTGAGGCGCAGGTTCAGAAATTGGTCGCTTGGAAGTCTGACGAATTGATGTGTTGACAGACTCTTCGCAAGAGCGCTGGCTAGCAGATGAAATGCACTTGCGTTTCACCAGTTGGTGGAGCATGTCAGGGCTTCGCATTAGAGCTGCTGGCAGTCTTGAGGGCATGGGTCCCATGGGCATTGCTAGGCATCGTGGATCGGACACTCTAGTCCCAGAGGTAGATGGACAAGATGGACGCCGTGAACCAATTGAAGGATGTCCCCAGTCCTTCTCCCTCTCTATAACCTCTTGTTTGCAAAAACGATGCCGTGTGGGCCTGCTCACAACACCATCAGAAATCTTTCCACTCTAACAATCCAACAATATAACTGTGCAATTAATCTCAACAAAGTGCAATCAACTAGAGTGAAAGGCAATCTGTGAGTCTGTGTGTGTGCAATGATTCCAGAGACAAATCCATAATTTGTCAAACTCAGGGAGAAGTTGGCATGGATACAATGACACATGACACATACCAGTACTGGCTAAGGAAAGATGATGCTCGGGGTAGTTTGGATGGATTCTTTCCACTTTGAATCTCCATGATAACCTGCAAAGCAAATCATGACATTCATGAAAATGTAGCTCCTGTGTTTTGACAGCAGTGATATTCTTTCTCCCTTCAACCTTTCAGAACAGAAATTCAGCCAGGACATGGATTTGCCAGCAAGGAAAACATACCCTGCACTCTCCTGACTTGATGAAGAACATCTCAACAGCATCATCCCCTTGAAAGGTGACCACTGACAAATACCAAAACATCCCATGTTGAGTTTCCTTGTCAGCAGTTAAATAGCACTAGCTGCCTGTCTTGCAACTTCAATGTGATTCTATCTCTGGTGGTAACAGAAGGCAACTGTTGCTGTTGTGTGTTTGTTTGCACTCTCACATATGTGCGTGCGTGTCTATGGTAATAGGCTTTGAATTCCATGTCCAGAAGCAAAGGAAGAGGAATCTATCGTTCAAGGAACTGCCATGTTTACTCAATGCCATGTTCATGACTACAATCAAAAATGAATGTTTTGAAATTTGATCCAGAGATCGTGTTGCTACCAAAGAAACCAGAAGAGCCAAAGATTTTAAGCAGAAGGCCAATACATATACCCCTGTTCTTGTCGAACAAGCGAGTAGATAGCACATTCGCCAGGCGCCTCAAGCTCTGTTTGGACACCTCCTTGAATGCAACAGTACTCTGCATAACGTTCCATGACAATTCCTCTGCAATTCACAACAAAGTCTCTGCATGATAGAGCTATTCTGCTGCTGCTGCTGCAATAACCTAATGCAAAAGTTGTATATGTACTGATGAGATGTTGCATTTCAAAACTAGGTCAGGCAACACTGAAAGAGCACCCACAAATGAAATGAGGGTTGCAAAAAGACCTTAAGGAATTGAACGCGCTCCTTCAGCTCAGGGGTTTTCTGGATCATTAGTATGTTGTCATAGTCTTGCTTGCTCAGCATTAGCAGCTCTGTCTGGTCCATACCAAATTTAGACAGGAACAGCTTCATACATGTTTGTAAAGATGATTTTGTCACAAATGCCAGAATGTAGCTTGTTTCAAGACAATCTTTGTTGCAAGACAAGCCTCTCCTCCCCTCTCTTGTGCATTGTGCAATCAACTTCCACTGATGCAGATATGGCATTTACCCTTTCGGCAGTCACAAAGGTTGACTCCCTGCAAAGACAGATATCATGGATCCATTAGTGACATCCATCAGTTTGCTTAGACCCTATCTGTTTATCTTCTTGGTCCCACACCATATGTATCTACTCTCCCTTCACCCTGTATTGCTTTCCTTCAATAGAACATAAAACCTATTTCTTCCACAAAGCTGCAATTTCAAGTCTCAGAACAAACCGTATGCAGTCATCTAGTTCAATCCCTGTTACACCAAAGCTCTGGCCCGGATGGCAGTGAGAAATGACATCATCTTGCACTCCCTCAACAACAGTAATTGACTGCATCAGTCCAATCCAACCAACTTATTCAGATCTGAAAGTTCACATCTTCTTCATTGTGCACTGCTCTGCACCATGCTTCACCAATCACAAATTTGTGTGAAACTTCAACACCCCTCAAGCTGTACACACATTGAACATAGATATGAGAACCCAGCAGCAAAAAAGATTGTGGAAGTAAACCCATTTCTTACTCTGACAGATCCAGTGAATACAATGTAGAATATGTTGCCCGTGTCTCCCTGATTATAAACTGCAACACAAGTACCAAGGCCTGATTAATGTTTTCCAATTCGATACAACTTACTAGACTGCCCCTTGGTGCAGCAACAAATGTGAGCACAGCCTTGATACTTCAGTATTCACTTCAGGAGTCTAGTCAAATGAATAGGCTGCACAATTTTATCTATTCCTGATGTGTGCAATTTTGAAGAGGAGAATCACATTACAAAGATCACAAAGAATACTACCTGTTGTGTCAGAATCAAGCTGCAGAAAACCCAAATTCTTGCATATCTGTTCACAGTAGTAACACCCCACAAAATTTCTCCACCAATGTTAGTCATCAATTCTGTGTTCATCTTTGTAATTGCTTGCACATGCATCTGTAAGGATTTTGTCTACATCTTTCAGGGTTCTGAGAAGTTCACCTATCTCATGATGATCTGCAGGATCTCAAAATACAAAGATTCTCCAGAAAAAACTAGTTAAGATGGAACAATAGAAGCATCTGGAATTGACAAAGATAGATATGTGCATCACACCAATTAGATCAATCTATGAGTGGTTTCTGGTCGTAGACAGTAAGAAAGGTCAGAGACTTGCCTCCATGCGTTTGGCAAGAGGGAGATCTGCAATGGGCACCACATCATGTATGGTCTCTTCAAGTAGGTATAACTCACTCGATGTTCTGTCCTGAGGTCTTTTGCACATTTGGAGGAAAGAGATTTCATTCAGTACATACCGAGTCTCACAATAGAAGCATGAGAGAAAGTGAACTCAAACAGAATTCAGCCCTGCACCTACCTAGATCCAGAAGCTTTTGCTTGTATTTGCATACCCATTTTGTGTTCCCTCTTTCTGTACTGTCAGGTGACCTCATGGAGATCCCAAGGTTGGGAATCAAAACAGTGCCAAAAGACTCTAAAAGCTTTGCAGTTGCTGGCTTTCTTTGCTGTAGTCCAGAGCATCAGAGAAAGGTTGATAGACAGTAGCGTAAGTATGTCTCTCAGAGTATGAGCACTGTGTTTGAGACTGAGAAACCTACTTTTTCAGGAACACACGACGTCGACTCCATGTGCGATAATGCGCCAAACCCCGCCAGCCATTTATCACTACCGTCTGTTAAGATCAACAAAAAGAAAATGATAAGCTTTAAGAATATATTCCATTTGCACTGCCCCCAAGTGAGACCAACAGCATCAAGTTATTACTGCTTGCTGCTGCGAATGCCAAGAATGTCTCAATCATCAAACCATGAAGGAAAGGCTAAAAAGAAAGAAGCAGTCTCAAGAAAGTAGGCTGCACAAAGATGTTAAGACTCTGCACCACAGCTGATGAGAAATTATCCTGGCATAATTACATGTCAAGGAGGCAGGAAGATTTACAGACAAGAAGAGCAGAAAATCAGTAAAATAACCACCAGCAAGCACAACATTTTCAAGGAACAGAAGGTTTTAAGTATGGATCCAGAAAAGCCTTCTTCGAAACACATAAGCTTTCTTACCGGTGGTGATCCTGGAATTCCCGACCGTGGTGTCACAGTACCAGAGCCTGTCAGAAAGCAAGTTTACAAAGAAAATCAGCACATGGAGAATGTCCTTCCAGACTCCATGAACAAAGGAAACCTTCTGTAAGTTTGCAAAGAAAAATCTGCCAATGTAGAAGAATGTCCTTCCAGACTCCATGAACGACACAGAAAGAACACCTTCTGTTTCAAAGCTTGAAGTTTTACTTGCAGATTCAGTTGCTTGCGAGTAGATTGTTGTGTTTGCTGACTCACTCACTCTTCTGTGATTTCATGCAGGCAGAGTTTGTTCTTTTCGATCAACAACACATGTTTTCCACAATAGAGACGCAAGCTTGTTGCAAATTCTCAGAATAGAACAGAGAGAAAAATGTTGCAGAGGACAATACAATCGAAGAATGAAATGTAAGAATTCTGGAGAGTCCTCTTTTGCAGGCACAAGCTCCAGGCATAAAGGATGTGCTTGCGAGCAAGAAACCACTTCTTCAAGCAGCACTTCATTACTCTGAAAGCATCGGACACGGATCCTGAGAAAAGATGAAGGAAAGGTACCGTCATCTCTAGTCATCTCTCGATCAGTGTCATAGAGATCGGTGTCCGCTCCTCCTCCTTCTCCACCTCTTCCTCCTCTTCCTCTCGTTCCACAAGATCAACGAAAGCAACTGGAGGCAGGCAGTAAAGCCGCAACATCAACAATACCAGAAATTGTACAAGATGATGCGTCTTCTACAGACGAACAATGCACTGCGTGCCTCGCTTGGAGTCGTCGCCTCCTCAGAACCATCGCACACGAACGAACTTTTGTACCTAGCGACGACACACAAGGCATGCATGTACACTATTGTCGTTGCATCGGGGCAGATTCAACCGCTTGTTGGAAGAAAAATGGCTTGTGACGAGCCGATATCCGCCTGACATGGTGTGAAAACTACGAGATCGTCGCAAAATGGAGACGGTTCCCGAACGAAGCAATCCCAGGCTTCTTCTTCCTTGTGGAATAATAAATTGTACAGGATTCTGACGATCCATTACTCAGCACAAAACGCAACAAGGAGCTCGTTTTGGCAGATTTACAAGTTTAAGAGTTCGAGGAGAAGCTTATAGAGAGGGAGAGAGAGAGGGGTTGGTTACTGAACCTGCTCATTCACAGCATCCCGTTCTCTTCTCTTCATGCAATATTTCTCACAACTCTTGGCGAGATTTCCGCGCAAAAATCTGCGGGACTCAACCATCAACAACAAACAAGAACAACAATAGAGATGTTAACGAAGGCTTGGTTAGTAAGATCCTGCCACAAACATAACAACACCAGAAACAAATCCCTGTTACCAAAAGTAGTTTCTTTGTTCCTGGGAAGCATATGCTTCACACCTTTCCTTCCTTTCTTCATGTGACCCCCGATCGCTTGCGCAGAGGAGACGTTTGGAACTCCAGAAAAGATTTGACAAGAAGTCGGGAAGCAAGAACGCACAGCAGGATTTCAGTTGCAAGCACTTTCAGTACCGGCATTACAAACAAACCAAGCAGAGATTACAAACGAAGCTTTCTTGCCTGATGATGAACTTCAAGACTGAATTGGAAGACGAGAAAAGATGAGAGGAGGAGAGGATCTCAGACACACACACACACAAAGGCAGGCAAAATTGTGAGAAGCCATTGTATGAATTGCAAAATTGTGACATGAATTCAGAACCCCCTTTTTCCAGAGCCGTTGCAGAGAATCTATTTCTGTTACTCTTCTTCTTCTTCTTCTTCTTCTTCTTCACAACAGTCAGTGAAAGGAAGAAGTTCAAGAAACACAAACAAAGCTAATTTCTGCGGCAGCTCATCATTAGCTTAACCAAATCCTCCTCCTCCTCTACTAAATTTCGTCTGCCATGCTTGTTTGTTTGTTGCATCGTTTGTACCCAACACACACACATACACACACACACACAAAACAATAATGAATGAGCAGCAGATTGTTTGTTCTCCTCAATCTCAACTTACAGAAACCGGATTTCTCAAGCTACAAGCCTCCAAACCCAAGCCTCAAGCTCAATCCCAGCGGCTTCTAGAAACAGGATCTTAAGCTCAAGCCTCAAACTCAAGCCTTACTTAAGCTCAAACCTCAAGCTGAATCCTCAATCAACTCAAGACACTGCATGACCAGCAGAACATGATTCTCCTCAATCCCAGCATGTAGAAACCAGATCTCTCAAGCTCAAGCCTCAAACTAAAGCCGAGTTTATAAGGCTATTCTCCTCAATCCCAGTTTATAGAAACTGGATCTCTCAAACCTCAAGCTCGATCCTCAAGCCAATTCGGAACTCCATGAGATCTTAATGGAATTCTCAAAAAGACCTTGTGAGAACACTTACCACCACTTGAAATTAATTAGGGGAACTTTCTTTTATTTATATTCTTTTAGGGTCATAGCTCAAAATGTTTTGGATGAAAACTTCCATATGGTTTGGTTTGCCATCCAAAGAGCTTTCTTATTTGCACCTTCCTAATTACATATATTATGTACGAAAAAGGAATGACGATGGATAAACTTGATACATTATGGATGAAAATTGAATGATGATAAATGAATTTTATTCATGTGAATGAAAAGCAAATGATGATGGATGAACAAACAGACTTCATATATTATAGAAGAAAATTTGAACAATGACAAATGAATTTTATTCATGCGAATGAAAAGTGAATGATGTTGACTAAATTTCATACATTATGGATGAAAATTGAATAATGATAAAATGAATTTTATTCATGTGAATGAAAAGCAAATGATGATGAACAAACGAATTTTCATATATTATGGATTAAAATTAAACAATGACAAATGCATTTTATTCATGTGAATGAAAAGTGAATGATGTTGACTAAAATTTCATACATTATGGATGAAAATTAAATAATGAAAAATATTCTCATCATAGTCGAAAGGAGTAACCTCATAATGAGGATCACTTACCCTTCAAGTTTAGGCCCTAGTTGAATTAAGGAAGTAGTATTGTATTTATTGAAACATTGTCAAATGAAAAAAAAATGGCATGATGACCCAAAAAAAGAAAAATCTCATGACATAAATGTGAAGAATCTTTAACACTAAAATTCCCTTCTGGGCAGAGTTGATTTAAGGAGTAAATAAGGTTGTCCACCATGTCCTTCATTTGTGTTCCATTATCATGCATAAGAAGGATCTTTTTTTACACCAAAGTCAAATAATTTAAAGAAGCATGCTAGCAAGATTTAAGGCCTTGAAAAATCTACTATATCTTGTAATTAAACTTGGTGAATGGTACATCAACAAACATTATTTACATTTGAAAAAGGTTATAAAGAAAACCAATCATTCATGTGATTCAACAAGTGCAAGGTTTGAACAAGGGAAAAACGATTACAAAATTGCCCCAATCTTCCATCTTTTATAGATGGGGGAACCAATGTTTGAATATGAGACATTCAAGCTTCCTTTTAATTTCTCAAGGTGCCAATGATGTTTTGCAAACATTGTTTAGACTTAGTTAAGTAAACTTTTGTTGATTTCATGAATAAGGAAATGATGATGAAAGCAAACTAAGTAACCTCTAATATCTCATATCTTGCTTTGTCTTGTGATAAAATTATTTATGTAGATGATGTTTCATAGACTTTAGTACATTGTTATGTTATTCAAAGATTTCTTTTGGCAACCCATTCTCATTTCGTTGGAATGTGTGATTGAGGGCGGGATTGTTACAAACCTAACCATGTTGATTATGGCATCATGTGTGGACAAAGTTGGGGTGTTCAAAGAGCACATTGCAAAAAAGTTGTTGTTCGCAAGTGTTGATGGATCCTTTATGACACAAATAAATATTTTAAATTATTTCTTTTGTAACATGTAACACAAGGATCAATTCAAATTCATAATAATATATTCTTTTGAACAATTAAAATTGAAAAGGTGAAAATTGATCAAACAATGTGGTTCTTTTGTTGTAAGTGATCTCGTAAGTTTCAATATATTTTGTAACTTATGCTTTAGTAACATTCATGTTTTTTTATGCTTTAGGGTAAACCAAATTGGTGTAGTAATGAAAATTTTAAAAACATTTTGCCACATATGAAAGGCATAAATTATATCACCCACTATATGAATCTTGTCGTCTAGACCTTCCTCCATTTGCCTATGATATCAAAAGTTGGGAATTTGTTGCAAAATCAACTTAAAACTTCTTTGTCCATCATCCAAAACATTATCATGAGGTTGTCAAACTACCAAAGGGTAGAAGCACATTACAAGGGACTTTTACATGGAATTCATCTAATGTCATTTCTTGGGTCTAACAAGCATTATTAGTAATTACATAGTTCCACAAATGAAACATAATAAATTGAACTAATGGACTGAAGTTATTGAAACATTAAATCTTCAAAAAAATTATCTTTAAACTAATTGCACCAAAACTATCAATTTTTAACCAAAAGTGGATTGTGCAATTCATTTATATGTAGTGTCACAATCCACTTATGCACTTATTGCTTATAATCATTTTGTTGAAAATACTCAAAACTTCAAGGCATGATACTTCAAAATTTTAAAACATTTAAGGTCAAACACCATGTAAGAAAATACCTTACTTTGAAAATATTCCATCAAAATGGTAACATTACCATTTATAACCTATTTAAATTGATATTTTCAAGACCAATATTGAATAAAAATGTTGAATTAGGGTGATTTGAACTTGGACATGGAAATATTAGTTAATAATTGAATAAAGTCATTTAAGTTTTTTAGTTTATGCCTAGTTTCACAAGGTCAAAATACATTAGTTATGGACTTTTGAAATGGATTTTCAACTTGGTCCATCTTAGTGTGTTTTCACTACAAAATTGATGGATGCAAAAGGTAATAAGATATTAAGGAAACAATGATAATCAATGTTGTTACAACCTTAGAGTGCCCCCCACCTAATCAACCTTTTCACCAAATTGTGACATTATCTTGCTCAAAATGTTCACCTTGGGAGCCCCTTTTCAAAATACTTCACATTGGTCAAGATTGGAATTGGTTCAAATCATTGAAAGTGGAGGACAAAAATAAGTTTTCAACTCTCAATTTTATGAAATCAAAGTTCAAAAATAGATTGCAAGAATATCTTCCAATGATAATGGGAATGTACACATAAACATTTTTTGAATTTGATAATTTTCCACACAATGCAACATATGACTATTTGTGTGTTACAAAGAATTGTGAAAATGATAATTGACTATTGTTTGGCTTTTGCAAAATAGTAGTAGTTTGTTACTTGTGTACCTTGGAGGTCATCGTTTGTTAATGTTTCTTCCCAAGCTTTTGGTATTTTGTGTTGGAATTATTTTTTTGGCATCATGCAACAAGGTCATTTTTTTTTAATATGTTTGAATGAACATGGGATTAGCATATTATAATGTTTATTTCAAAAACTTATAGATGTAAACATTTTTTTATTGATGTTATGTGTGATGTTGTGTGCTACAAAATCAATGTCAAACACTATCGAAACCAACAAAATCATAAACATGGAAACATGGTTTGTAACTTGTGTGTTTTTGAACATGGATTCTTACATTGTGGAAATAAGTTTTCTTGAAACATAAAAGATGAGACTCTAGAATCACACCATGGGGATAAACCCCCCAAACACAAAATGTCAAAACCATATTCACATTGAACTAAATTCCAATCACAAATAACAAACTACAAAAAATAATGTCTTATAGCAAATCCTTGATGGTGTAGCTAATGTACACATTTTGAAAGTTTGTAGGTGATCAACATGTTCTCTTTTTTTCAATTAAATCATGATTTGTTTTCTCCTATTCCTTTGTCTTCATTTTTTTCCTTTTACCCCATGTGTTGGTTGATTGTGTGACAAATTACTAACCTATTAAACTTTAGATTTATATATGCAAATTTCTCATTTTGTTAATAAAAAGGTTATGAAAGGATGTGAAAGGATGGGGAAGCAAAATAGCCCCTTTCATGTAAATTAATAAAATTCAAAAAAAACACTGGTGATAAAAAAAACACTGAGTAATGAAATTTTCATCACATGTAAAGATGTTGGAATGACACCAAACAAATCTTCAAAGTTTTCCTCAAGCTTAACCTACTTACTAACCCTTCTAAATGTTTTGTGTTCAATAATTCAAAACATGACAAAAAGCCATGCCAACCTTCACAATAGAAATCCAAACTAACCGAAGAACCTTGCTATTATCACCACTACCCTCAAATTTAAGATGGCATCTCTCATTCCAAAAGTAATACAAAATGAAAAATATAAGAATATCAAAAGGTTGTATTTCAAAAGTAGAATCACCAAGATTGCAAGGGGGGGGGGAGATCCCCCTCTTAAGCACCAATGATATCTCTAAGCAACACATGTGACCAAGAACTAATGATCTTGCCCAACATTCCCCATTTGCTCCACACCTTCGAGAAGGTTGTCCACACAAACAATGCTTTGGGGTAGTCCATGAAACAATGTCAAGGGTTCCCCAAAACTTGAAAATTACAACTAGGGCAATGAGGATCAATCCCATGTTTAACCAAGCCAAGTGTGCACAGGAAGGTCATTGTTAAAGGTTAAACAAATGAAGGTGGTGACTTGATGAGGCCTTGATTTATGCCATCTAAATGGTCAATAGCTTGCATAGAACAATCCTCTCCAAGTTCCAACCTCAAAATGAAGTTGAAAAGAGAATTGGATGTCCCAATTGTTTGCCTTTACTACAGAGGTAACCCTTCTTAATATAATATATAAAGAAGGGAACATCACCAATGGAGGAAATGGGAGACCAATGCCATTCCCTTGGATCCCATGGGAGACTTTCCACACATTTCCACACAGCTAAAAAAAACCCAAAAAAGAACATCAAGTTTGGGAGTAGAATCAAGACAAGATAGTTTGAAAATATCACCAAATTTCCTTTGAATAAGAAAATGATCCAATTTGAGATTGGAAAAAGAAATTTTCATTTCAAGAGAACTTGTTTTCACAAGCTTCCCACAATTCAAATTTCTTCTATATTCAATATAAGCCATAAAATTCAAAGGAGTTGTGGAAATACAATAAACTCAAGAAAAGGCAAACAAAACTCCACCTCACATTGACGAACCTAATCACCAACAAGGAGATAATGAAAGAAAGTCCTTAGATCCCATGGGATAAGAGAGGTGAGAAGCCCATGTGCATAAAGGTTAGAAAGAGTTATGTGTAATATGCATAGATCTGAAATTTTTAAGGTTTACGATTGTGTCTTTTAGGATTTGATTTTTAGGGTTTAGAGGTTAGGCTTTCAAAGGCAAGTATTAAGATTTAGATTTTGAAAATTTAGGGTTTAATTTTTGAAGGTCTAAGTTTGGGTCATTTAGGGCAACATTGATTTTTGCATCTTCCCAAGGGATTGATTTTGTTCAACCTTGTGTTGTAGGAATCCTTCCATGATTCAATCTCTAAAGAAAGGCCTTTAACCAAGAGCTAGCTTAGTAATAAGTGGTTTAGCTTGGGCCTTTGGGTAGATATGATTCAAAGTCCTCCACTCCTACCTAGTAAAATGAAATATTTTTAATTCTATTTTAATCTTGGATTTTTCAACCTTTCCTCTCAAGATTAAGTTATGAACAACCCCACTAATTGATCACACATTTTAAGGTTAGGGTTCCATCATGTTAATTTGATATAAAACTTTCTATCTATACCCCTTATTAGCATAAGGGAGAATGTAATGTTTACATGGGACCCGACCTAGTTTGAACTTAGCAAGCAAGGAGGTTTTTTTTTTTTATTGAATTTGAAAAAATTGTCAAAATTAAAATTGCATGGTTTTAAAATGAGAAGAATTGGTCTCAAACTCACACCCAAAGAATCTCCAATTTTTTTTAAAAGAATCAAAAATAGGATTGGAAGGGGTTTTTTTTTATTATTATTATTATTTTTAAAAGCATTGCACAACATTGGTTGTAACTTGTAACCACATGTCCAACATCCAAAAATGTATGGAAAAATTTGTTGTTCAAAGGAATAGAATGAAATGCAAAAGGCACCTTCATCCACAAATTTCCCTCCAAGAAAAGAATACAACTCTTACATATATGTTCTACATATGTTAAGCATATTTTCTCAAAATTCAATATTAAGGAAGACTTAAGATAAGGTTTATCTTGTGCTTTGTTTGCTACACATGGGTGGGAAACATTCCCAAAATGTGGATTCAGAGTCCAGACTTTTATGCCCTTGCCCTTGGGCTTTACCTTACAGATTCAATCCTAATTTGAACATAGATAATTACTAGGGTTGAATAGCCGATGAACAAGCAATTGTGTCTTAGAGCTCAACAAAATCTAAAAGGGAATTCATATATGTTTATAATGTCCAAAAAGAAACCAAAGCCCTCCTCTTGACCTCATATGAGACTAAAAATTGTTGCAAATGGATTTTTAAAAATGAGAAAGTTACGATTCCCCAATATAGGCAGGTCAAAAAATCAAAAAAAAAAAAACATTAGAACACTTGGAATCCTATTCCTAAACAAACACTCAAAACATTTCTAGGATGTTACTTATAAAGCTCTCAAAGATGATTTGTAGAGCGTAAGGTGATGCTCTCATATCATTTTAAATCATCGAAATTGAACAAGAAATGAGAAAGTTATGAGCTTTGAAAGTTAAAACGGTTTGAAAAAAAAATGCATTTTATATTTTGAAAAAATATGTTATATATTTATTTATTTTATTTTATTTTTTTTGTAAAATGTTTCTTCATTATTTCTTGTCTCTATAGTTCAAATATGAATTGTAGAGCTTAAGTTAGCACTCTCATAAAGTTTTTAATCACTCAAAATGAAAAAAATATGAGAAAAATAGGAATAAATATCCGATTATAGGTGAGTGCTCGATAGTAGGTGGTTCACTATTAGTAGATGGAGTAGGTTTGTGGGATGAAAGGGTAGGTTTATAGGTACGCGTAGGGTAAAGCCCAAGGACCTCTAGTAGGCCCTTATTCTAGTAGTAAAGCCCACGGCCTGGGGCTTTACCGGGCGCGAAACTGACCCTGGGGTAAAAAGGTAAACGAAATCCAAATTCACCTACATACGTTAAAGAAAGAAGAGGGAAAAGAATGGTGTTATGAATCACACCAGTTTTGGGTTTTTTTTTTTAAATTTTAAACTACGAAAACTCGAAAGAAATAACAGAAAAGGAAAAGAGAAGACAGGAGGAGCGTAGGTGCTAGTTTTTATCTTTCTGACGCGGTTGCTTCAAACTCAGTGCAATGTAGAGCTCTGTCGCAGAGCAGCCCAACAACACTAAGCTCTCCGCCATGGCGTCTCGCTGTTTTCTTGCCCTTTTGATCGTCTTTCTTCACCAATGCGTGGTGGCAAACTGCACCGGACGATTCCTCACCTCTCCAGCTCTCCAACGATCTGCGGATCGCCAGTTTCTGCGCTCTGTACCGACTGTTTCACACCCGCGACTGAATCTCGATAACGGACTTGGGCTCACTCCTCCTATGGGGTTGGTTTCTCTCTCTCTCTCTCTCTCTCTCTCTCTCTCTCTCTCTCTCTCTCTCTCTGCGCACGCCTTCTTGTTGCAGGAAATATATTCGGAACTCCTGGGGCCTAGATGATTCTTCCTCACCTTATGCAGTGGCGGTGAATTGAAACCAAATTCGATTTGCCACTGGATAAGGTCCAGAGGGGACGATCATTCCTCGTTATCTCTAAAGAACTGTATGTCAACGAGCATTTGCCAATTTGAGAAGATAGGCGCAATGGTATTCCTCCTGCAAAAAATTTGCGTGTCCACGTCTTCTTCTTGGAAGCTTTCAGAGTGGTAGCAAGAGCATGTCTGAGAAGATACATTTACAGTATCTTTGTGGTCGAGGGTGAGAGAGAGAGAGAGAGACAGTCCTATAATTCGGATTCTGATCACTAATTAATGTTTCTTTCAAGAGAGATTGATTTCCATGGTTGCATTTTGTTTGCTATTAGCTGGAACAGCTGGAACCATTTTGGCTGCGGGATCAACGAGACAATAGTTTTTGAGACAGGTACGCAAACCTTTTGCACTCAATTCATGCATAGTCTCGTATACAGCAGCATCTGATAGTTGCCGGTCTCATTGTTGTTCGTTCTTGAAATTCGGAGGATCAAATCATGACATTGACGTTAAACACATGGGCAAGAAAAATCTCATGTTTTGCATTATTGTAGACAGCTTGTGAATCGGGAGAAATAAAGAGAATCCTTGTGAAAAATCTTGGAGAGCCAATAAACCAAGCCCTAAACCTATTCTCTTGTTGTTCTGCTCCATTTTCCAGACTCAATTTGTGAATTTAGTGCTTTTACTTTGAGCTTCCATGCTCAATGATAGACTAGTGGAGGAGTTTTTAGTTTGATCTTCCAAAATTCTGCAATCTTGCAGAGATCATGAAGGTAGAAAACTAACTTTAATTAGCCACCAACAAAAAATCATTACAGTCCCCTGGTCACAGTGCATGAAACTTCCCTATCTTCACTAGGCAGTCTCCCCTTACCATGGTATGATAGTTCCTTGTTGCACTACAAATTTGAAGGTGCTTATTACAAAATAGCTCCCCAAGCTCCCTATAAGGCCTAATCAAGGTCTGAAAAGCCTAATGGAGAGCCAATCTGGCTGCATGAAGAGAAGCAGTACTTGAGCATGTGCAGAAAATAGATGATCATGAAGAAGGGGTTGAAAGTTACAAGTATTGTACATGGTGGCCTTGGTTGGCATAGACTTCAATATTTGAGATTTCAATGAGGTTTGCAATGGCTCTGTCAGGTTCCAACAATTCCCGTCCAGAATATTCCAATCCCAATGAAAGACCAGAAAGTTGCAAAATGCATCCTTTCAAGGAGGTGTTTTGAAGGTGCAACTGCTTCAGATATCTGCATGAGTTGCTATAGCCCCTGTTCACTCTCTCTTCGGCTGGGTTTTGGCAACCTGCAAGAGGTGCTTGGAGAATCAGATTTGCAGTAGTTGTCAGCCATCACAACCTTAACTTCCTTGACCCTTCCAAGGGAATGGAGCCCGTGTGGGATTGTTTTATATCCACATGGAAGATGACAATCTTTTTTCTTCATATCAAATTCCACCCTGTCATTCCAAGACAAATCCAACCATTGCTTTAGGCACTTATCCAACTTTACCTTATTGAGGAGATGATTAGGTAGAATAGGCATCCTTGCTTCTCCACTGATGTGGCATTATACTTTACATCTTCCTTTGGTGTGACTTTGGCTCAAACTCAGAATGAGAGTTCATCAAGGTAGGTTCTGGTGTGCAGCTGATGCGATGGTGTCTACAGGCCTTGCTGAACAAGGTTATACCTACATCAATATTGGTACTGTCTTCTCTTTCACCTTTGGCCTTCCTTGCACATATTTGGTGTGGAACCTGGCTTCTTCATAGTCTCATGAAGTCTCAGTATTCTGATCTGGTGTTTGTTGGGACAGATGACTGCTGGGCAGCCCTGGAACGTGATGATGAGGTACCATTTGATGAACTTCCATGGTCTTAGACAGATGACTGTGTTGTACCATGCTTCCATAGTGTTCTGTTTAGAAAGGGATCTGTAAACACTGGTATGAATCTTTAGAATGTGGAATTTTCTGAGGGTTCTTGTATGCTGTGATAGGAGAATCTTCAAGCACGACCTACAACATTTCCATCAGGTATCAAGGCAATTGCCAACTATGTGCACAGCAAAGGCCTGAAGCTTGGAATATATTCTGATGCTGGGTGAGGACAGCATGCCAAGTAATATGTGCAACGATTTCCCCATGTCTTCGTAGAGCAGGCACTGGAATAGTATCTTATCCTGGAAGCCATGGATAGTACAACTTGCAACTTTCTTCTTGTTCAAACTGTCTTCATAGCTAGCTGTATCTTGAGTCTCTATGTCCTGCTGGACATTATCTAAGTTTTGTTTCCCTGTCCATCTTGTTATCTTTATGCATTGAGTCTAAGTTTCTGATCTGTGTGGGTGTAGGTTCTTTACATGTGCACGCCAGCCAGGCTCACTGGGCCATGAATATCAAGATGCTCAGACCTTTGCATCCTGGGTTAGTTGATGTGATCATCTCCTAGTGTTGTTGGAGAAGTGAAGATGATTGTGAGTCAGAGTGAAGATAGGGATGAGGCAGAATTCTCTGAATGTGGCAAACAGGAAAGGTTAGGATGGCAAATACTGAGCTAGTCAAACACCAAAAGTTCATGCATTTTGCTTCTGGGAACCTTATATAAAAGGTTTCTATATCTGACCCATCCTCCCATGATGTGGGCTTGGCTTTAGGATGTAGACTATCTGAAGTATGACAACTGCTACTCTGATTGGAGCACTCCAAAGACCAGGTTAAGACTTGTCATTTTCTTCATTAATGGCTGTCATGCACTGTTCTTAGTAGCTTCCAGCTGAATCACACAGTTAACAGCCATACTATGATATTTTTTTTGCATGTTCTTGTGTCTCATTTGTCCATTTGGTCTCATTCTGTTGTCATCCCTGAATGCAGGTACCCAGTGATGACTGATGCTTTGAACAAAACTGGTCGCTCAATCTTCTTCTCAATGTGTGAATGGTATGAAGCTTTGCCAAATTTCAGCTCAAATCTTCCAACTTTTCTTAATGTGGAAAGAGTTCACACGTTCAAATATATCTACAGTCATCTACTCATTCATATCCATGAGGAAACCTGCTTCTCTAGTTTGAATATTTGAACTGTATGATGACTTCAGGGGTGAAGAGGACCCAGCAACCTGGGCCCCTGGAGTTGGAAATAGCTGGCGAACAACTGGTGACATTTGGGACAGCTGGAACAGGTATGCAAAATCTCAAAATACTGCCAATTGATCCGTTTGGCATGCTTCCCAACATGCTGCTCAGATAGACTTTGTATTCTGTAGATATTGTGATATTTTCACACCTGAAAACATGCAGCAGGAAAAGTTGGCTCTAACTCTGGAGAAACAGCAGTTGCACCTGTTCCTGATGATAATTACACCTGACCTTCATGTTGGTGTGCACATTTGCTGCAGGATGGTTGAAATAGCTGATTTCAATGACCAGTGGGCAGAATATGCTGGGCCAGGGGGTTGGAATGGTAGGACCTGTGATAATTAAAACAAGATATTGCATCTTTCACTTCAAATTGCTTGTCCTAGTGCCGTTTTTCTACATTTGGCATGTATTTACCATGGGCTTGACTTTTTACTGCAGGTTCTAAGCAGGTGTCTAATTAAGCATGTTGACTAATGATTGTCTGCATGCATGGATATTTTTTGTGGTAGAGACACTCTTCAACTCTCAGTAGGTGTTGATTGCAGATCCTGATATGCTTGAAGTTGGAAATGGAGGAATGACCATGGAGGAGTACCGATCCCATTTCAGTGTGTGGGCTCTTATGAAGGTGACCTTAACTCATCTTCTCAATTTCTCCCATGTTGAATAGGTGCAATCACAGCTGTGAGGATTATCTCAGCCTTTGTCAGACAGCCCTATTGGAAGAGAATTAGTTGGCTTGTTCAGTTGTGGAATAGATTTGCAGATTTGTAGTTGAGTTAAGAGTGAATCTTTGAATGTCAATCTAAATTGCAGTGCATGATTGGTGTTGTAGGCGCCGCTGCTAATTGGTTGTGATGTGCGGGATGTTAGTTCTGAAGTGATTGCACTTCTCTCTAACAGGGAAGTCATAGCAATCAATCAAGGTGAATCTGTGGTTGAAATGAAATCTATGCTTGTACCACTTGCTGTACAGTAGGTAAAGAGTATGTTTACCTTCTGTCTTTGGTTCTTTAGTAACTTGCATGCATTCAAGTCACCAGGGGAATGTTGAATGTTTGCTATTGTTTGAATAGATAAGCTGGGGGCATGGAAGAGGTGAAGTTTTAGAATTTCTCGTCTGGAGTATATAATATGTGTGAACAGATGCCTCCATCAGCACTATCTCATCATCTTTTCCTTTTCAAATAGGTTCTGCCTGACAGAGAGGGTACAGGAAATATCATATCCCATATGGAGAATCCTCTTAACACTGGTCAGGTCAGTTAGTGATGGTACAAGCAGCATCCATAAACAGGGGCTTGTTGATTCTGCAGATGAACTAGGTGTTCAGGGAAGAAAAGTTTCCATCCAAGGAAGCAATGGTCTGCTTCAGGTACGTGTATGATGTCCCTCAAACTGTATAACTTGCAAGTTGGAGCAGAGTCTTTGCACATTCAACATTCTTGTATTTCAACTTTTCACTTGTCCATAGTTGAACTGAATTACTTGTTTGAAGAGCAGTCTTGGTACAAAACATATCCTTGAATTTCCTGCAGCTATTCTTATAATGAAAATCCATTCCTGCTGTAACATGCACCTATCAGGTATTTGTCTGAGGCTTTGTCAGCCACCACCCTAGTAGCTGCAATTATGAAAGATTCACAAACCTTTAAATCTCCAGCACCTTATTTGAATGAAGAATGAGACAGAGGAAAGAATCACTGTTCTCCATGGTGATTAAACTGTATTTCAACTTGAAGGTTTGGGCAGGGCCATTATCTTTAGGACGAACTGTAGTGCTGTTATGGAACAGGAGTGACCTGAGTGGTACCATCACTGCGGAGTGGGGGGACATAGGTCTTCAATCAGGCACTGCAGTGACCATATACGACGTTTGGAAGGTATGATAGCAGTCTTTTCTTCTCTTTGAGCTTGTGAGCCTTGTTTCAAACTAATGAACTGCACAATGAATGTGCAAGTAAGCCAGAGCCTCATTCTGGTCACTGAGGCATTTTGGTCATTGTCAAGAACCCGGGTTCTCACTTTGTGACATTCTGATACTCTTACAATATATTGTGTGCAGAAGGAAACTGTTAACGGGACTGGAATAGATCTACTTTCCAGTGAAGTTTCCCCACATTCTGTTGCTATGTTCATTTTGACACCTGCAAACGTTATCCTTGACTCTGGCACATCAGAATACATGCGTTAGGCATCAGTTAGGCATATACGGAAGACAAACTAGAACTGGTTGTCATTACACTTTTTTTCTTGTCATAGATGTTTGTGACAAGCTGTTTTCGATGACCATCATAAATTTGTGATAAATTGAATTTTATCCGCAACTATAGTCACATTTGTGTTTTATATGGTAGTGCTCAGCAAGAGCTCATCCCTACAAACTACAGTCAATCATGCCTACACTCACATGGCCACATGGTATACACTATGTTATTGACACAATTGTTGTCCGTTTTGATCTATCATGTTTCTAAATGGGACATGCAAAATGGCATATGGATCTCAAAAGAGATGATCAAGATTTGGAAAGTGGAGTGAAAGTAACCAATATCAACCATCCATGTGTCACTGTGCTACTGGTCTCCTCCAACAATTGTTCAAACATCATTCACCAATATGAAAGTTTCCAGTTGTAACAATGTTCATACATGTGTTGTTCTTAATCTATTGCTATGAAGAGAACAGGAAGCTCACCATGTAATGGAAATCCTTTGGCAAAGTTAAAACCAGTGTTGGACTGGAATCTCCTTTTGAACATACCAGACTTGTCCTGGTATTTGGGGAGGGGTTCTTTTTCCTATGCCTGGCATGTACTGGTGTTGGGTATTTTTAAAAAACTTTCATACTAATCTGGTACTGGTATTGGTTGCAAGGCTGATTTTTGCTTGGTGTATGGCAGGTATAAACTTGGTATTGATACTGGTATAAGGTGGGTATTGCCTCAGGTCATACCCAATTCATGTGTTCTTTAATACCAATACTCATACCACAACTACATACCCAGGTTGCACCCTATATATATATATATATATATATATATCACTACAACACTGGTTCAAACCAGCAACAGGTAAAATATGAGATGTTCCATGAAGTTCCCAAAAATGAACTCACAGTTCACAGTAACACCAGCTGAACACATTCCTCCAAGTGTGGGACCTTTCCCTGGTGAACATTCCACACAATGTGGGACCAAATGAATCATCTGCAGTCGCTCTCTAAGGGGCAGAGCCAATTAAATGAGATACACAATAGAGTTATCTGTAAATAACCCTGGCTTCACCCTGTCTTTGGGCCTCGTTTCGCCCCCTGTTCTCTCTTTCAGTGGTATCCGCAAAGTAATGAAATTTTATTAAATCTCGGTATGAAATGCTGAAACTCAGCATTAATGCGCAAGGTTCGAGAATAATTATAGTAATTGTACAGGTAGGAGCAGTGAAAATATATGTAGCAGCAGTGGAGGCGCTCAGGAAAAACTAAAGAAAAGATGAAACTCAGTTTACCACCAAAAAGGATGGTTTTCTGAGTTCCACCCCCCTTTGAATGCGAATGTACTTTTTTTGCAGGTTTTTTTTTAATCTCACCATGTCTATGACCAAACTCAGTGTTCTGGTGCTGTGTTTTGCTTCTTTACGGATAACTTTAATACGTACTGTTTATTGGCCCTGCCTTGTAAGGCAGGGATATTGTGTTGAGAATCAACATAGAGTATAGTACCTTCAAGGGATTTTGCCCCCTAGAAACTAGGTGAGATGATTCATCCTAATTTGGTTGTTAAAAATTCATGGTCATCCTTTGACATTTTGTTTTCTCTGCCACCCCTTCAAATGTGCCCCTAGCCCCAAGTGAGATTGTCACCGATCCATAATCCACAAAATTAAATTTGAAACTATTTTTTCCAAAAACGGTTATGGCACCCAGCATACACAAAAATTCATGTAATTCTTTCAAAATGTGACCTCCTAATTGAAAACATTCAAATACACATGTCATGACCAGATTTTTTTTGTTTGAAATTTTGCACAAATATGAACAATAAATATAAAAAAGGAATATTTGATCACTTGTTTTTTTTGGAGAAAAATATCATTAGATCTGCAAAAAATTGAAAATCATGTTGGAACATTTTCCTATTGGTTTTGGTTTGGTAACAATTTTAAAAAAGTTTAAATACATTCCTAAAACATGTCATCGTTTTATGTGAGATCCTTTTAGCTTTCTCATAACCAATGTGATGTTAAAAAATGGAAAATAAATCATAACAAGCTTTCTTTTATAACAACATGATGATGTACATTAAAAAAAAAATTTAAATTTCCCCCTAGCTATGACCAATTCATAAATCCAATTCACTCTTAAAATGTTTTGTATGGGTTATGCAAGAGCATAGTACAAAATACACAAATAACTTTAGATATAATCTTACATACATATTATGTATCTCTTCCAAGGGGATTGAACTCCAATCCATTTATGGATTCTCCCCAACTAGAGTGGAAGGAAGATCTACACATACCAAACCACCTTAAATTGTACATGCAAAATGAAAGAATTGTTAGTTTTAGTCTATGGTGATGATATTGGAAATCTATTACATATACCCAAGGCCACAACCTACAAAATATACACATCATCCAAGCTAATATCAAAAATCACATACAAAAAGCAATGAGATGTAATGTAGAAAACGATGAAGATGCAATGAATCTAGAATCAAGTACCTAGAAAGAAATCAAATTTTACTTATTGTTTTCTCCCAATCCAAAATGCCCTTATATAAAGGCATGTACATTGCAAATTATGGTACAAAAAGCCATAGATCCACACCTCAAAAAACCAAAAAGCATAACACATACTAGTCCACCCATATATTTGGTCATGAACTTCTAGTCTCCATAACATATCTTATCCTTCCCCCACTCCTGAATTTTTATGTAAAAAGGGAAAGAATCTAGGTCGTAAAATTTTTGTGCAAACAATCTGACCATAAGTCCAAATGGATAGTCAACCAATTCTAAAGCTTTGATTTCAAAAAATTCACATTAGAGAAGGTATTTTCATCCTCCACATTGCCCAAGACCATGATAATGGCCAACTTAACAAGCTTTAGATATTCCGATAGCTTGTCAACCACAATAATATTTGATGCCAATCATCCCCATAGTTTAATTGTAAGGTCGTAATCAAGTAATGGATGCAGGGCACCATAGTTGTTGTTTTTCATTGTTAATCAAAAGAATGACATTTGTTGGTCAAGAAGTGTTAGATTCAGCAAACTAACAACTAAAGGTGCCACTTGCACCTTTTGGCTTGGGGTGGTAGAATTTTGCTTTTAGGAGTACCAAATGACCAAGGAAGGTGATCTCTATGTTAAGTGCCTCCCAATAGTGGGGATAGATGATCCCCATTAAATTCATTAACTCATGGGCAGGGAAACCCCTTTCAAAAAAATTTATTTGCCCATTAGCTACATGTGTACATTGTTATTTTATAGATTGTACTGAAAGTGCCCAATCATCCTTAGTCACCATAAACATAACACCAATAGTGGAGTTTGTCTTGAGTAGCATATACAAGTAGGTGTGGAAATTAAATGCAGCATATTGAACCTAACTTTCTAGCACCAACCACCAAACCACGTGCAAGGCATCACAAACATGTTCCACCAAGTCATTAAAAGTTTAGAATTATGGGTGGTCATACTTCTTCAGTAGGTCTACATACCAAGAATATAATTCACTAGTACATAGTATGACGCACTCCCAACTCCTCAAAAGGCTCAAATGTGAGCCCAAGTAGAAAGCAGCGGAAAAGGAGGAGTCGGAACACGCTCCCTAGCTCACAACACTTTGAGGGGTAGAAGGGCGTGTTGGAGCTCCGGGATGGGACTAGGAAGAGTTGACAAGCTTTAGTCACTCACACGGGCCTACACACAGCCCACACAAAGTGCTTAGTGCAAAGTTGGAGCACACTTGGTGCTAGGACGAACCACGGGCAACACGGACACACAAGACTCACCACAGCCCGGACTTGGGGGAAGCCACCACCTTCCCCCTTATAGTATACTCTGTGACTCTTCATGGAGCCCACATCCAAATGGCTATTTTTCCTGGGAGTCCCGAAATCGCGCCAAATGGGGCTCCCGGGACTTTGGAGCCTCATAACTTTGCGAGCAGACCTCGGATCGCGATGCGATCTAAAGCAAAGTTGTAGCTCTTGTCGAGAGCTTTCCAACGCCATGTTGCACTCCCGAATCGGACATCGGGAAGAGGTCGATTCCCGACTTTTTGTGGTCGGGAGTCAAACTGCCAGTTCGACTCCCGGCCCTTCTTTTGGTCATAACTTGTGTTTCAGATGTCCAAATGAGCAATGCGAGCCCATTTTAGACATTTACGCTCCAAGAGCTTTCCAATGATATAAAGAACGTCACAAGCCATTGAGGTTTGACCCCTGCAATTACTCTCTAAAGTTTTGGGAGTCCACCGGGACTCCATCTCCCAAAGTGGGAGTTACCTTGGGAGTGTGAGGGTTCACTCCCTCATACTCCCTCACACTTTCTAACACTCCCGGGAGTATGTGATGTGACTCTCGGGCTTCCTCTTGCCTTAACTCCCGGGCTTCCTCTTGCTTTAACTCCCGGGCTTCCTCTTGGCTTAACTCCCGAGCTTCCCTTTGGCCCGCACCCTTGCAATTCCCTTTGCCTTGGTCGCGAGCCCAAAGCTAGGGTTGCGACATAGTATGATAGAACTCACAAGATCACAAACAAAAATATCCATGCCCTAGGCCATTTTAAACAAACTTTGCATTACCTCCACCATGGGCAACACATAGGTCAATCCCATAATAATGTCATAATCACATAACAACTCATAGTAGTTTTTGGCAATTGCATTCCCAAGACTGTCAATAGCCATTTTGATAACAAGAGTATTGTACTCCTACAAAACACACTTGGCAAGTGCAAGCATCAAGATCCATTGAATTTTCACATTACGAAATATCTTCCCACCTTTTGTTTCCAAAAATTTTACTAACTTTTGTGAACTGCATATGCCTCTTTGGGGATTGAATAAAATACACATACATGGACTACTTCAACACTTCAATCTTTGCAACTCGTGACAATTTTGAAAGTGTTTGCATAGCCAAATTGCACCTACGTGCCATGCAATAGAATCTGGTGACAAATGGTGCATGCTTATTTATGAACTACATTGTCACCCTTATTTTCAAACCTTGAAAAACAATCACACCATCTGTCGCAAAGCAAAGCAACCTCAAAGCCAAATCCCCCTTAGATAATTCCCCATAAATAGCTGTGGAATCCACTAACGTTGTTGTTAGATTATCAGACCCCTTCCCTTTGTTACCCTTTATAAATTCAAGAAGATGTGTGCCTGCCAAAAATTATCAACCACATAACAATGGATAGATATCCAACTTTGGTTCATTACAAGAAATCATGGCATTTTTTACCAGGAATTTCGGTCAAAAAAACCCCCCATATGGTTTTTATGCCCCCATGTCCAACTTGACTAAAATGTCATTTTGGATAAATTGATTTAGACTTGACCGTTTTGACTAAATCTTTTTAGTTAATTTTTTTGATTGGGTTTTTATGTCCAAGTTTTTTTACTAAACCACCGTGACAATAATATAATTTGGACAACAACCAAAAATATATATTATTTAAATTATTTTATTAATAATTTATATAAAAATATTAATTAATTAATTACCCTACCTTCCTACCTACCTTCCTGCCTACCTACTTACCTAATTAATAAACCTAATAATTAATACAAAAAATAATTTATTTATTTACCTACCAACTCTATGTCTTAAGCCTAAGCTAAACCACCTAGCTTAGCCACACCTAAGCTAAACCAAGCCACTTAAGCTAGGCCAAGTAACCTTGGCTAGGTGGTTTGGTAAGCTTTGCAACCTAGGCTACTTAATTAAGTCACCTAAATAGCCAAGGTAGCCCAAGTTGCAAGTGTGAAGACTTGAACTCCTCACCTCCACATTGGGAGTCAAGTCTTCAACCATTGCACCACCACCCCATAAGATGATTTTGTTGGACAACATAATTCTCATGAACATGATTTTGGACCAACATATTGTAATCAACTTTAATGAATTTTTTTCAACATGTATATTGTACTAAATGAACTTGAATTTTCTTACATTATTTACATAAATAGGTAGGTTATAGGTATGGTAGCCTAAAGGGGTAGGAAGTACCTATTAACAAATGTATGTACCCAAGCAACATGTAGGTTATAATCTACTAGACCTTATAAGTACCTATTAGGTCTATGTTCATATCAACATAAGAAACTATCTATGCCTATGTTATTTAGTAGGCTATGTAAGTACTTACTAACCTATTAATAAACCTAGCCTAGGCATACTAGGTAGGTAGCCTAGCCTATTAGGTAGGTTTAAACTTAAGTTACTTACTTAATAAACCTAGGTAACCTAGGTTAAGTTATGTACCTACCTAGTAGGCCTAGGTGGCATAGCTTAGGTTAACTACATAATTAGTAAGCCTAAGTGGTCTAGGTTAGGCTACCTATCTTGTAAGTTCAAGTGGCCTAAGCTAGAATAAATACCTAGTAGGCCTAAGTGGCCGAAAATAGGCTACCTACTTAGTAGTTAAACCTAGGTGGCCTAGGCTATTAACTTAATTAGTAGGATAAGTTACCTATAGACAATTAAAAATAATAATATAAAATGATTAATAAATTACTATAAATTATAAATAAATAAATAAAATCAATGATTAATTTACTATTTACTATGAATAAATTGTCAATTAACATGTAGCAAATTATTAATAACTAAAAAAATAGTTTAAAATAATAATTTATCAATAATTATTACAATTATATATTGAATGTTATTAATTATTATAAATTACTATCAAGTATTAACAAAATTAATATATAAATTTGATAATTAAATAATAATAATTAATCAATTAACAAGTTGATGGATAAATTAATTATTGGTTATTAATTGACATTTATTTAATTATTTATTAACTATATCGAATATTAATCATAAATTATTGAATATTAACTATCAATTATTAAATATCAACTAATTAATGTATTAAGTTTAAGTACCTACATGTGCTTAAAACTAACATGTAAATAGTCTATTAAACTTTATAAGTAGTTAATAGGTGTAATATGCCTAACCTAGGGCCTACTAACTATGAACTTAGGTTTGGTATATACCTTCAATAAAATAAACTTGTAGGTTAAATAACCAAATTAATATGTTGATTTGATTAAGTGTCAAATTAGAATGGCTAATTTGACTAATTGTAAATCACAATGGTCATTAAATATGGTCAATTTGATTAAGCCTTGGTCATCTTGATGGATTTATGGCCTTTTTAATGAGATGTTTGGTTTGTCACATGGTCAAAAAGGTCATTTTAATCAAATGTTTTAATCAAAAGTAATTCGTGTCTTCATGCCCCATGATTTTAGTCAAAACAACCATCCCCCTTGGTCAATGTGGACATTTTAATCAAGTTGGACCTTCTAAAAAGTTACATTTTCTTATGGTGATTGTCAATAGTTGTGACCTCATCACAACTAAGGGTTATAAATTTCACCTTTTTGAATTACATGTTTAGTTGCATCCAAGATTATGTTGTGCATAGTGTCTACCATTCCCAACCCACAAACCAAAAACCTTAAAATTAGTTCAATCCATAAAATTAAGACTATAAGTTAACATCTACAAAAGTTTCCTTAATCACTAAAAACAAAAGATTCAACAACATAAGAGTAGATTATGACAAGAGGTAGGATACAAATTTGCCATTCCCCATCCATTGGGATTATTCTAGTGCATTTTGGCCAACTACTCAACTTTAAGAAAACAAAAGAACCCTTGCATACATTCATAATATGTCAAAGACCTTCCTTCTTGCAGAAGGTGGAAAACAATAACAAGTTGGAGGTATTTCTTTTTAAAAATTAAAAAATTGCATTCACCACTTGGTTAAAAATAATATTTTTGGCCTTGTAGTGCAATAAATGCAAGAATTCTTTGCATGTTGGGTGTTAAAACTAGTGTGGTACTCACCAACAATTTGTCTAGGTTTAGCATGCTTACACTTTCTTATGCCATTGTGCTTATGGAGCCATCCAACTTCCACATCAATAATTTTTTTCTATACTCAACATTAGTGCAAAACTTGCACCACACATGGTGTAACTTGTTATCTTCCCCTATAACAGGCTCAACCCATGGGAATTTGGTAGCCCATGTGTCTTGAAAGTTTTTAATGACTTGTCATTGAACCTTCCTTTTTTTCTACATGTGCGGTAAGGATAGTGCCACGCTCAACAATGTCCATGCAAGCTTCAACAATAAATATTAGACGTTGTTGGATTACCTGAACTTGAACTTGGGATCAAGCTTGAAGGAATATAAGCTTCATTGTAGTTGTAAGCTTTTAGACCTTAATTCCACTAATGAAGATGAACCTAGGGTATTAATTTCACCACTTCTAGAAAAGAAGAGGCGAAACTTGAAATTTGCAAGGTTTTTGAAAGGTGCCATGGTTATTGTTAAAATATGCAACCGAACAAGACATGGAAGACATCAAATTTGCAATTTTTTTCCAAGGAATGGGATTGAAAAAACTAGCATGGCAATTGATAGATTATTTGCAACTCGGTAGTTTGTGTTTGCTTTTAGGGACCAACTACACACTAATAACAAATCTAATCTTCCAAAGACATAAATGCTGAAACAAAAAAGAGTAAGAAGTCAAACAAGAAAGCATAGTGGGATTTAAAGTTTAAAAAATTCACCTCGATTTGTAGGATCTATTTTGTAGTATGTAGTTGTAACCTTCTTTGTATGTTTGTTGAACTTTCAGCTTTTGTTCATGTTCAAATACTAAAACCTTAGTATATTGCAAATGCTTCAATCCCAACTCCCACAAATTTAATTCAACTTTGGAATTCATCTCACAAAAACTTAATCCTTAAACATCAACTAGTTTAAGCTTTAAGCTTTAAGCTTTAGATCCTTGTTACCATCCCCAAATCCTTATCATTATTCAATTTGTTTCAGATATTTTTGGTTCCAAGAAATTTGTTTGAACTTTTGGTAACTTGTGTCATCACATGGATTTGTTTATGGCAACTTGACTATTTTTTCGCTCATGGAAAAAAGAAATCTACATTATCACTCTTGTTAGCAAATTTTGGTAATGTTATAGTTGGTACATGTGTATAAACTAAAAACAAGTTTGGCACTGTCTTGGGTATGTTCCAATTGGGTGGCAATGGGGATGAAGAAGGTGTACATACATCTTGATATGAAACAATTTCCTTTAATGCTTCCTTGGTGAAGGTACCACCACGCCCAGATGTCCCAACGAACACAATAGTCTTCAAAACCTGGCAGCTCACAATTACCACCCAATGGTTTAATCTATAATCATGAACAATTTGTGTTTGATGCACCATGGGAAGGTTCTTACTTTTTTTAATAAATTTTCAAATATAGACAAAATCCAACTCCAAAAAAAAAATAGACCCATGAATTTTGTGAATGGAAATGAAGGGTGCAATGAATGGGTGGTGGACTTCAATGTATGTACCTTGATAGCGAAAACCAAATTATTACAAAGTTCATTTTTCATTTTGAAAATAATATTTTATTGAACTTAATAGACAACAAAGTGGGAGTTAAAAAAGACATTTTTTAATATTATTACCTTGGAGTCCACGAGATAGATCTTTTTCCTTGCTTCTTCCAATGTATTCCCTTGGTTGTTAATTTCCAATGTAAGAATCTTTGCAATACCAATTCTAGCCTACACATAGCTCAACCACAATGTGTCAACTAATAAGCAAACTTTCAATTAGCAAATTCACAATAACATCACAAGACATTTCATAAATCAAAACCCATTACATGCATTTCCACAAAGAAAACTTTAGCTTATAAAGCCAAGAAATAAATGATGCACAATGAATATAATGTGGTAGTAAAGACATAATTATGACAACAACTAGATCAAAAGGAATCATTGAATTGAAACTTTGGGCATTGATTGAATACAAGATTTGAAGAAGAAGTTTTATTACTTCACTAACCCCAAATAATAGGAACTTGTGATTTGCAAGAGTACCTTTTGTTAGTGGCAATATTGTAATAAATCTAGCAAGTGCCACTTTTGTAGTCCCCTGCAACAATCAACCACATAAAAATGTCAAAAAAGAACTTTGGCTTAGTTGCCACAAGAAAAAGTATTCATAGACTTTTGTCAAAACCATGAAGGTGGGGGGGCAAGGTACATTACTACATTATGTCTATTTTAAAACTCCAAGTATAGAGTTCACTTCTCCTTTAATCACCATTTTGTAAAACATTGTTATGAAATATTTGATGGTTCATAACTAACATCAGTAGGTCCAACTCTTGTAATTACTATATAGGAAAAGATGATAGGCTTAACCATACAATTACAACAATTCAAATAGATTTAGCTCCTTTCAAAACTAGGTCCAATACAACCAAGACAAAAAACACAACTCCCATTTCTTGCATGAAACTTACATGAACATTGCAATTTCAAACCTACAATGTACCATAACATGGTGAGCATGGGTGTTGTAACTAGATTCCCCCCACCCCCAAAAATTTTTCAATCACGGGACCAAGCTAGAGGTCACCAATTTTGCAACCAGAAAGAGTTTCCCACTATCACTGGTAATTTGCACGAATTTTTTAATTTTTAGTCTAGAAGAGTGCCATATATCTCCTATTCATTGGAAGGTTGAAGTTTCACAATTTTTCTACTTTAACAATAGTGTATAGCCTGTGATCAACATACAATTTTGTCTATAAGTGAAAGTAGACTCAATAGACATCAAATGAAAATAAACAATTGCACCAAAATAGAAAAACTTTTCACATAGATTTGCCTCACCTAGAAGGAAAAACAAAGTTTCACCAAGACAAGAACGCAAGCAAAATATGTCAAAATCAAACTTGCACATAATCAAAGTAAGGAGCAACAAACTAATCAACCACAAATTGACTCTTCAACTAAGCTTTCATTACATGGCCTTCTAATGTTGCGAACTTAGCAAAGAAGGAACCCATCACAAAGCAAAAGAAGAAACCATCACAGAAGAAGAAAATAAAGCAAAAAAGGAAACTATTACAATGGTAGAACATAAGAAGTTGAACTATTCACAAACCCTAAACCTTCAATATGCAGCAGAACAGAAGTTGACACACCTGAAAGATGTTCCAACATTCAAAAATCTAAATCTAGACTATTGCTTGAAGCTTTGCCCTTTGTGTAGGTCTATACTAACTTTTAAAAACAATGTGAATCTTCTGCTAGTTGTCTCTAAAGGTCTCCAATCTATATTAACACACCCAAAACAACGTAAAAAAATCCAAATAAAGGATTAATGTTCCTTTGCTTTCTATCAATAATACTTGCATTTTTATCATGTTACTTCAACACCCACTTCAAAGCCAGTCATCAATAACCTACAACACGTACAAACAACAATGTTAGAACTTAAGAATCAAGATCTCTATTGAGATTTTTTAAATGATCAAGACAACTAATTAGTCCTTTAACATTCAATGTTGTGTGGAATCAAATCCTTCCAAATAAGTTGTTACCACCATTTTGAAAGTTGTTGCAAGGTGTGGCAACACAATGTTGGTTGCAAATGAACTTCTTGTGATGGACCCTACATAAATCTAACAAAATGTTTGCAACATCAACCCCTTACAAACCAAAACAACTTCCTTGCAAGTAACAATTGTTGGAAAGTCATGGCAAAAGATGTTTTTTATGATAAGGAAACAAAAAAACTCCATATTGATGGAAGGAGATTATGTGCTCTGATGGAGATTTTGCCATCGCAAATGGTGATGACAAACATCAAGCATCAAGTGCAAAAGCTACTAACCCTAAAACAAGCCACTACGTTTTTGGTGAAATTTTCCATTTTTTTCTTTTTTTTTCCCTTTATGTATTCACTCACTACCATTGGATTTTGCAACTTTAAAAAAAATTGACAAAAAAAAACAACATTGCTTGGCCTAAGCCCATAGGTTAAAATAGGTCTACTATCAATAGTAAATATGGCTTGTAAAAGAATAATTTGGATGAAGTTCATGCTTTAAATACAATGGAATTGAATTTGGACTATAAAGATATGATATGATCCTTTCTTTAACCCTTGATTGACATTGATCCAAAAGAGTGCCAATCCCAAAAAATGGACCACCCCAACCCACAAATGCACCTAAAAGTTGTGCAAAACATTGAAATTAAAAAAATCTAACTTGATAAAGTTGTAAGGTTGTAAACGACTTCATGGAATGGAAATTAATATGCATCATTGCTACGACAACAAATGTAACATGCCAAATGTTGAACTTTTACACAAATGTACATTAATAAGATCCATAATTTTTAATGGTTTTTGTCAATGGAGTGCAAAATATTAGTGGCATGCAAATTGCCAAATTTGTAATTTCATGGAAATTTGAACATTTGATCAATATCAATAGCTTTTACATTGAAAATGTAATTGATCATTAATCAAACAATCTATGACAATATTATACAATACAAAAGAAACTATGCACAAATGTTTCATTTCATTTGAGTAGTTACAAATTTTCAAGTTTTCAAAAAATCTATTAATCAAATTCTTACATGGATCTTTAGTAACTTCAAGCTTAATCTGAGAAACTATTGAAAAACATTTGGTTCATGGGTAGATCTTGCAACCTCTACACAAGTTATTGGTTGCATTCTTGGAAGTTACAAAAAAAAGTAATGTATGGTATGATTAATTACAATTGTTGTTGTATGGAACTAATTCCAAGACTTGATTCAAGAACATTAAATTATAAGTTGCACTAATTTGTTACTTTAGTTGCTGATAGTCATTTGAAGTTATTCCAATTCATGTCTATACAAATGTGAATAACACATCAAAGCATGAAGAAATGAACTTTGAAACTATCTAAAAAATCACAATATTGTAAAGATGAAATTGCACATTAATTACATGAAATAACCCTTGGGCATTCAAAAATTGTTCTAAAATTTATTGTAAGAAGCTATTGATATCCTCCAACCCATGGAGGTGGCACAATGTCCATGTGTAGTCAACCTCATTTTCAAACTCTTCTAAAACATTGCTAGTTTATGCACATCTTACATTAATTTTTTAGATTGTCTATTAATACAAGATTCATTGTTCATTTTCCTAACATAAGAAGCAATATTCTCATCAATTAAAGAAATGAAACTAAATTTGCATTTTCATCTTAAGCTACAAGTTGCACCTCAATCAATGGAAGCCAACCAATATGTGAAAAAAAATCCCTCCATGTTAATCTCTTGTGTCCATATTGATTTGAACAATGCTATTTTCAAGTTAATGAGAAAAGAAGTGGGAAAAATAATATATTATATAAATAATGGATGCAGTCACAATAAAAAAAATCCAAATCATTTATTGGTTGGGGTGAATAAACTACACCTTACCAGTTCAAAACATTGTCAAAAATTATGTTTAGATTATTTAAATGATATTTTGGAATTGTGATTGTTATTTCATGAAGTTATAGTGTTCAAAAATTGGAATCATTGTGAAAATATCCATATTTCCACAAAATCTACTTCAAAAAAACAATTTGCATTGTAATCATGTTGAGGGATTCTAATCATTTTTATCATTTTGATTTAGGTGTTTGTTGAAAATTAAATAGATTCCAAAAAAAACTTGTTTTTCCAATGTTTGCCTTTCATCTCCATTTCCCAATGCCTCCTTTTTTCATTACAATGTCAATATGGTTGTCTCATTTGTAGCATTCGAATCTAGTGCCTTTTTCCTCTTATGCATGTATGAAGTTATTTTGGAAATTGAGTGAATGTTGAGACAATGTAATATGACAATCATGAATTTAGAGTTTGGTTGTCAAAAGTTGCCTCCTTGATTGCACCAAATTTCCAAAAGCAACATAAGGTTTTATGTTTCAATTATAAGAATGCCATAGGAATTGGAAATTTAGTACGCTGTGATTTAGTGTTAGAGGTATTCATTCAGGGTTACAATTGAAATTGAATTTCATGAACTTGGTAATTGGCTGATTAGCTTGTGGCACTTTTGTGTGAGGCAATGAAAAGGATTCATGTTATAAGATTTTAGATAAGAAGTCATATCCAAAATCTATATTAGATCACCCATCCTTTTAATTTTACAAAAGTTTTTTATTTTGCATGACACATTCTTATTACAAATCCTTGAAATGTTACAAAAGTTCAATGTGGAGGAGCTTACAAGCATGCCAATTTTCATACATTAAGGGTTCAAGATGTAAGAAAATGTTTGTGGAGATGGTGTTTGGAGAATTGAATGGTGTCCACCACAGTTGAATATTCATTGTTTTGTAGTGCAAAAAAGTTCTAAAAAATATTGCAAAGACAAAGTCATTCAAAGGAAATAATTCATGGCATACCTACTCCATATTATGATGGGTTGTGGTTTAATTTCAAAAGGTTTGCAAGTACTCATCACAAGTTTTGGTTTTGTGTTCATCATTTGCTTAATGCATCTAAAAAGCACTGGTAGAAAGTATGTTGTGGATAGGCCAATTGTGCCTTTAATGTGGCATGTGCAAGTAAGGAGTGAGTTTATTTGTGATTATGTGACAACATTAGAAAAAACTAAAATTCTTTTATGCAAGTAGTGGAAATGTGCCCTTAAAACTTTTGTTTGGGGCACATTTCCACTACAAGATGGTTTGCCCAATGGAAACCTTTGAAACACACAAAATCAATCGTGATATTTTTGTTGTATGTGCAAATGGGAAGTATATTAATTTTATTTTTTCAAGTGTTGAAATGAACAAATTTTTTCATGCTCTAGAAATTGAATGATTAATACCTACATGTATGCATAATCAAATTTCAAAATTGCAATATAAGTGGCTTTTGCATTGTTTTCACAAACTTTGATCCATACCTTTAACCCCATCCAACCTTCAACTTTGACCTACTTTGTCCGTGTGGGAAAATATTTCACCACATCATTGAATATTATGACATGTGTCATAGAATGTACAAAAATATTTTACCTTCATGTCATCGAATATTTTATGAATATTTTTCTTGTTCACAAGCTTGTGATCACATTCAACCACTCATAGGATAATGTCATTGATATATTTTTATCAAAGTTGCAAATTGGAATGGTTGTTTACATTTACAAGACATATTTTACGTTATTCACAATTGTATTTCTTCCATGATGCCATTAATCAAAACAACGAAAGGTATTTGTTTGATTTCCTAATTGATTGCAACAACTACAAGGTATATTTGCTTGTTTTCAATTGAAGAAAATGTAGTTTTTAATAATCACTACTTTGCTTTAAACCCCAAATCCAAGTTTCAACCTCAAGATAGTTGATCATGTACACATCATAGAAGTTTGTGAAACGGGGAATTTTTATTGTTCTCAAATGCATTGCATTTTACTCATGATATTTCTTGAATGCTTAACATGACTTAATCTTATGTGGTTTCCAAAAATGTCACCATAGTTCAAGAAGAAATAATGATGTGTAATTATATGCCTAAAGGTTTGAATAGATTATCATAGTTGTTTACACCCACATGCTCAATGTTAGTGAAATCAATGGAGTTATTTGATTCAAAATGAAAAAATGATGATTGGAAAGAAGATAACCTAAAATCAAAGTTGGGGTGCTAGTTGTCATAATGACAAAGTAAGTGTTTATGACTTTGATGTTTTGCATTAGTAATGCATTGGAAGTTTTGGGCATTAAAATTCCCTACAAGTTGGAACTCAAATTATCAAACATCAAAGCAATGGTGTTAGTGAAACATGGGAAGAACATCAATGAGGAGCATTGAAGGTTGGTTGGAATAAAATGTTAATAGTGACAAGTGTTGGAATTGATGGTTAGTTTTTTATGACAATTAGTTCAATAGAGTTGAATGATTGTGATAACTACAAATAAAATATAACAATACATGTGTTATGGTGAACATGACATGGAACACAAATGGTAAATGCTATTGGGTGGAATGGTTTTAAATTGTTAGGCAAAGTTTAATGTGGGGAACTTGTTGGCAATAGTGACAAGTAGAAGTTGCAAATAGAGCTTGTGGGGGTGGTGACAATGACATTGTCAATAACAAGTACTCAACAATGGTGATGACAATTGGGAAGTTTGGTGTTAAAAAACTTTAAAGAGCCATGAACAATGTTGAATGGAACAATGACAAGGCAATGATGGCAAACTAATTCAAAAACACAAAATCAAAATTGAAAAAAAAAAATCCTACGATGGACTACTTATCCTACACTAAGGCACCTAACCTAAACTACACCACCCACAACCTACCTAATAAACGTTCTTCATCCACACCTATAGATAATCATGTCATGGATCCTTCGTTAAGAGCAATGTAGGTGTCGGTTCACCCAATGCCTTTATTAAAGGCCCTTCTTGTAATTGTGGCCGACATGGACAAGTAATCTTGATTAAGGTAAAGCCTAGGGTGAAGGACATTCCCAAGATGTGGGGCTAGACTCAAATCAATTACCTTGTTTTAGGCCCTTTATTTTGAAAAAGGAACCTCCCACACCCATGGGCTTTTATCCATTTGAAAGCATGAGGCAAAAAAAACATTATCATGAACCTATGTATATACATAGATAGATCATGATGTGTAATAGATGAAAGGTTCTTGCAAACCACTCCTTAAAAAGTAGAAGGTATCTTACATCTACTAAAATGCCTAAGGTTTCTCACACCCTTAAGGGGTAGGCATAAGAACCCTCATCTTGTTTGAAAGGGATGATCATGGACATAAGGTCCTATCTAGGAAAACCAAAAACATCAACCAAACATTGTTGAAATAACACACCTGTGCATTATGCACGGGGTTCACACTAGTGATTGTGTGTGCTCTAAAGAATGCCCACTTTTGCACACATTTCTACCGCCTCCTGCTGGGCTCCTTTGTCTTGACAATGCTCCCCACCATAGGGCTTTACCCTAACTTGGAAGGAGGAAACTTCTGTGAAATTGCACCAGTTTGTAGGCTTTTTTGCGTTTTCGTGTGTTTTTCAACTCCTCGTGCATACCAACCACTCCATCTCTCCACTCAAAAAGAAGAAGAAGAAGAAGATGAAGAAGAAGAAGACAAACCAACATCAACAAAAATTACGTTTGACCAGAGCTTTTTGGAGATTTGGTGATGTTCTTGTGCCATGGATATGAGCTTGGGTCATTGTTTGTTTTTTGTTTTAGTATGGAGATCGGATGGTATACGATGGGAATTAGCAAGCTCAATTGATTAATGGGGCAACCGAGCTGTGTCGCCAAAGCGGCTGAGTGAAATCACTTTTTAGGTCTTGGGTATGTCAAGAAGAAGAAGAAGAAGAAGAAGATTGTTTGTACATGCCTGCATCTGGGGGAGAAAAGGAGAAGGATTGAAGTAGTTCGGTGGTCGTGGGTGTTGTGGTGAAGTGGTGGAGGAGGAGGAGGAGGAGGAGGATTGGAGTAGTTCAGTGGTTGTTGTGGGTGTTGTGGTGAAGTAGGGGAGGAGGAGGCGGAGGAGGGTTTTAGAGTGTGGGACAAGAAGCAGAATGAAGAGGTTGGTGTACGTGAATGATAGTGATATCACAGCAGGTGTGTTTTGTAGTAACAAAATCTCCAACACCAAGTATAATCTCCTCAATTTTCTCCCCAAGAATCTTTGGGAGCAATTCGGGTGAGAAAATTTCCCTTCAGATTATTGCCCCTTTGTTTTGTGTGTTTTTTCAGTCTTTTTCCGTTGCATGGGAAGGGGAAGGGAAGTTTTTGTGTTTCTCTTTCTCCCATGCATGTGTGGCATGCATCCTGGGGAGAGGGTTTTAGCAGTTGGATATGGAGAAATCTTTTGTTGATTGTTAAGTATGTGGTGGTTGTGGTGGGAGCTGTAGGATTGAGGTTTAGGGTTGAGGATTCTGGTTTTTCTGAGTTTTATCAAGTGTTTTGATGGGTAAAGGAAATGTTTTGTGCTCTCAGTTGTCATTGAAATCGCCTTCTGAAGGTTTGTTGATTTATGCTGTGTTTTGTCGGGTGATGGATTGATGCAGCCGGTTTATGAACAAGTACTTCCTGTTGATTGCTTGCCTCCAATTGTGGCCACTGATCACACCTGTTAACCCAGCAAGTACATGGGGTCCTCTTATCTTCATCTTCGCAGTGTCAGCATCAAAAGAGGCTTGGGATGACTATGGACGATACTGCCTGGACAAACAAGCCAATGAAAGGAGTGTTTGGGTTGTGAAGCAGGGTGTGAAGACGCAAGTATGCAAAAAAACTATCAATCTCTTTTTTTTTTCTTGGGAGTTCCAATGCTGGCTTACCCATACTTGGCAATGCAACTTTTGGGAGGTCTAGAATCAACTTCTCTTGTGGCTTGCAATCCCAAATCCACTGATTTGGACATTGCTCTGTGTTGGCATATGTTCATTGGGAAATGCAACTGAAAGGGCAGGGGATTTGCACTGCAGGTGCAAGCACAGGATATTCTAGTGGGTGATCTTGTATGGTTACGTGAAAATGATGAAGTTCCATGTGATCTGGTACTGATGGGCACATCAGAAGCTTTAGGTCTGTGCCACTTAGAAGTAAGTTTCTTCAAATTGACTGGTTGCTTGTGTTTCATGCTATTTGTATGGCTTCAGTACAGTGCGATGGATTGCACAGTTGCCATTCATGGTTGGTTGTTGGGATATATGAGAAGTTTACTATGGCATTTGTTTAGCGCTAGTGCAGAAGTGATGCAATACATCCAATTTGCCAGCTCCAAGATTAACCCCTGAAAAATGCAATTAGGAAGTATTCCTTGACTATCAACACAAATGTAGGTGACCTTTGCAGCTACAAAGGGGACCAGAATCCACCAAGAATGCCTCTTTGTCCATGAATGCATATGGGTGATAGGTTTCTTAGATTCTATTTACAAGGCTGGAGAATTTGCTATTGTTGGTTTTGTAGACATCCGCACTTGATGGGGAGACAGACTTGAAGACGAGAGTAGCACCTCTTCCCTGCATTGGCCTCAATAGTGAACTTCTCTATAAACTGAAGGTCTCACATTTCTCTCAACAACTTGGCTGTCTTGCAATCAAGTTACAGGCATCATGATAAATGCTTTGGACTACTCTACATTCACACGCATGTACTAGCCTATATACTTAGCTTGATTGGGGTTGCCCTATAACCACATAGAACTGACACTTATCAGAAGTCAGGTTGCTAGATCCCCAGGATAGCATCATGAAATTAAGTGCGCTGAATGTATGTCATGGATGCAGGGGGTAATTGAATGTCCAGATCCAGACAAAGACATTCGGAGGTTTGATGCAAATCTGAGGCTCTTCCCACCTTTTACTGACAATGATTTCTCACCTATCACCATCAACAACACACTACTTCAATCTTGCTACTTGCGCAACACAGAATGGGCCTGTGGTGTGGCTGTTTACACAGGTATAAAAGATGGAACCTTGACTATACTGGTTTCTACAGAATCACAATTGCCATTTTGCCAGGTGAAGGAACTGTTGACCATAATGTGCTCCCTTGCAAAATGCTCAGGAAGGTATATATGTTCCATCTGTTGGGAAGTCATTTCCAAGTATCCTTGATGTTGAAGTTGGTGGTAAAAAAACAGTGGCTAATTTTCAGTGTCAGGAATGTGGCAGGCAATGAAACAAAGCTGGGTATGAGCAAGGGCTTGCCAGAGCCAAAGCTGACAGCAGCGGATGGGATGGTGGACAAGCTGACAGGTGCCCTATTTGCATTTCAGTTGGTGGTGGTCCTCATCCTTGGTGTGGCAGGCAATACGTGGAAGTTGTATGAAGCAGACAAGGTTTGTGGGGTTCTATATAACATCAATGCCTTTTTCTTTTTGTAATGATGGTCTTGATTCTGGATGCATTGTTTCTTTGGGATCAGCATGGGTTGGTGGTGGCTGTGTAAAAGTGACTACTCATCAAGCTGGAGAAGGTTGATTGATGACTTCTGCCAATGCAACAGATGTGGTATGTGAGATACCCAAAAGTCTCTAGATGGTATGACTTTCTTGTCATTCCACTGCGTTTCGAGCTTCTATGCTCAATCATGATCCCAATCTCAATCAAGGTGTCACTCGACCTTGCAAAGAGTCTTCATTCAAAATATGTAGACTGGGATGTCCAGATGTACGATTCTGTGACCTGCACTCCAGCAGTTGCAACCAAGTGAGAGCTCATGTGCCTTTGTACAGTCTCTTACATTCAAGCTTCTGTTTAGAGAAAATATCCAGCATTTTGAGACATCCAAAAGAAGCACATCCATATTCCTGTTGGGAAGCAAAATCCTTTGTAGTGTAAGTGTTTCACCTCTTCACCCAATTGGGTAATTGCTTCGGAGGTGGATTGTGAAGAAGTTGGTTACTCTGTTTAATGAACTAAATTCTGTGATGCTGTGTGCTATTGCAGTACTGCGATTACTGAAGATTTGGGTCAAATAGAGTATATCCTCACAGATAAGACTGGGACACTCACTGATAATGTGATGGTTTTCAAGAGGTGTTGCATCAAAGGCGTGTATTACGGGGCTGGCACCGGTGATGCCCTTACAGGTTTTTAAACCATCCTTAACCTGTGATGAGACCAGAACTGCTGATGATGGTACATTCTTCAGAAAAACAATTACTCCATGCCCATTCGGGTTAGGCTTATCTTGCAGTCTACATCCAAAAAGCACCATGTGATTGAAGATTCTAACCTCAGAGTGGATGCTCATGCAGATAGTCTGAGGGGAAGCCAATCCTCTCTTGTAATTCTGGGTCACCTGGGTAGGGATATGTTAGAAATCTGCTTTCCTTGAAGTGGGTAGGTCATGCAAAGCTGGCTAGAATGCAACTGAGATGTCAAATAGTTTTACAAGTTTGGGGTTGATTTCACAACTACAGGAAGGTGCATTCAGTATTGGTAATGCTGTTGATTATGCAGATCCAGAGTTAGTGAGGGCTGTCATGGAGAAAGTTCCTGAAGTTATCAAATTTCTAATGGTTATGGCAATGTGCAACACAGTTACTCCATGTAAAAGGTGTGCATACTTCAGGCTCTTGATTTGTCTTTTCTAAGGAAAGCATTTTTGTGCTGGAGTTACAAACTCAGTGCAGATGCTTGACATTCTCCATGTATCATTGGCTTTTGTTTTCATTCTGTTCCTCTTTTCTTATCCAGTATGAGATGGGCTGGTGTAGTGCGGGTGGGGCACTAGTCTACAAGGCACAGTCACAGGATGAAGATGCGCTTGTCCAGGCAGCTGCTCAATTGCAAGTGTTGTTATGCAGCAAAATGGGATCAGTTGTTGGTGGGTATCTTTTGCTTCACCACAATTTACTCATTGCAGTAGTGTTACTATTGTGGGTCTACAATGTCTGATCTTGCCAATTTTAGATAAACCAAGCATGGGTCTGTTTTGAGTGGTTGTATATTGGTGTGTGATTTAGTTGATCATCTTGTATTTTGTCAGAGACTGTTAGGCACTCTAACTTTGTGATGTTCCCTGCTTATGCAGAAGTGAGCTTGTTAGGTGAGGTGCTGGAGTTTGAGATTCTGGATACATTGGAGTTCACATCAGAACGCAAGCGTATGTCAGTGGTTGTTCGGGAATGTGGTACAGGTGCACTACAGCTACTCACAAAGGGTGCTGATGAGACTGTCTTTCCTATTCTGTGCTCAGGTATGCAGAGCAATGCTGTGTCAGCATTTACTATTCCAACTTCTTTCTCTTCAAAGTTGCATAAGGTTGGGGAGGGATGGTATTGTGTGTTTGGCTCTCTAGTGTCCTGAGGTTGACTATCCTGGACTGCTTTTGTGTGTATTCACTTTTTCTTGATGGGCATATTCAGTGAATGATTAAAATTGAAGTCTTCTAGTCTCTCTTTCTGAGACAAGGTCTTGGAAGGTCAAGGGAAATTCATTGTTTAAAGGAGTGCCATGTGACGTTTCTGGTGTATCCTCTTCCTATGCAGATCAGCAGGTGAGACCGATTGCAGATGCAATTGATCGGTATTCCCAGTTGGGTCTCAGAACCATGTGCCTTGCCTGGCGGGATCTTGAAGAGAATGAATATGCTGCATGGTCCTTGAAGTTCAAGGAGGCCAGCATGTCTTTGATGGATCGTGAGGTTAACCCAATCTCATGCTGTTTTGGTGACTGGGAAGGTTGAAGGGCTTCTTTGTGGCTAAACTGCATTCTAGTTTGAGGGGCTTCTGTGTAGCTAAACTGCATTCTAGAGGTTGTGTGGACTAGTGGAAATTGTGTGTAGCAGATGTTCAACTACAAATCATGTTTTGCAGCCATATCCATTATGGTTGCTTACTGTAATCTGGCCAGTATGCACCTGATAATGAAATTTAGGATTGTTTTTGCAGTGGAAGATAGCTGAAGTGTGCCAGCTCCTGGAGAAAAATTTGGAGCTGCTTGGTGCAACTGCAATTGAGGACAAACTACAGGTTGAAAACAGAATCCTGTAACTTTTGCTTCTTGTATGTGTATAAATGTATGCTATCAGCAGTAACCATGAGTTGGGCATGGATGTTGGCAGGAAGGAGTTCCAGAGACCATATCAACATTAAGAAATGCTGGCATTAATTTTTGGATGTTGACAGGGGACAAGCACAGCACCGCTGTCCAAATTGCACTTGCTTGCAATTTCATTTTGCCTGGTACCTAAGTTGTCTCTTGCAATATGTTTTGGGTGTGTTCATTTTCTCCTGCAATTGATGGATGTAGCATTGGTGAGGAGTATGATCAAGAGGAGTTTTAATTTTGCAGAGCCAGAAGGGCAGCTTCTACAAGTGCAAGGTCGCTCATCAAATGAGGTTCGGATCAGCTTAGAGCGGGTGTTACGCACACTGCGTATTACTGGCACAGAGCACAAGGTAACACATGACACTGGTCTGCTTTCATTATTGGTGCATTTTCTAGTGACCATTAGTGATGCTCATGCTTTCTTGTAGATCTCCCCAGTGTTTCTGATCATGCAGAAGTATTTTGTTTTGTGATTGGGTTGGAGCTCAGGATGTTGCATTTGTGATTGATGGATTAGCACTAGAGCTTGCATTGAAGTACCACTATGAAGCATTTACAGAGCTTGCAATGCTTTCCAAAACTGCTTTGTGTTGCCGTGTAACTCCTTTTCAGAAGGCTCAGGTTCAACACCCATAACCCTTCTGTCATATTTGTGCAAGTGAACAAGTTCATGATGCTCCAATGTTGGCTTTTGATATTCTTTTATCTTTGTGGTAACTCTAAACAATTTGGGTTTTCTCTGAACATCACATCTTATGAACTTTTGTTTAAGAGATTGCAGCTGTAGATGTTCAAACTATCAGTGTGGGTTTTATTGAATTTTGCAATTCTCCACTGTTTATGATGAAGGTGTTGATCTGACACTGTAATAAGTTTATCACTGCACTCATTTTTGTGTTGAACCTCAAAAGTGTTGTTGTGGAGATGCTCTGCAATCTTGTAAATATGGGTTTTTTTCAATTGGTGCAAGTGATATAGTTAAAGGTTGACATGTTTGTCTGTCTGGAGACAAGACCTGTCTGACACAAAACCAGAATGGGTGCAGCTTGTTGAGCTGGTCAAAAGTTGTGATTATAGAACCCTTGCCATTGGTGACGGTGGCAATGACGTTAAGATGATTCAGGAGGCCCATGTTGGAGTTGGAATCAGTGGAAGAGAAGGATTACAGGCAGCCCGTGCTGCTGACTTTTGTCTTGGCAGTGAGTAGCTACCCACTATCTCCTAGTCCTTGAGTTATCTTGAATCTGATAGGAGCAGAGTTCATGTGACAAAGATTGACCATCTCCATCAATTGATAGCAGACCTGACTTTGTCACCCTTGTGACTATATCAGTTCTCCATGGAGTTCTTTTTGGTTTGGATACTTTCAGAGTAGACTGCACATGTGTTCCTTAAGACTAATGATATGTGGATGCAGAATTCAGGTTTTTGAAGAGGTTGATTTTGGTGCATGGACGATATTCATATAACCGAACTGCTTTCTTATCTCAATATTGTATTTACAAGTCGCTTGTCATTTGCTTCATCCAAATTTTGTAAGTGAAATCTTGATCCTGGTTATGTTGGATTTGTATCTCTTTACTGAACATCAAGTCCTCCAAAGTTGGTTCCTGTCATCTCAAGGAAGGAGAACTCTCTCTCACTCAGCCCTCCCAAGAGAACAAGCTTCTCTTGAGAGGGTTGAGCTAGTTAGCTTTGAACAAGTTTTGGGTTTCTCAAAAGACATTCAGTAAACTAGTTCTGGTGTCATTGATTTGTCTACATAGCAAGACCAAGAGCAGTGTGTATAACTGCATATCTACCATACAACTGCCATTGGTTTGTTTTGATGCCAGTGTTCTGCTTGACTGACAGACGTGGGTTAACATTTGGGATCTTGTGGGGGGGAGATCAGCTATTCATTTCTCTCGGGTGTGTCAGGAACAAGCATTTTTAATTCCTTTAGCCTCATGGCATACAATGTAGTATACACGAGTATTCCTGTCATGGTCACTGCAGTCCTCGACAAAGATATTGAGGAAAAAAGTGTGCTAGAACATCCAGAGATTCTATATATCTGTCAAGCTGGAAGGTATATATTTGCATGTTCTTCGTTGGTTGTTTTTGTGCTCTTTCTCTATCAGGGTCCATAAACATTTGTTGTCGAGTGGGTAATAGTGTAGTCACTGAAATCAAATTTTGCCCCACAATTCTGCCAGTAGCTGTATGTGCATAGTTTGAATTCAGTCAGTGGGTGTGTTCAGTGCTTCTTGTCTTTAAAGTGTCTAGTCTGCTTGAGCTTGTTTGCCAACGGTCTGTGGTGTTTGTTTTGTTTTACCCAGGTTACTCAACCCAAGTACCTTTGCTGGTTGGTTTGGGCGCTCACTGTTTCATGTACAAATCAACTCATCTTTTTTGAATGTGGGAAAAACTTCTCAAGCTAGAACAAATACCTATGACTCTAGCATCTGTTTTTGGGTATGATGTATGTGGTGGTATGCCACCCTTTGGGCCATATCATTTGAATGTGAACTCTTTCTCCCACATTTACTTCCGGGGACTTAATGTGGTCTCAAGGATTGCAAAGTGCTCACAAAAATGCGTTGCTTGTGTCAGGGAGCAGTGGTTTTTCTGGTGACAGTAAATGTGTATGCCTATGAGAAAAGTGAAATCGCAGAGACATCCATGGTGGCTTTATCTGGCTGCATCTGGTTACAGGCCTTTCTTGTTGCACTGGAAACCAAGTAAGAGGGATCTGTAGAAATATCTTCTGTTGTAATGTCTAGCTGAGATGTATACAAATACTACAACAAAAATAGTATATCCTAATTCTAAAGCCATGTGATTTATTTAACATGAAGATCTGGGTTTGCATCCTGTCATCTGATGCCCAGTCAGTGATGTTTCCAATAAGGTATACTAATGACAGGATCATCTGATGCATGGCAGCTCATTTACATGGTTTCAGCACATGGCAGTGTGGGGCAATGTTGTCTTGTTTTACCTGGTGAACTTGCTGCTGAGCCTGGTGCAACATTCTAGCATGTACACCATCATGTTTCGCCTCTGCAGTCAACCAGCCTATTGGCTCTCTCTTTTGGTGGGCACTCCGTCAGAGACTCAAACTTGTTTGATGTTCTTTAGTGGGAATACACCCAATATACTATCCGGTTTATAAAAATTAGTTTTTGAAGTCTGTGAAGTTATGTGAGATTGGTGGGTACAAAGGGTCATGATGTTGTCATCCTTTCAGACGCATGCAGCACATTTGTGAATATTAATGCTTTCTGACTCATAAAATGTTTTGGGTTTGCAGCTTATAGTGATCATAGGTATGGGACCATTGCTGGCCCTAAAGTATTTCCGCGTCATGTATAGACCCAGCACTGTGAACATGTTGCAGCGGCTGGAGCATCAATACACCAATTCTTTGTCAGTTGAAACGCCCACAAAATCATTGGATGTATCCTTATCCATGACACGAACCACATTCAACCATGGCTCTGAACTTGGCTCTGTTTATGAACCCTTACTTCTTCCTGAGACACCTACTTTTCAGAAGAAAAGTGGAGACTCTGAAGCATCATCTGATTCTGTACCTTCTAGCCCCACAAGGGTCACACTTTCAACTTACTCAAGAAGTAAAAACAAATGAGGGAACCTGTTTGTCTCTGTGGGCACTGGACTCATGTATGGTTTGTTATCAAGGTGCTCATTTTCTGGTTAGAAGATGTATTTCTCCAGGAGAAAAAGTTTGCATGGATTCCTTCAATATAGTTTCCATGGATCTGACAGCCTATTTGATGCTATTGCATCAGTTCCACTCCTTGACTAAAATGATAATCATTAGATCCCATTTAACAGATTCTATTTGCCTCAGCTCAATGAAATTACATCTTTAAATTCTTGCAAGATCCAGTTTGTTCACCTTCGCTCAATACTTTTGGCATGTATGAAATTTCCTCCTCCTTGGTTTCTTTGGTCTTCTCCTTCTGCTATCAGTTTCTGTGGTCTCCTCCTTTGGTTTTGGGTTTCTCTGGTCTTGGGTCTTCTCCTTCTGTTTCAGGTTTCTCTGGTTTTCTCCTTCAATTTTGGGTTTCTCTAGTCTCTGGTCTTTCTCCTTCTGTTATGGGTTTCTTTGGTGTCGTCCTGTTTTGGGTTTCTGTAGTCTTCTACTTCTGTTGTGGGTTTTCTTTGGTCTTGTCCTTTTGTTTTAGATTTCTCTGGTCAGCTCCTTCTGTTTTGGGTTTCAGTGATGAAGTCAGTTGGGGAGATGTTTGAGGTAATTGGTTAACGCCATACATTGTTGCTGTTTGAATGACTTCTCTGCAATAACTTGGAATACCATGCATATAACCTTATCGGGGCATTACTAGGTAGACTAATTAGAAGGAACGTTATGGCATCTTCAGTGGCAGCAGTATACCGTGTCCTGACCTGCATAGAGTATTTTGGAAGAAGTACAGCCTTTAAATAATGTGAAACTGAGTTTGAACTTTGGACCTCTAAATGCACACAAGATATAGTAATCTCCAAAAGGCCTGGTAAAAGAAAATAAGTTCATTCGAGTGGTTTGGTTGGCCATAATGATTGGTCCAGGTGATGGCATTTTAAATAGTCATTAACTTCATAGTGTTCAAGTTTTCATGTTTATGAATAATGGATGTGGAAATAACTAGCATGTTATGTTGAACATGGTAAACACTTGTACAGGTCTAAATGGGGTGTGTGAGTGGAGCTGCTCTAAGAGTAGCCTAGTTAGGTTGGACATTGGATTTGGGATGAATTGTAAAGTTAAGCATTATAGGTTGAAAATAAGTTTGGGTTGGGTGACTTTCCAATAGGAAATGTCACATCATAACATCAACACAGAGCCTCCCATATTCAAAAGAACAACAACTACCTTAGAAATGTTAGAGGAATGAATCCGTTCGTACTCGCCCTAGTTCCATGGATTTTAGGGTTTTGTTTTTGGAGTTTTGCTTGACCTAGTTAGTGAAGGTAGGCCTGAGGGCTCAAAATGCAATCTGAAATTTCACAGCGCCACGCGGCCTCAAGCACCCACTTTGCATTGTTTATTATATTTATTGAACATCAATTTAAAAAGGTTTTGAAACAAAAAAAATAAATTATTCCTTCTTTACTATGACCATGCATTGCACATCCAATTCACTTGGTAAATTTTTTTTTAAAATGACCCAACAATTGAAAGAGGAAAAATATGAATACCCTTCATAAAATTGGGCATTAGGCCTACCTCCACTCCAGGTCCCAGTAGGGGCCAACTAGTTGTTAGTTATTATACCTTCAAATCACATGCTGTGCGATGAAGGATAATAGTAAGTTTGCAAAACCTATATTTTGGCAACTGCCCATCCCATTCAGCATTGCAAAATTTTGACACAATTCATGACATGAAATGTTATGATCAGGTTGGAAAGGTGAAGTAGAAGGGGAACCTTGATACTAATGTTCATAGATGGCAAGCAAACTTGATGGGGGACAAAACTATTCATTGGTTTCTTTAATGCATATGTTTTGGAAACAATTCAACCAAAAATGAATACCTTGGCATTGCTATCCACAAGTCATGAGTATTTCTTGGTGTCGCTTGTACATCCATGGCTTGTTTTCAAGACGACAAAGCTAAGAACATGCCATAATGGTTAAGATCTTTTTAACTTTTTTATTGAATTTAAAAAATTTTCAGCACCATCAAATAATTCCAATTGTTAATTGCTTATGCTCAAAGTTGTGGGCAAAAAGTTCATGAAATGTTGTAGTTCTACATTTTTGTTTTAAATGTTTTTGACAACCTCATTGCTTCACATTCAGTGTCCCAAATATTTCTCCTAAACAAACCTTCACACCTTGACTCACCCACTGCCTCAATAGGATAAAATGTACTTGAATACATGACTAAAAAGACTATAAATTAAGAAAACCAAAATTTTTACTTTAACATGTGATAGACTAAAAATTAAGATGATCATGACCCTTGGATGTTTGCATAACTTTACACTTTGTTCCCCAAGTCAATATATGTTTGAAAGTGTAACAATATAATGAGAGAAGAAACAAAAGAATAAAATATTCTCATACATATTGTGGATGACCCATGATGTACTAAAATTGCTCTTTATACTTTGATATAAATGAAATTGCAATAACACATGGGCCCACTTTATATGATTGATCAATGAACAATCATAAAGGGGACATGGTACATTGGATAGTGGACAAAATTTTGCGAAAATAATTACAAAAATAGTAACACATTGTTTTGAAGCTTTGACCCATGACTTGACACTTCAATTAGACATGGTATGAGATTTCAAGGCTAAAACACCTCATGTGCCCTTCATCATTTATCGATTAATTGATATAATACACATATATACACCTTCGGTTTAGTAGAGTATTTGAAACCTAACATAGGTCATAGAAAATTGGTGAACAAGGAAGGAACCAAGTTGCTAGCCTCATTATTAGGTAACTCTTTTATACACCTTTTGTTACAAGAAATGAATGTACTTCCACATTGTTCCCTTATATTTGAAATGCCAAACATAGCCCCTTTCAAATAATTCTCAAATAATGTCAAATCAGACCACATAACATATGAAAAAATGTACTTATCTCATGGGGTCGCTCAATCCTTGCGTCGACACACCCAAATGGTTCACTCAAAATGCTCCTAATAAATTTCTAACATGCCAAAATCAGACACACCCAATCAGTGTTTTTTTTCAAACCCAAAAATTTGAGGAAATTGGAATTTCATTTTTTTTCTAGTGTAAATTTGACTAGTGGAAAAAAAGAAAAAACCTTGCACCCAATCCTTCCCTTGAAACACTGAAAAATCAGTCACAATGCTCCTAATAGATTTTCAAATGCCAAAATCAGACTCAACATTAATGAATGTATACTTAATTCACAGTTGTCCAATACTTTTAAAATGCCAAAAATCATCACCCAAGAGTTCTTGATAATTCTCAAAATCTGTCAAACCAAGAGCACAACACGCAGTGAATCAAAACCTACGAACTCCAATGGAAAGGACAAAAAAGAAAAAAAAGGCGGGATATTAATAATGATGTACTATTGAATCAGGAGGAATGGGTCAAGGATAGATAGATGTCAAGGAAAGAAGAGATCGTACTATAGAAATTGATTGCAGGGTAACCCCACCTTTCCTCCTTTCCTGCAGTGCCTGCAATCAGTCACAAAGCTGTTTTTCCTCTTTCATGACTCATGAGGCATTGGGCCTACACATAGCTTTTTCAATGTCAAAAGGTTCTACTATAGTCATTTACAAAAGCGTTTTGTTTTTTTCTCTCAGGCAGACAAACACTGAAAAACTATTTGGAAGCATCACTTGACATCAACCACTTGATGGTTGATGTCCTCTTTTAAGAAGCAAAAGGAGGGCTGAACAGATTAAGAGTATATGTAATAAGATTGCAGAGAAAAATCTCCACAAAACCACTTTGAATAGATGACATCTGAGCACAGCCATAACCTCATGAGAATGGCTCACAAAGTGTCAGACCATCACCTCATAACAAGTAGCAGTGATGAGTGGCCAAGACTACAAATCATCAGCTCCCAATCACTGACTTCATCAGCTCCTGACCTTGGGTGTAGAAAAGAATATAATGATCTGCACAAAAATTGTGCAAAACATTAAACCAAATTTGGGCCAAACAGACTAAGAGTACCTTCAATGCATACTGTAAGAGTTCATCAAGTGCAATATGATGGAGCAATTTTCAACAACCAGATTTACGGATTAAGTGCAGACAAGCCCTGTAAGCACAAGCATATTTCATAACTCCATTCCTGAGCACTATACTGCAGGCCATTGTAATCCATCAGACTACAATAATCAAATGCTAGCAATAGCGAAGATTCTTCTTTGATTTTTTCAAGAGAAGCATTGAAACCTGCAGAATCCCCACCACCAAAAATACTTGACAGTTGCTAAATAGCAGCAAAACAAGAAAAGAAAATTGTCACAGATACTATCACAAAATCTCATGTGAGGAATCAAACAGCTGGAGAACTGATTTGAGGCTCCCTGCATCAAACTGGGGATACAATGATCCAATGCATTGCACCTTGATTACACTTCGTACACCCCAATATACATAATGCAAGTCACTTACGCAAAAGCAGGAGTAAGCCCTAGGTTTCTGATTTGCAACAAAACACACATGATGTTACAAAGATCAGATCACAAATTCTCTTGTGAGGAATCAAACAGCCAAGGAGCTGATTTGAGTAAACCCCAGATTTCTGAATTGTAGCAAAACACACATGTTATGATGATCATAATTTCTTATTGTGAGGAATCAAAACAGCCAAGAAGCTGATTTGAGGCTCCTTGCATCAAAATGGGGATTACAATGATCCTACACATGGCACATTTGTTACAATCCATATACATAACCATGCACAATAGCAGCAGCAAGCCCACCCTAGGTTCCTGAACTGCAGCAAAACTCAAAACATGTTATGAAGAAGATCACAAAATTCTGTGTGAGGAAATGAAACAGCCAAGGAACCGATTTGAGCTTTGCTGCATCAAAATGGGGATACAATGGTCGTCTGCATTGGATATTCATTACAAATTCATATACATAATATACACAACACAAGTCACTTAAAGCAAAAGCAGGAGTAAACCCTAACCCTAGACACATAACATTCTCTTACAATCTGTGTAGGTGGTTGTTGCTGAAGTTGTTGCTGAAGAAGGCATTGCAGCAGAAAGGATTGAGACTTACACAGATGTAAGAAGATTATTCAAAAGAGACAATGATACACTAGGTACTATAAGCGTACCAAAGTTTGCAGCAGATGTGAAGGTTTTGTGCAAGTTGAAATAAGGTGGTGGAAGTACTACTACGAAGCACTAGGTACTATGAATATAACAAAGTTTGCAGCTAATGTGAAGGTTTTGTATACTTTGAAAGGAGGCAGCAGGAGTAGTACTGCTATGAAGCATATACAAAATGAGTTTGCTCTGCAGAAATGGCACAAAGGATGTGAACCCTGATTGCATTCTATGTGAAACAGAAAACAAACAACATTGACATAGTGCGTACAGGAAGCGTTATTGCTATACAAGGAAATATGAAGAAGAAGATGATGATGATGATGAGAGCTTACTCCTGGTTGTTCAGATCGTGCAAAAGGATCTTCTTCTTCTTCTTCTTCTTCTTCTTCTTCACCAACTCCAAAGCAAAATCCAAGGCATCTCAGGTCTCTCCCTCTGCTTCTCCTTCTCCACCATACGGTGATGAGGGCCATGGCTTTGGTTGAATCTTCCAGGAAGACTATTGCCCCGGGCATGGCAGCTTGCACAAAGATCATAGCCAACAGTTTCTGGACAATCACTACAGGTGAATCGCTTGCCAAGAATGGGCATCATGCCACAGCCATCACATCCGACCCCAGAATGAATCGGGTTCTGCAAGATGATGTCTTCTCCAGCGGAATGGTTGACCAATTGTGGTGCAGATTGCAATTCATTTTCTCTATGTTTCAATTCTTTAGCGCGTTTGGCATAATCTAACGGGAAATTGAACTCCAAGTACTGATGAAGCTCTATACAAGGCTGTGGGAAAGGTCCAGGATGATGAGCTCTACAAGACGGACAGTTCTTAGACGCTTGAGAAACACAAGTCTTACAGAAAAGATGGCCACAGTTGAGCACGATTGGCTTGTACAAAAGCTTATTGCAAGCTTTGCACTGCAGTTCGGAGAAAACGTCCCGCCTGGAAACGGAACCACTGCCTTCCAGCTGCGGAGAGTACTGATCTTGCCGCGCTTCCTCCTCCGCAACTTCCGAGGCCCTCCTTGCATATTCCTCCGGTGCTATTTTCCCCAGAAGACGGTGTAACTGCTCGCAGATTCGAGGCAGATGGACATACGATTTCTGACACACCGGACAATGCGACACCGTCTTCGTGTTCATGGACTTATGCACACACCAGAAACAGAAGAGGTGTCCACAACCCTCCACCACTGGCTTGTATGCTAGCTCCAAACAGATCGGACAATCGAACGTCTTACTCCCAGCCATCGCTCTTGCTCGACTCTTGCTCTCAAAACTCTCTCTCTCTCTCTCTCTCTCTCAGAGAACTCGAGAACTCTCTCAGAACTTTTTATCTCTCTCGCGCGCAAAAGCACAAAACAGATAGAAATCTCTGAGAAACGCAATCCCTCGCAACGACAGTAGTAACGACAAGCTTCTTCCGTAACCTAATGATGATTCCTCAGCAGATTTCTAGATTTCCACGCGCGGTTCTTGATGCCACGTGCCGTACATGGATGAGACGCGATAGGCGTGGACCGGATGGCTGCGAATATTCGATCACCGCCCGCACAGTGTCTTCTCCGTCGATCCAGTCGGATTAGGATTCGGACGCACAACAAGTTCGCCGACGTGTTCGAGTGTATGAACCAGAATCATATGCGACCTCGGATGTAGTTCTTGTTTCTACGAACACTAACACAAAGCATCTGAGGAGAGTGGCGGAAGAAGATAAAGAAGAGGCGGCGATTCCAAAGTGCAAGAGATCACAGGTCTTGGAGATGCTCAATGGAGTGCAAGAAGAAGAAGAATATAAAAAACTTCTGACAAACAGCAGTGTTACATTCAAGCGAAGCATCTGAGGAGAATTGAGGTTCTGTTTATAATTTCTGTTGGAAGACTTGTTTTTATTGGCACCATGATGTAGAGATGGCAATCGACTTGGGTGAGTTTATGCAGGTGAAAGTAGTACTGTTTGAGGAGCTTGGAGATGGATTTGCAGGCATTGCTTGCAACTGGAGAATACATTTTTACCTCTTTTTTTCTCTTCTTTCTGAAGGCGAGTTTAGAATTGCCTGTTGTGGGATTTTGTTCAATGTGTGTTTTTCAAGCTTTTTTCTTCTTCTTTTTGAGTTCTCTTTGAGATACATCATTCAAACTTATTGCGTTTTCACTAGAGAGAACGGTTAGATGTCTAGTGTTTTGATGGTTTGAGGATTTCAAACATGAGAAGAAGAAAGGGAGAACAACATCTAGAAAGAGCCATGTCCAACATTCCATTAAGTGAAATTGCAAGCTTCAAATGTTGGTGCTTTGCTCCTAATTGTTGATTTGGTTGCTCCTTTCATTGCACGATCCCAACGCAAGTTCAATATATCTAAGCCTTCCAAATCTTTCTTTGTTTCTCTCTCATTTGTCTCTTCCCCACGTCGTGAGATTTTGATTTTCTTTGAAGAGAGAATGTTAGTCATGATTTGAATCCATTATAGCTTGGAAGGTTAAATCATGGCCAATTAGCTATTGTGCTTTGATTGTTAAGAGTCTTCACAAATTCTGAAAAGATGTACGATTTGAGGAGCTCCACAAATACTCGATTACATTGCTATCCTCTTCATCATCTGCTTCTTTTCTTGCCAAGATGACAAGAGTTTTGTACTATGAGGCTTGGAGAGTTTTGCTTGGTGAGCAATTGCATGAGGAATGTTGAGGCGTGACAAAACTAATGCCATGCATCAAGTCCAAAGGACATGGTCAAGTAATTGAAGGATTTTAAAACATTCTTTCCTCATAACCAAGAGGGTTCACTCCTTGTCTTGTTTGCAAGGGTAGAGGCTAGTTCCCATGTCCTTCTTGTAGTAAATAGTAGAGGTTGGTTTATCTTAGCAAACTCTTCTTTAACCAACTTGTTGGTTGTAGTTCATTGATGTGATTCTCTCTTTCCATTGCCATGCATAATGTTAGGTTTTCTTTCAGGTATAAGCACCATCATAGAACACATCAAGCAAAATCATTTAGAAGTAAATTTTGCCAATAGAGACTCTTATGTATGTGAAGGAATTAGGTACTCCCCCCCCTCCCCAACACCTTGAAGGTGGTATGTCAACCTAACGTTCATCAACCAAAAACACTAATACTTAGGACTAAAAATGAAACATGCAAAAGAATATCCTATGAACCAAAGTTCACCCACTCTTTCATTTTGACATTAATGACCTTTATTGCTTTTGCCTTCACATTTTGAAAAAGGTTTGGTATAGGAAAAGGGTAGGGTTAGAAGTCATACCTTGTTGTGGTGCAAAAACACACCTTAATTTTTAAACCCATTGTTTTTGGTTATGTTGATTTAGTGTGCAATTGTAACACCATTTGAAGTCTATTTTTATGGGTGATATGTAAAAATATTTCCTCAATGGTTTATCAATTTGTGTGATTTCATCATTTTATGTATTGAATGGACGTGTTAAGATGTTGAATATATTGGAATGATTTCAATCTCCGTTCAAGCCATGTTGTTATATTACTTTCACAACATTGCATCAATGATCAATATAACATGTATTGTTTATGACTTACCCATTGGCCATTTTTAAACATTAGGAAACATGAGTTTTATAAAGTGGAATTTCTTCTTGAAAGTGAGGAGTTTTTTTTTATGTGGGTTTTGGATATTTGTCAAACAATTCAACCACTCTTTACAAAATCATCATGCGTTTCATGAAATCATCAAATGATCGTCCATCGATCAATTATTTAGTAGGTTCTAATCAACTTGACAACATGTACTAAAATGACTTACCCAAAAAAATTTATGGGTTTAAAAATTTATGTTTAGGGTGTAGGTTTTGGGTTTTTATGGTTTAAGTTTTAGGGTTTAATTTACAATTTTGAGGTTGAGGTTTTAAGGTTTAAGTTCTACATTTTTAAGCTTGAGGTTTCAATGTTTGATTTGTAAAATTTAAGGTTGTGATATAGGGGTTGGGTTTAAAGGTACAATTTGTGCCCATGAATGTTTAATTATAAATTAAATTTTAATATCAAAACCATGGTTTAAGGTTAGGTCCATGAAATTTTTCTTACAAATCATATTTTAATGTTAGGTTTTATCTGTATAAAATGTTTAAGTTAAAAATTATGTTCAAAGGGGTGGGTTTAAATGAAGATTATGTGAAAGGTTAAAAAATTTATATGCAAATAGTGTTTAACAAAAAATGCATAATTTTTTTTTAACATATAAAACAAAAATTCTATTTCACCAAAAAAAGCAATAATTACATTGAACTCCCTCTTTTGCTAGTCTTCATTTTTTTCTTCTCCACATTCTCCTCTATGTATGTCATTATAATTAAGTTTCTAAGTATTTGCCACATCCTAGGTGTTCCCTTCATCCAAATATTGAGGTCATTCAAACAAAACATGAAAGAGGTCTAATACTTTTTCTTTTTAAGAAGCTAACATGGAATACATTGTGGATTCATTAGGACTTTGGGAAATCCAATAGATAGGCTACCTTTCCCAAAAAAATTATTATGATAAAGGGTCCACAAAATTTAAGGGATAATTTTTGGCATTTTTTTGGTTTTAGGTCACTATGTTGAGGCTTGACCCGTGAAAACATGTAATCATTCCTCTCAATTTTTCAAGGGGTGCAATTTTTATTTGCATAAAATTTAGCTCGATCTTGAACACTTTGCACACTCATTTTGACCAATTTTAAAGTATGCTACATGGTGGCTATCATTTGATTAACTCCCTCCATTTTAAAAGTGGGTGTTGAAATAGAAAGGGGAGTTAAACACTTTTGACAATAAAGGACATAAAATGGGTTAGTTTTGATGAAGGAATGTCAACTTACGTTATAAGCAAATTTCATTAGAAATAGGTATTGCTCCCATGTCACTTGTTATGCCCTACAGAATTTCTTATCTTCCAAAGTACGATTGGTTCTCTTTGTTTGGGCATTTGTTTCAAGGTGATATGCACTAGTCAATTTTTTTTTGGTGTCCAACATTTTGAACAAGGTGCCCCAAAATTAATTTATAAATTTTCGATCCTCGTCACAAATAAATGTTTTTGGCAAACCATGTAGACAAAAAATTTCACAAAGAAATAGTTTTGCCACATCAATGGCTAACACAACATATTTGGTAGGTATAAAATGGGCATGCTTTGTGAATCAGGCAACGACCACAAAAATATTATCATGCCAACAAACCCACTATGAAGTTCATGGATTCTCACTTGTTATTGGGATCTCTACACCCCCAATGGTTGTAAAGATCATGGGGTCTTAATCTGCTCAACTTTTAGTTATTTAACACATAAAACATTTTTTTATATATTTTTGTATATCCCTTTTCATGCTTTACTAAAAATAATTTTTCTTTGCGACCATATAAGTCTTTTGAAGTCCATGGTGACTAGCTATCGGGATGTTGTGACAGTCATAAAAAATTATGACACGAAAATCTTCAAAATTAAGGATACATACTTCAATGCCATAATATAGAACCCCACCATGTAAGGTGTATGCTTGATATTTTTTCATTTCTTCATGGCATGTCTATGTTATTTTTTAAGGTTCTCATAAGGTTCTTTGAACCATTAGACTTGGGTATAATACTTCTTTATGTCATGCATCATGGTGTTTCTCATTGTGGAAATGGCATTAAGCAAAGGGCAACAAAAAAGGGCACCAACCACAACATTATTTTTGCCTTTCACATATTACATTGACTAATGAAAATCAAATTGTTGTAATTTTTCCACCCACCTACATTGCCTCCTACTTTAATTAGGTTGGGTGGTTAGATATTTTAAACTTTCATGGTCAGTTTCAATTGTGAATTGTGTTCCTAAGAAATAGTGGCTCCAAATTTCAAAGCATGAATTACAACTAACAACTCCTTTTCATGGGTGGGGTAATTCTATTTCTACAAGAACCAGCTTCTTAAACTCATAGGTAATTATTCGCCCTTCTTACATTAGCACTACACATCTGGCTATATCACTAGCATTAGTGCATAATATTGGCCCACCCATCTTGGCATTAATAACTCTTTGTACCGAAACAAAGGTCAAGGCACTTTTCAAGTTTTGAAATTTTTGTTCACAATTAAAGTTCCATTGGATACCTTGGGAGTTGTTTTTTTCCCTTTAATAAATTCATGAAAGGTTTTACATTTGAACAAAGTTTTTCACAAAATGTTTATAATAACTAACCAAACCCAAGAAAATTTTCACTATTATTTTATCGACCTTGGGGATTTGCCATTTAGGGTGAAAGCACACTATGGGTGAACCACTTTTCACCCCAAAAAATGATGTATAACAAGTATAATAGGTGTGTAGTAAATTGAAATCTTGATGGCATTTTTTGGAAACCTTAAATATAATAAAAAGAACTTAAAAATGTGCATGACAACATTTTGGAATTCAAAGCTCATTTTGAATCAAAGTTAAGTTTGATCCAATGGTTAGATGAAGAAAATTGAATAAAATTAATGTGCATAAAGTATATAATGTACATCTTTTCAATGACCATAGGGCCTCATGTTTGTGGTTCATGACACATTACCAAACCAAAAAAAAATGAAAAAATAATACAATGCCCACCTATAAAGTCTTTTCATTTTTTTTAAAGTAATGGTTTTTTTCCCAAAAAAATATTATTTTGCATTTATTGCTCAAGAAGTGAAAGAAAACACATTTTTTGAATGGATTTTCAACCAAAAATTGTAAACTTCTAAATGGTTTTAAATTTAGTTAATGTACATCAATATCACTCACCACTAAAAATTTCATTACAAAACTCCAACCATAACCTTAGTTTTGAAGTATATTTGTAATTTTTCATATTTTGTAACGTGTATTTTTTCGACACAAATATATTTCATATGTTCAAGTTTGTAAATATTTGTTAGAATTTCTTTTTAAATAAGTTAGTTTAAGTTTAAAGTTAATGCAATACACTTGAAATGAGCAAATATAATTCAAAATGTGATGTCCACATGTACCAAAAAAAACCAAATGTAGAATTTCTATTTTTGTGACTATAATTTTTAGGGGGCATAGTGTGTTTTCACCCTTTAGCCATAGCCTTGATCTTTCTAGGATCAACTACTATTCCTTTATTCGAGACTACATGTCCAAAGTAGTCTACCTAAGGTACACCAAATTCACATTTGTTCATTTTAATATACAATTGGTTGGTTTTCAGGACTTTGAATATTGTCCTGAAGTGTTCCAAGTGTTCTATTTTGGTTTGGAATAGACCAAAATGTCACCCAAAAACATTAACACAAATTTTCCTAGGTACTTCTAAAACAGGGAGTTCATCAAATTCATACATGTAGGTGTTGGGGCGTTTATTAGTCCAAATGGCATCACCATAAGTTCATAATGCCCATAACTGGTTCTAACGGTCATCTTAGGAACATCTTAATCCTTCACATGAATTTGATGGTAGCCACTTTTTAAATCTATTTTGGAAATTATCATAGTTCCATGCAAATGATCAAAAAGATCATCAATTCTTAATAACGGAAATTTCTTTTAAATAATAAATTTGTTCAATCTTTTATGATCCATACAAAGTCTCAAAGTTCAATCTTTCTTTTTCACAAATAGGATAGGACCATTCTAAGGGGATTTACGTGGCTTTATATACCCCTTATTTAAAAAATCACTTAATTGTTGCCCCAATTTTTCATACTCAACAAAGGATAGTCAATAGGGGGCTTTAAAAATGGGCTTTACATCTAACATTAAGACAATTGAATAGTCAACTTCCTTGGCTAGTGGTAAGCCAAGCAAATTTGTAGGGAATACATCATAATATTCTTCTAAAAGTTTTCCCACTAGATTTCATTCAAAATATTCTCAATCAAGGGCTCATTTATTGGCTTGTCCACACTTATGGTAAATAGTTCAACACCCCTTTGTATACATTTTTGAAATTGTTCGGCAAAAAGTACAAGGGTATCAAATGAGATTCGCATACCTTTAAGTTCAAAGGTAGAGTCATTAGGTTTTGTGTCACACACCAATCCGCATTTGCATGCTACCCATGCATCCATCAGGTCCAGTCACTACATGCCTAAAATGACATCATAAATGCTATTGCCTAAACTTAAAAATTGATGTAGGTCTCCAATCCTTAAAATTATACTAGCACGTCTTTCATGAAAAGGTTTGTGCTATGGAGTTGAACATTGGGTAATAAAATCCTATATGGATCCATGGATCCAATGGAATGGCTCAAGTTAGTAGCAAAAACCTAAGACATCAAATTGTGGATACTACTAGGATCCACCAACACCAATGTAAGTTTTTTAGCAATTACCCCCTCAATGTGGATCACAATAGGGTTATGTGTTAGGGTAGATGCAAGCTACAATGGCTCACTTTTGTGACAAAACAATGTTTTTTCCTTAGGTACCTTTTATTCAAATGCATATGGTGATTAATATATCTTTAGATTCACTAATTGGGATTTGATCTAGATTAATAATTTCATTATGAAGAGAACCATGTGGTTATTTATTGATTAAAAAATCATTTCTTAATAGTAATGGACTTTTGAAATCGAAAAATATTGATTGGTCATCTGACTGAAACATCGCAAAATGGAAAATTTTATATTGATTCACATTCCAAATTTGTTATTGGGACTCAATATATAATGTAGTACAAGATGATAAACTCATATGAAGAATCTTTTCTTAAAAAACCTTAACCATTTAATAGTTATGGACTCTTGAATGGTTAAAATTTGACCATATTTTCATAAGTCCATATAAGTTACAATTTTTTTTGTTTTTCAATTTCTTTGTCCCAAAAACATATTTTTTGAAAGTTTTAAATTGGGCATTTTTTAATGGATTTTGTGGGTTTTCTTTTTAAGATTTCCAGATTAAAAAATGACATCAATTACATTACATACAAGTTTTCACATAAATTTGGGAAGGTTTGTACGTGACTGAACATGTATTATTAAAATATTAAAATAATAACATTTTAAAAAGTAACTACCATGTTCATTTGGATCATTTTTTAAAAATTCATATTGATTTGTAAGGAATGTAATTTTTGTCAATACTAAACCACCATAGTTGCATCTACATGTCACCATTCGTTCCAGTATGGTTGTCGACATTCGGATAAGCCCTTTGTCTTTTGCCCCATGGTTTTTTGTTTCTCAACCTTCCTTAGGGGCTATTAGACTAAAGGCTATTGCCTTGCAAAGCCTTTATGGGCATTAGAAAGATTGATGCTCATGTTGGTGGCAAGAATAACACAAGCCTTTGCATTTATGGTAGCTTATAGGCCTCAAAAAAAGTCTTGGGACTATAGGCCTTAACCATAAACTTAATATGGTCATCTAGCCCATTCATGAAAATGCACACTATGTCCAGATCCCCTAAAGAAGAAAAGTAAATGATGTGCTCATCAAACTTCTATTTATATTCCACCATGACCATTTGATATTGCTTTAGTTGGATTAACTCCTCTTTCATATGAGCAGAACAATCTTTTAACATATATTGGACAATGAAAATCCATTTAAATTTTACCCAAATATTCGTCGGTGGTTGGTTGTAAGCTTCATGATCCACTTTCATTTGTCCCCACCATACCTTGGCCTTACCCTGTAACTTATCACAAACTTACAATATCATGAAGTTTCAACAAAATCCATGTGAAAATCATAAAACAATGTCCGTGCAAATCTATGGGCTTCAAAATGAAAAAATGGCATGTAAAATATACATATTACTTTTATATAAATGATATATCTTTTCTATTTATGATGTTTTGATGTGAAATACATATGATTTACATTTTAACTAAATATATGCAATTATCATGATGTAATTTTGGATAAAACTATGCAATTTTTGTGTATTAAACATAAACATTCACATATGTCATTCAAAAACAATGTCTCATATCTTTGAATATTTAAGATATTGAACACATACAAATATTCATATTAACCATAACATGAAGTTTGTGCAATTTTTGTACAAACCTATGAAAACTGGATTTTGTACAAACCATGAAGCCTTGTAAGTTTGTGATGAACATCAACATGACTACCTTAACTTGCTCCACCTTGTTGTAGTCTTCATCATACAATTCCTCTAATTTTTTAAAGAATGATATGACATTCTTAGGGGTCATATTATTTTTGCTTGGAGGTTTAGCCATTTTACAAATAACCTTATTCACATTATTCCAACGTTTGGTTTTTCATCATTCCTTAAAACTTTCAAGTTCAAGATTAGTTTTAGATCTCGCTCATGAAACAATGTTCATGCCTTTCCATTTGATCATGATTAGCTAACACCATACAAAGTTCTTCCCACACTATGGAAGCCAAGGCATTACAAATAACATTGTCAGTCCTAAGTACTAACACCTCCGATTCAAATTTGGGGCTCCATGCTTTCACAAATAGTATTTGACAAAAGGGTTTCCACTATCTCGAACATTAGACATAACAGTCCTTTACTCAAACCAGGACAAGGTTACCAAAAGCAATAAATCGATAAATAAATAATAAACCGATAAGAAGTTAGGTTTTCTTATTAAAGTTATTTTAAACCAAAAAAGGATGGGGTCTCCTAGGATTTACTTATTCTTGCCTTAATACCACATATAACATTGTTCATTACTACTATCATTATCCTTGGTCACTTGGACAAAGAGAAAAGAAAAAAAACAAAAAGTAAACCAAGCCCTAGGGGCACTGGGACAATAGTGCCTAAAGGAAGAAAACTACCCTACTTACCCAAGATAAACCCTTGGGTGACCTAAGCATAATAGTCCTTTTAAATGATTTGTAATTACAACCTTATTGTAGGAACTTATGACTCCAATGAACAAGGAACAATACCTCCTTTTGCAACCTACTAACCAAAAACACACCTAAAATTATTCACACACCTTTACTTCCTTTATAATTTATGAACATCTAGGCATGATTTTCACCACCCAACCATGAATGTAATGATGTTTTTTTCTACTGTACTCCTTCCTACATTTTTTAAACAAGCAAAAGAACTCCATCTTCTACTAGCCTTTTTTCTTTTTCTTATCCATGTCCTCCCCCGTGCATGTTCCATCATAGTTAAGTTTTTAAATACTTGCCACATCCTAAGTAAAACTATTGATGCCACTCCTACTTCTAATTGTCATTGATAATTCTTCACATACGTCCATCATCCTCTCCATCATCCTTTGGTTGTTAACATTATTCCCCCTTCAAAAAGAAGTCATTGTCCTTGATGACAAAATTAGGAAAGTTAGCCTTAAATTCTACTTCATTTTTCCAAGTTGCTTCATCAACAAAATAATGTTTCCATTTTACCAACACTTCATTCCACATTTTGTTTTGATGTTGGCATACCTTAGTTTTTAGAATGTGTTTGGGTTTTGCTAGGGTGTTCTCCTCATCCAAAATTTGAGGTAATTCAGGCAAAATATGAAAGGGGTTTGATACATATTTTTAACAAGTTAAAATGGAATACAGTGTGGATTTGCTAAGACTTTGGGAATAGGTAGGCTACTTTTCCCCAAAAAATTGTTATGATAAAGGGTTTACAAAATCTATGGGATAATTTTTGTCATTCCTCCATCAAAACCAACCCATTTTATGGCCTTTATGGTTAGGTGTGTTTAACTCCCATTTTTATTTCAACATCCACCTCTAAAATGGAGGGAGTTAATCAAGTGATAGCCAATATGTAACATATTTTTAAATTGGTCAAAAATTTATTACATTGTTATTTGCAAAGTTCTTTACTCCTAGGCTATCATTTGCTAAGCCATAATCATATCTAGTTGTGAAGATCATCCAAAATTAAGCTTCAAAACAAATTGAATTTCTACATGCCATTCACAACAACATGGATGGTATAGGTTTTTTCAACTTAAAAAGTCATTCACATTAATTTAAAGAAAAAAATGATAGTGTACCATTTTGAAAAATTTGTTTGCCCTATGCATCAAATATGTACACATAACTTCTTTGCTAAACACATGGTTACTTGCTCACCCTTTGATTTCATAGGCTTGCCCCTAACATCTTCAACATGAATAATACATGAAATTTTTTTACATGAAGTTTTGAATTTTGGTTCATCCAATCACCCAAAGAGTCACTAAGAAAAAATGTTTCCATTTTGTAACTATGCATTTAAATTATAATTATAAAAAAATTGAAATTTTGATTTGAAATTATTTGTTTGATTTTTTTGGGATTGTGAAGTTGTAAGAAATCGACATTGATATATCAAATGTGAATAAATAATCAAGCACACCACATGTCAATTCATAATCAAGCCTTATTGATTTAGTCAAAATCCATTTTCAATTATAAATAGTTAATTATCAACTTTTTATTATTATTAAAACAATTGGTTAGCTTTTAATAAGTTGTAGTAATTACTTATTAAGTATAATATATAGCTAATAGTTAATAATCTTGGTTTTTTATGTAACTAATTTGATATAGGAACTTCTTATTGGATGAAAAGCCCAAAAAATTAATCAACATGGAAGGATGAAAATTTTAATAATAATAAATTAGGTGCACCATAGTTGCAATAATAATAATAATGATAATAGATTGAAAAGGATGGTGACTAGTTATACAAATGACAAAACATGGTTGCAAATGACAATTAATCTCATATAGTTGCAAATTGAATGGTTATGTAATATAAGATTTACTCAAATGTAACTTGTTATTTCATTCATATTGGTGAAATCAAAGATTTGACTTACATTTACAACTATTCAAAATAACATACATGGGCTATTAAACGTGTCTAAACAAAGCTAAATTAAATAGTTGAGTTAAATAAGTAAAAAAATGGTATTGACATGTGTCACATGGGCATTGGTGGGCTTCCATTAAAATGAAATAGGCAACATGTATGGTAAGGAATTTTCTAAAATATATATATTGAAAATTTTGGATGGATTGATATCAAGTAACACATGGCACAATCTTAATGGTAAACTCAAATATGCAACCATTATTGACCTTACATTTGTTAAAATATCATTACTTTGATTATTAAGATCAAAATGCCATGTGTAAAATATTCAAAATCATGAAAAATTATTTGTTGCCATATGGTGTTTATGGATATGTTTATTGTGTCATGCATAGATAATAGATATTTAAAAATTTGTTAACAAAAAGTCAAATTATATTTAACAAAAAGTTTGATTACAATCATGATTATAAAACTACAAAATCTAACACCCACATGTAAAAGGCAAGTGCATTGTTTGGAAGGATTCACAAATTAATGAACTACATGGGTTTAACCTTAAACACAAGTTGGGCTTAAAAAAAAGACAAGAGAAAGAAAAGCAATCCAAAGATTTTTAAAAACACTCAGAGTTTGAATGGGAGTGTAATATAAAATGGATTCCCATTACATGGTTATAGTTGGGATATCAACTAGTTTTCAATTGTGCAAGTTCACATGGTTTCAACTAATCTTCAACTTCAATAATTATAATTCAAAATTTGAATTTCTTGTCAACACATTATCATCAAATGACAAAAATATCCTTGGGTGGTACCATTAGGAATGTGACATCTTCATTTTATTAGACTCCTTAAAAAATTTAAAAATATACAAAACATTTAAATAAATATTTTAATTTTTTTAATGAATACATTTATTAGGTTGTAGAGACTTTGAATCATTAATGATATGAAAAATATATATTTAAAAAAAAATTAATCATTGCATTTAAAAAATGTTGTAAGAATGTCATTGTGTTTCATTTCCTTAAAATTTGTGTTGAACATTTTTTAATCATTGTAATAACATTCACAATGACCTTATATCAAGATGTGTACATATTGTTTTACTCCTAAACACCATGTTAGACAATTTAGAGTTTGCTTAAAATGTCTAATGGCAAAACAATATAATGAAAGTTTGGTAAATGTGTCACAAGTTTTTAATAAAGTTGAAAACTAATTGCAACATAGTTGTAACAAAATCTGATACAATTGCACAAAAAATCATATTAGAGTTAAAGTACATTTGAAAACATATGTAATATTTCATCCATCAATTTAATTTTCATCCATTCATGAACAATGTCCACCAAATTAGTTAAGTGATCAACATGACATAGCATGTTCCATCATTGTAATGTGAACTTATTTATTATAGTTCAACTAGGTTATTTTTAATTTATAAAGTATTTTGAAGGTCAACCCCTATCAATGATCAATGTCATAGACTTATCAAATCAATTAATAGTTAGACTTATTTGAAATGCCAAACCATCCACAAGGAATTCCTCAAAGTAAATATAATTATGTAATTAAAACAAAATCATGGATGACATGTAGTTGAAAATTGGTTGATAAAAAAATGCCATTTTTTCTTTTAATGAATGAAGACCCAACGATTAAAAATTTAGGTATTCAACCTCATGCTTGGAACCATATGTACATGTTATTGCCATTGATTGTTCAAAACTAAAAGAAGGCATTTTAACTAGGTGTTTTAGAGAAATACACAAAGGAAGGCCATTCAAAGAACTATTATTATAATTCCCTTCATTGCCTAAAAATACCTTTCAAAGGAGAGCTCATGTTTAATGTTCAAATTTTATTGCATCCAAATACCAAATAACAATAATGCAAGGATGAGGTTCACAAATAAATCATGAATTGTTAATGGAATGTTTCTTAAATTGCAATGTTTTCATATTACAAGGTGAGATGTTCAAGAAAAAACCTTTCAATTGACAATTTTATTTCTCACATATGAATTACCCCTTATCAACATTTGCAAAATACTTTTAAAATTGTATCAAAAGTTAATAAAAATCCTTTAACAACAAGCCACCAATTGGTTCAAAAACATTTGAAATTCAATTCAATACACAACACCACATGTAATCCAAAGGAATGGCCTTAATGATAAGGATGATTGATGACACCCTTACATGTTCACACTTTCTAAAATTAACTTATGAACAATGCTTGTCCACATGCACAATTGGGGCTTATGTTTTTACTTGCATTAAACATGGCAACCCAAATTAACTCTAAGCTCATTGAAAAGAATCATTGAGAATGCCATATTAAATTGCGAGAGGGATAAAAAACACGTCAAGTTGATAAAGGAGGAAACAAGTTATAAATAATACAACATAAACATTTTTTAACTTATAAATTTTACTTGGGAGCATTAACATTAAAATCAAAAAAATATCAACTCTAAGTGAAAGTGCATGGATATAATTTCTACGAATGCCATCCACTTTGTGAAAAACATTTGAATATTTTTTCTTTTTTGTTGTTGCAATTCCTTTTACTTTCAAAACATGGTTTTTCTTGCTATTTGACCCAATGGGAACCCAAAATTGAATCGGAGATAATGCTACTTGGGTTGTAAGCAACTAGGCATTATAGGGTGAGGAGGAGGTGAATTTGTTGTTGATAAAAAATCTAGCGAATGGTTACAAGGTAGGTTGGTTCAATTTTTGCATCGCAATCCAATTTTTTGCCAAGTGGTGTGCATTTACATGCTATGACACAAAAACAATGATTTTCTAAATTTGTGGATTGTCAACTTGAAAAAGAAGACATATATAAAAAAAATTGACAACATATATACACCAAATATATAGTAATGGATTTTTGAAGTTTAAAAATATGAACTAGTTTATTGTTTGTGCCTCTATATACATACATTTTCTTGTATGAATTTTATTTGGGATATATTATAGGGAGTCAATATATGATATGTTAAAAAAAAAGGAATATATGTGCAAAAAAAATTGTTAGAAAAAATTTAACCAAAAAAAAGTTATGGAGTTTTGAATGGCCTAAAATGGGCCATATTTTCATAAGTCCATATCATAATCATTTTGGGGTGGATTTCAATTTTTTTTAAAACATGTATATTAAAAAAAAATTAGAATGATTGTTCTTCATGTGGGCTTTTTAGTTCATTAGCCACCATGTAATTCCCATTAAATTAATGATATAAAAATAGACTATCATTTTAACAATATTAGATGAACTTTTAGGGAGTGGAACATTTGCCAAAAATGAGCCACCTTGGAGTGCATACACCCTAGCAACATATAATTGAATTTTATTTTCAAAACCAATGGCTACTTAAATGAACATTTCATAATTGATATAGTTATCCATTCATCAAAAGGGTAAGTTTTTTAATAACATAATGCAAGGGGGAAATGTCAAACTTCAAACATATAGACTACATAATCCTTATTCAATTTTCAAAATACCATTCAATTTTCAAACCTTTCATATGTATTACAAATTATAAGGGGCAAAACACGATTGGGGTACCCCTTTTGAAACACTATGGACTGATTCCTAGGACACTCAAATTCACCTTTTTCTTCACTTTTCCTATGACTTATTTTAGATTTCCCCTTTTTTCTTCTCATGTCAAATGGAATAATTTTGTTCCAAATTATATATAAGCATTTAGAGTATCTTTTGTTTTCACTTATGAAGTAAGAACAATAAAATTTATTCAATGCGGGCAATGTTTTATCAATGGCCCAAAATTTTCAAAACAATTATTTTAAAAAACTTTTTACATTGCAATAGGGCATTTGATTTTTGTCTCATTCATACATTTTATGTACATTTGTGCCTAAGGTGTTCGTGGTAAGAATCTTAGGTCAAAAAAATTTGTTTAAACATTCCTTATGAATCTTTGAACTTTTTTTTCCTAGGAGACAAAGTTTTAATTTTTTTTTCCAGGACTTGGTAGGAATTCTGAATCTTGTTCAAATTTGATATGCTATGCATAGAATAGTACCTTAGTAATGTATCTATCCATGAAAAAAATCAAACTTTCAATATGAATGTGCTATTAAGTTATAACAACATGTTTTAAATGAAGGGGTTCATTGGATATAAAAGGAGATGGTTCTTATTGGTACCCCAACCATGCTTTGACCCACAATCATTTTCAAGGGAATTGAACCCTAATCCTTAAAACCTTTGCCCATTGCAATAGAGGTGTCATTCATCTTAAATCCAATCGTGTCCTTACACATTGTTATTTAAAAGTAAACAAACAAAACAAGCCCTAAGGATATACCCCCACCCCACTATTGCACCAAGCTTGAAGATTAGAGCTTTTACAACCTCTAGAATGTAAGTCCACTATCCATAGTCCCTTTCTCCCAATGCATACAATAGTTAGGTCCATAATCGTACATAGGTTGAGAAAGGCAACCTATCATGTAAAAAAAGATAGTAAGCCATGAAATTTCATAATTGTAATCCCACACACATACACAAATTAATTTTTTTTGAAAGAACACATATAAAAGTTAAATTGAAATTTGAACTTTGAATTTTGAGATTTTGATATTTTTACTTTCAAAGTGTAATAACCGCATTGAAACTTGGTAGCTTTCCATGATTGAATGGTGTCATGGTATGGAATTTTTTCTAGAATGTAGAACTTTTATGTAAACATGTGCACAACTAAATCAAAATGACTAATAAATATATTTCTCAACTTATTTTTCATGAAAGCTAAAGTTGAAAACATTTTTCATCCCCCATTGAACCTATACTTGGGCAATAACAATCATAAAAATTTAAAATACTTAGGTGCTTTCACTACCAAGACCTAAAAGGATGCAAAATTTTGCTAAATCTTGATAATAGAATTGAAATCCATATTAAGCTTTAAGGTAAATTTAACATTGTTTTTCATTGTTACTTTGAACAACAAAGCTTGTAGATTAAGGTTATGAACATTCACATGGGTGGAAAAACCATTTGTGCCATTGATGTTTTTTGCATTGTTATAAGCTTCCTTCAAAATCTCAAAATTCTTTGTTAAAGTTAACTTTAAAATCTTCCTACATCCAAAATTGAATTATCCTTGATGCATTCATGAGTTTTGCACAAGAAACCTTGAATTCAATTCTACCATAAGAGACAATGAAGCTTGTGAACATTGCCTTTTCATAGTTTCAACCACACTTGCATAGACTACCCATGTCATTTTAAAAAAAAACCTTGTATTCATATCTTGGTGTTTGGCCCAAATGCAATAGGCTTAGCCGTCAACTTGGCAAGGTGATCTATTAAGGTGGTTATGTCCATGCATCACAAGCTTGCCATTCTCCATGTATCTATTCTTTTACAACATTTTAACACTATGTTCAAAGTTAAGTGTTAATGAAGTGTTGATCAATCATTGATATGACGTTGTAATGACACTATAATATAATGATCAATCATCACAATGTGCTCCAATGTCATCACAACATCATATCAATGATTGTATTAACACTTCATTATCATTTAACCTTAAACACATTATTAAAGTGTTATAAAAACACAAATACATGGAGGGGGCAAGTTTGTGACGTGATCCATTTCATAATGTTACCTTTGTGTCAAACATCCATTAAAGAATTGTAGTAACGGAGAACTAGGGACCTAAAAGTAGTAGTAGGGCCAAAATATAATACATAATACTCCCCTTGATATATTTTCATTGTAATTATAAAGTCAAACACAAAAACATCACGGAAGTAATTGAATTTTATAAGTGAATGGACATATTCAAGCAAGGGTAAAATACAAGACATACCTGTCATCACCTTCATATCAAACATCATCCAACAATTGAAGGTTGGTTATTTCCTTAGCTACTACAAAGGAATCAAGTGCCATTTTCACCAAAAGGTGCAATATTCTTCCACAACCCTTTTTGTAGGTGAAAACATGAAGATTCATTAAGTTCACACATTTTTCAAGATTTTATTTTGCTTAGTTTTCATTATTTTAACATTTAAAAAAATTCAAAGTGATATTTAGGATTCATGCTAAAATAATAACAAAGGGTTTGGAGGAGCCTTTCTAATTCTTGGATATAAAAAACAACTTATTCAACATTTGCAAAACCAAGTTGGTGTGGTGTGCCATGTAATGCATGCCCACCATGTGTAGTGAATATTTTTGTTGGAGTTACATAATGACACCTATGTAAATGTTTTGAAAATTGACGCCCCATAACATCAAATGACACCAACCCACTCACAATTCTTTCCTTCCCAAGCATTAGTGTTTTAAAAATCAAGTGTGTCATGAAATCATATGTTGTTCATTCAAGAATTTTTTAAAAAGATAGTTCCAAATAGGAACCATTCACCATTCCTTCATTGCAACACAAACATTCATATTTTTTCAAGTCTTATTATTAATGTTTGTATTTTCATTATAAGAAATTAACACAAATTTAGCCTTTGCCATAATTTTTCAGGTAGTGTTTAATGTGCCCCCAAACTTTTTAAAAAACCCAGAAGTGAGTCCCAGAGTGAAACAATGGGAAAAAAAGTCGGGGCACACTCCTCAATTAGTAGCATTTTTGGGGTAGGAAGGCATGTTAGAGCTCCAAGATGGGATTAAGATGTACTCAAAGTAAAGTTTCAAGATGAAATCAATTTGCATAGCCAAGAAAAGAAGGCGATTACTACAAATTGAACACAAGTGGTGTGACAGACTTAGTAAGGACAACCTCAAGCACAAGCTTTAAATGACTTGCAATTTTTGGTAGGAGGCATCACTCCTTTCCCTATAGTATACTCTATGACTTTCTATGGGGGCTACATCCAAATGGTAATTTTTCCAAGGACTTTCAAGTGGGAGTCCCAAAATTGGGACTTTCGTTGTCCCGAAATTTTTGACGTTCATATTTTCCTCATATCAAACTTTTTTAGAGCATGCAAGGGCAATATCTTATGGCCCTCAAAAAGATCTTTCCAATGATGTATTGCACGCCCCAATCAAAGATCATTTGACCTTTGCTCCAAGGGGATTTGTGGTTAGGAGTCAAATTCTCAATTTGATTTGTGACCCTTCTTTTGATCATAACTCATGCATGTCAAGTCCAAAGGAATAATATGAAGGCATTTTAAACATCTACATGTCGAAACTTTTCCGATGGTATCATGGGCACCCAATTTGGTGCTTGTTTGCATTTTCAACCAAGACTTTAAATATTCATGATTCCCACATGAGTGCAACTCCGAAAATGAGAGTGCATTTGGGAGTCATTAGGCTCAATCTCTTGCACTCTCCCTCACTTACGAAAGTGTGTTTGACTTTCAAACACATTTTTTTGGCCTCATGTGCCTTTGCATTTCACACTTAGTTGTCAACTCGATGTTAAGGTTACAATAGTGTCCAACACCACATTTTGCATGTGTTATGGTCCATTTTGAACTATCACCCCAATATATTTGGGCAAACCCATCCTTGGGTGGTACCATTAGAAATGTCACACCTTGGTTTTACTAGATCCATAAATTTTTAAAAACATTTAAATAAATATTTTCATAAAAATTTTAATGACTAAATTTATTAAGTTCCGTACATTCTGACAATTCAATAATATCAAGAATATTGTGTATTTTTGTGTGTTCATAATCATTGCACTTTAAAAAAAAACTCAATAATGTAATGGTGGTTCTTTTCCTTGAACTTTTTGGTTAACAACACAAATTTGAAACATGATTTGAAATTTTTTTTGGGAATTTTTTTCCTAAGGTAATTTTGAGGTCATTCTATTTATTTATTTATTTAAATTTAATTGATTAAGTATATATTAATCATGAAATTTCAAAGTTAAGGCTATTGATTATTGAAAGGCCATTTTTATTAGGAATATAAAATTTTAACAATTTAAAAAAAAATTATTCCTAAGTAAGTTCTAAGCCATATATTGATGCATGCAATGAATAAACATGAAAAAAATTGATTTATAGTTGTGAAAAGATTTAAAGGAAAGGGCCCATGAAAATGATTTGGCCATTTTTGGTTTTTTAACCATTCTTTGAGGTGATTCCTAATGGTATCACCCAAAGATGGGTTCACCCTTTTGTGAATAAATTTTAATTCAATTTTTTAAAAAAAATCCATGCCTTTTTTAACCAATCATGGGATGACCTTTGTTTTAAAGGTCTGAAATTGCAAAAACTTGTGCTTGTTATTTGTCACATTTGCAATATTCAATTGAATTAAAATAGAATCGTGAACCAATATAAGACCTCATTACAAAGTACCTTTTTTTAGTGACCACACTGTGATTAGCAACATTTACCATTCGAATCCTTACATGTTTGGAGAAGAAATCCATTTGAAAAATAAAAAACTTTTCATTGTGTTTTATTCATGTGCACATTAATGTTGGTTGATTCTGGGTTTTTGGCCAAGTCCAAGTTTGAATATGGATCCAAGTTTAAGTATCAAACCTAACAAGTCTACATGGATGTGGACCAAGCCAAGAATCACATTTAACAATTTTACACAAATTCATATTTGACCTTTAAACTAGATTCGATGGGTCAACATGGACTTTGACCTAGCCAAAAAACACATTTGAAAATTCTACATGGACTCATATTTGACATTTAGAATTGGACCCAATGGGTCTACATGGATTTGAACTTGGCCAAGAATTAAACTCAATGGGTCCAAGTTTCTTTACAAGGTTTGGGTTTTAAGGTTAGGTAGGGGTTAGGGTTTTAAGATTAAATAAGGTTTAAGGCTTTAAATTATACATTTTATGTCTAAATTATAGGTTCCTAAATCTTAGCTTTAAACTTTAATATATAAGGCATCCCCCATTGTAGTATTAAATTGACCTTTAGTCAATATTTTGTGATGTTCCTTATTTTCTTCCCTTTTACTATTCTTGGGAACATGTTGGGGAACAATTTAGGAACTTAAAAAACCAACTAGGAAGTTAAAAGAACTTGATCTAAACACCATGGGAACCTTTTTGGAACACCAAAAATATAAATAAGTAAATGAAATTTGCTTAGAAATCAAATTTGGAATCATCCCCAATAATAAGCCACAATCAACCATAGCCTAAATTTAGAATCAATGGTTCTTATAAAGGTTGGACTCATTGGACATGGAATCATTAGTCAAATTTTCTTTATACAAAGTTAGAATTGGTAGGTTTCAATTTTGAAAATATTCCCAAGATTTGGAATTGAAAGTTTTTCCATTTTACAACAAAATTCTAAACCCAAATTCAATAATTCTTGTACAAACCAATCGGCCAACACTAAAGCACAACTTGCACCTTATTGTAGAAATGAATTCATCCTCACCCATTACACTTTAAACCTTAATGTGCAAGTTGCAACCCTAATGTTTTTTAAGAACTTGCAATGGACATCATATTTTGCTTATCTTCTTTTTCAAATTTTATTTAGTATCTACAATAATCTAATCATGTGATTTTTAAAAGATGGAAAATCAAAAGTTGAAGGTGTAAAATTATTAAAGATGGCAATGCAAATGTTTGTTTGCATTTAAACTACATATTCAACCTTAAAAAATGGAAATTTGTATTAAAGAAATACTTGTAACAAAAATTAAAAGATTGTTTGAATGCTAACATGTGTGACAGATGCCAATATTGGGCATGATTAGATGATGAATGCAATTCATTCACATGGATTTCCATCTATGATTTCATAGTCCACTCATAATCCATTTGTAGTTAACTTGTAGTCCATTTATACGTAATTTGTAGTTCATTATTACATAACTTGTAGTTAACCTTGCTCACTCCCTATTCACTACTAATTCACTCATAGTCACTTAGTGTTCACTTTCAATTTAGTTTTAGTTAATTCATAGTTCATTCACATTTATGAAGGCATTCAAAAAGGTTGCTTGGTTGGTGGGCATATGGAAACTTGCACGGAAATTTCCATGATTTGGTTCTCAAAGGGGTATAAATAAAAATAAAAACCCCTTTATGTTCAATCTAATTAGCATTAGTTTTAGGTATGATTTTGTTCCTTTTATGTTTACGTTTTCATGTTGTATCATAATAAAAATTTGTTTACATTTTTGTTTGCACATTTCATATTATTAAAAAAATATCCTATACTAGAAAAAATCTTGTATTATGCAACCATTCAATTTGTAGTTATATGCAACTAAATGTCATTTGTAACTATGTTTTGGCACTTTATGAGTAATCACCATCCGTCTCAATCTATTAATTTTCTTGTGAATATTATTTTACCTACCTAGAAATTGTTAATAAGTACCTACTACATTTAATAAATAATAGTTACTATGAAAATAATAGAACTTCTTATTGATATATAATTATTTATCATCAATAATGTATAATTAAATTAAGTAAAATCTAATTACTTATTAAATTTATTAATTAGTGAAACTTATTATTATCCAATAATTTAAATATTTTTAAATATATAATATTTATAGTTTATTAATAATTTATTATTGAGTTAATAACATAATAAAATAAAATAAAATAATATTAGTAAAAATAATTATTAATTTAGTTTAATTACTAAAATTTTACATATTTAAATTTTTATTGATAATAATTAATAATTAAAATAATTTATTATTTTTATTTTTATTATGAGTAATAATATACTGATTATTATTTATTTATTTAATATATTTAATAATATATATTAATTAATTACGTTTACTATTATTTAATAATTTAGTAGTTTATGTAATAATTTAAATAATTTATGCTACTATTAGTTACTACTTAATTAATAGGTGGTAATAAGTAATAGTTAGGTTGGTAAGTGGGTAAGCAATTATTTAATGTTTAGTTAATCAATTAGTTTTAATTAGCGAGTTAGTTAGAAAATTACCTATTAGATATATAGTTTACAAAATTGAAAAATAAAAAAAGGATATGGGATAAACATTTTAATTACAACTTAGTTGAAATTTAGTCGCAAACTAAGTTGCAACTAAAAGAATTATCCCATATGTTTTGTTTTCCATTTCCATCTTGTAAAAGTATATAGTGAAGGGTGTTTTGTTTTTACATTTTTATATCAAAAACATGTGTAAGTTGGGACGAGCCAATGAAAGAGGCATAACCCTAAAGGCTAAACCTAAAAATAATAATAATAATAATAATTACATATTTATTTCCTAGTTTACCCACTCACCCACCTACTTAGTCCACCTACCTTCTTTCCTACCTACTTACCCACCTACATATATATATACCTGCCTAAATATTGATTTAAATGTTTTTTGGCGAAAATTCAATTAAGATGTCATGTGGCAAATTTTTATTAGGCCACATGCATGATTTAACACCATCCAAAATAGATGATGAAAATCCAATATGTAATTTAAAAACATAATTATAACTTTTTTATTATGTTGCCACATGGCACTTTGTAATGGGTTATAATGTAGTTGCAAATAATGGTTAGTAGTTGCAAATTTTATATGAATGGTCAACGGATGAATATGGATATGTCGACCATGTACTTTATCTATATGCAATGTGATGACATCATGGTAAGTCATCATTTGTGACTAAATGTTGCATGCAACCTCACTTATGCAACTAATGAAATTTTAGTTATACATGGTTGTAACTTATTTTTAGTTGTAAATTATAGTTGCAAATTGAAACTTTTTTTCTAATGTTATGGTTTTGTTTTGATTTCAAGGTTTTATCTTTGGATTTAAATTTAAGTTTATCTTTTCATCATTTGTCTTCATAATTTTCATGCCCATGAGACCATGACTTCAAGATAAAAAAATGTAAGCATGTGTGTAAAAGTTGGAAGCAATTTGAACACCTTAAAGATGAAGGATCATGAACATGTTAAACCCCATAAAATTTTTTGTTTATGAATCTTGGTCCCCAAAACACCTATGTCCAATATAACTTGAAAAGTCTATAGTGAAATCCAAAACCCTAAGTTCTAACAACCCCAAAGTTTCAACTTCCAATTGAATCATTGATCAACTTCACAAAAACACATTTTAATTCTAAAATCTAGACTTTATAATGATGAAGTTTGAAACTTGCTAGAATGTCAAAACTCAAAATGACTACAAATTAAAAAACATAAGTTTCGATCAAAACATATGTTGTTAATAACTACGTGTAAAATTTACTTGCAATATGCATTATGCTTGAACTTTGAAGGTCATGAAGCCTACTTCAATGAAAACTATAAGTTGCTAGGACTTGAAAAATGATGGTTGACCATTGGAAGAAATTTAGAGCCTAGAGGTTGGGAAACGCCCATTGCCATTGCAACTTGTTCGACAACTTGTTAGTGTGGCTTCCCATTAATGATCATTGAAATTAAAGTTAGATAGGTAAAAAAATGGTTAGGTGGTTCATTTTTGACAATTTGGAATTTGAAAAGTTCATATCTTATGTTAATTAATTTTTTTGCAATTATCATAATTATCAAACTACAATTCTTATAATTACCCCTTATGTTTTTTGTCAAAAATACTAGTAGGTCACTAGACATGTGATTGGTCCAAAAATTCATGTGAAAGCTTGAATATTTCAATGTGAAATGCACTACAAATAACAAAAAATGAGAGTGAAATCATGATAAAATGAGCCTTGATGCTATTATAAGTGATGCTTATTTGACATGTTCGCAAGTTAAAAAAAATGAATTAATGTTGAAAATTTTGTGTTGTATTTACATGCCCACTTGTTAAATACACTAATTTAGCATCAAAATAAGTTTCAAAAGTCATCCAATAAATATTAAATACTTTTCAACATTTAAAAAATCCCAAATACATTACATACTAGACATAAAAAATTGTGAAATGATGTAGAAAACTATTTAAACATTGTGTAAACACAATGCTTATAGTGTAAATTTTTTGTCACAACATGATTTAGGACATCACCATTGGTTCTTTTTACCTCAATTTGACCCATGATGAAAATCATGACATTTAAACAAAATTAAAGTTAATTCTTTTTGTATTGGGAAAGTTTTAATGCATTTTACTCTTAAATCTTTATTTAATGGTGGCTTATTTTTTATTTTGACATTACCATGTCATAATTTTTAATTTATATTTTTAATTTTGTTTGCGTGATAAACACAATGTCATCATTTCAAAAGTCCATTATGAATCCATTATTTAAAAAAAAAAATCCATTTAGTATGATTCCCATTAAGGTTTATTGCAACATTTAATAATTAAAAAATGACACTGTTAATGTAAAATATGACTTTACATTTTAAGTTCATTGACAATATTAAAAAATTGTAATTGTAGTACTCCAATTAGTCTTTGTAACTATGCTTTCCCCCAAAAGCTTAACACTTAGAATCAACTATTAGTCTACTAGGCTTAGCCTTAAAGCTTGAAGATTCTACCAATCTTGAGGCTTGAGCCTATTGCCTCACTTGGGGTAAATTTCTAATCTTCATAACTATCAATGATGTTGAACAATGAATTGTGAATGGCTTGCAAATTGCACTATACATCATATTGAGGCATTGAGAAAAAATACCCTTTAAACATCAATTGCTTCATTTTTGAGACTCAAAATATCTTGAGTATGTTGATTATTGATGGCAATGATCATCTCTTATATGGTGGTGGAGGTTGCACAAACTTTTGAAAGGGGATTGCAAAATGATGGAAACAACCCTCATGCTCCTAGGTTCAGTTGGTTAGAATAATTGGTTCTAGTTAGTAAAAATAAAATTAGAATTGGGTTCGATTTATGGAATTATAATTAGATTGTTTTTTTGAAGAATTAGACCTAGAACTGAATTTTCAATTCCATTTATGTGTGGAACCATAATTAGAACCAAAAATCAATTTTTTTTTGAAGAAAAGACTAAAATGAAGGACTAATTAGAGATAATATGGAGTTGATTATTGGTTTTAGTCTAGGATACTCAAAACTAGATTGGTACAAGGTCTTGTTTTGAGAATTGAAACCAAAATGAAAATCAAATTTTTTGAAAAATTAAATTCGAAAGTGGATTCATGCTTGCATTTATATGTTAAATTCAAATCAAAATAGTGTTAAGAAAAAACTAGAATTGAAAGTCATTCGTAAAAATAAAGAACCACCCAACATTGGTATACACCTAATATTTAAATAATATAAAATTAGAGGTTGATATTACCTCGGGTCCCTACTAGGTTAGTATTGATACGAGGTGAAATTGCCTTAGGTCATACTTAGCTGGTAATGTACTTCATACCAATGTTATACAAGGTGCATGCCTCTATATGAGATTACAAAAATCAATTCTCAAACACCAAAAAAATTCCTTGTATGTTATTCTGTTGCTATTAGAGTTCAAAAATGATTTGTAAAACTTCAGGTGGAGCTCCTATAACACTTTAAATCATTTAAAATGAATAAGAAATAAGAAAGTCGTGAGATTCGAAAGTAGAAAAAGAAAAAGAAAAATACGAAAACAAAAGAAAAAAGAAAAAGAAAAAAAAAAGGGTCAAAAGAGAAAAAAAAACCGTATTCGTATTAAACCAAGTGGGCCAAAAACAAGAAATAGTCCACTTAAGAAGAACCTAAAGTCCAGGTCTTCCTGTACCCGTCAAAGTGGGGAATTTCCACAGGTCCCCGAACGGTGGTTGCAACCAGGACGCGCACATCGCGCGCGCGGTCGTGCGAAGTAGACACGCGAGCAAAGCTTTTCTCGCAAAGCCTGTGAATCGTCAACCGCGCTACTAGAGCTGCTGCGGCACTACTCCTGTCAAGGTCAGCAGCAATCTAACACTACTACCCTCCCTTGCCTCGCCCTTCATCACAACAACATCCCCCATGTTCATCTAGATCGTACCTTTGGGGTGCAGGAGCCGGAAGTGATCATGGCCGCTGCGGCGCAGCTAGAGGATGTCCCCAACGAGTCTCTGTTCTCGGAGTTGCTAAGGCGCATGAAATGTGCACCCAAGCCGGAGAAACGCATTATTCTCGTTGGTATCTCCGTTTTTGCCAGAGCCTAGTGTTTGTTCGCTGCTGTTTGCTTCTTCTTTTGTTGGATCCGGTTTTTTTTGGGGGTAGTTCTGCGCACAGTTCAACAAAATCCATGATGTGTATCTAGCGCTTTTGATGCTGATGGACAATGTGTTCTTGGGTTGGGTAGATTTAGGTTTCTTGTTCTGTGTTTCCTTCTGCTTTTGGTTGCATGTACAATCTCCTGGTTGTAAGCGGTGTCTACCCCGGTATAACACATTGTGATGGTTCATGGAGAGTGTCTTCCATGAATGGGTTGATAACATTTTTGGGGTTTGCAGGACCACCTGGTTGTGGGAAAGGGACCCAATCCCCCATCATCAAGGAAGATTTCTGTCTGTGCCATCTAGCCACTGGTGACATGCTGCGTGCTGCTGTGGCCAAGAAAACACCCTTGGGGCTTCAAGCCAAGGCAGCCATGGACAAGGTGTGCAATCAATCTAGACCTATCACTGCATAGTCTTTCTCTTTGCTCTCCATGGTTTTACAGACAAGGTTAAATGGCATCCAAATCACTCTGGATCTAATGCCAAATGGGAATGGGCAGGGTGAGCTTGTGACAGATGATCTAGTTGTTGGTATCATTGATGAAGCTCTGAAGAGGCCCTCTTGCTCAAAAGGATTCATTTTGGATGGCTTCCCTCGCACCGTAGTACAAGCTGAGAAGGTTTTGTCTTTGCCTTGTTCCCCCTTGGTGATTTTCTGTTGCAATGGAAGGTTCCAGATAGACACTCTGATCATGGAAGAGTTCATACTACACATATTGCCAATGTCATCATTGTTCATTCTGTGTGTTGTTGGTGTTCCAGTTGGATGCTATGCTGGAGAAGCAGGGACATAAAGTGGATAAGGTGCTTAATTTCGATGTTGAAGACTCAGTTCTGGAAGAAAGAATCACTGGGCGGTGGATTCACCCTGCGAGTGGTCGTTCATATCACTCCAAGTTTGCCCCTCCGAAGGTCCCTGGTATTGATGATGTAAGGAGCTTCATATACTTCAGTGGTTGTTTTCAGTGTGCATTTATTTCTATCTGGTCTGTGGCCAAATTTGGTCTAACCCTTCCTGGTATAAGAATGACATTGAGTTACTTTCACTATCTGGTCAGATCTCCGGGGAACCATTGATACAGCGCAAGGATGATACTGCGGAGGTGCTCAAGAGCAGGCTGGATGCATTTCACAAGCAGACTACACCTGTAAGTTTCACTAACTCACCCTCAGTATCTTTTTGTGTCCACACCTTCCAACAGAACAAGCACAACCAGAAGAAGTTACATTTCTGTCATTTTCACAACCAGTTGGACCAACAGTTTGGATAAACCTTCTGCTGGTAGCAGGCTCTTAGCCAAGAACCTCTTGTTCTTGAAGATATGAAGGGTGGAGTCTTATAGATTATTAGAGTCATTACAGAACTGCAAGGATGATTTGAACAAAAAGTACACAACAGGGAGAGGGTCTTTGGATTTGAGTACTTTCAAGGACTGTTCTGAGTATAAGTGTTGCTCTCATTGCTCACCTCCACCAGGCAGTGCCATATGATTGATCAGAATGAGCTCACCTTCTACAGTAATAATGAGGGTTCTCTTATCCCTTTCTAACTTGCAATTCTGTATGGGTGTAGGTGATTGCATATTATTTGCAGAAGGGGATTGTTGTAGACCTGCAAGCTGAGAAACCTGCAAAGGATGTCACCAGCCAGATTGAGAAAGCCTTAAGCTAATAGAGTGTTCAGGGAGTTTTATCCTTGTCACCAAGTGAACAATATGAGTTGCTAGTCATGTTACTGAACAGAGAATGTCCAAATTCTTTCTCCTACTGGAGGGTTGGGGTATGACCCTGCCTTAACTTTTTGTTGATGTGAATCATTTTTCAAAGAGGGTGGTTTTGAAATTTGAGGGATAGTGAACCAGGACCATTTGGATAAGAAGACATAAATTTCTGTTCTTCTTGTGTTGTCATTGTTGCATCATGGTTCTAATTGAGCTCCTTGCATCCAACATGTGGGTAGTACTGGAGTATTTTGTCACCTATTGAGACAAATTGGTTGAGTCCAAAAGGTGGGTTGCATACTCAGAAGCTTCAAAGATTGGCAACTTGCTCAATATTGTTATCCATTTCTTAGCAATTGACTTGGAAGTCAAGGAATTCATATAACCATGACTTTTACTCAGAAGTCTTATGGATGTGAGAGGAGTAGTCAAAAGCATCGGCAAGTAAATTGAGATGTACTTTCTCAAACTTAAGTTGTCAGCGGATGAATTTTTCAACACATTGTGTCCAAATTCTCATCTTCTGGACCAGTGATTATTCCATGGAAAAGTATTTTCATGATTCTAAATAGCTTCCAACTATACAGAACGGACTGACAAAAGAAGATGGAGTCTGACCTGATATGGATTAAGATCATGGATTATGCTTAAAAACTAATTTTAGTAAGTGCATCAGCTGTTATTTCAGTGGCAAGCTCCCTGGCACTATAGCAATAGGATCCTGTTTTGGGGTGGCACTGCAGAGACACGAATTGACCTAACAGTAGAATACCTTGCCTGCAAGTATGAACTGATTGATAACTCAATAGCTCAATTATTTGTTGCCTTGTGACTTAGGAACTATCTCCATTAGTAAATCCATTTCTAGGTAATTGACTAGCAACAGCATTTTTGACAGCCCCCACAGTTGCAGAAGAGGCGAACAGAAGAAGGTTTCATTAAATCAACCCTGATCTACTACCAAATTGCTACTGATCTGAAGTAGGAGTACAAGTGGAAAACCCAAGTGATTGCTGTAAATGGACTTGGTGTTGCAAGGCACAGTAAATTAAGAGTTTTAGTAAGGAATCTGCCCTGTCCACCATCTGACAACAGTGATGGGTACTTTGATGAGGTTTATTGAGAATTCTGTGAGTATTGCAAGGATAGTAGGCATGGACAACAACTTGCCAGAGATGTGCTGCAACAATATTCCAACTTCATTGCAACAGGATTCTCAAAAAGCATGCACTAGTTCTCTACAGTTTGCATAAATTGTCTCACTGATGTTTGCAATTGGCATTCAGAAAGTGTACATCTTGCAATGTCCTAGATGTTTCTAGACCTCAAGTTGGGGATGGAAACCAGTTATTTAAGCATACACAAGGATATTATCTCAATGGTCTCCCAAAAGAATGTTGTAAATTAGATGGAGGAAAACTGGAGAAAGCTTGTGTGGGGTAAGATACCCTTGCAATGCTTGCAAATTTCCTGCTACTCTTTAATTCTGAGTGGAAATTAGGGTGGGTTCAAGTGGGAAGGAGAGAGATAAACAGGAAACTTACTTGATGATCCAGAGGATAGTGACTACGAGGGTCAAGATGAATGAAAGGAGCATGAAGGGAAATCCCAAAAGAAACTCAAGGGACCTGCAGTCTTCATCACACATGTTTGTCACCTCTTTCTCTTGTACTATGAAACACTGCAGAGTTCACAAAGCTTACCAGTTGCACCCAGAACTGCAGCCACTGAACTTTTCAAGAGCCATCTCTCTCTCTCTCCCTCTCTCTCTCTCACACACACACACACACACACATTGTCTCTTCTGACCTCTCAAGCAAATCTCCAATACTTGTGAGCACCAAAACAGAACATGAGAATCCAATGATGGGTAGACTGAAAATTATGGGCAGCCTCAGTGCCTTTCTACAGCAGGGGGAAGCCCAGCAACTCCTTCAGCACCTTCCATGTCTTTCCTGCACACAAGTTCCATGGAACTGATGGTCTATGGTACACCACCATGCCATGGGGCATGTGTATGCAACCATTGTTTATCAATGGCAATTTTCATGTGCTGAATTCCTCAACCATTGTCACTTGCAAGACATGACTTATTTACACTTTCTGTTAACACCACATTAAAAAAAATTTGCTGACAAAAGCATTCACCAATCTCAAGGATGAAGCTCAATAAATTTGCAACATCTCATCTATAGCTGATATATAGTATACTTTTCTTGTTGGTTGCTTCAATTCTCCCATGTCTATTTTTCACTGGAAGTTATTGGTGCTGATGTGCTGTGAGGGACTTGCTTTAATCCAAACAATGTGGACAGTTTTGTGAAAAGCTTTGACAAAGCTATGAATCTGCTTGTGGAGAGGTTCCAGCATCTTAACCCTTTAAACCTCACCATCTGCACATGGTACCCATTTTCTTCCCAGAATCGGAAATCACTGGTGATCTTCAGATTTTCATCCAATTCACAACTTTTGACCATATGAACTCACACTCTACTGTACTACATATTCACCCAGGTTCTGGGACTTGCATTCAGGTCACCTCCTTTCATCACACATTTCACACAAAGCACCTTGTACACTCCCTTGGGCATATACACAGGAACAGACCCTGCTTAATGGACAAGCACATTCAAGCAACCAGGAAGGTCAAGTGTGCTCAGGATGCATCTGATGTCAGGGATTCCCATCTACAAGAAGACATGAGAAGTAATGAAAGAAGAGGGTTTAGGGTTGTGCATATGCAAAGGACTGAAAGAAGAGCATTGCAAACAATTGGTGCTAAAGTCTTTAATAAGGGGAAGGATGATCAGCTCACAGCAAGGATACCCAAATGCAGTAAGGATGACCTTGAAGTCTGTGTTAGAGAGGGAGTCATTTTGGTCACAATTCCCAATTTCAGAACAGTGCCCAGCTTACTATCCCATTATACATAGTCTGCAGCTGTTTAGATTCCCAGAAAAGGTCAGCTGCAACTCATGTTTGCAGAGACTACTGGACACACAACCAGGGAACCTCATGAATGGCAGTGACTAGTTGCTATTACTCCCTGTTGCCTTCATCAACTTCACACAGCAGGTGCAGATTAAGTATATAAGAATAGATCTTCTCAAAATGTAGGGCAAACAATTATGTACAATTCTGCATCCCGAGTTTCTGTTGCATTCCCAGAAGCAACAGGATCATGTTGAACAGCACTCATGAGGCATAGCTGATGACAAAAAGTTCACATAGAAAGCAAATCATGGCTCTGCACACTGTGCTGCCTATTAACAATTGCTGTGATGTTGTGGGACATTATTATGATGCATAACATGCTTAACATAGACTTGACCAATGAATGGTTCATGTTGAAAAACTGGAGTAGAACATCACAGGTCCTTGGTTTGTGTTGCAGCAGATGAACAATACACTATACCTTGTTTAAGCAGATTACAGGAGCCCACTGCCTCCGAACTGAGTACCCAAAAATTTGAAATACAGGCTCCAATAAAGCTGCATTGCAGAGAGGACTCAACTGTCCATAAATCATTACCTCTCTGGAACCCCCTTTCTCACAAGCTCCTCCAGCTTCACATCAATCTCATGTGCAGTCAATCCATCCAGTGGAACACTTCGCTCCACCCCATAATCTGCCAGCACCAACCTGAACCTCAGCACTATGATCTCATGTATAACGTTATAGAAAATTGTGCACAGAGAAGGATGGAAAAGTTACCAAGAAACTGAATGTTGAAGTAACTGATACCTTGCTGTTGTCATCAACCATTTTTGGAATCATTTGGGATTCATGTGCTATCACTTCCCCCGAGACATGTTTCTGCATGTCCTATTTGTCAAACTTATCTAAACTGAAAGAAGAAGCTCCTGTCAAGTTTCTACAAACAAGTTGGCAGAATAGTATAGCAATGTTGGGTCATATGTCTCAGGATTTCAAAGCAAAAGGTTCACCTTCCTACCTCCAGCTGTGCTGCTGATGATGTCCAACATGTTGTGTTTGATTGTAGGCTCAAGGCAGGGCTACTTAGGATCATGCTGCTTATAGGATAAAATATTGATGACAGGATGGTTTATAGATAGTGTACTAAAGTACTCACCATAACGTGCCCAAAGACGAGGCTGCACACCACTGCACTCCCGGATCAAAATGGGGAGAGTGGGATTGAGGGCCTTCAAATCCGTGTAGTTGCGGGTGATGAATTCCCTGTCCCTCAAGAAACATCTCAACATTCAGACACACATTCCCCACAAAAGAGATCCACATCTTGCAAGTCTGAAAATCAGGTGAAGTCAATTCCAAACCAGACCAACATTTGCACATCCCATAAACAAACAAAGAACCCTAGATTCTTCACGAAAACCAAGTCAAACCCATACTGGCCTCATGCAAATACACAGCAAGGGTACATTAAGTCCTCATGTTTTTTCACAAAATACATCAACCAGAAGATGCTCGAAAACTGTGTATTTCAAACAGGCTATATGGTAAGTGTTGAGTGGAAGGTTGCCAATGAATCATACTCCACAGCTGTGGAATCGATGCTTTTGTAATAGAAGGAGATTTGCTATGTGCGTGACTGTCAGGTAGTATAGCTACAGTTGACCGACACAAGCACAAGCAAAAGCAACTACACAGGAGTGAGCATCAAAGAGCAATTCAGGCATTCCCCTCCAAACGCATGCCAACTCAACTACAGTGTATTTCAAATAAGAAGAGCTGTGTGATGTGGGTTGTTCAAAACCTTCAGTTCTGGAAGAGATTGAGGTATATGTATAAGATGTGTTGCAAAGGGGATATCTAGTATGCAAAGGAGTTGGAAGGGTTACCGTGTAGGGGTGCTGGAGGGTGACGTCTGACAAAGATGGATACGGAGCTCCTGAAAGACATGAGAAAGCTTTGACCTCCACGACATGGCTTCTGTCTGCTCTCCTCTTCTCGTCTCCTTCTCCGCTCAAGATCTCCCCTTGTGTGTTATAACCACAGAAGAACCAACCTCAAAGAAAGCCCTTCACATAAAGAAAGATCCAAAACCCGGACCTTACAAAGCACAACAAACGAAAAGCGCAGATTTCTCCTAACCCACAAACAGCAGACTGGAAACCCAACAACCCACAGGAAGCTAAAAAGGAGGAAGATTTGCAGGTTGTAAAGAAGAAGCTCGTGATTTGAAGGAGAAGAGACAAGACGAGGTCATTGGATGAGTCCTGTCAGGAAGAGTGCACATCCGTTCAAGCACGACTGTTCCGATTCCGGTCCCACCAAATTGATTGCGTCCGGCGAAGGGTAATGGGTTGCACCACTTCCGTTTCGAGCATACCCAAGTTGTTGGAAATTAGAGAAGATGAATTGTAGAGATAGAAATTAGCTTAGGTTGGAAGCATCCCTTGTGAACAATGTTGCAACACCATGCTCACCACTCTGCTAATCTTGGAGATCATATTTTGGATATCTTCTTGTTACTCCGGAAGCTTCTTCCATTTCAGGGCATTATTGAAGGTGGGGTGGCAGTAGTGTCGGGTCTGCTGCTGGAGGAGAGTGCCAGTGGAGGTGCTCAAGAAGGCTTTGTTAATGAGAAGCAGATTGACATGGAGCCTGGCTCCATGAACCATCACAGTTCAATGATTTGCAAAGTAAACTCCTCAGTTGCTGAATGTTATACACAATCTTGTTTCTGCTCTCAAGGTTAGTCATTCTAACTTTACAGCCTCCTCCTTTTCTGTCCCCTAGATCCAGATTCTTAGGGATATTGTTCAGAGATTTAAGGTTTTTTTTGGGTTAGTGATCTCTTTGCATGTTCTTGTTCGCAGATGAGGGGAAGCACACATGAATACTTGCTGCGGTTTTGCCAAATGAGGTGGTCTATATTTTCCAATAATTGCACAAAAATTGGTGATTTTGAAAACTCAATAAAGCTTATGGAGTATAAACTGTGAAAGGATAGAAGGCACATGTGGAGAGGATACAAATGCTTCATGAGCTGCTCAATGGTTTATCAAACCCTTGAATACTTTGATCACTTAGCATATTGGTTCCAGTTATCTCTCCCATAGTATCTGGACTGCTATGAGACAGACAGTCACACTAAAAAGTGCTTTGGGGACCAGTTCTGTTCTTCTGTTCTTTTCTGTGCTTTCTTGTCTATGTCTACTCTGTTTTGTTTCTGGTATGGATGTCAAGTATTTATCAAACAGATATTGGGTATGTGTGATATATTGTCTGATACTTGTGGGGTATTCGAAGCTTTTAAAATTAGTGAGCAGATTGGTAGGATCACCTTTGAAATCCAATTCTAAAGGAAATCTAGTAACCAAGGAGACCTGGAATTATGTGTAGGCACCAGTCTCCACTGTCCTAACAAGTAGAATTGGGTGAGGGAGGTATGATGGAAATCACATTTTGTTTGGCCATGCAGGACCATCACTGATCTATATGAAGCTTTCACCAGCACATTTGAAAAATGTGTGGAAATGTGTGATGATGGCAGGATATGGCCAGCAAATTTCGCAACAAAGCTGGACAGTGTTCTTTCTGCTGTAGAGAGCAGGAACAGAGTTTTCAGGCAGAGTGGCAATCCATGGATGTCTCCATATAGACGGCATCACTTGGTGGCTTTAGAATGCATGCAACTTGCTTTTTGGGCATGTGTTTACCACTTCACCCAAATTGCCTCTCCCCACATCATGCCTTGATCACTGCAAATGCATGTCCTCATATGTGAAGGAGCTTAACAGATGAAGGTGAATTTCAGTCCTGACATAGGTCAACACTGTAGAGACTTATCAAACAGAGATTTATGTAATCCACTTCTTTTTGTAGTGAAACAGATGCACTGAGTTGGAAATATCCAGTTGTGAAGATGTTTCACTTTTGAATTGAGCACAATAGCCTGGTCAGAATGTAATGGTTCTTTGAATTGCTCTGTTCCAATTTCCAAAGACTGAATAAGCCAACACTTTGTTCAACAATTTCAGTTTTCCTTTCTCTTCTGTGTCATCTACAATCTTGTTGTTACCCTTCTATACAGAACCTACTACTCTAATATGCATTGAACCAATGATTGCCAGGTCACACTCCCCAAGCTTTCCTTGGTTAGCAATGCTACCACTTTCCAAACCCAATTTGGACATGATTTTCTTCTCCACATCACACTCTACCTGCACAGGACATTTGTGGACACTTGCAAACACTTTGGTAAAGACTAAAAACTATTTTGGCAAGTTTTGGACTTGTATATACCCTGCCTCCTTGCCTCACTCCCAAGTTTGGTTGTGAGTCAAGGTTAGTTAGGGCCACGACACTTGTGCTTTTCTTTCTTTGTTCAATGAGTTTTTGTTCCCTTCATTCAGATTTGTAGTTTGTTTCTTCCTTTCTTTTAGCCTTCTCCTTCAATGCACCAACATATTCCTTGTTTGTCATGATTAAGACTAGGTGTCATCAATAATCTGAGTTGTGACACGTGTTGGGCTCCTAAGACCCAGGAACATCTTCATGAACGTCCTCCATAAAGTAGTAGCAAAAACCAATCTTATGTTTCAGGTATCAAATCACATTCCACTAGAACTCTGAGTGATGTGTTGTTGAAAGTATCTGTTACTAATGTCCCCAGCAAATGTGTCATTGTTGAAATCTGGATTACATGCTAAAGAAGATGCATTGCTAGAGCCTTTGCCCCATTTGGTCCATGCATTGCCGTAGAGTTGTAAGGCCAAATTCTTTGTGGTAGCAAATGCCTTCTTTTCAAAATAAAGGATCAAACCTGTTGAGCAAAGTTCTCTTTTGTGCATATTGGTGCTTGTTTCATATGCAACTTGAAACTTGCAGAATGTCATCTTAACTTGTGAACATGCAAATGTCTCATTGCCGAACCATGTGGGAGGTATGAACTGGTAAGGTAATCAAGCCCAATCCCACATTTCTAGCTTGTCACAGAACTTCAATGGTGTAATGGGAATCATGCTTGTCAAGGATTAGGAAATGTTGATTTGTGGGAGGGATCCCATCAATGCTGAAACTCATTATCTTTTGAAAATAACTTATCAGTCATCCATGCATTGAATTGCATGGCCATGGTGGCTCCCTTCTCAGAGTGCACTATTCCATTTTTTTATTTTTCTCACTCCCAAGTTGTATGAAGAAGATTTGTATTAGGCACATGTTGTGTTGAAAATACTTGAACAAAAGGAGTTGCAAAATTAATGACAACAGAAAGGTTTGCCAATACTTAGGTATGAAGATGCAAACATATCGTTCTAGAAGGTTTGATATCATGGTAAACCCCCAATAAATCATATTGATATTGATGTCTTAGAGGTGGTAATATTGTATTAGATGTCTTAGATTGTGGCACTTGATTAGGTCTTTCAAAGCTTAAAAAATGCAAGGGTAAAAATTTGGAAAAGCAATGCATGATGACAAAACATTGATTGATGATGGTACTTGATAGGTTTGGGAATATGTGGAAAGCATAAATTCAATATGCTTATGGTGAAATTTGAAAATATCTATGTGATCAAAGGAAGTCAGATCTTTGTCAATTGAAGAATGCAAGATTTCTTTTGATTTGTTGGGGTTGAATATCAAGATTGCTAATGGAAGGGGTGAAGCTTATGGAATGATATGCTTGTGCCCTTGACATTGACTGGGATGTAGGAATTGCAATAGGACAACTATCAACTTAAAACTTGAACATACCCATAGTTGTCAAAGCACCATATGTTGCATAGAACTCAAATAGAGTCAACTTTATCATCAACTTTTTTAGTAAAATGGGAATCATACATTAGCAAATAGGGATGATTGAAATAGCTTATAATCCATCTTCCATGATTTAGGAAAAAGTCAAAAAGCCTCATAAAAAAAAGTGTTATAAAGTCTCGTAAGTAATATAAAGCATAGGATTGAAATAGTCTCTAATTTGAGCATTAACATAAAATCATTTAAAAATATTTTAGAATGGATTCATCATCCAAGAGAGCCACATGAGAGGCACATGTAAGAAGATGGAGTTCTTCACTGTGAAGACACAATGGGCCGGAAAGTTGGCAAACATATTATAATGCGGGTTTCAATGTCCTAATTAACCTTCACTGGGGTTACAACCGGGTTCAGGATGCGCCTTCTCTTACTTCTAAGTTCAACCCTAATTTCCAAAGAATCTTCAAATTCCTTGGTAAGTTTAAGTACAAAGTAATGAATTCCCATCTTACCTTAGATGTCACTTCCTTAGTATGTGTTTTACTGCAACTTCATATGTCAGTACAATGAGTGGAGCATCTTAATCCTGTTTGCATTGCTTGGGTCCCCCGGAGGGGAGGGGTGTGCCAGCCTAGGAAGTAGTGCAAGACCAAGGCGACGCGCGCGGAGCCAGGTAGCAAGCTACCAGACGGCCCCGCCCCCGAGAAAAATTAGATTAATATCATGAGGCTCGATGAGCCTCGTATCAGATATTAAACTGATAAGAACAGATACTACACTTGATCTTAGCCAAAAGGCCGAGAAAGGTAT
>Ga0116231_10000085_pt1 | contig 106705 bp, 61 predicted proteins | sample S1TSphgellanicum_2_FD_89695 | JGI IMG/M metagenome (GOLD analysis project Ga0116231, IMG submission 89695) | Host-associated microbial communities from peat moss isolated from Minnesota, USA - S1T2_Fd - Sphagnum magellanicum MG | ecosystem: Host-associated > Plants > Peat moss > Unclassified...
ATAAAAAAAGTAAAAAATACATGAGTAAAAATATAGGGTGCATTTTATTCAAATAATTAATTTAATTATAATTTAGGGTATGTAATAATTTGAAATAATGGATTATAATTAATATAGGGTGGTTTTAATATGTATATATTAGAAAATTAAATAATAATAGTGTGATATAAAATAGGTTGGACAATTATTTAATACCCCCCCTAAAAATGGTTGTTTGACACACATAGATCCCAAATTTTATACTAAGTGTCCCCCTTGAGGTGAAAAACTATGTGCTTTCCCACACATGTTTTTATCATTGACATGAACCTGAGGGCTATGGTTGATGTGATTAATGGCCAAACATGAGACAAGGTTATCACCCAATCTTGATCATTAAATAGGTTCAGTTGTATTGGGATGTGTAATTACAAATAATTTAAGATTTGATCACTAGGATGTCCCATTGTTTGGAGTTGTGGTGAGATTGGGTTGATGATTATAAACCACCTTGTTGTCCTCACAATGTGCCCAAGTGTTATTGACCTTGTGAAATGTTTTTGTGAGTGTAAGTGTTTTAGCCATACATGTGTAACATTCTTGGGTTCATGTTATGGGAATTATGGTTTAGTTTTTGTATGGGATTTTGGACAAGGAGCTTAGATGTTGGGTGTGAAATGTTATGTATTTCATAACCCACTTTAGCAAGCGTGTTCCAATTATTGGAATCATTTGAAATGAACATGGTGAAAGAATGGGCGGTCACCCTTGGGTTTAATAAAGAGAACCCAAGGAATTTGTTGGCATTATCAACCTAATAATCACAAGGTCAACCCAATAAAGATACACCCTTGAAAGACAAGGGAGATAAATAGGATTTGGGTGGTTCCACATCATATTAAGCAAAACAAGGAAAAAAAGACAAATATTGTAAGTTTGGTGGCTTCATATGAAAAAGGATTATCATAATCCACCTTAGGCCATAAGTTCCAACTTAAAACCCAACTAGCCATGTTCCCATTGCAAATGCATATAGCCATGACATTGATCATTGTTTTTATGGTTATGGCAAGGCTACTCATAAAACACCAATGCTGGTAATTATTAGGGCCATGATTATGCAAAGGACCCAAAAAACAAGAGGTATAACTAAAAAAAAGTCAGCCACCAAACTAATTTAAGGCCAATCCAACACCATGGAGGTTAGGTTTGCATGATTGGAAGTTTTAGTTACAAGCATAGTGACCTAGGTTAATGCATTTGGGTTAAGGAAGGCAAAGGATTGAGAAGATAGTTAATCTTTTAGTTCAAATGTTAACCCAAGATATTTTTATGGAGCCAACTTTTTAAGACCACTGGCCCCAAATGAGGATATATTTGATCTTTTAAAAGGCCATGATGATGGAAACCATGTTGGGATTCCTAATTCAATCAATACATTTTTGATGGCCACATTAGTGGTCCAAGGGTTAATGTTTGAATGCTAATCATGAGGTTGGATTTTCAACGCAATGAAGTTCAGTGCTAGGTGTGACCCCCATATTCCATTAATACAAAAGTGGGGTGTATTTTACTAGCTTAAATCACTATGGGACCTTAAAAGTGAAATAACTTCATTTCACCTTAGTGATTTCACCTTGGTCAAATTTATTTCAATATATAAATATCACGTTTCACTACTAATTAACATAATTCATTACTATAATTTATTATGGTAAATAGGGTTTTTTGATGTTGTTGTTTTAAATACCTTAAGCTACTTTAGGCTATACATTGGGTGTAATCATATTAAAATGTACCATTAGCAATTGTAACCACTGCTTAATTTTTTTGAATTTTGGATTGTAAAAAATAAAAATATAAAAAAATATTATAAAATTTTATTGTGAATACATTATGTACATATCATAAAAATTTGGAATCAATGTAATGAATATGTAATTTACACTTTTAAGGATTCGTAACTATTATTTTAAAATAGTTGACACTAAAAACACAATTTGAAATTTATTTTTTGTGACATATTTTGGGATGTCTTTCAATATACACCTTAACATAATAATATCATGAAAACTTTAAAGATTTGTAATGTTTTTCTCAAAGATGTATTAAAAAGGTTTTAGGAAGATCTTTCAAAAAAACAATGAAAAAGCAATGGTCTAAGGGGGCATGTGTGGCTTCTTATATCATGATTGGACCCCTTTATGTTATTTTAAGTCACCCTAGTTATTCGAACTTAACCCTAAGTTATTATAAATTATTATACCCTTTACACCTTAAATTATTATAGGTTATTCTACCTTAAAGTATCTTAATTTATCACATGCTTTTTACTTTAAGTTATTTTTAAGTTAAATTATTTAACTAACCTTAGGTTATACCTTAGATTATTTTACTTTAAATTAATATGTGTTATTTCAAATTATATTTTAAACTATTCAAGGTTATTTTATTTTATTTTATTATAACTTATTTTATCCTAAGGTATAATCATTTAAAATAACTTGAAATAAAATATAATAACATAGGATTAAATAACACATTAAAAATTTGCATATAATAATTTAAGGTGGATTAACCTAGGGTAGATGCAAGTTAGGGTGTTTCAAAAGTGATAAAAGTTTTAGTCCCAAAAGTCCATGTTTTAACATTATAATGGAAAAAATATTTTAACACCAATGTTGAGTGGGCCCTATGTGGTGATTAATCAATTAATAAAGTCCATAGGAAAGGTTGCCCATCTAAACAATTCTTTAACATACATGTTAGGGAGGAAAAAAAATCAATCCAACAAGAATGGCATCCTTTGCAAGCAAGATATTATCAAGAAGATCATCACAAACCTTAACATGAGAAATGGCCTTTGCCATCACAAGTTTTCTACCCATAGGGCCATGGTCAACTGTCAATGTTTCTGAAATGAAATCATTAATAATACTTAATGTTCATCATTGCTTGCGTTTGTCCATAATTTGCTCATGCACAATTTTGGGCTTTTTTTTTCTACTTTTGCCTTTTTCCAAAATGCCATGTAATGGTGTTAATGTTCATTCTACTCTTTTTGTTTCTTAACAATGTCACCCAATCATTCAACTTCTCCCAACCTCTTAATGTTGTTCTCGTCAACATTATTATGAGAACCTATAGTTCAACATATATTGGGTCATTGTGAGTTTGCACACGATTTAACAAATAGTTAGGTCAAATCAACTTGTTGCAAGAAATGTACATACATAGTTAAATTTGAATTAAAGGAAAAAATGAAAGCCATGACATACTCCACTATTAAGGGGGTAAAGTAAGTATATGATTCGAGATGAACAAGGCAATTAAGATAGGGATTAGTCAGGGAACTTAGTTTGAATTTTGAATTCTTGTTGTTTTGGATAATAATGATGTGACTTGGGATGGTTCAAAAGGGGGAGAGTTCTGGAGAACAAGGGAAGAAGGAAAAGAAGATGAGATAGGGAGTTTTTAAAGAATAATAAGAAGAGTTGGAAGCATTTTTGGTAGAAAACCATAAACTTTGTTTTGATATAGCACAAATTTTAAGTATTATTTTGGGATTTTTTTCAACAAAACCTGGGATTATGCTATAATTTGGATTGATGTTCTTAGTAATATAAAGAAACACAGACTCTAATGAATTGCATTATTGTTTTTGGAGTTTTTTATAATGTATTATGAAGTGTAGATTTTGGTTATGTTCAATAACTATGAATATGATGTGGGAATGAATTGTAATGTTAAGTTTGTTGAAACTTAAGACAAAACTAATGAACATATGCATGTGAAATGCAAACCTATTGTTATAGTAGTGTGAAATATTCTGTAAGAATTTAAATTTCATTTCTACCATCCACACTTGTTTATGATTTCAACACATTGTTGCCATGATGCTTGCTAAGGTATTTTGCACATCTATAAGGTGTTCATCACATTGTATCCACCAGCCACCATAATGGACATAAGCCTTGATTTTTTGATAACAAAACCTTACACAAATTATCCAGTCACTAAAAAATACTAGATCCATACATGGAAAAAACCAACTATAGACTTGAATAGTGTTTATCTAAAGGAACCCTAAGTGGGTGAAAATCCTTTAAGGTGTACCACACAAGATGAAAAGGGCCTTGTCCTTATTGTAGTCATTTTTTGCCTTATATTTTGATCCCCATAAAAAATAATGAGTCAAAAGTTGTTTAATATTGTAAAAGGCTTTATTTTAGACCATTACAATTTTAGATTCCATCATAATCATCCATAAATGTGACTTCACATGATAAAAAAGGACTAGGTAAAAAAGATAGAAAAAGGATGACGTTGTGACAAGATTTTGGTACACCTTAAAGAATTTGGACTTACACAAGAGTATATTTCACCACTCAGGATAATCAATGCAATATCATGAAAGTGGTTCAATAATGAGATTGCTACAAAAAATAATGTTAACATTCAAAGCAAGGAGTGAAAAAAATGGTGGAAAGTCATTAGATTGACCTTCACAAACCTCCTCCAAGCTGTCTTTAGAACAAACTAGCATACTTGCACACAAGAAGTTACAATACAAATTAAAGTGAATTGGAATGGTTTAGTGAAGCATTACAACAAACATATAAATGAAAAGTCTCATCAAACAAATGCATTGGATATTGATAACTTAGGTCTTTTTGCTTGTTAGAAACCTTGTGTTTTGGGAAAACTTTCAAGAACATTGCATGAAAGTGTTCAACTTAATGCAATTTCAATATGTGCAAGTTCATTTGTTTGAAAACTTCAAGAGCATATAATAGATAAAGAAATTAAAGAAGCAAAGATTAAAGACTTTATGGCTTTAAAAAGCTAGTGCATATGAAAGGCAATGGGTGAGAGAAAGAACGATGATTAGAGGCAACGGGTTGCAAGAACCAAGGCACACAAGACAAATCCTTAACAAAATGTGGTCATTCAAAAGTTGGACATGAGAGATAGAAATCTTAACTTGGTCTACTTCCCAAATTGTGACACATGTTTCAATGACATCACTAGTGGAATAGGCTAGTAGTGAAAAAAATGGTTCTTCACAAGTTGATAGGTGGCAAATGTTTTGTAGGGCCTTAAAGTCATTTTCCTTGAAAAATTGTCTCCCAAATTTTCTTCTATAGTAAATGGTGGACTTTCCCAACTTTAGCAATTTCATATGGCATGGTGATAATGAGTTATGAAAGTATGCATTCAAATGTAATTTTAGCATGAAAATAAAATGACAAATATATTAGGATTTTCTTACACATCCCACATCTGGATTGTGTAATAAAAGTCCATAAAGCATTTTATGGACTATGATTAAGGTTTCTTGTATCATTTCAAAAGTTCGCTTCATAATGAAATGGTGGTTTTTTAATGTCAAATTTTTACATTTGATACTATGCATATTATAGATTGCTTAGATGAGACCCTTCAACATTTTTCAATCATATCCCAAATTGTGTAGCACCTAACTTACATTTAACCCCATAGAAACTATTTCAGGGACATCAAAAAAATGGATTGTCTACTTTGTAACTATTCAGTATAGTACCTATTAATGTTAAATGTGAATGGCTTGCTATGTCAAACAATGGATGTTAAGTCTAGAAAGGAATGGAAACCATTACTAGGGGTGATGAGGTGTGGCAAAAATTTGCAAGTCCACAACTTGGAGCTATTGTGAATTCTTGGAGATGTGTGGTTCTAGATTTGACATTGGGATTTGGTCTTCAACAACACAACATAACTTGGCCTCTATCGTTCAATTTCTGTTGGATGGAGTGTTAAGTGTCAAACCTATGTTCATATGGGGTGCGGAAAAATGTTTTGAGACAAGCATTGCCCATCCTTTAAATCCAAACTAGTAACTAATTTGAAAAAAATGGATAGGGTTTGGGGAGAAATTAGTCCAAGTTGTAGTCGGCAACTGGTCCAACTAATACGTTGTTGATAAATGAAAGTCCATATAAGTGTATTGGGAATGCCCCATTCTCTTACATCATGCCCAATCAATTTGATAATGAGGTGGAAGACAATTACTTATTGGTAGAACTATGGCCTTACAATTGGTTGGCTTGTTTGAGGCTCCAAGTACCTTAAAGTACATAGTTTTCAATCCACACATGCAACAACAACTTACTAAAAAAATCCCACATTAAAATGCCTTAAGGGATTTGCATGGTCTCCTACAACCTAAGTGATTGGCAATAAAATCTAAAACCTTGAAATTTTGTAATGTAAACTGTGTATAAATGATGGGCATATAGGAGGCAAATTGTGTGTATTTAATCTTGTCTTTGGGATTTTGTAGATGAACAATTCTACAAGAAGTTCAATTAAGTAAAGGGATCAATTTTGTGAAAAAAAATGGTTCAATGCGAAACTTTGCTAGTTTCAAGTGGGTTCAAATGACTTTTGTAAAGGAAAAAAGAAGGAGACAATTGTTATAAATGGAGAAGATATCCATCCAAATGTAAGCCAATCAACATTGCCTTGTTTGATTTTCTTTTATTTGATTTTCATTTGTTGAACATTACAAGGATTTTTCATCTGTTTCATTTGAAGATACTCATTGGTGCAATTATGGATTCCCATAAATTTTTGACAGGGTACTTGTTGTAAGTAGAGATCTATAATTCAAACTAAAGCCCTAAATATTTTCCATCCCTCTAACACTTGATCTTGGCACTTGTTTATATTTGTTGATTTACATCGCAACAATGTAATAATGCAATACTTATTCGCATTGTTGGCACTTGTTTTCTAATATCGCACAAATGATTGCATTGTCCTATCTTTTAGTGGTGGCAAGGATATAGCACTTGGAAATTTTGTGAAGTTTGGGGGTGGAGGAGTTGTGCATCATGGTTGTTCTTTGTCAAAAAATTTCCTTTTTGTTGCCATCATGAATAACTTGTTGAAAGGTGTTCATTTACCATGTCCTAATTCATCACACGATCCTCCACTTTGTACTATTCAAGATGCAATAAGGTACATTGTAATGTGGCCTTGGAAACACATTTTTACATGTTTGTACATAGATACAAACTATTCGTGTGAAGCTTGCAAGTTACATTTATGAGACAATGTTTCTTGGACATTATCAAACTATGGTCAAATTTAATATATCTAGTTCCAACTAATGTGTGTATGTGCAATTTCAAAATTAGATTTGGGTGTTGGTTTTGGATGATTCATGCATATTTTATGTGGGATCATGTGAATTTAAACTTTCAATGTATGTGTGCAATGTCAACATAAAATGTAGGTGTATACATAATATTGTGTAGGATTGAAGTTGCATGTTAATGGTCAAAATATTGCAAACTAATACTTAATAAATGAATATAAACAATAAGTAATAAACATCTCTTGTGGTGTCTATCCCACACATTTAAAAATTTAGTCATCATAGTCACAACAGATATGCATACATGGCACCCACTTGTAAGCTAATAGGTTAGTCACTTCAGTCATATCATGCATAATAAACATGCCATATGGTAGTTAGTTATAAGCTAGAATGTTAGACATTCTTGTCATATCAGACATGCCATGTGGCAATTAGATATTGGTTAAAAAATTTGTTAGCATAGTTACTTCAATTTGACTAAACAAGCCATGTGGCACATAAATATAGGCTAATGTTTTAGTCACATTAATCATATCAGTCACATCAAACATGCTAAGTGGCACATAATATAGGATAATTGTTAAATCACACTAATCATATTAGTCACATTCGACATGTCATGTGGCCCATAATTATAAGTTAATGTTCTAATCACTTTAATCACTTTAGTCACATTAAACACGCCATGTGGCACATATATATTGGTTAAAACATTAGTCACCAATCAAAACAAACATGTCACCTAACAACCATGTTAATTAGGCACTTAGTTGGGTTAATCAAACCAAACATCAAACACCAAACACTTTAGTCAAAATAGATAAAAAATACACATTTAATCACATCGGACTTAGTTAGATTTTTGGCAAAAGAAACTAGTCCAATTTGACTAAAGACAAATCTATCCCTTGTTTGTTTTGACTAAAATCTTAGTCATAAATATTAGCTTAAAAACACACATACGTTATAGTGTGTGTTCCCAATATGTCCCCAACAGCACCACACTTTTGTCCAATACACTTTGCCCAAAGTCCTCCCACTTTCACTTGTATAGGTGGGCCAATCAAAATGGGTCAATGAAATTACAAAAGTTGAATTTGGGACGCACCTCCATCTAATTAATTGAAAACATGAATATATACCCATGCTTGTCTTGGTTAGCCCACAAAAACAAAATATAGGTTTTTGTCAATGTCCATCATAGGCACATGATGGGCAAACTATTAATAAGAGTTCCACCCATATTGGGTATTTTAGGCTCAATATTTCTTACATTCATTATTACTTATTCACATATTTCAAGGCCCATCATAAACTTGAAAGTGAGATTCTAAAAAATGAGAGATTCTTAATAGCAAAACAAGTGGATTAATTAGATAATTTGGCCAATTAACAACAAGGAGATTGTGCCATGGGGATCCATCAAGCAACCGAACCAATCCACAATAAGATTTAGACTTCCATTGAAGGACTTTTGCTAGGTAAATCATCTTGTGCAAATTTGTTGTCTCAAAATCAAACAAGTTTTTCCTATTCTACATGCAAAAGATATAGAAACAACTGCACCCAATATGATCTTATTTCTCACACAGAACAATGTTGCTCTTATAGATATGAGAAATAATGATGCAAGTCTATATACCCAATATGGGTGGTGCTGCTCTCACTACAACCAAAAATAAAAATAAAAACTCAAAATTCGATAATGCATTGCTGAATTTTCAATGTAGAAAGCATTAGCAATTTATCAGTGGTTGTAATTTGGAGCATGAAGAAAACCCATAATCTGAAGAAAGGATGACCACTTGTGATTGTTCCTAATCGGCCTTTGCTACCATTCATCTGCACTTACTAGAAGACTTACATTCTTTATAGGTAATAAACTTTGGAATGTTGATCATTACCACTTGTGAAATGGACCATCAGAACTCACAATCTGAAGAAAGACGAACACTTATATAATCTAAACCATTAAAACCCATAATCTGCAGAAAGAATTAATTACTTTTTGTAATCTTGACTATGGAGAACCCCAGAATCTGAGCCTCATTAAAAGAACATTCACACTTTCGTCAAAGGTTGTTATGGCATTACAGGTTCCCCACAGAAAAGCGGCTGCAGCAATCTGTAACTGACACAACAAGCTTTGGGATGCGGAGGAACCTCCTTCTCTCGCCGGGACCCACTTCTCACAGCGACGTTGTTGTTGCTGTTCAAAAATACTGGAACTTCTGTCAGTGAAAGCTGCTGCATAGTGCAGTTGCGCCTCTATAATTAGTAGCAGCATTTCTTGGGAAGTCAAGAGAGTCTGTCAATTAGTAAGTCTGAGATGTTCTCTCTTTAACAGGTATTTATGCAAGTACCTACGCGCTTATGATCTTTCTTTCTTTCTTCTTCCCTGACAAATTTTCCACAGTGAAGGAAGAAGTCTGTGAGAATGTCTCCAGGAGAATGCTTACACTAGTCTACTATAGCCGCGTCCTTTCTTAATTCTCTAGTGGACTTCTGCCATCCCCTTGATTACTCACAGATTTATGTTAGTGTACTTGCACATCTCCCTGCCAAAGATGCTCTCAAAAACCGCTGTGAACAGTAGTAGTAATAATCAGTGTTGTGCAGTACATCTTTCACCCAGATATACCCGTCGGGTATGGATAGGCTATGTTATTTAATTTAACTTATTTTCTGAAAATCTCAATATACCCTAATGAAGCGCCTATATCAAGGGTATGTAAACTTGAAAACCCTATTCATAATCCTGAAATTGCATAAGAAATATTTACAAGTACCCAAAGTTGGATAAGTTTTCGCATTTGGGTAAAACAAATGGAGTAAATATGATGCGAACCTTAAATTTTCTTAGTTCTATTTGTTAGGTGCCAAGTTTTTTTTTCCTTTGCAATGACCCAATTTGATTGGCCCTATTTTCAAAACTGAATCTTTAGAAGCTTTCTATGTGAAGATATAACGCCTCCCCACTTTGGCCCAAGAATACAGGGTGAGAAGGGATCTGGTGTTGGGCTATATATTATTAAAAACCCCAACATTATCAGGGCGGTTCTTAGAATTCATAATTACAATTCTTAAAAACTATCAAATTTTTTTTAAAAATCAAATAATTGCTCAGAAAATTGACAATTCTTTACCAATTCTTTTGTGAAAATTGCAGGTTCTTTAAAACTTTTGAAACAACTGGTTTGATTCTGACTTTTTTTTTCAAAGAACCGAAATATTTAAAAAATTGGAGCGAATCGTTCTTTGAAAATTCAACTAACCGCACAACACTGGAAGCAACAGTACTTCATCTAATCATGAAACAACTTGAATGACAAAGGTTTGAACTTTGGCACTTAAGGTAATGCATAGACCCATGCTGGATGGGATAGTCCCTGTCCCAGCCTAACAAACAAGAGATTGTCTACCAATCTGGCACTGGAGCATGCAGGGCAGTCCACTGCAACAACAGTTATTGAATTATGGCTATTATCAAGTACTATATAGAATGGTCAAGCCCCTGCCCATTATGTTGCCTAAGGTGCCAAGGGAGCCCCTTATCACGACCTTGGCAGCACACCCAATATACTGGGCAAGGGCATCCCATGGCATCAGGTCTGGGGTGGCAGATTCTATGATTGTAATTTTTTCATTAAAATTCATGTTCAACAGACACAATTTGCTCGCAATGAGGAGTGTATAATCATCACTGGCAGATTATGACATGTAATGTTGTCAAGAAAACAACATAGTCTGGCACCCCAGACAGACCTCAATGGTAGGCTTGCACAAAACTGCAATGTTGGATTTTACTTGTAGAAGGGCGAACTTGTGGTTGCTGTCGATTGATTTTTCTAGTATGTCAGAGAGTTTCAAAAGAGGGGTTTTGCAGAAATTACTGACCTCCTAGAAGTGCTTTAAAATATATTCAAGATGCAGAAAGAGGATTAATTTTGCATGTCAAAAAACTCCTTAATTGGAACTCATTAGATTACTACGGTGCCTGCTTGCAGCAGACCTTGAATTACGCGCAGCTTCCCTACTTAAAATTGAATGCAGCTTGTCAGATGGGTGCCTGTACAACGCGCATTTCATTTTGGAGCTCTGTTGCACAGGAGCTCTCAGCTGATTTGTGATCGATCTGCAATCCTAGACTCTGGATCGATCTGCAACAGGATCGGTAGTAGCTAGCTGGTAATAATGAAAAAGCTCTAGCGTCTGGTGTCTGGTTCAGCCTTTTTGTTGCTGTCTATATATATAGCCAAAATGCAATAGTAAAGATTGAAAGTGCTAAAATCATGTTCTTTTTGAAATTAGTCAGAACTCGAAAAATTTAAGAAAAATCGCCAGATTTCTTTAGATGGTTCAAGTAGGGAGCCAAAACTATAGAAAGATGTTTTAAAAAATTTCCCTTTAATATTTAGCTTGTAGCCAAATTTGGCTACATCTTCCTGTGGATATCTTCACCACTTTGGCTGTAATACAAAATTGCCAAAAAAATACTGGTCTAGTTACTTACTTCTGGTAATTAATCCATGCGCTCTGTCTGCAGTGTGTTCTCACTATGTTCCTGAGGAGTTCCCATGAACTTCCCAACGCGTTTGGTAAGTTAACAATGTGTTCCCCACGCTGTTCCCAATATCACCACACTTTTGTCCCATATGATTTGCCCAAAGTTGAACTTTTATAGATATAAACTATAAAACAGGGCCACAGGGAAGCACATCCATCCTGAAGTTTGGGGAGTGCCCAATGCTTCAATAAAGATTGTGATGGTGCAATCAAAGTGGTTCATTAGCACTTATTTAAAAACAAACCTGGGTGCCCCCAACTAATTAACAAGGGGCAGGTCACACTGTGTGGCCTTGCCATTTACATTAAAAGTATCTTAAGGAAAATGAAGAATTATGGAAAACTCAAATATTTCACCATGCCAAAATACAATCTTCAAAAAATCCTCTAAAAGAAACCAAAATCCTTCAAGATATTATAACTCTGTACATAATCTCAAGTTTCAACACAAGCCAAAATATGATCTTCCAAAAATCTTCATATAAAAGTAGACCAGGCTATTACCTAGAGGCCAAAATCCCTTAAGCTACTATACTCTATAATGAATCTAAACACAATATCCTTGCCTTGGTAGGCAAGGCCAATAGAAGCAACAATAATATGTACTCATGCTGGAATAGGTAGCCAAGAATAGAAAAGGATTCTCCTTTTAAAAAACTTTCGCATCTGGTCTATTCACATTTGGCTAATTCTTTTTCCAAATTACTGCCGCTTTGCTACATCACAGAATCGAAAACAAAACACTGACCCTGATTCAATATCAGTTTTAGATTCTATTAAAATGCTATTAATCTGTTCAAGATCATGAATTGAAGTGCAGTAACATCTGGGGTTTTGCAATCGAGATGCAGAACACATTTTCGAAGGCATCCTAAATTAATGGTACCCTAGAAAAGTAATCTAAAATAAATTTCAACAAAAGTTTAGGTACACAAAACTGCCTTATTTTACCATGCTTAGAAGTTAAGACGCCAGGGTGTTATATACTAATGTCAGTTGCACCATCATGTACTTGCAGGAGCAAGTTGAGGAGGATTAATGGCTGTCTAGGTTAGGAAAATCAAAGAAAGAAAGACATGATGCGCATATATAGTACGATAAAGGTCATGCTGAAGGCGAACAAATCTCCTTCCAGGCCTCAGGAGTCATGACAGGTTTTTGGTTTCTGATTTGAGACGCCCGCACAGCTGAAAGCCTTAATGTAGTATAGAATGGTCAAGCCCCTGCCCAATACCTTGATGGCAAGATGTCAAATTCTCAACTAATGGGTTCTATCCCCTGCTTTTTAGGACTTGTATTTATGTTTTCCTTATTTGATTCTACTCCTAACCATGCTGCACGGTTTTTCATGTTCTGCAAGTTTTGTAAAAAGAATATAGAAATATATATATATATATATATATGTTTGCATGTTTTACTGTCTCAGCTTGAAATCAAACACTGAACATGAATTTTTTATTTATTTAGCATACCTGCAGGATCAAAACCATCAAAGTTTATGTCAGCAATCAGATAACTAAACATTGTCATTCACTTTTTGTGTCAAATAATACTCATTGAGGATGTTTAGTCTCTTTTATTATGTTAGGTGAAGTTGCATGCAAGCCTGTTAGGGGACACCGGGTGAAGCACTCAACATTAATGAGAAAATGCATAATCATCACTGGAAGATTCACAAACCTCGAATCACTCACTAATTAGTACATACAGGGACCATTCCATGACATTACAGTCTAGGGTGGCAGAATCAACAATTTTCTTTATTAAAAAAAAAAATGTTCAACAAAGATTTTGGTCACTATTATTAAAAGTGTATAATCATCATTGGAAAATTATGTAATATAATGTGATCAAGGAAAAATGACATAATCTCCCAACCTAGACCTTAAGGGTGGCAGACTCAACAATTTACTTTAAAAGAAAACATGAGCAACAAACATTTTGTCACTGTTATTACAAATGTATAATCCATCACTGGAAGATCAGGTCATATAATGTCGTCAAGAAAATGATGTAATCTGCCACCCAACTAGACCTTAATGTTCCCTGCATGTACTAATTAGTGAGTGATTCGAGGTGTATTGCAAGATGTGCGAAGTGGAAAGGTGCTGGTGTAGCTGGAGACCTCTACTAACTTAGCTACAGCAGTGCTAGACTACTAGTCATGTCCACTGATCACGTGGGATATAAACAACAACTGCCTCAAAATGGGGTTTACTTGTACTGCACTGTTTTCTTTCGTAAAGCTGCTGCTGCACGGAGCTTGCACCCGATTGATTGATACTCAGCAGCTGGCAGCGCATTTGCAGCTGCCATGGATGCAGATGACACGGCATTGTGAACATCTAGACACACAGACCCCACACACCCAGACAACAAGGAGTTGACTTCAGATTTCAGTCTCATGATCATGTATGTTGATTTCATTTACATGCAGCGCTACCTAGCTCTGTTATGCGGGCCTCAGATTTGCACTAGAATCCGTTGAGTCAACTAGTGCCAAATTAACTGTGGTCTTTAACTCTTTAACTTGACCAGCTAGTTCTTCTTCCTTTTTCAGAGATCCTTCAGTCCTAGCTTTTGAGTCTAAATATTTTTTATGGTTCTTTGGTGCAGGTTTCAGTTCAGTTTTCCAAAATTTTAAACCCTACAATTTTGGTTTTGGCACATTTTTTCAAATTCTACAATCTTTGAACTCAGTTTTAAAATTGAGACTCCTATTTTTATGTATGTACACATTACACACTCCCCAAGAGTAGATGTTGTATAGGTACTAAGTTTATCAACAAATTAAAACTGGAAATTGTAAAGTCTACGTCCCTACTCGCCAACTTTTCGGAAAAGTTCATCTTACTACATGAACCTCTTTTCAAGGTTCAGGTTTCAATTTCGATTCTAGCAAAATGGTAGTTACCAATCCAACTCTTATGCCTGGGTTCCAGCAAAAGGGTGCCGTTTCAGGTCCAAGTCACAAGAATCTGAACCGCAGATTTAACACTTCAAACCGGGGAACCAAGCTTGGCTCCAGAAGGTTCCTCTTCAGGTGCAGGTCACAAGAACCTGAACCCGGCCAGGTTTAACACTCCAGACTTCAAACCGAGGAGCCTGCCAACACTGGTTTGGAACTTCAATTTCGGTGCGCAGCTAATTTGGTACAATTCTTAATTCGTCTGCGAGGGTCGCCGAAGCTACGGCTGCAGCTCGGGCGGGGTGTGCAAGCCGGGATGGCAAAACACTTGCCGGAATAGACTAGCCAGCAACTAACTCTCGAATCTTGTGATGATGTTCTATGTCATAACACGCGACCTTGTTATAATACGAAGCCTTCTATAACTATCCTTTCCGGACTGCAGTAAGTACTCATTAAATTTTGCAAGCACTGATCTAGAATTGCAAAAACCTAATTGTGATTAACTAACGGATGAAGAGTACAAATAGTAGTCTTGGAGGCTCATGCACCCTTGCTTGCAGGGCAGCATCAAATTACAATCACGAAATAGCATTATCTAGACACTGATCATGTGATTTTTAGTTTTAGCAATGGAACAATTCATTTGAAATCAGCTCAAGCTACCGCAGAGTACTGATGGATATGCTGTGGACAGTGTGAATACCTGCAGAATTTTGATGCCAGATTTCTCAGACTATCTACCAATATAAACAGATCAAACACTAGTGCAGTTTCAAGCACCCAATCTTCGCAACAGAAAAGAAACATCAAATGTTAACAAGTAAGTATTACCGTTGGAGATTTAGCATTAACAATGGCGTCATGAGATACGAACAAGCTCGTCGCAATTTTAAATCTACATCATTAAAGAATGCATGATCCTGTAAATATATGGCCTCCTCACGCGCAGCTCAAACTCACAGTGTAGCAGCCGAGTCTCGATCATCACGAGATGCAGACTTAGCTAGTGCCCATTTTCTGAGCCTAGATAATGGATCATTCCGATGATCTCCTCTCTGACTCGATCACGCGGATTAAACAGAATTGGGTATAGTTTTTCTAAACATTTCTGGTTTAGGGTAGCAGTCAGATTATATGTTGTAGTGCAGATTAAAGCTTGAAAGTTTTTCTGGTAGACCTTGAGTAATATATATTCCTGATGATCATACCCTACGCCTGATGATTTGCGTGAATCCAAATCTACGCTCTCAGCTAGCTAGTATTGTGATCTATTTCTTAAAAGCGCACCCCCGCGATTTGCAGACTACATTTAAATAAAATTTACAGCAGCTGGATTTGGTTCAAGCTGCAACCCTTACAATTAGTTTTATATTGTGGTTGCAGCTGCGCGCCTCGCGGACCAGCTGCTTCCAGAAGCTAGCTGCTGCAACATGATCATTGCTGCGCTGTACCAAGTGGAGCTTAATCATCTCGTGCAGCTTGGTCCAAATTAGCTCCGGCGGCTTTGAGCAGAAGAAGAAGAATATGCGCCCGGCATCAGGAAATTTTGGTTTAGAATATTATGTATCATGAGCAGCTTCTGCAGCAACCTGATATTGATCTGGTCTCTAGCTGTAAAGCGAATATTGTGTGCACCCAGCTAGCTACGGCATGTAAAGCATGTTTCCACACTGACATCTCCAGACCTCTGGGTAGTATTCTTGCTCTGTAATCGTTACACGAGGAGCAGCTATGATGACATGCACTGGCTTACACGGTTGGCAAAGATCGCATTTCCCTCGACATGTTGGAGGAGAGGAACCAATTAGCAGCCGGTGAGGATGCTGCTGTTGTTCGTGACTATAACTTGGTTGCAGCAGCTTCTTGTCTTTCCAGACCCTGAATGTATCATGACCGCGGATTCCATTCTGCACACAGTCCATGGGAGACAAGACATCAAGAATTAGCTAAACCAATTTGAACCACGCACGACTCTAGAAAGGCGCTTGTGTCTCATGTATTCACAATCCTCTGCTATCCCTTTCATAAGGAAAGAGACAATTAGCCATCTTCAGCTAGCCCTCTATTCCCATCCCTTGCTTGTCAAGAGACCGCGGGTACTCTTGCACCCTGCAACAGTGATCCCGAATCCTCTGTCTCTCTCAAGGCTTTTTCCAGGAACTAGATAACTTATAAGATGTTTCTGTTCATGGTACAAATGCTCCTTGATCCGGATTCTGACCTGAGAGGAGGAAATTAGTACCTGCTGCAACTGGTGGGGATTTTGTATCTTGTTGTCTAATTCAGACGCCGTGACGCCATGAATTGTTTCCGCAAAATGGTATTCAGCGCTGGCTTCAGCCGGTCCTTCTGAGATCCATTGTCCCGTTGCGCCTACAGCCCATAGAACCAAGCAGTTAAGACATTTATCAACAGCTTACAGTCACAAGAAGGTAAGAAAGCAACAATCGCGGAACGTCCGAGGTTGAATGAAATCGTCAGAACTACACTGTTGCACTAAGTGTGGGGATAAAGAGGGTCTGTCGACTTTCGTGAACTTCAGCTTACGCATGACATATGCTCGACATGAGTTCATGAGATCAGACCTCCCAGAGAACCGGAATTGCATGAATCCAGGGTTCAGCTCAGCATGCCCATGACGATGCAGTATAAGAGAGTGCGACGACGACTTACCGGCAGCTGGATCTCGCCGTCCTCCGAAGACGAGAGCCGGAAATGTTGTCAAGAAGAGGATGGTCCAGCAGCAGCTTAAGATCATAGCCATTCCCGAAATCGTCAGTCCAGTTTCCTTCATTCTCAAGTTTGTATTAGCTCGTAACCGATCGACCTGCAGGAAGAACCCATGAACACGAGATGAGTAGTAAATCCTGTACATCTTTTGAGCTACTGTCTCGATGCGTACTCTTTGAAGTTCTTAGAAGTTGCTGCTCTAGCTAGAATTGAGCTCAAACCGAGGTTAACGACAAAGAATTCGCATTTTGAAAACTCCAAGCGAGCTGCTCTTGTAGTCCAAAAGTTTGGCTCCCTGAGAACTTTAGGCTCCAATGATGCACTAGTTTGTTTTTGCACGGCACAAGGACCTTCAAGTAGATTTGAGGAAAGCTGGAGCTCGAATTTCAGAGACCATTTTCCAGAAGCTATATTGCTCATTACGCTGCACTACTACCACCCCGCTAGCTGCTACCGCGACGTACTGACCTTCAAAGGTCTGCAATTTCTCAGGTCCCTGGCAGCTCTGGCCTTCCTGTGGATTCGGCGAGCACAGGAGGATTAACGGAGCAGAACACGATCCAGCTGCCCTCTCAAGAAAGGAAGTTTGGAAGATACTGCAACTGCAGCTCTGTAGACGCAGCAAGACTAGAAGAGGATCACGTCCTTGTATGAAAGTTTTGGTGGAGCTCTGAGCTGCTGTCCCCGGCGTAGAACTATCTGATATAATTCTCTGCTTATATCTATGTGTTCCTCCCATTCAAACAGCTGCTGCCGCGTGCATCATGAGCAAGCTCACACCTGGAGTTCTGCGTGAACGTCCAACAGCTTTCCAAGACTTAGTTGAATGTGCTACAAGTTTCCATTCTCATCTTTTTCCTGTCCCCCGGCACTTGTGGATTCTTGCATAAGCGCGTCGACACTAGACGAAGTTCCGCTTTGAAATCTCTCGATCGAAGATATGTTGAAATTGCAATCAATGTCCAGCCACCCTTTCAGCTATGGAAGACTCCGCCGCACGCAATCCCAACTGCTTTCGCCGCGGCCGGTGTCACTGCAACGCATAAATCTTAACCCCGTAGTACTGCACCCAGAACCTTGCAAGACACGCCACCGACTCTTTCCGGCCTTCTGTCCCCAGCCCAAGCTCCGTCTCTCTCTGTCTCTCTCTCACTTGTGTCTTGATGTCGTCTGCAGCACGCCCATTTGCAATAAAAGCACAGAACACTAGATGTACTCTCACGCCAGCGGAACCTGCGTAACCGCACACATAGACTTTCCGGACACGCGGCTCGATTGACAAAACAAGAATCAACCAGCTGTGGTACACTGCTACTTCAGATGTTACACGCAGATACGACCCACAACAATGTCTCTCTAGATACAGCTAATAATTCTTCCCAGTTTTCCCGACATTCCTCCTCCTCCTCCTCCTCACACTAGTCTCCAGATTTGTGAACTCGATTTCTAGTCCCCTTAGCGCTCCACCCCTCGCTCCAACTAAAACGTCGACAAACAAACGCAACTTCAATTCTTTTCAAGATCATAGAGACGAACGTACAGACAGACAGAAACCGGATCAATGAGTACTCGTACATACCAGGACCAAATTCCCTTGATTCCCACTAGTTGTAACTACTTAGCTCGCTTGCAGCTGATTCCTAGATCTGCATCCTCTAGTTCACATACACGCACTGCCGATATATAATTGTCGACGCTGTAAAAACAAAACAAAATCAAGAATCTCGTCCTGCAATAGCTCTACTGCAGTGTGCTACTGCTCCCCAGCTCAGCTAGCTAGAAATTATTATAATATATACGTGTATATATATATGAATATCTGGACGTGTAGATCAGCTCTGCTAGAAATTAGCTCATCATTTTCTAGCTATCTAGCTAGAGCTACCTAGATTCAACATGATGATGCTAGTTACAACGACAATGCAATGAATGTGAAATGGCCAGCCGCTTGCTTGCTCGCTAGCTAGCTTGAACTAGATCAGCTGCATTAACAAAGATGATCTCCCCTTAACTTTGCAAGAGCTAGATATGCTGATCAGGATCGAGAGAGTAGGAATCAGTAGCCTAGTAGTGCAACGAGTTCAGAGTGAATGGGATTCTTTTCTTTTCTTTCTTTCTTTCTTTCATTTCATCCTGCAGCCTGTTTGGTTGCGGTACCTACTACTGTAGAGCATGACAGTCGCAGTACTGGACTGCTGAAGCTGTCTGCTGGTCGGTCGGTTACTGCGCCTCCCCCCGCCCCTCTCCGAGTATCAGGGCGGTTCTTAAAGTTCATAACCATCATTAAAAAAAGTCATATGCTTGCAGGTTTCTTTATATAGTAACCCAAGCACCTGTTCACTTTCTCAACAAATTAGAGAAAGTCAAATAACCAACTAGACAGAACACCACTGATTTTGGCTGGTTTTTCTTTGATGAAAACTGGTGTATCTCTGAGATTTTTTAAATACTGGGAGTCGACTTGATTTTGGATTTTGTTTTTTAAAATCAACAATCCCAAACTGACAAGTTGGAGACAACTCTCCAGTTTTGAAACCGGCGGCCATTTATTAACAATACCAAATACCCGCCCAACACTGCTCTCAACTTTCTGCTGCAACTCGCATCTCTCTGAGGCGTGGGCCAGCGCTGACAATAATTTTTCTTTCATCCCCGCCCCCCGAGGCTACATTTTTTGTTTGTTTCTAATAATTTCTTCCCCACCCCCAATGCTAAGTAAACGCGGGATCACCAGCCCAGCCGACAACAACACTCACTACTGTTCCAGAGAGCCTCTTTCTTTCTGTCTTTCTCCCTGATCTCAGTAATAAAATCATCTTACTTTCTTTCTGCCAGCACCCTTCAGACTCCAATGGCTCTTGACTTTGGACTGATCATGGGTAACTGGCAAGATGCCACCAGTTACCAGTAACTTCCTGGCATTACCTACTGTAATGAGAATCGAGATGACCTCTTTTCCTCCATGAAGAGGACGATTATTACATTTTTATCCAAGAAGCCACAGGGTTAGGGAATCATTAGGGGTTTAGGGTTAGGGAATCATTATGCCAATGAGAGAGCCTACATTTCTACCTTGTGCCCAGTATTTAGGTCATGAACCAAACCAAGGTTGGAGGTTTGTTATGTGTACGTTGTGACCTAATAGCCAAATCAGGGCATTGAGATTCTCATTATGTATTCTGTTGTATCTCACAAAGGTGGTGGGATGATGCTAAATTTTTATTGCTATGAACCAGCCTTTTTGTTATTGGAAATTTTTTGTCAAACACAACAATAAATTTTTTTTGAAATGAAGTGATTTTTGAGGTTTAAAATCACCAGAAATAAGAGAGAAAAAGTAAAAATTGTCAGATTTCTATTTGGTTTTTTAATGTGTAGTGAAAAATGTAGAACGGTGATTAAAAATCTGTACTTCATATTTTGTATATACCCAGATTTGGCAAAATATACCTAAGGATGATAGCCACTTTTTTTATATCTTCCTATGGAATGATCACCACTTGGGCTACAAACAAAAATTCCTAAAAAACACTGCTGTGGACCCCTTTTAAATATGTTGTTGCTGAATTATTAATAATGTGGATCCCATTATATGTTTTGTTGGTTGGCAGGGTTTACTTTGGGGCTTGCCACAGAATAGGGTGGAATGGAGGCAAAAACACCCCCACACTGATGCACACTAGGTTTAGCTAGTAGGAACACCGTGTTATGAATTTGTTAGTATCCCTTTGGGAGCAAATAATTTTTGTTTGAGAAAAGTGTGTACACATACAACTGAGTAACTACTGTTATTGTCCTATGTAGAAGATAAGATCCAGAGGAGAAGAATTATAGTATGATATTGGGATACACATGTTGGTTGGTGGGTTCACTGGGTTGGTTACTCGAGTTTGTTTTGGTGCTTGTTAGAATGGGGGAGAATGGGGTAAAGCACCACATTGCTGCACTTGGGTACAAGTAGAGCACTAATTTTTCAATTTTTAATTAGTATCCCTTTTGGGAACCAAAATGATTTTTGTCTGAAAAAGTGAGTACACAACTTCTACTATTATTGTTTCTCGTAGAAGACAAGATCCAAAGAACAAGAAGAAATATACTGTGTATCTTGTATTGTTGTCTGCTATGGATTTCATCAGAAGGACCCAAGAGTTCCAGTACTAGAACCAGATGCAAGTGTTGCTGTGTCTTGTAGTTGAGTTCTTTATCTTGCCATATATGATGTCTGCTTGGTGTTGTTTTGTGGCTAACTCCCAATAGTTTCCACAATATTACAGAAACAATATTTGGATGATAGCAGCTAGTGTTCAGACCAATGAGAACATTGTCACTACATCATGGGCCTTTGAAATTCAATCATGTTAGAATCCAAAAGGAGATAAGTAAACCCTAATTATTTTTCCATCTCCAATAAATCATTGGGCTCCTTCAAATGCAGGGACGATCATCCCTTGCAGGAGGAGGGTTGGGAGGGGTGGGGATCGGGATAGTCTAAATGGAAGACTGATTTGAGTTTCCTCTTGTTTTCACACCACACTTATTTTGAATATATTCCTATGTACTGACATGTTCTCTATTTTGTGTACAACAAAATTGTTGGATCCACAACTTTTGTTGGATGACCCAATACTTTTGTTGGACCCAAAATAGAGAATAGGTCGGTGGGTATTGTTCTTAGTGTGACTTCTTTTGGGAGAGTGGGGGGAGAGTTGTAGAGAGACCAAATTATGACTTTCAGATGAGGTGAAGTATCAGCAGCACCACATACATGGTCAAATTCCAAACATAAACAGACTTGGTCTCAGTTTATGTAGGTGTGTTTGTACCTACTCCAAGGAATCCTTTGATGCACAAACATCAAAAGGACAGGAGAGTAAAGCCTGCACTTAGGTAAAAAGTCTTCAGTTAGATAAAGGACTGAAGACTTTTCACCTGGAAGAACAGACAACAGGAGAGCATTCTTCAATACTTAAGTGAAGTGAGGACTCAGCAGGCTGAAGCAGGTATACACACACACACACACGTATTATACGTGTGTGGTTCCTTATGACCTAGCCCCAACTAACCTTCTGCAGCACCTATTGAACAATTTTTAATTCCCTCATCACTTTGTATGCCGGGGTATGATCATCCAGTTTCCAAAGAATATGCAATGGTTTCTAAAGGCTGAAATTTCATAAACCAGTGGACTTTTTCCTTTTTTTTTCTTTTTCCTTCTTGTGGGCAATAAGTTCTTTTGCTTGTCCTATGGTGCATATGGCGTGACACAATTGAAATGGATTGTGGCTATTTGTCGGGATTTGTTAGGCCTGGGGTTTGCTACTTATCCTACAGTCTATGATATGCCTGGTATAAAAAAACAGAAGTTGTAAGTGGAGGTTTTCCACTGGAAATAGGGTCAAGACTCAAGAGATTCTGATATTAGTTCAATTTTTTTTTAATTTCCTTCTTGAATACATGTTATTTTAGTTTTGCAAAATGAAAAGGTAATAGTTGTAGTATTGTTTAATGATATCTTCTTTTGAGTTCTCTTGTTGTTTGGGTTTTTTTGGTTAGTGCATCTCCAGCAGTGCTTATTATGTGACCCTGCAAAAATATTTCTCACATGCAAGTTTAGTTATTTATTTATATTGAACCCCACCCAAAAAACTAAAACTGAGACTGCAAATAGGTGGGAGACTACTACTAACAAACCACCTGGACCAACCATCATGGTTAGCCAATCAGACACAGGGAGCAGCAGTCAGATCATATTTATTACACTCTTCTCTGCAGGTGTTAGGCTTTGTTGTGCCTTTTATAAACCTCAGCAAATTGTGCAAAGATGCTGGGCCAAAAGGAGTTTCCTGACCCAAACCAGAATATTTTAACTTTTGATCTTCAACAAATCTTTAATTTGCAGGGTCACATACTGAGCGCAGGTGAAGTTCATCTTAAGAGTGTCCATATGCAAGGGTCCATCTTCATCCACGATAGAAGCTGAATGACATTCTGCATGGAGTTTAAGATGGACAATTTCCTATAGCTATAGGGTTTTTGAAATGGATTGATTCATTTAGACTATTTTTGCGGCATTTTCTGATATCTCCAAGCTGAAGTTATTCTTAGTAGTACAACCTGGCTGATCCAAAGATTCTATAAACCCTACCAGGCTTTGAACACACAAAAATAAAGAAAACACTTTTGTCCCTTCCAATTGTATGTGGCAGAGTCCTATGTATGCCATGATTTATTGCATTTTCTTTCATGATTTCTCTGCAGGGAAGTTTCTAAAATAGATCATATGTTCATCATGCTTTTTCCCAAAATTTTGTTACTGAGATTTGTCTGGAATGTATGAAATTAGTAGCTATCACAGTTATATGTGGACTCGAAACCAAGACATTTTGTGAACTCTAGAACTTTGAAGAAATCAAGTCTAGATAGACTGAAGAGTCAACACCCATTTTACAATTTCTAGTGCCATTGACTTCTCTTCCTGTACAGGATAAGATGATTGCTTGTTTGTTTCAAAGTAGCTCTGACTATGAGCCAACTAGCTATTGCAGGAACCTAGAAATAAACTATGTTGGGGACTTTTGTAAACCTATCATCTATGTTCTTCGTACAAAGAAAATGCTGACTATTGCATATGTTCTTCTAATAGCAGTCAAGCTTGGCCATTGATCCAAAAATATCCAATGTAAGAAAAACACATATTGCATCAAATATTATATCAATGCAAATTTTATGCCATTTTGTGAAATTTAAAAGGTGCATGTGAAAGGCCTTTGTTGAATTAAGGTTGTACAAATCAAAAGTTCATCAAAAAATCCAACGACCATGAAACAATGAAGGCCAATCCTACTATAGACAATTGGGATCTATCACTGCTCTGAACAATGCCAAGGATCTTGCATTTGCCATTTGTTGTTTGGTTAGTGACTTTTGTCACCATGGTGCATTACACTCTATTTCAACCATTGCTGAAAGTTGTTCATGCTTGCAAAGGAGTTCACCATTGCAAGTCTACAATCAAGTAAACCCCATCACCATCCCTTCAAGCTTGGAAGGTATGTTGCCACCCTCCTTTCACCTACTACATGTAATAGGTAGCAATGATATTGTTTTGCAAGTTTGTTGTTTGCTCCTAAATCCTAACTTTTAAAATCTTTCAATGTTCAATGACTAATTTTTAGCACGCTTGCAATAAAGCTACATCACTGTCGATTCTTTCAGGATGCAAAGTCCATCAATTAGTTTTTCATTTAAAATCCAAGTTCCAACCTCCATTGTTACATTGCATTTGTGATTTGCAATCTAAAAGCAAGATTTTTAGGTATAACATTAGGGTGCTTGCAAGATCGGGCATTAGGATTCTAGTTGATGGAACTTGGCTACCCATGATTGTTCAATGTTGTGCCACCACTTGCACAAAAGAAACAATGTTTTTAGTCTTCAATGTGTGGATTTGAGAATCATAGATCTCTCCTTTCAATGTTGAACGATGAAATCTTGAAACTTCATGTCTTGTTTCTTGAATTCAATGCAAGGTTCACATTTCATGGAGAGTGAAATGCATTTGAGGGAAATTGAGCAAGATTTTGAGTTGTAATCATTGGGTGCAAACGAGACAACACAAGCCACACCCACTTGTTTTTTTTATTGCTTTTGGGAAAATATTCTTAGAATATTCTTGGAATATTCTTGAAAAAATCTCTATTTTTTTTATGAAAAAAATCATACTGTTTTATTAAGGATTATGTTAAAAAAATTGGGAAAAAATGTTATTTTCAAAAAAAATCAAATCCACTTACAAATCCTTTTATTATTTAAAAGCAAGAGTTATAGTGTTTAATGAGTGTTTTCGTTTATTTTTTACTCATTGGATTAAATTCAAATTAATTCACATGTTTCCATGATATTTTTAAAATACAATTAAATAAACAAATCTTACAATTTCAACATCACATTAAATTACAACTTTAAAACATGAAAAAATTAAGCAAGTGTTACATTTGCTATGGTATGTGTTATTGTGACTACACCCCATTATGTTTGTGATCATTTTTTTATTCATTGAAATGTCATGCCTCCTTTCAAACCTCCTTTGAATTTCAAATATATGTTGTTTTTCTTTGGGTTAATGTTGGTTTTGGGGGTCCATGCCTTTTGAGATTAATATTCAATCAAGGTTTCCTATTGTTGTTATTGCTTCTTATGATCCTAATATCTTTACATGAAGCAAATTAACTACCCACAATAATCATGCATTGAATTTTAGTCCTAGTTTTATTAGTGCATCCACTTTTAGTTATAACCACCACATTCATCCTTGTTGCATCCAACATTAACATTATTGGTGATGAAGTTCCTACCATTACATCACTATGGGTCCACAAAGAAAAGAAAAAAAAAATGTGATCATCAAGTTTTGGGTGTTGGCAACCTACGGTCTACACAAAAAACTATCACAATTTGACAGTTTCTAGTACCTATCTAAGTTTCATGCTTCATTGTGGAAATTTGGAAAGTAATTTTCTCTAAAATTTTATAATAGATGATGGTTTATATCCCAATTTAGCATTATATTGTGAAACCAATGCACATATAAATATATAATAGTCCAATAAAGTATTATTTTGATTTGGAGAGCCCTATCACATTTATGCAATTCCAACAATTTAAGAACTAAGAAGTACTACATTTAATAACAATTTTTCCATGAAATTTTACACATACATAAAAGAATCCAAAAAGAACAATCTTGCCCATCAAAGTTTTCAAATTTTTAAGGTCGTGGAATTTACATTAAATGATTTTTAAATGTTCATTACTACATTATGGTATGATAATGTTGATGATTACAATTTTTTTAAGTTGAAAAATGTTCTTTCACTAGATATTCACTTGGGCTAATTTTTGTTTTTAATCATTTGACAAAAGTAATATGAAGTTTTGAATTTCTAAAAATATGGAAAACTATTGTCAAATAAAGGTTTTTCAAAAACCTTTATTAAATTACTAATGTACATTTACAAAAATGTACAATTATGTTTCAATTTCATATTCATAATTCTTGTGGCTTCTTTTAAATTTGAAGCCCAAATCATTTATATGTGATTTTTAAAATTATTCAAAATGAGTGAAATTTTACATGTTGTTACTTTTAATATGATATGTAGTTCCAAATTTGCCACAAATTGTGTAAGTCGTAACTTGCCAAGACTGATGCACCCCCAAACTCCTTGAAAGACTCAAATGCGAGTTCGAAAATGAAAATAATGGAAGAAGGAATCAAGGTATGCTCCCTAGTTTGTAGCACTTTGGTGTAAGAAGGGCATGTTGGAGTTCCAAGATGAAGACTAAGACAAATGATAAGCAAGTCAATTCTTCATATGGACCTGCACAAACTAAACAACAAGTTGGTTAATGCATTTGTTGGAACACTTTTGGAACATAGACAAACCATGACATACACAAATTTAGAAAACTTACCACGGCCTAGATTTGAGGGAAACCACCACCTTCCCCCTTATAATATTATCTATGATTGGTCATGGGGGATGCACCCAAATGTAATTTTTCTCAAGACTCCCAAATTGAATGTCAAAATTTTTAAAATTGGGACTCTTGGCACTTTGGAAACCCATAACTTTTTGTGTAAACCTCTGATTGAGGTGAGGTCTAAAGCAAAGTTATAACCCTTGTCAGGAGCTTTCCAATATATATGGCATGTCCCTTGCACGCACGTAAATCACGGCGATTCTCAACTTTTAATGGTTGGGAGTCAAATTGACACTTTGACTTCTAACCTTTGTTTCGGCCATAACTTGTGTTATAAATATTCAAATGGGTCATACGAATTATTTTTAGACATTTACGTTTCAAGAGATTTCCAATGGTATAAGTAATTTTTCAATTCAATGAATTTTGACCCCTTTAATCACTGTTTGAAAATCCCAAAATGGGAGTCCATTTGGGAATGTGTGGGCTCATTCCTTCACACTCTCTCACACCTTTCCCAAGAGTGTGAATGTGATTCCCAGGTTGCATTTTCAGCCTGCACCTTTCCATACCCTTGCTTTGGTTGTGAACCCAAAGTTAGTGTCATAACAAAAACCTTTTTCAAAAATGAATGGGCTATTAAATTCTCATGGGCCAAACCCATCATAGGTGTTGAAGCTACACATGGTGTGTTGTAAAACATGCACAACATGTGACTTTTAGTGTCAATATGTGATTTTTATTGTTTCAATGTTCTTTGATGCAATAGACATTTGGTGCCAATATTATAAGTAATTATAATTTCAACGAATGACATGATCAAATTTGAAGTTCTAATTACATGAACAAAACAAAGGTGTGATTTTTTTCATATAAATTCAAAGGTGAACAAAAGGTATGACATGGAAGAATATTTGAATTTGTTTGAGAATATTAACATGAAGCAAAACATTCAAATATGCTAGGGAACATTCTATCACATTAGAAACATTTGTCAAAAAATATACTTATTTTGTGGATGGAATATATTTTTAAATATTCCTTCAAGCTCACACTTTCAAAACAACATTCCTATCCTCGCTCAAATGGTGTTATTGTTGATAAATGTTGGAGTCCTTAGGTCCACTAATAAATTCACTACGTAACATAATATGTTCTTTATTATTTTCATCAACTTTTCAATTTTGAACTAGTTTTGCATTATATGCTAACAACCTAATCCATAGGCTTTCATAACTTGAACATTCTAATTTTTTTAATGTTACAGGCTACTAACAAGCTAATGAAGCTGATGTATAGGGTGAATGCATGGTTCAATGGTTCACCTTTAGTGTCAAAATGGTCATTGTGTTTAAATGTCTATAATGAATAACTTAATTCTGAAATTTTCAATTAAAATTGGTAATACATTAACATGATAATTATGAATAAATCTTTTAAAATAATTTTTGAAGACAATGCATTCGTTATCTATAACTTGGACTTTTGAAATTCAATAATATGAATTGGTCAGTTGACTAGATTATAATAAATTGAATATTGGTATTAAATTTTGCTCCAAATTGGTTATACTAATTAAGTATGGCTTGAAGAATAAAATAATCAAATCAAATATGTTTTTTTTTTAAAAAAAACCTTAACCAAATGATAGTTATGGACTTTTGAAAGGTCAATTTTGAACTTTATTTTCAAAAGTCCTTTTGAAATGGATTTTATTTTTTTCCAAAATTTTTGTAGCTAATGAACACATTGTTTTTAAAATCTTTACTTTTATGAGTTTTCTTTTTAGGATTTCCAAGTGACATCCACCATAATTAGGTTACAATTTTGAAACCTTAAAAATTAACAACCATGTCCATTTGACCACTTTTAAAAAATTTGTTATGAACTTATATGGAGTGTTTATCTATCAAAACTGGCCCATTGAACCATACATTCACCTTATATTGTTCATTTGACATGATTAAGTCCTTTAGAAACAAATGCAAACTATTGGTGGGTCTATATGAGGTATAAATAATGTTGTTGAAAATTTCTACATTACTATTTTTTACTTTCATGTTTTCTTATGAAAGTGCAAAAGATTTGGTGGTCGAAGCCTCATTTTGGAGTCATTTTGCTTTGAAGCCATCCCACAAATTAAATCATGTTGTTCAATATGGTGGGCTTGGATTCTAAGTTGGATTTCCATTGCATGAATTCAAGTTAATAAACACAATTTTATTATAACTTGGTCCTACTATAAATTATTTGTCATATTTTAATTTATTTTTCATGAATAAGGTTTAACACTGCATTACTAGAAATGTGTCCATTGTTATTTTTTATTTATAGGTTTCCTTGTGAAAGTGCAAAAGACTTGGGCTCTAAGGCCTTAGTTTTGTAGTCATTTGTGTGTCAATTTGCTTTAAGGTCATCTTATTGATTAAATTTCTACTTAGTCAAATGGGTAAGCTTGAATTCTAAGTTGGATTTTCATTGCACATGATGGCAAGCTAATGGGCATGATTTTGTCGTAACTTGTGATGCTCAAGGTTATTTCAAGTGGTCCAATTAATTTGTAAACCATGATTAAGTATTTCAAATTCACTAGTAGAAAAAATGTTTTTTATGATTAAAAATCAACCTAGCAACAAACAATAAGTTTCCAACAATGCTAGTCACAAATACAAATGAAGTGTTTTTTTTATAAAATACAAATATGTTGTTTTTATACATAAAGGTAAGGATGAATTCCTATTATTACATTTGCAACTACACTTGCAATTACAATGCACACCAATAGTTTATTTGCACATGGTAGCCTCAGAATATGACATGTGGCATTATTTGGATTTTTTGAAATATTTTTCCAAACAAATATTTCTTTTTTTTCTTCAATTGTCCAATTAAAACAATAAGATTATGCCATGTGGTAACTTAAGATTGTCTTATAATCATCTAGGGTTAGCTTAAGGTTGGACCACTTATGACAGGCCATGTGGCACTTAGGTTAAACTTAGGTAAGTAGGTAGGTACTTAAGTCTAAAACTTTTACAACAAAATCTTATTTTATTTTAAGAACTTCACCTTTTGGGTGGAATCTATGTGATTAATTCCTCCCATGTAGCAATTGAAAAAATTGAATGTGCTTATTACACTAAACCAACCTACTTATATAGTTTGTAAACTTGAAAAGGAAGACAAACAATATGGGATAAAATTTTAGTTGCAGCCTAATTGCATAATTATAACCTAATTGCAGTCATTCCCTAACATGTACTATTACATAGCCTACCTACTAGGTAGCATAAGTTCTTACTAAGCACCTATTTAGATAACCTCTAAATAATTATTTAAATAACCCAGTAGGTAGCTAGTGGGTATGTACGTACCTAATAAATAGCTAAGTAGGTAAATGGTTTGTATGTGGGTACCTAGGTACTTAATAACTAAATATATATGTAGGTAGTAGGTAGGTATATATGTATAGGTATGTACGTATGTATTATTAAATAAATTATACACATAACTATTAGGTAGCATATGTCTCTTATGCAACTATAATGTGATTGACTATCTTGGTTGCATGTGCAATTAAACATATATATGATGTTGTAACAAATCCAAAAACATCATGAAAAATCAACCTATTAGAAAGATGAAATAGGTCATAGTCATAACTTAATTGAATGAAAGACCAAAATCCATCCAAATTTGAAAAATAGTTGCATAGGCAACAAATCAAGCTTGTGCATGAGATGAAGCTTGAACATGGAACTTAGAACTAAAACTTGAAGGATGAAAAGAATATTCCTTCTATAATATGCAAAGTTTCGCCTATATTTTAAGTGTTATTAAATGAATAATGGATGAATGTTTATGGATGAATGATTAAATACATTCATCTTATTTGAACCATTTGTAGTTATAGATGACATTTAGTTGCACATAATTGCACAAGGAATGGTTGTAAACGAAATGATTTCTGTTAGTGATTATTGAATGAAGTTTAAGAACACACTATTGGAAATATTATGTGCATTGTTGTTTTTTCCTTCTAGGTTTCCTTGTGAAAAAACAAAGGACTTGGGGTTTGATGGCTTATTTTTTATAATCATTTGTGTGTTAATCTAATTCAAGGCCATCCTATTAGTTAAAATTTTACTAATCAATACAATGGTCCACCTAAATTATGAATTCAATTTTCATTACACATGATCGCAAGTTAATGTGCACAATTTTGTTATAAATTGTGATGCTTTGCGTTATTTGAAATGGTTCAACATATTTTTCAAACCATGATTATGTGTTTTGGAAATTTGCAAATAATAAAGCGACATAATGGGGAAAATGTTAACTTCAACAAATTTAATGAAAGACCTAATTTTATAGAATTCATTAGGCTTAAAATCACAACACGAAAACATGTCTTTCATGATTTGGACATTTATGACTAATGTCCTAATCTAATCATGTAATCATATGTCCTTAATCATATACTTTTACTCAAATTTTTGATTAAATTACAACTACATGACAGCCTACATACATTAATGACCTACCTATGTTAGTAATTTAACTAGGTGTTAACTACCTATTAGCTATTTATTAACTACCTATAAAATGGCTAGTACCTATGGGCTAGTATTACCTATTATCTACCTACCTAATATGTAATACATACGTACCTACCTACCTACTACTTATTATTAGGTAACTACCTACCTACCTACCTATGAGATTAGTATTACATATGTATTTACTACTAAGCACCCACCTACCTATTAAGTAGGTCGTACATACCTACCTACATATTAGAAAAGTAGTACATATATGTACCTACTACTAGGCACCTACCTACTTAGCTTAAGTACCTACTAAATAGGTACCTACTAGGTTAGTAGGTAGGTTCTAAGTTGTTCGGTAAGTACCTAGGTACCTAACTTATAAAGTAGGTTTTTTAAATGTTTATATCAATATGGTGACAATTTTTGTCATGTAACAATCATGTGGTGCAATGGTTAAGTGGGGGTTAAGGACTTATTCCTTCAATGTGGAGGTGAGGGGTTCAAATCCTCACACTTGCAATTTAGTGAACTATCTTAACTAGCTTAGCTTGTTAGTTAAATTAACCTACATTCCTAAATAGGTTAGGGCTTACATTCCTAACATATAGGTTAGGTTTTTAGCCTTTATACCATGTGTCTACATGCCACGTATCTGCATGGCATGGGTGGAGGACATATTTATTTCATATTTAATGAATTATATCCAACAGCCATAATTTATGGATCTCATCAAGCATTGATGACCTCCATGACTTTATAATCGCAAAAGTCATAGTTGCAAATTTTCGTATGACTAAGCCACATTAGCTACTAAGTGTCCTAAATGATATGTCCTATTCAACTACATAGTCATATAATCATAGATGTCTTCCATGACTAAACCACCTAGTCATAAATCAAGTCACAAAAGACAACTTTTCTTGTAGTGAGTACACTAAAAATATGGAGTTTCAATGAAATCTCCATAGCCATAAATGGTCCACCATATTGTGCTTTTACTTTGTTTTACTATTACAACTAGGAGGTGATTGTGAGCACAACTAGATGGGATGTAACACAACAAGAAAAAGTGGTTTTTATCAAACAAAAAACACAACTCATACACATGTGAGATAAATTGTGTGGTTTCACCCATTACAATGTACTAATATGTGGTGCCTGTTGTGGCATATAGTCCACAAATATTAGAATTTGGCACTAGGTAATGGCGCATGTATGTACTGTTTGTAGTGAAAATAATTATTGTAATTTATGGTTAGAGTGGCCTAATGGAAAAACCTCTTAAAATTAATTTTTTTAAATACATTATAAAAATTTTATTTTATTTTTACACTATTTAAGATTGTTCATCCAAAGTATTGTGTTTACATAGAAGGCTACTTAGGGTTTCACCTATGGGCTTACCTAGGTTATGGGAGACCTAAAGGCTACTTAAGGGTTACATAAGGCCTACCTAGGGGGCCACCTAAGTAAACACCTAAGGGCCTACTTAAAAAAACTACCTAGGTTTGATTCATAACCCCCTATGTAGACCTTATGTAGACCTTCAAGTAGTATGTAGGTTTCCCCTAACTAAAGTAGGTCCCTAGGTAACCCCTATGTAGGTTCAATAGTCCATTGGTAGGTAGGCCCCTAAGTAGCCCTTTAGGTAGTCCCTAACATAACTAATCCTCTTAATAACTCCATAAATAAATCAAAAGTAATTTTAGGTAGGTCCTAATTAACCTAGTGAACCCTTAATCTATGTGGTGGTAATTTACATAAATTGTAGTGTGGTTATAATAGAAACTATGGTGATCATTAGGAGGTATTCATCCTTAGTTTTGAGAAATAATTTCCATTTTGCTAGACTTTAGGGTCCAACCACACTAATAGGAGCCACACCCACCCTTCTAGACCTATGTTTTTTCAGTTTTAAATTTTTTATATATTCTTAAAATATTTTCAATATGTCATTTTTTTTTGTTAATCTTCAATTTTTTTAATAATATTATGTTAGAGTTTATTTTTAAAATTTTCCAAAAATATGTCAATTTCAAAATTTTCAAATTATGTTTTTAATGTTCTTAATGCATAATTATCATTTTAAAAAATTGGTTACATAATTATTTTTTAAAATTGTGTATTTTTTATTCATTAGATTAAAATTTTAGATATGTATACTAATATATTGAGAATAACATTGAATAAAAACAAGTTCATTTGTAGTCCTTCTCTTTTTTTACAATTTGAAATACACAAAATTAAGCAATAGTTACAATTGTTAATGGTATGTGTTATTGCAACTACATCCTTTAAGGATAGCTCAAAAGCAAGGATGAGTGGATAAAGTGAGGCCCAAAATGATGATTATTTCATGAACAACTTTAATGTCAATCTCATTTGTTTGGGTGGCAACCACCCACACATTATTTGTTAGAAGCATGTTATGACTCAATTGTGGATGAAACTCAATTGGACATGTCTTGTAGGTATATCAATTGTGACAAACTAATTATCTAAACATGGTATAAAAGATATTTTATATTCCTAAAAGGTAATGTTATATGGGTGTATATATATATATAACAAACATCAAATTAAATAGCAAGTATAGGTATATAGATATTCAAATTTGTCATATACATTGTAAGTAACATGTCATTTAGGATAAAGGAATAAAAAACCCAACTAAAGTTGGTTTTATTGGTTGAAATGGTCATGTTTAGGAAATTTTGGATGCATTTCAATCCTATTAATCTTTTTAATTGTTTAAACTTGTGATGGTTTACATCATGACCAAATATTTTAAAAAGGTTGTGCAACACATAAAAACAACTCCTTTAACAACAATAAATTGACTCACACAATATATTCCAAATAAAATATAAATTCTTTATGGTAGAAAGAGTTAATAATGGATATAAATATGCATGATATCGAATGTTTGTAAACAACATTGAATACCAAAATTGTTATAACCTTGACCTCGGGCTCATAACCAAGGTTGGGACATGACAAGAGAAATGAACATGTTAAAAAAGAGGACAAGTTGTTTTGAAACTCAACTTTGACAAGTGTGGGGTTTAGTTGTTGGGCAAGGTTATAAGGCGGATATTCTAGAATAGTTGAGGACCTAAACAAAATCAATTAGTTAGTGTAGTTCTAGGCTAACTAAACATTATAGGTAGGATAACCTAATTTTTGGACAAATTCTAGGCATAATGAGCAATTAATAAAACTTTAGCCTAACTGGACATTCTAAACAAGAAATTCAAATAACACAATTTTGGATAGTTAAAGGATTTGAACCTTGACATTTTGACATTTAAGGTTGAATTAACCCTAAAAGTGGTGAAGTCCCCCCTTCCAACCCTAATTATTAGTGATTACCTACCTCTGTACATCTAGCCTATACCCCAAAACTATCCCCTATATACTTATATACTTATACTTCTCATAATTTTACAAAATAAGTATATAAGGGATAGTTTTGGGGTATAGACTAGATGTATAGAAGTAGGTAATCATTAGTAATTAGGCTTGGAAAGGGGGACTTCACCACTTTTAAGATTAATTCAACCTTAAATGTCAAAATGTCAAGGTTCAAATCCCTTAACTATCCAAAATTGTGTTGTATGCATTTCTTGTTTAAAATGTCCAATTAGGTTTAAATTTTATTAACTACTCATCCTACCTAGAATTTGTCGAAAAACTAGGTTATCCTACCTAATTTCTAGGTGTCTCCTTGTTGAATTGAAAATGATAGAAAGAGAAAAAGGTAAGGATCAAGAGAAAATGTTGAAAAAAAAAGCTTTAGGACAACCTGTTGTTGTCGAGGAGAGGAAAGGAAACAAGATGGCAGCAAGTAGGAAGGGACAACACAGATAAGTAAGGAGGAGGGTGAAGGGAGAGAATAGGAAAGAGGGATATAAAAAGAAACCATGCAGAGGAAAGGGGGGTCATTTGTTTTTTTGGTACCAAGGTGATATGTAAATAAAACATTAGGGAAGGAGGTTGTGGGAATGTTGTGCATAGTAGGAAGGAGTCATTGCATGTTTGTCATAACTTGATCATGTTGTATCTTAATTTTAGTTAACCTTGATGGGAGCTAGAAAAGGAGAAGAAAATTAGATAATAAGAATTACAAATAAAAACCAGATAGGAAGATGAGGTCGTATGGCAAATAGGGTGTGGAATTAGTAGTGAGAGATAATGGGTCCAAAACTTGAAATCATAAGTGTTGCTGAAGAATCCATTTAATAGACCCTTGGTAGAATTGCTAAGGGACGAAAAAACAAACCCATTGAAAGCTTAAAGCAAATAAATATACCTTAAAACTCAAGGTGTAATATTATATGTAACACTAATGCAAGAAACTAAATCCCAACACTCCCAACACTCTAGGTGTCTTTTGAAACAAGTTTTGGGGGGGCAAACTTTATTTAAATTGGGCCCTTTTTAAACCATAAAAAATGTCTTGAAGATTATATAACTAAAATGTGATCACAGTATGAAATCAAAGATCTAAAACATATGTTATGCCCATTTGAAGAGTTAAAAATCAAACTACCAAAATGATTATTGATCACTAAAACATTCAAATAAACGATTAAATAAATTATAACTAGGAGCTTGAATTGTCAATGGAAAGATCTTTTCAAAACATTTTTTTCCCCTTAAAATATTTTCAATTATAACTAAAACAAGAAACGTATGAAACCCCCAAGTGGTAGGACTCATAATTTGACAATTTTGGGATTCCTAATTGGAAATCTTGGGAAAAAATGTTATTTGAATGTCAGCCTTCACCAAAAATTGTAAAATATATTATATAAAGGAGAATGATGGCTCCTACCAAGTCCAAGCCATAGTGATGGTTTTGAGTTTGTGTTTGCCCATGATTCATCCATGCACCATTTTCATTTTAAATTAGATTAATTTTCTTTTTCTTTTTCTTTTTGTGAAATTTGACATGACCATGAGCTCAAATAAAAAATTCATCCCAGTTATGTCTCAAAACTTGCATGCATTATTTCACTTTGGAAGATAAGGAACATGCCTTGGTTTTACATTCTATTGCAAAACTAAAAATTGATAAGGTTATTTACTGTCAATACCATTTGATAGACCTAATAATGGACAAAAAAAAACTACTCTTGATTGGTTAGTTATAATGATTGGCCTAGATGGTTGCATTTAAACAAATTGTCACCTTGTATTTTTTCAATTTTCATGTTTATAAATGAGGATTGTAAACAATTGATGCATTATGTTGAATATAATAAATAATACTAAAGGTTGAAATGGGTGGGGGGACATTAAAACACCCATCTGAAAAGTTTGTGGTTGTCAATGTGGCACCTTGCATGGTTCTCCATGAAAAGACATTTATTATTTAAAAGAATAAAATAATGATTATAAATGTCTTGCTCCTTGCAAACAATTTTAAATCCATGAACATCTAGTATCTAAATGTCCAAGCATCATAATAATAACCTAGTTCTAGTTTTTTTAGGTCAAGATAAATTATTTTAAACTTATTTATTTTTTATATCCACATTAATCCAACCCTACAACAAAATCATGCAAGCATTGCACAAGGTGTCACACTAATATTTGCAAAGTTTTGTGGGGGTGTTGACCATCGTTTCCAAATAGAGGGCATGAGTGGCATTGCTTTACACTAAATGGCTCCTTTAATTTAAAAAAGTGAAAAAAATTACCTATTGTTTTCAAAGCAAACAACATGGTCATTAATCTTTCTTCCAACAAGGACTTGGACATTGGAACACTACATACCCCATTTAGTAATGCCCCTGACATTAGGGGGATTTAAAAATCAAAATCCTCGTAAGCCAATGAGGAGATGCAATGTGTGCCCTAGAGGCCCATGATTTTTTTCTTTTGGAAAAGGGGGAAGGGGGTTGTGAGATTTTCCTATTTATTTTGAATAGAGGCGAGTTGTGAGTGTTTTCTGTTTTATTTTGGGTCATGGGTGATTTTTGTGTCATGACACACTTTTGTTTTGGTTTACTTTGCAAGGTGATTATGAAGGTCTAAAAGTAGTTCTATTTTTTTCACTTACATAGGTGACCAACATTGAGACAACAATTTTTTTTTAATAAGTTTGCAAGGTAGTTGTGGAGGTCCAAAAAGAGTTTTATTATTTTCACTTGCACGGGTTGGCCACATGGTAATGAGATAAATTTTATTTTTTGGTTTGGTTTACAAGGTGGTTGTGCAGGTCCAAACTTTTTTTATTATTTTCACTTACATGGGTGTGGCATATGTACATAAAACTAAAGTTTTTTCTTTCTTTCTAATTGGATCAACCTGTTTAATGAATTCATTGCTTTCCTTTCATGTCATTTTGTTTTTCTTTGTTCTTTTACTACTTCTTCTTCTTTGTGCTATAAAAAGATGAGAATGTTTCATGCTTAGTGTAAGTAGAACTTGTTTTTGAGATTTACAAAAAGTTTCAATTTTTTCACTTGGAACAATGCCAATTAGTGGGCTATGTGGACAATTTTTGTGTTAGGATTGTGTCAATGTGTCAAAAGTGAATTTTTTTTTTGTTTTGAGTGATTGAACCAATTAGAGAGGGTTATATTATGTTGGGCAATTCTCATTTCTTTTTAAAAATTGGTTGGTTTTGATTTTTACATGATGTTGTGAAAACGTAATCGATTTTTTATTATATATATTTTTGGGCTTGTGAGAATTGACCATGGTATCAAGATTTTTTATTTTTCTAGACTCACTCAATTTTCAAATAAAACAATTTTCATATATACAAATATAAAAATTGGAATTCACATTTAATCTTTTCAACCCAATTATTGAATTTTTCATTAATTGAATCAAAATTTAGTCATTAATTAATTAATAATTTGATTACTTCACCATGTGAATTATAGTAGCAATAACAAAATAATAATAATAGCACCTCTCATAAACAACAACACCAACAAACAAACAAAAACAAGAACACTTGTAGCAAAAAGAACAACATGAAAAAAACAACAACACCAATGCAAGAAGAACAATAACACAAACAAACAAACAAACAAACAAAAAGTAACACATTTACAAAGAAAAGAACTGAGGCTCTTTTTATAAATGGTCCTTTAACCCTAAATAATGCCTCTTCTTCCTTAACTAGTGACTATTATTTAGAAAACCTTAATCTAACAAAGGACTTTGAAAACAAGATGTAGATTTTATGAAAAAAAACTATTCAATTCTCCAAAAAATATATTCAAAAAAATTGAAATCAATTTTCATTCATATGAGAACTTATTAAAGGTCGATTATCATTCTAGTTCTCACATGTAAAGGTGCCAACTGGTTCTCCCTATGAGAACACAATGACAACTGAAATAAAAAGTGGGTCAAGAATTGAGTGAACATTCGAAAACCACTTAACACTAGTTTTTTTTTTTAATTTTTAAATGTCAAGGTTGTCCCTTAAAACTAATCAATATGAATCACACCATGTACCCCAATGTGTACAAAATCGCACTTTTCTTGAAAAACCAGTGTGTACCATTACAACATTTCTACACCAATCTTAGTTGATGAATTTAGAATTGTAGAAGGTTAAACATTAACAACTAGCAAGTTAAATGGGCTTGAGTGAATCAACAACCCCCAATCAGTGTTCTTCTATGAATTTTGTGATGCAATCAAAGTGGTGATCATCCATTAAAAGATTTAACAAATGTGGTGATCACCAAATAGGAAGGTTTAGCCAAATCTAGCCATTAACTAGATATGAAACTATAAATTTTCAATCTTTCTTTTTATAGTTTTGGCCATTTTCTAGAACCAAAAATAGAAATATGGAAATTTTTTTTTTCAATAAATTTGAAACCCCAAAAATCACTTGATTTTTTTGAAAAATTATTTTGGTGAATTTTTACTAATTAAAAAAAGGGTTGCTACCAAAGCAACATCCATTTAAAGCCGGTCATGATTCGATTGAGGAAGAACCCAAATTGGGTTGATTTTGGGTTTCCCCTTATTAAAGATAGGGTAGGTCCTCTAAGGAGGTAACGAGGATAATTTGTTGTCATTAGATATGGAGATAATTAATACCCACCTTAGGACCCTTATTGATAACCCCATGAGCAAATTATCATTATTGTTGATAATGTTTTCAATAATCAACCAACATTCCTTAATTATACAGATAAAGACTAGTGAGTAGGTGATAAAATAAAAAATTGAAATAATAACCATGGTTAGATATGCAACTAAAATTTAATGAAAAAATGTTTGTTGTCCATGAACCATCTGTCCAAGATGGTGCACTTGTGATGGCTAGTGTTTCATTCTTATCAATGCTTTTGATTTGTTGTGACACAATAATCCACAACATCGGGTGCATCTTAAACCTTTATCCCAACTAGGTCGTTCTTTAGTTGGATGTGGCAAATGCTTTCAATTCAATGTCAAAAGGGGTCATATTTTCAAAAACTTTGTGTAGCAAATGGAAACATCATACAATTCATCCTCTTTGTTAGTGCATTCTATGCATTTGAGTCTCTTTTGTTTTATACTCATTGTAATCATGAAAACAATCTCATAATCATCCCATCTGTTATGAGAACTCGTCAAGGTGATCCTTTGGGGGCCGCATTATTTGCTTTAACTCATTTTAAGGCTTTACGTTCACTTAATCATTTCCCTTCTTTTATATTTCCTTCCATTACAAATGACATTCACATCATAGGTCCCCTTTCAATTATATCATTTACATATAAGCATTTCCAAACCAAACTCCATGCAATAGGTCTTTTTATCCACCCTTAGAAATGTGTAACATGGTCACCATTAGAAGGAATTAAAGTCTTCAAGGCTCTGTTTGGCACCTCAACTTTCACATCATCCTTCATCAAAGATGCCCTACTAAAAGATGTTCAACATGTGAACCTTCTCTTTAAAATGGATGATGTTCAAATAGCCTTTGGAATCTTAACTCGTTGCTTTGTGCAACACCCATTACATCTTTTGCAATGCACACCTCCATCTTCCACCTTCACAGAGTCCCTTATTTCTTTTGACTCCTCCCTCATTCAAGTGTTTAGATCACATACTCACCAAAGATAACATTCATACCCTAGCTAATGTTGTCATTGCCAACCAACACGAGTAGATTTACTTCCCCAATCTTACACAATTCAAAGATTTGTTGCCTCCAATGCAATTCAAACTAAGAAAATGAATTATGACAACCGACACCCCATTAATCAATTCCTCCCTTCAATAATTAAAGTATTTGGTTGCTTACACAAACATGTTGATGTATTTTTACACGATTGTGCCAATGTTGTTTAGAGCTTGAAAGGGTTAAAAGGCTTTCATCTTTCTACTTTGGTCATTTTTTTCGTCAAAAAGTTTCAATCACATTACGAAAGATGCAAGCATCTTTCATCTTAAGTCGGGTGATAACCATAGGCTTAACTACTTTTCAACTTTCACTTGTTCAAGACACACCTCCCATCACCACGACTGACCTATTATAGGCTCTCAATTTTTGACATGGAGAAATATGGCCTACCTACTACAAGCAGTCAACTCTAGACATGGAGAGATTTTGACATGTACTTTGAGCCAACTTGACATCCTATAAATTCTCCCTTTTCTTTTTTCTTACTCCTTTGTAGATTTTCCTAATCTACAGTGTGTTTTTTAAATAAAGCTTTACCGGATTTAAAACCAAAAAAAATTGATGTGTGATATAAACTTGGTGTTTAAGAGCATCCCCACTGGTGCCAAGTATCCTTGCAAAAATATTTCTCGCATCCAAGTTTAGTTATTTACATTTTTGTACCCCCACCCATATAACTGAAACTGCAAATAGGTGGAAACAAAATTTATTTTATGAAGGAAAATAGAGAATCTTTTAAAATATGTTGATGGCAAGGTAATTCTTTTATACTAAATCTAGTCAATTGGCTAATGTTTTTTCTAAGTGCCTAAAAGTATATGTGCTTTTGGTTTTCTAATAGCCAAATTTCGGTGCTTTTTTTAAAACTTCAGATTTCTCCATTGGGTTCTAGCATGTAGTCAAAAATGTGAAGGTTTCTTAAACTTTTTTGCTTTCATATCATGTTTATAGCCAAATTTGGCTAAACTGTCTGATGGATGATAGATAATGGATGATAACCACTTCAACTACATCACAAAAATGATGAATGAAAAAAAAAACCCCTTGCATTGGCCCCAGTGTGAAGTGTGTGTACTAATGGTACTATGGTTTAAATGTGAAAGGATCAATCAATCTGCAATTTATAAAAATAAAAACAAAAACAAATTAATTCATACCAAGGCTGCTAGGAATCTTGACCTAGCCCAAAATAAAGGAGAAAAAATTTCCCCGGTGACTTCTCCGGCCTTCGATTTGGGAGGGCACAATATTGGGGTTTCGGGATAATGGATATTAGGGTTAGGGTTTACGCGAGGCGCAACGGCAACACGCAAGATAGCAAACTCGCAAGCACCTTGCACCAAGTATCCCTCTTCGATTGCCTTGCTCCTTAGAAACATCAGAGTAGCATGGAGGCTGTTCCATGCCGGTGGTTGTATTGCTGTGAGCGGGTTGTGTTTGTGTGTTACGGTGCTTCTTTTTTGGTGTAAATTCTGACAAGCGCGCAGACGGAGGGAGTGGTCGTGAGTGGGTGAAATTAGGGTGGGCGAGGGATAGGGGCAGGGCGAGAGATATGCCTGAGGAGAAGGAGAAGACAATGGTACGAGGAGAGAGGAGGACAGCTCAACGGATCAAGCGTGTGCTAGCAGATATCACGCCCCAGCACTTGGAGCAGCTAACTAAGCAGGCGCGAGCGCTGACGGGGGACTATGAAATGGTTGAGGTTCAGAGAGGAGCGTCTATGGAGGTGATTCGTGCGAGATTGTCGAACCTCCAGCAAAGGCATTCAACTTTACGGGACAAGCTTACGAATGCGTATCCACCTCATAGAGACTTCGACGAGAATATGGAGGTCTGTATTATTATGCATGCAAGTTCAAACCCTAGAAGGCACAGCCGAAGAAGTCTATCCAGAAGGTCTCACAAACACTCTTGGTCAAGGAATGGCAATGTCAGCAGCAAGAGGAGCGAATTTCTCATATGCACGAACTCAGTTGATTCGTCTCTCTTGATAATTTTGGATCTTTAGTTTTATCAAAGTTCTTTGCAATTCCTGTGTCCTTGCACAACCTGGTGCTCTCCAATTACCCATCTCCTCCTTGTCAAATAATTGGGCAAGCTCCTCTTCACTAGGAGCAAGAAGAGCTTTGGTAATTGCTCAAATTTTGGTGGCCAGCAATTATTGCAACTCATCTTGTCAATTTGTGCAGTCAGAATTCAGGGCTGGAGAGACAGAAAGGGTTTTTTTGGAAGGAGAATCATGGAATGATGATGTGATCACAGAGCTCCAGAGAAGAATCTGGGAGAATGGGTCAACTACCAGAGGGGAAGAGGACCAAGATATTGAAGGGAAGCCTGAATTAGATGAGAAACCCAGAGGTATGACAAAATTTTGTCCACTTTCATTGCAGTTAGTTTGTTCTCATTAGTGCCAAGTGGTAGGAGAAACGATGCCCTAGCATTGGGTTATGTTTTTCTGCAGTTTTATGTTGGGGATGTGCATTTTGTCAGAATTGGCAACTGAGCCTTGAATGTTGCTGCCAACATGAAAATTCAATGCTGGGGCTAATGTATGTAACAGAAAGCCAGAGTGTGACATATCAGCTGCACAGGAAGATGATCCGTGGAGTGAGTGGAGGCCAAATCTCTGTACGTTTTGACACAGGTTTTGGAGATGAAAAGTATGAGAGCTATTACTGTGTGCTGACCAGCAGTTCAGCAACTGATAAGCTTCATGTGACTGAGCACTCAATACCCTTCTTTCTACCACTCCGGGAGCTTGAAAAGGCACACTTGACCACCAGCCCAAAAGTGTTTATTGACTATATTGGTGACATCTTGCAAGCCTATGTTTCGAGGCGTGAACAGGTATGCAACTAGTGTTTTAAGTGTACACACTGTTCAGCATCTGTCATTGTTTGTTCTAAAACCCCAAGATCACAGTTATCCATGGTAAGATCTCCTTGTGACAGACAAAAGTGGTTCACTCCCAGGATACTGCAGTAGGATAGAACTGCAAAAAATCTGTACCTAGCAACATACCAATGCATGTCAGTGCAATGTCCACAGGTGAGGGAGGTCAAGGAAACAAAGGGTAAGTATATTGGAGAGTTGTATCACAGCCTTTCCTTCAGCTTGATTGAGCTGATGTTGAAAGAACCTGATTACCAGGTATATCTTACCATACACAGGGTATGTGATGTGTGCTTTTATGATCAAACTGGATGTGGCAACAAAGTGTTTTGCAGCTTTTGTCAGATTCAATTTTGGACACCTGGTCTCTTTGGTTGTTACTGTTGAGTTCTGTACAATTGTTGATTTTGTAAATTTCCTTATATTTCAGGTTGGGGTGAGCCTTGCGTACTACAATCTCAAGTCAGAGCTTCCCACACAGAGTAGTGTAATTGCCTGGTCACATCCTGCAGAGTTGCATCCTCAAACTGCAACCAAGAGACAAGCCACCACTGTGCATTCCTCTGCATTCCACTTACCAAAAGCTGAAGCTTTTCTGCTAACTATACCATTACCAAAAGCATTGGATGAACTTTTGGCTGATTTACGAGCCACAATAGGATCTCCACAGAGTCCAGCAGTGATTGAGGCTACATCTCTTCTACCTGCTGAGACTGCCTTATAGGTTTTGTTGTAATATGGGTGGAAAGCTTCTGCAATTGTTGAGATGCAGTTTACAAGATACTGGGTGCATGGTACACATCCAGATGAACAGGAGACTCATTGAGGTCTGACAAGGAGACAATCAAGAACTCTTGTGTCCAACCATTTTGCTTACCAGATGAAGATTCTGTGGATCATGCCATTACAGGAATGTTGAATGAATCTCACAGTGGATTTGCAAACTACTACAGGAGTGCCCCAGCAGGTATCTAGGCTATGCCTCTTCCACCTGCCGAGACCTTCTTGTAGGTTTTGTAGCAATGGGGATGGAGATAGTCTCTGGTTGATGATGACCATCACAGATGTGGTGCTAGCACAACATGTTATAATCTTTCTTTGTCCAATTTCAGTACATTCTGACAAGATGAAGAGAACACTAAGATTGCATTCTCAGGTACATAAGTTACAAGATTGGAAGCAACATTTAGTGTGGACTGCAGGTACTTGCAGATTGCTAAGCAATTGCCATTGTTTTCCTTTTCCATGGGGCTTCAATGAACGAATTGACAGATTTATCAGTTTCTTTTTGCATGCTGATAATTAAGTTCTGTCACCTTTGATGTGAGCCTCAGTAGTCATGAGAGGACACAGTTACCCCCAAATCTGAGAAGCCAGTTTCCAGGGATGTGTACTGGTTACTCAGCCATCTCCAGTTGGATGTGGGGACCTGGGAGCAGTGAGTTGCTGTGCTGTAGCTGGGAAAACAACCCTGATTATCTCAAGTTTCTAAATGCTGCCTCAGAAGCTGAACTGGAAATAGGATGTATTCAGGGGTCATTGGCCAGTCCCAACTGCTTGTTTGTATAGTTAGGAGCTGTAGCAAAGACTTGAGCAACTGGTGAAGACAACAAAAACTTTTTGCACTGCATCTGACTTTAATAGGGTTGCATAATGCACAGTCTGGACTGTAATGTTAAATGAAAACTCTGCAAAATTTATTACAATCACATTAAAAAAGTGAGTGACCCAATGATTCCTAAGGATGCAAGGGGTTTGTTATGTATAAACTGCAGCCAAGGACATAGGCTAGAGTTGTTGCCAAACAAAACAAAACTACTTTCACAGACCAATCCATCTTCTGCATCTCCTCATTCTCAATATCAGCTGCTGTGGCAGACACTCCTTCAGTGTTTGCAGCATCATTCAGGGGCACAGGCTCAATAGCAGCAGTCAGCTCTGCTGCAATTCCATTTTCTGATAAGCTGACATTGTCTCTAGCAGAACTACCAGTACCTAAACCATGGCCTCTTTCCAAAATCCTGTAGGGCATGTGAGAGACCCCTTCCATTCTCTCTGGATCCAAGATTTTGTTTTCTTCCATTTCCCATGTTTCATGAAACCCAGGACCACCTCCAGTGTAACCAGTTCTTCCCCTTGCTCTCCTTGTTACTGTTCCTTTGCTCTCCCAAGGGTCTGCCCTGAAGGCTGAACCATTTCCTTCACCAAATCCCTTTGGTAAATGACCGTTCTGTTGCCCCATGATATCTAATGACACCCCATTTGTGTTCCATCTCCCATTTGATACAGCTCCATTTCCATTATTTGACTCCCACTTTGTATCACCTTTTCCTCCAGGGCTTTGTTCCGTTGGCCGTTTATGAGTCTTCAAATGGCTGGCAGCCATTCCATTTTGACCACTTGATGCACCTCCGGCACTCTTGCTCTGATGTGTGGACTCCTCTGATTTTAATGGGGAAGCCTTTGGGAAACTATTCACTTCAACTGAATCCCCTTTCTGTTTCTGGACAATATCAACACTTGCATCCTCTATTGTAGCATGCCCAGCTTGACCTTCACTCACCGCCTCCTCTCTTAAGCTAGCTGAAATTTCCTCATGCAAACTCGTTTCAATCTCCTCACCACTACTGTCCACACCAGAGTCACTAAAGACCTTAATGTATGGAGCAAAACCATCATCCTCATTCGCGCCAATGTCTTCATCTTCATTAACAAATGATTTATATGTCAGAGCTAGACGCACTCTCCCTGGCACTTTCTTGGCACCAAAAGGTCCATCTCGTTTTAAATTGATCCACTGGCTCCGAGGCACACAATCCTGAAGACACATGCAACATGTGTAGCTCAGCAAATTCCTTCTCAAGGATGACAAACAAACCCCACCTCATATCCACAAACGAACACCAGAGGTAATTTTACAGATCAATGATTTATTATAACTGTAATGACTCAGTTCACGGTGGTGCCAAGACATGTTTCCCATTATGAAAGCAGTTTCTGGATTGAAAAAGGTGACAATGTGTGTAGTCCGTACGTAGGTCCAGGAAATACCTTGAGATCTGTTAAAGAGATTTTACAGTAGCCAATGTTGGGGTTGAGAGTGAGTGTGCTGTCACGAATCCACAGCATAAGCTTTTGCCTCCCAGGATCTTCAACCAAGAATTGGAAGTCCTGGTTCCACACAGGATCTTTGTGACCAGCTGGGTGGGAAGTCTCTTTGTTGCGCTTGCTTTCAATGACCTGATCTCCCAGTGCAAGAATACAATAAGGGTTGCTCCAGCCTGAGAATCCATGTATGGGTAAGTCTCGAGCTTCACAGACAGTTACTGACAGCTCCCCTACAAAGGCCTCACTGGGCTCTGCCTGCCGAGGCATAGTCTCTGTCACCCCTGATTTTAAAAGATCCAGAACGCCTGATGCAATTGACTCATCCATGGCCCCTGATTCAAGTGAAGACTCCATGGCCTCCACAGATTCCATAGCATTTTGACCTTGTGGTAAGAAATCAAACGTGATGTGGCGTGGAAGAACTAGGAGTCGGGGAAGATCAACTGTCAACAGCTTGGAGAGAAAATTGGACAGGAAAGGAATGGAAAAAAGATTCACTACTCTGAAAGGGGCCAAAACCAGCTTGATTGTTGGAAGTTGAACAAATGCAAGAGATAAGGTTCCCACATAAGGCTTTACTGGGGCCAACCGCAGCTTTAACCACAGCTCTCCATCAACATCAAGGTCATAAACACCAACCGGGATGGAAGTTTCTACACCAGCTGTGCCAAGTTTGAGATTGAGCAGACACCTTGCACCCCCTGCATACCTTAATCCGAAATGGTACTGCAAATCATTTGCTCGCCTGTTGGACAACGGTTCAGCATTTCAATATTCACACAAAGGAATGCCCAAAACAACCATGACTGTTTGGAGCCCTTAAAAATCAAACAAGCCTCAACCCTTTGCAAAAAAATCTCCACAAAATGCTGTTCTTGAGAGTGGACTTTCACCTTGATGTCCGACGCTGGACGTTGCGCACAATTAATGGCTCGTAGTCCAGATTGAACTCTGCAATCTCCACCCGCTTCACATAATCTGGCTTCCCCAGGTTATCAATCGCAGGTTGCAACAGCTGAACTAGCCAACCCTCAAGGCTTCGTCTATAGACCTTCCAGATTTTGTGAATGACCATATTTACCCATTCGACAGACTCTTTCTGCCCGGGGTTTGAACCCATCTCTGGCATTGCCGGCTGCCCCCTCTCTGCTGCAGTGGCTCGGACATAGCGCTCCTCTAAACACCAAATTCTTGCAACAATCCCTGCAAACAGGAATGCTACAACTGCACCAATGGTGGCAAAGAGGAAATCTCGCAAAGGACCTGCTGCTGGGAGGAAAGAGACGGGACGGGGAAAAGCTTGCACAGCAGCTCTTGTGCCATCCCACTTCCGCAAAGCTACCAAATAAATTCCATTCCTGCCTCTGTATTCATATTTCCTAGTTCTTCTTCCCTCATTGAGCATCCAGCTCCCTCTACCAATTTGACTACAAAACTTGCAAGCCCTATGTTGCAGAGAGTGAGCAGCTCCATGCTCCCTCTCAAATAGATGGAATCTGGTCCGATGTCTAAGAGTTCTGAGCCATTTCTTCTTAGCTGACAGACTGCTCCTACTTTCCTCTAACCAAAACTCAGAAAGATAAGGAGACACAACAAATGCTGCTGACAAACGATGCGGTGAAACACACCCAGTTGAACTATGATGCACACTCCAGTGCATTGGACATTTTTGTGCCATGAACCACTGTCGATTCAGATAGCTCGTGAGCGCAATGAGATGCATACAAAATTCTTTTCCCAATTTTTCTGAGTAATGATTTTGGTTCAAAATGGAGATGCAGAGAATTGATCCTTATGAAAAATTCGCTAAAAATCAGACCTCTAAACTCCACAACAGACCACCCCAGAGCCACCAAACCACCCACCCACAACAACACAAGACTCCCCACTCATCCATCATCATACTACGACAAAATGACTAACAGCAAACTCATCTCTTGAATTCCATTTCGCCACTGGATCGCTAGCTCATAAATCGCGGAACTTTTCTTCCCTCCGACTCCAGCATATCTACAGAAACAACATCCGCACAACAACAAACAAACGCTGCTTTTTTCACACGGAGTGTGGCCGCTACTCGTTACGCGTGTGGATTGAAATCCGGGTACGTGTCCCTCCCGTAGCGTGCAAAAGCTCTGCAAAGCATACAAAATGCAATCATAGGGGTAGTAGTCGACAGACAGATCGCGGGACCCACGACGCAGATGGCCTGTTCTGTTCACGCCCTGTGGTCGAATTAGGGTTTAACGCTCCATCGTCTCCAGGGTCCTTCGACAAGTGTTTCCATACTGTTTGATTTCGGCGTTTTCGCAAGAGAGGAATTAGGAGCAATTAGTTAGAGCCAGTCGGAGGAGTCGAATCCCTATACAAAACCTTATCCATCATGTAAGTGACTTCTCATCCAAAACCTCAGACAACGTCGAATTGTTCTTTCTTTCTTTCTTGGATATCTCTCAGCTATGGTTTTTTTTTTGGGAGGGGGAGGAATACTTTGTTGGGAATTTATAAAGCATTTTGGAAAGAATCCCTTTTTCTTTTGGCGTGGGATTAATCCCATGAAGTTGCATGGGTATGGTGGGTTCACAAAGTGCATAACCCACTCTTCAGTCAAGTATAACCCACCCTCCATTAATACCATGAAGTTGCATGGGTTTGGTGGGTTCACAAAGTAACCCACTCTTAGTCAAGTATAGCCCCTCTCCATTAATCTGGTGAGAAACTTGCAAATCCACCAATGGGGCAGACCCCAAGGGGAACATGAACAAATCAAGTACTCAAACCCTCTAGGTGCAAGGAGCATATGAAATAAGGCAAAGGGAGGAACATTTGAAAAAACAATTAGCCTAGAAGAACCTTCACCTACAATAACAACACTCTTCGAAATAGAGGCCACATGTGCTCGTTGCAACAACACCCACACATTTTGCTTGTAAAATGAACACAAAACCAGAAAAGGAAGGCCTCTAGAGCCCCTTTGCATTCCATGCCATGTTGACACATCAATAAAAAAATCATTAGCATGCTAAAGCAAACACCCAAAGACCTTTATAACTAAAGGAAAAACTTGATCCAATGGGTATCGATCACAATAAAAACATTCCTTAACCTAAATCGAAACTATAACAACAATCCCATGAAATAAAGTTGTCTTTGAAAACAAATATGTTCGAATGGGGTTAACAATGACAATGTTAACTAACATTCGAATGCCATCCACCAAAACCACAATGTCGCCCCACCAATTTATATACTAAAAAATATGCAACGAAAGAACTTGGGTTTACTTACATAAAATGTAAAATCTCACATCCCTTGCAATAGATGAAAAAACCTCTTGAATAACATCATGGGAAGTTGTTCTATCCCCACCATGGGCACAATGAAGAAGGTGAATCCTCATAGGGTCCAAAAGCTTATCACAAATGCAATGTGACAAACCAAAGGTTAAAGGATGGGGGAAGCCTAACCATGTGTGCAACATAGTGAAAAAAGCCTTTGAAATCAATTAAAAATATATGGATCACTATGCAAACAAACAACCATGCATTCGCACCAACCCAACATAAGATTTCAACACACCAAATGCGAATCAAAAGGCAAATTGGAGATGATGTTAAAAAAAAAATTGTCATGAAATCTTTTTAAAATATTCTCCTAAAGTCAACTTGCTCCTTTCTCTACCAACTATTCAAAAGGGGGCATGCATGCCATCACCACTAGGGGAAGAAGTTCATGTGCCAACTTCAAATGGACCTAAAAGGATAGTGAACTTGAGTTGTTTGTTCTTGTTGCCTCCAATAAAAATGGGTGAATCCAATAAAACCTTAAAGGCAATGATGGGACAACTAAACCCCAACTCCCTAAATAAGCAACTTGAGCAATGCCTTCCCAAAAATGAGGCCTAACCTTCCACTAAATATGGGGAAACAAACTTGCCATCCAATTAAAGGAACTTGAGGGCATTCAAAAGAACTCGGGCCCAAAAGTCTCTCAAAACTTCCCAACAAAGCCAAATAAAAAATGGCAAGCTAGAATTTAAAACCCAACAAAAGAAGCAACGGAATAGATAGGAAAACCTTTGAATGAAACACCGAAAGAAAATCCCAACTACTACTTGGACATCCCCTAACTTTGAGAACACATCACTATGATGAACATCCTCATCCAAAATCTCTTGCCAAAAGCAAGAGAAAAAAAAAACTAGAACTAAAAAAGACACCCAAGATCTTAATGTCATCAATTATGGAACAAAAATCAGTTAGGAAGGTGAATGTAAGAAGCAAGCTAAAAGGAACCTAAACCAAGCACTTATGAAACTCAACAACCAATTTCATAAAAGCCAACTACGACACAAAATGATCATAAGCAAAAGGAACCACATGGGCATGGCCAAGAATATGGGTGTCATGATCAACCAAAGAAAGGAAAAGACATAAGGGAAAAATGTTTGAAAATAATGCAAAACACAAAAATGAACCAACACAAAAAAATGCCCAACAAGGGGGTTGCCCTAACACATGCCTGGAGATGAAAAGATGATAAACAAATCTTCCGAAAGGGAGTGATGACTAAAAAACAAAGGAAGCCGAAAAGCATAAAAGGAATTAACAAAAGGGTAAAGATGAAATAACTAACCTCTTGTTGTTTAAAGATGGACTTACATAAGATGGTGTTGAAGTTGTTTGCTACATCCACTTAAAGCACCACACAATCAAGGTGGACATCCAAAGTGGTTTGAATACCATGGGCCATTGCTTCATAACCATCCCTAACTTCCATGTTAAACCAATGTGGTGACAAGTGAAAAGAAAACATGTTGTGAAAGTTCAGCCATAAAGCCCTACTAAACAACTAATAAAACATTTCATTCACTACAATAAGACGAATGCCACAACACATATTTAATTAATTCAAAACTAAATTTTTAATTTAAGACTTTATACAACTTGGTGGATGGAATGAACTCCACCTAGTGGCCACTAAACTTAACAAATTAATGATCATTTTTTCCGTGAATGTCATATTATAAAAAATTTCATTTTCATTATTTATAAATTAAAAAAAACTTTGTAACCAACAATTCCAAAAAATTGATGTACGCATTATGTTAAAAACATTCATATCAAATCTAAGACAAGACTATGAATTTTCATGAATGATTGAAAGCTAAATGTTAGTGCTTCCATTTGACATCAAGGGTCGCAACCCTTTGAATTTGAAACAAGGAGAAAGGCCAAATTGGCAAAATTACATCATACTATCACACAAATTTTATTAATACTTTTCAAATTGCAATTCTCCACTCCACAGAGTCCATATATAGGAACAACTAACGGATCTTTGCACATTTCAATACCAATCTTCACCCTTTCATTCTTGGTAGCGTCCCAAATATTAACATAACTACCAAATATGAATCCTTCATCCATATGCTACTAAGCCAAGAACAAACGGAATGCAACATTAAATCGAAGATCAAAATTTTGGCCATCACACTTGTTCTCCAACCTACCCATTTTGCAAGTAGAAATTAGGCCGCAAAATACCTTGCATTTTTCGAGTGATCAACCAAGGACTATAACTCCCAATGGTCGCCAAACGTTTTTATAACAAAGAGCGTTAGATTGAAACACTTGGCAACTGCCAAAACATTCTCCAATGAGCATCCCTTGACTAAAATGTTTAGCAACCGCAAGGAGATTCTTTATTGATCATTCGTAGAATGAAATGTCCGGTGGTAATCAAGTAACTCCCATTATTATAATTCCTATTTTTTCAAATTAACCAAGTTGATTAGATGGGTTTTTTTCACTACATTACATGCATTTTTTATTAAAGGCCAAAGGTTTGAATGACAATGGGTATTTTTTAACTGATCAATTTGACTAGAATGACCAATTTGATAATTAATCAAATCAGACATCCAATCAAATTGAACTTTAAAATACCACCTAGTTTGTCGCAACCTTAACCTTGGGCTTGTGACCAAGGCAAAGGCTTGCAAAGGTGTGGGCCAAGAGTGAGCCCAAGAGTCACATTTCATGCTCCCAAGAGTGGGAGGGAATGAACCCCCACTTTAGGAAGTTGGAATCCTAATGGACTCCCGAAACTTCAGAGGGCGATGCAAGTGTCAAAACTCATTGGATTGAGATACTCCTTATATCATCGAAAAGCTCTTGGAACGTAGATATCTAAAATGAGCTCGCATTACCCATTTGGACATTTAAAACACAAGTTATGGTCACAAGAATGGGCCGGGAGTCAAATTGGCAATTTGACTCCCGACCACTAAAAGTCAGGAATCGCCTCAATTTCTTTACGTGCATGTGGCGTGCCACATATCGTTGGAAAGCTCTTGATGAGGGCTACAACTTTGCTTTAGACCTCATCTCAATCAAAGGTATTTATGCAAAGTTATGGGCCCCCAAAGTTGCGAGAGTCTCAACTTTGGGAATTTTGAGACTCCCACTTGAGAATCCCGGGACAAAATGTCATTTGAATGCTAGCCCCATGGCCAGGCACAAAATATACTATAAGGGGGAAGGTGGTGGCTTCCCTCAAGTCCAGGCCGTGGTGAGTCTTGTGAATCTGTGTTTGCATGTTGTTCATCTGTGCACCAAAAGTGTTCCAGCTATGCACTAACCAACTTGTTGTTTGGTTTGTGCAAGTTCGTGTGAATAAATGACTTGCTTATCATCTTCCTAATCCCATCCCAGAGCTCCAGCACGCCCCTTTACCCTCGAAGTGCTACAAACCAGGGAACACACCCTAACTCCTTTTCCTTCTGTTGTCTTTTTCTTCGGACTCGCAATTAAATCCATAAGGAGCTTGAGGGTGCATCATAATCAAATTGGTTAATAACTTGGTCAATAAAACCACCCAATTTAGTCAAATTGACAAATGCCCTAATCAATAAGGCCACCTATTATATTCAATCAATAGGATTAATAAAATAAGCTTCGTCAAAATGGCCAATGCGTAGTCAAAAAGGTTAATTACAAATTCCAATATTAGTTGGGTATCTTAGGATTACATGTAACATTTTGATTATGTTTGACCAATTAGAAAAAAATTGGAAAATGTAAAAGTTAACTAATCATAACTAAATGAATCATGACCAAATTAATTATGGTTAAACTAATTATATATATATGGTTTATCTAACTATGATTAAATTGACTATATTGAAATTAATTATGGTTCAACTATCTATGGAAAAACTAATTAAAATCAAAACTAACCATAATTAATCTAACCATGGTCAATTTAATAATAATTGGTTTAACCCTAGTAAGTTTAGCCATGATAATTAGTTTAACATAATTAATTTAACCATTATTAGTTGGGCCATTGTTGGTTTTGCCATAATGAATTTAACCATGGTTATTATAAGCATAACTAAATTAGCTATATTTATTTTTAACATATTATTATTTTACTCTAATAAATTTAACCATAATTAATAGAATCATAATTAATTTAAAACTACTATTAATTTAGCCATGGTTAGTTTTGCAATAATTATTTTAAACACTTTTATTTTAACTATAATTATTTCATTCATGTTTATTTTAACCAAATTCATTTTACTCATGGTTAGTAGTTTAACCATTTCTAGTTTAGCGATGGTTAATTTTTCCATAATTATTTTAACTGTTTTTATTTTAGTCATAATTAATTTTTTCATAATTGGTCTCACCATAAAATATTTATTCATTAATTAATTTATCCATATTAACTTTATTAGTGGTTAGTTTAGCCAAATTTATTTACTCATGGTTAGTTTAACCATTTTTAGTTTGGCCATGGTTAATTTTGCCATAATTATTTTAACCATTTTGATTTTAGTCATCATTATTTTTTTCATAATTGATTTTGCAATAAAGTATTTATTCATTAGTTAGTTTAGTAATACTAACTTTCTTAGTGGTTAGTTTATCCAAATGTATTTACTCATGGTTAATTTAATCATTTTTAATTTAACCATGGTTAATTTTACCATAATTATTTTAACCATTTTGATTTTCACCATAATTACTTCATTCATGTTTATTTTAGCATCCCCCACAAGCATTCATGGCAAGAAACTCATGGTCACACTAAGCATTTCAACAACCAACCTACTTATGAATAAATGCCTAAAGGTTGTTAGGCATTTTTGTGCCCAATGTTCCCACGTAAAAACATCAAGTGACTATGGGGAGCTTGTTCGGCAATGATCCATGCATAGAATTTCTTGGTGGCCACCTAGTGTTTTTATTCCCAATTTCTTTACATAAAAATGTTTGATAGCCATTAGGTGTTTCCTTGTCCAATATCCATGCCTAAACACGCATGGCCACTGCTAGATGTTTTTGCACCTAATATTTGTGCGCAGAAACACCTAGCAACTACTGCCATACATTTTTCCATCCAATATCCCTACACAAAAACACCTAATGACCACTAGGCATTTCTATGTCTAATATCCCTACAAAGAAACACTTGGCGGTTGCTAAGCGTTTTTCGTCAAATATCCCTCTGTAGAAATGCCTAGCACCTCTAGGCATCTCAACGCCCAATATCATTGCGTTGCCAGGTGTTTTTGCGCCCAATATTGTTATGCAAAAAATGTTTAGTGTTTGCCAGGTGTCTCTACGCCCAATACTATTGCACAAAAATGTTTGCACATTTGAGGGGTTTACCATTGGGGAGTGTGTTAGGAGCCACATCTTTTCTATTTTAAAATACACTCTCTCAACTACAAGAATTCAAATTCGAAACACACAAATGAATCACATAACAAAACTTGATGTCAACCCACACCTCCTATTCCTTGATGTGCAAGTTTTTATGTGTCACTTTGTCAATTTCAATATCATTGGGCACCAATCTAATAGCACCAACAGGTTTTCTCTGAGACACCCTTTCACAACCACACTCAGATTTACTGCTCAGGAACTCAAAGTGCAACCACAGGCAAGAGCCATTATTACAAATGGTTCTTTTGCACCTTTTTTTTCTCTGCACATGATTTTGCATTGGTTGGTTTTCGGCATCTTTTAAATTTGCAACAATAAAAGTTCTATTCATTTCTTGTTTCACACATGGACTCTGAGCTTTGTGTATAATCTTATCCTCAAAGCAAAGATAGTTGCAAAGCAAAATTGTTTCAAAACTGTCAAAGCACAACAGCTTACATCAAAAAGAAAACATTATTGTTCATATCCAAGAAATTTTTTCATAGTAATGTGAAGAAAAGATTCGTGAACAGAACGGTGTGTACAGGACAGAAGATCCACCTAAAATGCTTCTCACAATAGATTACTTTTTAGTGCTAATCAAGCAGTTTACGTCACATCACCATTACCATTGGATGGTTTACCTCTAAACTATCATTAGTAGGTAGCATCTAGAAAAATGAATTTCTTCTTTTTTCCCATGCCCTGGATACACCACCCCCTATACAGGTATCAGTATATCAGTTGAAACCAGGGTTGACCTGAATTCTTGAGCACCAAACACCCTGGTTGCAGTATCAGTTGAAGCCAAGGGTAACCTGGAGTCTCACTAGATACACTGACAGAGAAGTCTCTAGCCCATGAAACTGTGAAAGTTCAGTTGATCTAATAAAGAGTATTTATAGTTAGGAGGTGTGCCTGATATGTGCTGAGTAGCCATCAGGCACAGGATCCAAAATGATTGGCCCATTGCTTAATACCCTTTTGAATGGAGTTTCCTTGCCTCGCAACAGTTGAGGGATGTACACTTCGTCCATCTCAATACGGTGCCGTGGGTCATACATGTTTTCATCTCTTAATGCCTGCAGGATGGCATTAGGTGGCGCATTTCTGTACCATCAAGCATACAAAAGGACAATCATTTAGCATTCATCCTATTTACAAAAATACCATGAGTTCTATCTATTCCAAGCACAGTGTTCAAGTTTGGGTAATAAAACCAAGAGGCCAGTGGTATCTAGAGTCTTATTCTCTTCAAAAGATGAGGGCTAAACAAGTTAGTAGCTTGGAGAACTCTCAGGCTTTGTACCATAGGATGGACATAGTTACATGATTCTGATGATCCTTGTTCCAGAGGAATTTATTTACCTTTGAATTAGGATCTTGTACAGTGCCCTCAATATTGGGCATAGCTCCACAGGTGCCACTGGCTTATTTAATTCAGGATGCATCACACTTAAACTAGGTTGCCGCAGTAGTTCATGGAAGGCTTCCACCGCTGACACACCCTGCACTCACAATAATCCACAGGACATACATCAGATTTCATAATCAAACACAACTGCACACAATTTGTGCTGTTGATTACAGTAGTCAACATGTGAAGGTCAAAACAGAGATTGCTTAAATTGGCAGACGGTTGGAGAAGAGTTACTTACCTGAATCATACCCTTCCCACTGATGTTGTCCCCCATTTCAATCTTAAGCTCCCCTTTAGCCAACTTCTCTCCATACCATGCATTGCGGCCTTTGAGCAGGGTAACATATGTGTCAGCTAGTAGAGGACCTGCCAATCTCTCTGGTTGCTCTGCGAGCAAATGTGTAATGTATATCATTTCTGATGTGCAGTGTGCAAAATACACAGCCTTGCTTGTAGCACTTTCATTTGTCAAAGCCCCTACCATCCCTGCACATGTTCAGAATTTCAAAATGTCAGCACTAGCTTGAAGCATTCACTTCATGAGAAATGCACATGATGCAACAGGAGAGACAAATTTAGGACTGATTTACAGTGAGGGCAAATTTTGGGATTGAAATTGCATTGCAAGCATTCTGGCACTGCAATTGGGCACCAAACAACCATATGTAGAATTGTCGACCCCAATAGAATTGACAGATGACCTAACTTATACTGATTTCAGATCTGAAACAATCAGCAAACAGGAAAATGAGGAAAAACCAACCCTTAACAAGAAAGGAAGAACCTTCACCAGCAACATGTATGGTAGTAACCAGCTACCATAACCCCACTGACTTCATCAGCTCCTGTCACTAGGTCAAGGTCAATGTACTGAGGTTCTGTCACAAGACTGGCACTAGCTGAAAGACACAGCATCATTGCTGGCTAGCTCAATACAACCTAAAAGAGAAGGGACAAGGACAAGGAAACAGAAAAGAAAGAGGGAAAAATAACAGACAAATAAAAGGAAAATACCAAAAACCAAAAGAGGAAAGAAAAAAAGAGAGAAACAAGACAGAAGTTTAAGAGCATGATCTTTTGAGGACCAAATGGGCCTTTAAAGGTCCCCCACTTAGGATAAAGAATTCCTTGTAATAATCATTTTGAAGATTCCAAAGGTCAAAACACCAAACAGAAATCTTTCTTTGCCATCCAGAAATCAAGCTCATAAACAAAACACCAAACTTTTGTCACCCAACTAAGACAATGCCTTCTTATCTCTTCTCCATTTCTATGTTTGAGAAAGGCTAAGCTGAAAAGGCATATTCCAGGAGAAAATTGCTTGAGTCTGTACAACTTAAAATAACTCTCATGAGTATCAAGCAATCTCCACGCTCAAGATTAAGGAAACCAACACCAGGTGAAAAAATTTCTACTAAGTCAGAAAAAAACTCCCAGATAAGGACTGAAGTCCAGGAAGAAGAAAACTTTGTTGTTAAGTCACTGTCATACCCATGCCTGAGTCCTCCCATCATTAGAATCAGAAAAAGGCTTACCTGCACCAATAGCATAGACATTCTTGAGGCCTCCCATCACCTCATGTGTGGTGAGATCACTGTTATCCCAAACTACAAAATGCGGCTGTCGTAAAAAGTGTGCCAGTGGCTTTCTCCACTTCTCTGAACCACAGATCCGAGCATTGGCATACTCCCTGTGGTACACTTCTGCAGCAATATTGGGCCCCCCTAAGTACAGCACATTCTCCGCTGGAACTCCAGCTGTCCACAGCCACCATCACAAAAACTTACATCATTTGCTGTGCTTAACAAAGGGGCATAGTCTCCTTCTGAGAGCACAAAGGGAAGAAGGTTAACCAGTCACTAGAAGCAATAACTTCTATAGGGCATTCCCTTAATCAGACTTTCACCAGCTTCTTGAGGACTATTACTCTCTCTCATCAAAGTGAAGATTACTTTGTGAGCACCTCCCACTGGTAAACATATGGATCCTAACTCATGATAGTAGAAATCCTGAATGTAATCAGGCACACACTAAATGAACCCAATTCGATGGACTGCACTACACAATTCAAGCTCAATTCAAATTTGTTATGGTGAAGCAAGGAAGGACTTGCAGGATACATGCCTTCAAGCATTCTGCAACTATCATAACCCACTGGACACATTCAGGGATTATGCATCCTGAACAAGAACCATACTGAGCTATGCAGTAATGAATAACATGTTGACAGGAAGACAGATCATAGAGATCCCTTGTAGGAAACATTTAAGAAACTCATGCTCCATGAGTGATTGCATTTGGCAAAATTTTACAAAAACCTAACCCCACCTGCCAGCCAAATATACAGTCAAAAGCACTCCATCCATCCCTTTTTTGAGTTCAATACCCCGTGATTGTAAATGTTTTTCTTCAGCAAAAATAGGGTTCTACAATCCTTTCTAGGGAAGATGAAACAACTGACTTGTATCGACGATCATTTGTGTGGGGGTGATGATGTGGGGGATGGGCTGCAGTGCAGCTTCCACACCCTTGGCCAGAGATATGATGACAGGCATGGTGCGGCGCTCTCTCCAGAATCGTCCAATTTGTTGGAAAACAGGACGGATCTCTGTGGAAGGGAGAGCGTTCACAACAATGTCTGCATCCCACACTGCTTCCTGCAGGTTGGTTACCACCTTGAGAGGACAAAGAGGGGTATCGATCATATTCAAACAGAATCCATCTCTTAGGATCTCGTCTGCATAGAGTGTTCGATCTCCTAGCCGAGCCTCGACGTACTTGAGGTATGCGCATTTGCGTATGAGGCGCCGCAACACATCTTCTCGTGCATTGATCACTTCAAAGAGGTGCTCGGCTGTCGGTTTGTCAACTTCCTTCCCTCCTCGTCGCCATATCCGCATCTGCACATTTCCAGTGTTGACGATACGAAACTGCTCAGACATTGGTGAACATGCAGTTGAATCCTAAGGCACCGAGACAGAGAAAAGTCTGCTAATGTCTACTACACTTCCGCTTCTCCGGAGAACACTCCGAAACTTGAACCTCGTCAAATGTTCATCCACAAGCAGATCGTCTCTTTCTTCCCTACTTTGAGCAAAGTTTGACATGACGGCTATGTCCATGATTACCACAAATAGAGATAGAACAGTAAGAAACTGCGAAACACTCAACCTGCACAGAATCGCGCAGTGCACCATACGCATCCTGCAGCAATGCAATGAAGACGCTCCCCCACGCACCAGCTCCCACACCAACGATACGTAATGCGTCCCCGTCGAGCTTCCCTAGTAAGCCCCGAAGCTCTGCTACTCTCTCCTCCCCGAATCCTGCCACATGCGCCGCCTTCTTGGCAGCCTCATGATTAAGGTAACCATTACTACTGACACCGCAATCGTCCGCCATTTGCCCCCCTCCTTCTCTGTATCTCTATGTCTCGCGTTCTCTCCCTTCTCCTCTTCTCTCAACCATCCGCTCCACGGCGATCTCTTTCTTCTTCTCCACCAATTTTTCAATTGAAGCAACTACCTCCGGAGCCTTGAGAATCGAGTCACAAAACCAGCAAAGCAGGCCTTGAGAAGAAGTATCATCATGGAAAGCAAACCCTACCTCCTCTATCTCGAAGGAAAAAAACAATAAATCATAGAAATAGACTTCCAAAGCCACGGAAAAAAATGATGCCGGCAAGTCGGAGATACACAACTAAAATGCTCGCAAACTGGAGTGCAATTGAAGCAACGAAACGGAAAACCAAAAAGTGCAGAAACCAAAAAACGTTTTAAAAAAATGGAAGAAACAAATGCAAATGTGAATGACCGAACCAAAGCTGACAGTTGCCGCAAACCGATTAGGAAGAGAAGAATAAGAAGGAGAAGAAGAAGCGTAGGAGATAGGCCAAGGGAAAATTGTAGTGGCAATGACTGACTAGTGTGTTGCAGCAGTGAAAGGAAACCTGCACCTGCAGAAATGCGACAACGCACACTCGCGCAGCAAAAGCGGCTAAAAAACAAACAAAACACAAGCGCCAAAAACAGAAGGGGAGAAATCGCAGGTGCGCCTCTCTGTGCACGCTCACCTTTGGGAACGTCAAAAGTTCGGGAACAATGAGAACTTCCTCTTTTTCTTTTTTTTCCTCCTGCCCCCTTCTTTTCCTTCCTGAGAACCCTAAACCCTAAACATTCAGGGTTTTTAGTTTTTTTTTTCCTCTCTTGCCCCTTTCTTTTCCTTCCTTCTTTCTTTTCTTTCCCCCTCTTCTTCTCTTTTGGGCAAGGTTTCTAAAATCTCTTTTTGGTCCTTAAATGGAAGGAAGTTAGAGGGAGAGTAGGCCTAATGGGAATTTTGTCCCTTCCTTCTTTCTTTCCCCTCTTCTTCTCTTCGGGCAGGTCTTCTTTTACCTCTTTTGTTCTTTTAAATGCAAGGAAGGAAAGGTTAAGGCAAGTGTGGGAATTCTTTTGGCACCTAAGAGAAATGTGTGGGTGTAGGGTAATATTTTTTTTAATTTATTTATTTGTTTCTTTGGGTGAACGTAATAGAAAAAATGGTCATGGGATATATTTTTTCAATTAAAAATGAGAAATGTGCGAGTGAAGAGTATGTTTTTTCAAGTATGAATGAGAACTTTGTTCAATTATGAATGAGAAATGTGTGGGTGAAGAAGAATATTTTTGTCTTTAAGCATATTGATTAGAAAATTGTCATGGAAAGCAAAACTTATAGCAAAAACTTGAAACTCTTGACTATGTTTTGTTTCCCCATGCATCTTATTTGCAAGGATGTGTTTAAAAGCGGTTTCTACCCTACTCTTGAAGATGGAACTATTCTTTCCAACTTTCATTGTTTTAACATGAATGCAAACATGAGAAGGTTCAAGCAACTTTGTAGTTCCAACTTGTTGTCAACAATTGACCTTCTTGTTTGGGAACCTTTGAAGAAAAGAAAGCAATCATGCCCACATGCATTTTATTTTAAAGTTACTTCATCAATGTTCAAATTGAAGCAAGGAAATCTACATGAAGCTAGACAATTGAAATGATCTAAACAATTGGTACTTGTAGAGAACTACTTCCACATTTGTGTGACAAGAGTTGACAATAATTGTACATTATTGATTTTAAATCAAAGGATGCAATTGTTGTTGTTTTGAATATTCAAGAAGGCATTTCAATCCATTTGTCATTGTAATGTTGTGGAATCAAAATCTTTATAGTGTTGTCATCAGTCGAGTTCTCTTATCATTAAAGATTTTCCTATTCCCATAATCATAATATTCCTTATTTCTTCATATAGGTAATGGAAATTGTGAAAATGCATGTCAAGTTTATGAAATTTTAAGGTTTTTATTTTGTTTTTGATTGCAACGTACAAGGTTGTAGACAATGGTTAATGAGTGTCATTATAAATAATGTGGACAAAACAAATAACCCAAGATTAATCACCATCATAAGAACAAAAAATCTCAAGTATTTTGAACTTTTAAACAAAGATTGATAATTTTTGTCAATAGCAAGTATTCAAAGAAACAAAAGGTAGCATTTGACATCAATATGAAAATTTAGAATAAGAACTGAAAATAATTCAAAACTTGAAAAATGTTACATGATAAGCATGCATATTATTTTCCCAAGATGGGTGAAATGTAGGTGGCTTTTGAGTTTTAATTCCTTTTGGACAACAGTACGAGGAAGCATTAATGTGACATTGCAAAATTGATATTTGTTAGTGATAGTGCACTCCATATATAAAAGATCTTATTCTTAACAATTATACATAAAAAGTTTAATCATATAATTTCAAATCACTAATCATATTGATTATGTTTAATTCAAAGTCAAAATATTCTTGTTAATTAAAATGAGAACACATGAATGTACATGTTGAACTTTTCATTATTCATACTCAAAGGGTTTAAAAAATGCAAATCAAGTTTTTATTCCAAGTCATAGAAGCGATTATACCAATTATACCATTTAGAAGGTACATGTATGAAAATTTGGGTTTAAAAGTTTTATTCATTCTATTCAAATGGTTATGTAATTGTCCCCTATTGAAGGCAATCATAAAACTAAGGTTTTGACATAATTACTACTACTTAATAATAGAAGTAGTGTGAAATTTGTTGTTGGCCCAACTATGAACTCTAAAAAATTTAGTTTTGATTTCATTAAATTTTTATTGAGTTTCCAATAACAAAGATTATTCAAAATCCAATGTCTCTTTCACCCTATGTTTATGAATTATGAAACCACCATAAAATCCTATTCATTGAACACTTTCCAACAATACAAGGAATGGACCTTAATTTCCTTTAAATAAATTACGTTTGGGTTTACAAAATTTTCAATGACAAAATTGTCTAATATTCTATAGCTTTTACACTATAGGTTTAAACTTTAAACCAATGTTGGGTGGTTCTCACATTTTTGTGAAAACTAATAGTTTCAATTTTTTTGTAAATTTTTAAGTATTGACCTAATTCATTCCAAGAAAATTAGGTCTTGTGAAAATCAACTAGGATATTAGGATGTTTATTTTTACAAATTCAATTGGTTCTCAAAGTTGCCAATTTTCATAAATGTAAAACAGTCAATTATTTTGAACAGTTCTCACAAATTGGTATTAGCTACCCTCCATGTACCTAAGAAAAAAACAATGATGAGAAGAGTTAGCATGCATTGGATTTTTGTTCAATCAAAAGGAAGCTTTTAATATTATTATTATATTACCTTTTCAAGTTTCACAAAAATTATATTATTTTCACTTTGGCCAAAATTTTCAAAAAAAACAACATTAATTGTCAAAAATCTCGAAAATTCAATCATAGTGGCCAAATTCGAACCCACAACTAGTTCAACATAGTAATGAAGCCTCTCGTTAGTCTAACCAAAAGCACAACAAGAAATTAATGAATACAATAACAATAATATTGAATTTATTCCTTATATGCCAAAATTTTCAAAATCAGAATTTCAAGTGCCAAATCAAAATCTTCAAATTATATTAATTATTCAGCACGTTAATGCTGAATCTAAAAAGGTATTACGATATGCAATGGTCCATTAGAAGCTTCAAATGTGAATGCAAGTTAAAATTAATTGTAATTGCATATCCTTAATCCTTAATTTATAGACATATGACAAAATTGTTTTTCGTATTGGCAAAACATCATTAGCTTAAACTTGGATTTGGGTCTAGCTATTTAACATCAAAAGTCTACATGGTTTTTTGGGGGGAAATCTCAAGGTGGCTAAAGAAATTTTGGAATTCAGTTCTCTTTTGCCAAACTTGTAGTGTAACTGATATTGTTTCATATGTTTCAAGGGCTTTCCAACAATACCAAGAACATGATGAAAGGCACCACAATTTGGGAGATTTCAACATAACAAACAAACTACCTACCTCGACAAACTATCTTCTTCAATTGATAGATAGTGTAAACATTCATAAATTCACATGCACATATTTATGAATCCTTTAGGGTATGTCATCTTGTTCACTTATATTTGGATGCTTGTGAGATTTCACTATAGTGATATTTGAAACTAGTTTTTTCATAAACTATCAATAAGTTGACAACATGTTTTCTTTTTAAAAAGACCCAAGATTGAATTTCTTTTAAACAAATTTGCAACCTAGTGAATCAATTGAAATTAAATTGATAAAAAAATTCATAGGCGGAATGTCCTCATAGATTTTTTTTTAATTTCAAGGATATAAATTAGTGAGATGAAAAATAAATTCACTTTTTCAAAACATAGTGTATTGATATTTTAAAAAATAATAAATGTTGTGAACTATCCAAATTCACCAATAATTAATTGATTATGCCAAACAAGAAGTCATTGGGTGAGCCTATTAACCACACACTTTATATAATTGGGCATAAAGGTGCATTCCATGGCATAAAAAATAAAGGTGTAAAATACATGAAGGTCATGCCATGATATTTGCATTATTTTATTTGGATATTAATCAAAATTATTGTTTAGATTACATCAAGTAATTCAAAATATATAATTAACAACTTATATTGTTATATAATTGCAACATATTTTATTCTTGGGAATATTACCAACCTATTTGTGCATTTGGCTTTTATAAATATATATTTAGTATATCAACAACTCCATTCCACAAGTTTCTATAGGGAAATGGTTGACCATCATCTTTATTATCCCCATCAATTAACCACTAGCTTGAATTATTTTGTTCAAATTCCCAATAAGAAATTCAAGGGTAACCTTGTTACTTTTCTATTGTAAAAAAATTCCTATATCATGAAAAATACATATATTGTTCACAAGGTGCATATGGCTTGCAAAGTTGTTACTATTTCATATAAACATAGGAGCAGTTATGTTCTGATGGCATATCAAAAAGCTCGCAATTAGCAAACAAGAATTCATGTAAAAGCACATACAAATAAGAACCCAAAAATGTAACAAATGATTAATGTGCATTAAAATGGATGAAAAATGATTTTTTTTTCAGTCATGTTGAAAACATGAATAATTTATAATGTGGGTTAAAAGCATTGAAAAATAATATTAAATGTGCCAAAATGCATTTTAATTATTCCACATCAAAATGTTCACATTCAAGTATTATGGTAGTTATATTGTATTTAGTCCGATAATCATGATCATTATTAATCAAGTAAGACACGTTGGTTCAATTGATTAGATTTAAGGTGTAGTTGTATAATGTCCAAGTTACAAAAGTCACATTTTGGGATAATGGAAAGAATGCTAAGAACGACAACATGGGCATTGGAATGGACACCACTTTAAGAAAAAGAAAAAAAGTTTTGTTTTGTTTTCGGAGTTTCATCATGAATGAACAATAGGGAATCTTGACAAAGTGGACAACAAGGTTCCAAGGAAGGATAATGGGTGCATTGAGATGAGACCACTAAGTTGGAAACCTTTGCTTGAATGGGAAAGGTAAATTTAAGTTTTTAAAAATAGGGAAGTAATTTCTTTAAAAAAATTTAAAAGAAGGTCGGAAGGATGTTTTGAAATGGCTTAACATGTCTTAAGGATATCCCAAGATGAGGGATGTCCTTCATGGCAATCTTGATATGCCCCAATCATGGAATCACCATCCATGACTTTAGTTTCTCTAAGGTAATTGTTATTCAAATTGATAAGAGTCAATTTTTTATGGCTAATCAAAAATCATGTTGGGAACTTAAATGTTGAAAAATATAATCATTTGAAAACGTTTTTGTTAGGAAAAGGATATAAAACAATAAGCAAATAGGCAAGTTGATATGTATAAATAAGTTGAGATAACAAAGTAGGCAAATCAGTATGATAGTATAAGTAATCGGTATGGCAACATATTGTTATGACAACATAGTGTAGTCAATTTGTGGCAAATCGATTTGCTAGATAATTAAACAATTATAACCATTTTGTAGAAAGTATGAAAATACATTTCGATTAATTTGAAAAGGGTTATAATGTATGGTTTTTATGTTGATCTAAGAGAGAGAGTAAATAGAGGAGCGATGAGAGGAACGGAAGGAGAAAGATATTATAGAGCTTCATGATTTATTGAAATATAAAATATGTTCTTTCTTCCATTATGTTGTGTTTTAGCATTGCATGTGGATTTAATGGAATTATTCTCTAGAGTTATAATGGATTGAATGTTGTCCTGGTTAGTATGTATACATGGTACTCATTCTAATGGAGTATGACAAAGACCCATTAATGATATGTGGATAATTAATTTATTCATGGATTATTATATTTAGCACCGACAAAACTATATCATTAACAATTTTTAATGGGACAAATCAGTTAATTAAAAATAAGTGATTTTTTGGTAGTACCATGTCATCGGTTCACATCCATTGGAAACAATGTTTTCCATGGTAATATGACAAATTGCATTCTTCATTCTTCATTTCTTGATGTAATTACCAAAGTTGTGTGGGTATCTAATTTTTTAATACCCTTTGAGTTGGCTAAAAATAAAGTTTTCAAATGATTTACCCATCAAGGGTGTACAATTACTCCTAAAAATTACATTTAGGCTAAATATGGATACATATTGAATGAAATTTTCATTAAGTTGAATTTAGGTTTGGGCATTTACCGTTGGACACCTTTTTATGCAAATAAACATGGGTTATGGGTAACATATATTTATCTCATTAGGCTCTTGAAAAAAAAATTAAAAATCTAGTTGATGTTTAAAAGGCCAAAATTTATGGCATGCACATTATGTAGGTCAAAGTTCCTTGGTATTAGTTTTCAAATAAATTTCATGTGGATAAAATCTTTTGGAGCTAGCATGGACTAGAAATGTGGATTTTTTTTCACCAATTCAAACATGTACTATGAGGGTGCTAAATCTATAACATGTTCTAATATGTTCAACATACAAAACATATTAGAACATGTTATTGTTAAACAATGTTTTCTCTTTGCATGTAAGCATTTTTTAGATGCATTCATCTTGGTCGTTAAGTCTAATGAGGTTCCATGGTGATCATGTTTTCCAAATTTCAAATTTTAATTTTGAATAGGAATAAAAACAAGACAATATAGACAAAGTAATCTATAAAGTTGGGCAACTTCTCATGAAGACCAACTCCTCAACACCCTTCAAAACAATGTTTAACAAATCAAAAGAAATATCTTGCATGAATCCAATGTGATAATTTGCAACATTGACCTACAAGTTTCATGATTCGAGAAATATCTACTAAATCTTTACAATTTTATTTCCATTTTCATGGTAATGCACAAGTCTTGTCATGATGTCACAACCTTTTTAATTTGTATGCACTAGTTTTCTTTAATACTAATGCATTTTGCATTTAGTACTAGTGCAACAAGATTAATATTGATCATGAACTTCGACATGAAAGATTATATTTATAACTTGATTTCATCAAGAATTGGTTAAACAAAACATGGTTTCATTTCCAACTTACATGTAACAAAAATTAAGTCAATTTTTTGGTCTAATTAGAAAAAACAATATTTGTGAAATATTAATTCATAATGTGTTCTTGAAGATAATACATTGCAATGTGGATTACAATATGGAAACAAATCCAATCACTAGACATTAAAACATGACACCCATGGCCACACCCATATAATTAAATATTTGGTTAATTATAAGACACATCATTTAATATAAACATAGTCATAATGCCCAATTTTGGGATAATGAATGGACATACATACTGGTGCTTACATCAAAGCACCCATTGTTGATATAAAAAATGTTTAAAGTTTACATTCTCATCCTAGTTCCATTTCACCATGTCACAATAGCTACCACAATGACCTTTGTTAAAATTAATAAGAATCATAAGGCAAATTTCTAGATAAACTTAACATTTGCACTTATAACATAACCTTCACAAAACTTGTAAAACTCAATAGTCAAAGTTCCACAACATTATTAGGGATAACATTACAAAAAATACCAAAATGGGAATATAAAAAATTGGTATCATAAAAATAAATACATAGAAATAAACCTTGGTAAGATTAACACCATAGAGCCAAAGCAAAGGACCACATGCAATACTATGTGGCAACAACTAGAGCAAATTTTTAATAGCATACAAATTGAAAGGAGCACATGGAAAACTATGTTGTTGAAGACAATGTAAGGTTTCATTACAATTGCACAACATTTGTCTATTCCACCTTGGTAATTACAAGTTGGTATTACATTATATTATCTTATTCTTAAACAAGCCAATTATGTTTTCACCACCCACATTAAGTATTTACTACATGATAATATTTTTTTGTAGTTCGTTGTGTTGTTGGAACCTAATTCAATGTGAACAAGGGTTTCATATTTGGGGGTTTATTCCCATGGTGTGACTTTAAAGTCACAACTATCATGTTTTCATGAATGTGACTTTGTTACTTTTGATAGTGTTGTGTGTTAATGTAGTAATGCATGACATCATATAGACAACAACATTACAACGCATGTGTCACGGTTTGCAACAAAAATGCACCACATTGGGTGGTTTGTTAAAAATGCACATTATGCTAAACATTATAAACTTTGGAACATATGGTAAAAAGACAAAACGTGTGTTCAACATTCAATGTGTAGGACCTATTATCATTTATCCAGACTTACCCTTATTATTTTATCAATACCCATCCCTATATCCATGTACATGGCCTAGTTGTATTTTCCAAACTAGGAAGTAGGTAGTTAAAAAATCTATAATTTTAAAATATATATGTTTACATGTAAATGTTTTGACTATGTCCAAGTACAAACCAAAAATCATAAATCCTTTGAATTGCAAAACCCATGTACAAACTCTTGTTTAAATTCAAATTTGCATTTGACTTTCTTTTTGAAATAATATACAAGTTATGTTGAACATGAAACACACCCAACATAATGAGCAAGGCCTCTTATTCCATGCTAGTAAGGTTTAAGGTGATATATTCAACAATTAAAAAATAGTTCATGTTCAATAAAGACTTTGATTGTTATTGTAAGTGTGTGATCATCATATGAACTTTATGTGTCATAAGGTGTTCAAGAAAATCACATAATTTGTCACCTTATACATCAATATCATTAAAACATTCTTTAATTATTGCAATAAAAAGCAAGTTTCCAAGCTCCGATTTATTATATATATTTAAAAATATTTTCAAAGTTTTGAAACCACAATAAAGAGGAAATGGACCCCTAAGGGTTTTGGACCTTTGACTCCCACAAATGCCTTTTCATTTTCATTTTTATTTTTCACTGCTCTCATTTCTCATATGCATTAGATTTGGGATTGATTTGATTATTATGTTTAACCTAACATTTATTATGAATCAAAGGTTAAAATCATGGCATAATGCACGTCCTGAATAAAATATCAAGATAAAAGTGATGCCATTTTCAAAAATGAATGCTTTATAAAGTAGTTTAAGGAATTTAATGAATAAAAAAATTAAAGTTTAAAAATATTCACTTAACTAAAAATATATTGGCTAAATTTCATAAATTCATGTTGTATTGTGTTTTAATCCTTGCATTCATATTGCAAAGTTTAATGAACTTATTGCAAGATATGACACATATTGAATTATATAAAAAAAAATTTAAACAAGGCATTGATGAATGTGTCAAAGATAAAAATATTATAAAAATATTGGTATGTTGAATATTAAACCACCCATGTCACAAACACATTCAAATGTTATGGTATTTCTATTGATACCTTTTGTGAAATGACATGTTTCATTATGCAATATTTACATAAACCTAATTTTTTCATTAATTATATATTCAAATTTTGCACACACCACCTATTTTAGTGAATTATTTGTTTGTCACAAATTATCATATACAAATGAAATGACTGTAATTTGTGATAAACTCACATTATAATTTCAACTTGCCATAAATTTGTAAACAATTATATATTTAATTAACTTTGTCATAAAACCATTTCATCATCCTTATAACTCATTTGGATGAATTCATGTCAATTTATAAAAGGATTATTAAAATTTCCTAATTTCATATTTGGTTTATATCTAGATTTGGTCAATTTGTTTTTTGCAAATGATTACCAATTTGGCTACATTACATAATTGAAAAACAAAACCTTGGTTGTGATAATAAAAAAATCACGACCAAGTTGATTTCTACACTTCATTATTTCAAAATAAAATAAAACAAATTTTTGTAATGCATTAATGGTAATTTAGGTATTGGGTTTGTTAACAAAGAAGTTGTTTAACACAATATTAATTATATGAATGTATGTACATAACAAATGTTATGTAAGATGTGTTATGCATATATATAACACATCTAATTTTCATGAAAATTTATCCTTTATCTCTTTTACATAACAAAATACATTTTGTTTTCAAGGAAGTCTTTCAAATTATGTAATTTTAATGGTCAAAAGCACATTTAAATGATAATAATAATATATAACAATAAAATAAATAAATTTCAAAGTTATTTTCATTACTAGGATTTCATATTGATAAAAATCTTTCCATATTTTGGTCTAATTTGACATAGAATAAAATATGTATTTGAACTTAATAACATCAATTAACACCAAATTGTCCACTATTTATTATTCATTATATGACCATTGAAACAACTTAAGGTTACACAAAAATCATGAAGATGCAAATTCACAAATAAATAAATATTTTTCAAATTACAATTTCATTAGATTTCAATGCATTCATTTTATGTGGTATTTAAAAAAAATACATGAGTGAAAATTTTAACTCAAATAAGTGCAATTAATTTTTATTTATTTTTTAATGAACTAAACCTAATGCATTAAAAAATTCGTGTTTTATGACAATATTTTCATTTTCATCACATTAGATGGAGTGGTAATTGGATATTGAACTATTTTTCCATTAGAAAAAATAGTAACACAATTTGCATTATTTGCATTATATCATCATCACATCTTGATTGATATAGTATAAGTGGTATGCATGAAATATAGTGAAATTTAAGTAAAAACATTATGCAAAAAATAATTTCAGATAAAATGAAACTTCAATAAAAACACTTTAATAACAAACACTTAGGTTAATTTCATTTGCTTTGATCTACAAATTTATAAATATTTAAATAAATTTTTATTTGATATTAATAACCTGAATTGTTCATTTGATAATTCATTATTTCAACTAAATATTTTTATTAATCAATCCAATTCAAAACTTAGTCATTTAGTTAAGTATTTAAAAAAGAATTATCTAAATTAACTAAAGAACTAATATCTGAATTACACTGATTAATTCATATAATAATTTATTTTTCATTCAAATTATTTATTTGATAGTAATTAATAATTGTTAATAAATTGAAATTAATCATTATTAAAGATTAAATAATTTTAATCAACTAACAATTATTACGTGTTTTTATATTAATTAATGGTAATAATTCATCAATAATTATTAATTATTGTATTGATTTATGGTTTAATATGTAATTAAGGAATTAAAGTTTTTGAAGTAACTAATTAAATTATCAATTATTATGTATTGGTTAATGTTAGTTAAATTAAATTAAAAAATTGAATTAAATGAACTATTTCATGATGTATATTAATTTATCAATAATTAATACTCATTTAATATGATGATTATATCAAATTAATAGGACCTTGTCATAAATATAATTTGATCATACCTTAAAGTAGACATGGTATATTTTAAACAAAACATATAAAATTAATTTTATTTTTAATAAAATCAATAAAAGCTAAATATGTTTAATGTATTTTGAATATGAATTAAATACACTTAAAATATGTTAAATATGCTTAAGATATGTTTAATATACATTGGATACAAGCTAAATATACTTTTAATGTCCACAATACCCTAATGTACATTAAAAATATAGGCACACCATAAAAAATAATAAAGTTGCCATTAATTTGGTTATTAAATGAATATAGGGGCCTATTATTGAATGAAAAATTTACAAAATTAGATAATATGGAAGGATGTGCAATTTAGTAGTTGTAAAATAATCACAAAAATAATAGCAAATTTAAAAGGATGGTGACTATTTGTAAAAATGATAAAACATAGTTGTAAGTGATAGAAAGTCGTATGTATTTGCAAATTGAATGGTTACATAATAGAATATTTATAATAATATATTGTTATAACCAATATATAACTTATTTATCATGGTTTATTTTATGGTTATTTCACCATATCCACAATGTGAACCTATAAATTGATAAAAAAACAAACATGTGCACAAGAAAAGATTTTATAGAAACAATTATAATATTTCAAGGTATGAGGCACATAATTGAATCAAACACAATAAGGAATGGAACATAATCAATAATTAACTTTGTTGCATTGATGGAGTTTGCATTCAAGAGAGATTAAAACAATGCATTCAAATAGTCATATGCACCAAGTGTTGTACATCAAAATTTGATATTAAACACTAATAACAATGCACATCACATTAATGCACATGAAAATGGATTCAAGTAAGCTTGCATCAATAAATTTTTTCAAATCTAAACAAATGATGTTAATAATACATAGGTTAGATTACTATTTTTTATTGCATTTTCATGTTGACAATTTTCATATCACAAACTTACTAGGCTTCATAGGTTCATACAAATTTTGTGTGAAATCTAATTTTCATAGGTTCATAGGAAAATTGCATAGTTTTATCTAAAATTACATGATGGTAATTGCATGGATTCAATTAAAATGTAAATTGTACATACTTGACATCAAAACATCACAAGTAAAAAAACCACATTATTTATATATATAAATTATATAAATATACACATATATTTGTGCCATTTTTACATTTGGAAGCCCATAGATATTGCACGTATATATTGGTGTACAATTTTTGCATGGATTTTATTGAATTTTGTGGTATTGGAAATTTGTGATGCAATGATGTTGAACAATAAAATATATACATGCAAGTTGTGATGTTGATGAACTTTTTCCTACCAATTTTTCCATGTTCACACAAAGGATGGTTACATGAAGTTTGATACGAATTTCAATTGAAAGGATGATGGTAATACATAGAATAAATACTTATTTATAATTATAAATTTCAATTTTTAGTAATTTTTGGTGGCATTGAACAACAAGGTAAACTTTTAGGTTGTAATGATTATGCTACTTTGAGAGCTCTTTACTTTGGATGTGAACATTTCCCTTAGATTGATGTAATCCATTTGCATTCAATGCATCATCTTGCATGCCTTGAAATTGAATCACTTGCATCAACTTCTCAACATCCACTTCTTTAGTACCCATTATCAAATTATGGAAAAAATAACAAGCAATAAACACATCATGTATAATGTTTATGTGTAGGTATGTCCTTTTAAAAAATAAATTGAATGTTTGTTTCAATATGTTGTATGCATTTTTGACCATCAACATCTCCCTTTTGTGCTTTTGATTGTACAATAACTAATTTGAAACTTAATGTTCTTTAGCTTTTTTGTGTGATGCCATGAGCCAATAACATAATGGGTGCCCCTTATTTCTAAATATATAAGGTGGCAATCCATTTTGTGAACTTACATCCATATCAAAAAAAATCCCTTGTAATGCACAATAGTACAACCTAAACTTCATCAACACATGGGAGTCATTCAAACTCCTAGGCAATCCCACATATTATGGGAAAAGTAATGTTTAACAGAGGCACAAAATGGTTTGGTTATGGCAATGTGAATGTCGTCAATAACATCAATCATACTTGGCACACCAGACCAATTTTTGAAATCCATCATCACAACTTGCATTTTCTCACCAACAAGCCATGTTATGAATTTTTTGAACATGACATTGATTACCATCACCACTTTTTGAAGCACAAATGTTTTAGTGGATCTCTTAATGATAAATAATTCATTATAAATCAAGAGCTTGTAGATTGCACATGAAACTTTAATGTCAACAAGAATCACTTTCCTATATACTTGGTATCATGTTTTGAAATGAAAGGTTTCACTTGGTTACAAATGTTCAAAGCAATCACCTTTGACATTTGAAAATGTTGGATCTACTTGATATTTGTATTCTATTAACAAAAAGTAGTCAAACCATACAATTGAACAAAGTATAACCCAATGCCCAAGCTTTTGCCAATTGGTAATGAACTACAAACTGACACCATGTAGTGACGTAGTGTGATAGACATTAATAATGCTTGAGGTTTAGTTGCAATGCATTGAATGTAAAAAAAAATGGCAAGCTTGAATCATTGAACACCAATATTTCTTACAAGCCTTTGATAAATAAAAAAAAAGTTGCCTAATAATAACAATCATTCATAATAGTTTAGGTTTTGGTTGCACAAAAAGGAACCTACACAAATTCAAAAAAAATGTTGGATGTTATACATACATCAAAAAAACAACCAAAACATCAACAAAACAAATAAGTTGTAAAACAAACCTTGCAAATTGTGTAGTCAAACCTTTGTAGATTGCCCTAAATTTTATGTGCACAAGAACTTAAACAACACCAACTTCCAAAAAGTTTTAATTCATCGTAAAGATATAAATAACAGTAACAAATTATGCAAACACACTTTGTAAATTGCCCCAAGCTTTGTGTGCAAAAGAACAAAGCAACGTTGACTTCTAAAATATTATAAGACAAAAGCAAAATATAATGCAAACATAATGAAAATATGAACAGAAAGACTTTCTCGGAACACATACAAAATAGAGAACATTGAACATAAAGAAATATTTTTTTTAAAAAAAAAGGAAAGGAAAAAAGATACATGTTGATGCATGTTTGGACACATTTCACATAACAACTTCAACAAAGGTGAAAAATCACTATTAGTTCCTTGGTGCAAACAAATTATACAAAGGTAAAATGTTGGTGTTTGTGTTTCATGATGTTAACATTGGTCTAGGTGCCGCATCGTGATGATAGAATGTTAGGCAAATGTTAATTCATCATAAAATTTTCAAGAAATATAAAATTTGGAATAAAAATTCAATGCTGGGTAGCAACCCTTAAAATGAACTTTAAATCAATGGCTAATAAAATGTTTTTGAATCATTCCCCTACCCACCCATACCTACTTACCTGCTTATTTGTCTAATCACTCATTCAGTAACTACTTATTACTTAATTAACCATGTATTTATTTACCTATCATCTACCCACCTACTAACCATTCACCTAGTCACTCACCCAACCACTTATTCACCTATCCACCCACCCATTTACTTATCATTTAACATAATAAACAACAACGTGCAAAGAAAAACTTGCCATTATCATAAATGTGAATGATGGTGAAAAAATGTTAAGATTTAACATTAAGTTCCTAGTCATTATTAAGCACTTTAACATTATATGTGTGAATGGGAGTCTAAAAAGCTAACATAACATCAAAATTTATAGTAAATAGGTTTAAGTCCTAAATAGCTAGCTTGATGCTAAGGGACTTAACGTTAGAATCCCTAACAACAAGTGTGAAAGCAACTTAATAAGGCGAACACATGATAGGTAAGAATCATTACTTTTTCTTTCATGTAGCCCAAAATTAGTATGAACCCATAGTAGCTTACAATACTTGGGCCCTTCATGGTTCAGCGCACAGTAGTGTGAACGCATAGTAGCTTTGCAATACTTGGGCCCTTCGCGGTTCAGGCCACAGTAGTGTGAACAGGTGGACTTTGGGGTTACCATGGGCCCATCGGGGTTAAACCCACAGCAGTGTGAACGTGTGCGAGTTGGCGTTACCTTGGCCCGTCGTATTCCCGACGCTTCTGACCCGGAAACCCTAAAGCCCTAAATCCGAAATCGCGAGGAGGAGGAGGAGGAGATCGCGTGTGCGTAAATAAAATGCACACACAATTTTGCAATCTTTGTTGCAGCAGATCAAGGAGATTCAAAGGGAATGTAGTCAGGATTTTGGGTTTCACGACGATGGAAGCTAGTAGCGCGGATTGGGTAGTTCGAGCTTTGAGACAAGGGTTCTTGTGAGAGGTGCGGGCGGGCGGGCGGTGATATGGCAGGGGAGCTGGTGAAAGGCTCGTGTGAAGAAGCAGCACCTGCACCAGCGGCGCCAGCAGCAGCAGTAGTTATGCCGGGGGAGCTGCTGCCTAAAAGCTCCAGTCGCAGGTGCCGCTGGTTCATGCTCTGTATATATATACCTCTGCTGCTCTCACGCTCTCTCGTTTCTTCGTCTCCAAATGAGTCTAGGGTTTAGGGTTGTGCATGTATGTACTCTCCCTTTATGTTTTGCCTCGACTTGATGTGCTCCCAGCAGTCTTTATGTTTGTGGGAATCTGAGTTTTCAAGGTGCAAACAAACACTCAGCCAAAAGCGGTCGACATATATGTATATTTGTTTCTGACCTAATTCTTGGCCTTGTTGATGTAGATGTGGGCTTTGTGGGGGAAGCTCGGATGGGGAATCTCCACAAGATGTGCTACCAGATGCGACTGAGAGTAAAGAGAGTTGTATTCCTCAGTCACTGCTTGCAAATGGAACTCAGGATTTCAATAAAGCAGATGGATTCGGTGCCCAAAAGGGGTGGCTTGGTAGGCTATTGGGTCCTCTTAGCGAACATGTTGGCGTGGCTGGGGCATGGGTTCATGAGAACTGTGCTATCTGGAGCCCTGAGGTGGGGAATTTCTTCTCTTTCCCCAGCCAAGTGTGTCTACCATGGTCTTTATGCCTGCTGCTGTAGGAACTTAATTAGGGTTGATTCGAATGCCAAGTTATCCCAAATCATCTTTTCTTTTTGGAGAAGTAAGGGTGATTGCAGTCACAATCTGTCTGATTGAAACCCCTAGAAGGAATTTACTTTATCCTTGACAATACTCTACTAGTTGGTCTGTCAGCTACACCTGTTCCTATGTAAGTAAGAGTAATACAGCTTTCTCCTAATGGAGTAGTGGGTTGTCTCATTTGTTTGCTGCAGTTCATGGGTGTCTGTGGTGCACCAAGAATGCCATGTGACATTTCAGACTTGTTAATAAATCATTATTTCCTTGTGATGTCACTTTTAAGGATTCCTCATTTCCTCATGGTAGATGGTGATTGTCCTTATGGCTCTACACATAATCATACCGCCTTTCATGCTGTTTGGATGGACAGAGCATGTTGGATTAAGCTAGTTAAGAATGTGGGCTGTGTCTTCTGTGTAGGCAGGCTGATGCGTGGTTCCCATGTCCTGTGCTCACCAACCTGTTTGCCAGCTTTGTGTCTATAACTAGATGAGCTGTTACTGACTTGGAAGACTTCTGGACATTTAGTCTAAGATCCATCATGGTATTGAGGGCTGGTTCTCTCAATTTCTTGCAGGTCTACTTCTCAGGAGTTGGCCGTCTGAAGAATGTGAAGGCAGCTGTTCGACGAGGGCGGTCCCTTAGATGTAGTCTCTGCAATCTACCAGGGGCCACTATTGGATGTCGCGTTGATCGATGCCCCCAGAATTATCACCTGGTGAGAGTTTCATTATTTGGAATTAGGCCTTCTTTCAAAGCTGCCATTCATTTCCTCATTCCTTAGTGTTGACAATAAGACCCCAGCATGGGGACCTTACATTCCAGATCCAGAAGTGCCATCTTTCTTGTTCACTAAGACTTCTTTGCTGTCTGATCCAGCCATGTGCTCGCTCTGAGGGTTCTTTATTCAACCATCGAAAGTACCTTGTGGCCTGCTATGATCATATTTACCTGTTCCGATCACGGCGAAGAAAGAGGTCGTGGTTATGGAAAGATCATCCCAGGTCAGTTTATGGTAAAGTGGGAGAGGGTGGTTCAATATACACTGAGCAGTCAAGGATCTCAAAGACACAGAGACGGGCGGCTGCAACTGCTGCACTCTTGAAGGATGTTGAAGCAGAAGAGAAGTGCCTAGACAAGTCTGGGGAGGATGAAGAGTTTGTGAGACGGGAGCGCAAACTGCTGCAGCGAGATTTAGCAGAAATAGCCCCAGTGAAACTGGGTGGATGTTCAGCTACTACTGGTGGCACCACCAGTCTCTTTCCTGAAGGCTGGGATTCTGTAGCGGGGTTGCAAGATGTGGTACAGTGTATGAAAGAAATGGTCACATTACCCCTCCTTTACCCAGAGGTTTTCCAAAGGTCTCTGACATCAACTTCTTAGTTAGATCGGAGACTGCTATGTTGTTTGTCTATGTTGGGATTCTGAGCTGCTGGCTTGCTATTATGATCCTTGTCTCTGGTATTGCCTTTTGCAATTTCCCTTGCATATACCATGTCCATCAGTTTATCATTTGTGATCTGTTTATATTCCTTTGTGCTGCTGTACATAGGTTACTATTGCATTGGGGGTTCATCACTAACACCTCCAATATGCTGGCAGAATTCATGTCTGTTCTTTAAACCACTGGACTTGTGTGACACTTATATTCCCATCTTGTCACTCTCTAGCTAAGAGGCATTTGACCACGAGGATTGTCCTTTCTCTGGCTAAAAGTCCTTGACTTTGCTGGAGTACCACTTTAAGTTACCATTGCTTTCTGCTCTTGCATAAGCACAGAGTTTAGGGTTTAGGGTTTAGGGTTTTGGAGTACAGCTACAAGAGTTTAGAACTCAAATGGCATGGGACAGTGACTGTCTGTTGTGGCTCCCTTGGGATTTGCATATTACTTTATCAGGCAACTTAAGGAAGTGAATGTTTGATTGTCAAACAGGCTAGGAATTTCACCTTCCCGAGGGGTGCTCTTACATGGACATCCAGGCACTGGCAAAACTTTAGTTGTCCGTGCTTTGGCGGGGGCATGTGCTCATGGAGGGCAGGAGATTTCTTACTTTGCACGCAAGGGTGCTGACATTCTTGGCAAATATGTTGGTGATTCTGAACGCCAGCTACGGCTTTTATTCCAGGTTGCAGAACAGTGCCAACCAGCTATAATTTTCTTTGATGAAATTGATGGCCTTGCTCCTAGCCGCTGTGGGGACCGTGACCAAACACAGAGTTCTGTTGTTTCCACTCTATTAGCCCTCATGGATGGCCTAAGCTCTCGAGGCTCAGTTGTTGTGATAGGTGCCACAAATCGTCCAGATGCCCTTGACCCAGCCCTTCGTCGGCCTGGGAGATTTGACCGTGAAATCTACTTTCCACTTCCATCAACTGTTGACCGTGCTGCAATTCTTGGTGTTCACACTCGCACGTTGACTCCTCAACCGTCAGCAGAGATGCTCGCTGTGGTGGCGAAAGCAACTCCTGGCTTTGCAGGAGCAGACTTGCAGGCCCTTTGTGTTCAGGCAGCCATGACTGCACTTCGGAGGGCTATACCATTTAAGCAGATTCTGGATGCTGCAGAGAAGGGAAATCTAGGAACCAAATTGCCTGATCTTCCTACCATACAGGTATTTATTAAAGTCTTCCTGAGCCACTATTTTTAGTTGTCTAAGATGTCAAAGTGGAGTAGCATTGCTGTAACTTCTTTGGTTATGACCCCAATAGTTTTTATGGGTTGGTTTTGGTTTTGCTGGAACTGCTTGTCTGCTTACCCTCAAAGCATTAGTGGGGCGTTCCTCTCTCAAATCTCATCAATAGGCTTTTTCAAAACTTGTATATGTATGTTTTTTTGTAGGTGAGGGCAAGTGATTGGGCAGCAGCATTAGCACAGGCCCCTGTTCCCTGCTCTGGAAGGCTTGCTTCAGCTTCTTTGAATCAAGTTCCAGAGGCTCCCCTTCCTAGGCACCTGGTCCCTGTACTGTTACCAGCTCTAGTGGAAGTTATTGTCAATCTTGGCGTTGATGACCGGACTTCTCTTCCCCCTGCACTTCTTAAAGCTTTTTCATTGACTCAATGTGTGTTGAAGTCTGCAAGAGGCAGGACAATGATGAGTCCTACTGAGAAACAGATAGGTCTTCCAGGAAACTGGCTTTCACTTGTCAAAAACTCCTTCAAGCATTTCCCTACCAGCCTAGGTATAGCACTTGAGGACATTTTTGTTAGTGCAGGAATTGTGGGAGCCATGCATCAAGCTTCCCGTCCAGCCCAAACTGGTGCCTCTGTTCTCTTTCCAAGGAGAATCAATTTTGACAAGGAAAGTCATGTATTGGACTTGGATTTAGATAGCAACGACACCAGGGGGGGTTCTGTTCCAGGTTGCAGCCAAAAGGAAGACCAGTGCATCGACACATCAAGTTTGCTGGATTCAACTCATAAGCCAAAATCGAGTGGTGGAAAGTTCCGTCTCCTGCTCTTGGGTGGTGCAAAGCATGGGCAGAGATTGGTTGCAGGTGCCATTTTCCTTGGATTTGAAGGGTTGACTCAGATGCGAACTTTGAGCCTTCCTGCCATGCTGATGGAAGGATGTGGAGACATGGAACAGGGTCTTATTCGCATTGTAGGTCAGTCTGATTAACCTCCTGCAAAAATGGGCTATTCCAGCTTTAACAAGCAAATATCTGCCAAAGAGATTGTGTAGTTCAGGGCAACAGGGACTTGTGTGCATCTCAGTAAGTGGTCATGTTGAAGACTGACCTTCAAAGAGTTGTATTATTCTTGTTTGCTGACCTTTCAACTAGATATGTTCAGGAGCCCTATGCCTGTGTCATAATCAAGTGAGGGTGTGGAATGATAGACTAGGAACTTTGCTGATGTCCATCTGTTAGAAACTCTTGCAGGAGAGGCAAGGCGCACGACACCATGTGTACTCTTCATGCCACAGATTGAACAATGGGTCATGCACAAGTTTGTAAATACACATGAGGTTGAAAAGAAAGTTACCTGTTGCCCAGGTTCCCAGGAGAGCTCAGTTCTGCATGCTGCAGAAGGGAGACATTACTCTAATGGTACAGCTAAGATAAAAGTTGAGCCTCAGGAAGGTGAACCACAGATGGTCGTGTCAAATGCCTGGAATGTGTTGAAGCAGCAGTTGCAATCCATGCCACCAGACACATCCATCATGCTTTTGGTATGAACTTCAAGCAGTTCTGAGTTAGGCTGTTAGATTTTGTGATTGTCAAATGGTTGTAGTTCTGGGGTAGTGTCAGATGTGTAGATATATCAGCTCCAAATAATCAAGGAATTGCTGTGTTCATTTGAAACCAATTAAGGATGTGCCAGAACTGTGGACAGTAGTACTCTGAGAGCAACTTTGAAGTTGTGGGCTCTCTCACAGGCTAAAACAAGGCCAAATTATTATCCCTTTTGACAGTTGATTACTTGTTGCTATGCAGGCAACTTGTGAGGCTGGTGCTGAAGCATTGCCCTCAGAAGTTATGAGCTTCTTTTCTTGTACCACAATGGCTTCAGGAAATTCATCTTCGTGCTCCCCATGTTTTTGCATACAACTTCCCTCCCTGGAGGATATCACAGCAGTGATAGTTCGGGCATCACAGGATGCTGCAAGAGTCATGGCCATTGGATATGCCCAAAAGGCTCTTCAATTGAGAGAGTATTATGCAGCAAATTTTCAAGATAAACTGAAGCTGAAAGCAGCAGGTGCTCTTCAGTCATTGACAGCTGCAGTGCGATTTAAAGAGGAGAATATGGCTGCTGCAAGGAAGCTGAACTCAGACATACTGAAAGACCTTGCGAAGGAACTGCGATACTTGGGACAGGATTGGGGAAGGAATCTTGGTAAAATTGTAGGGAAGTATGAAGCACGCAACATTGCAAAGCAGTTTGGACGAGACCTTGGGTGGGGTATCACAAGAGACTTTGAACGTGAACAGCTGCGGATCCTTGACTGTGGTTTTAGCACAGAGATGGCTAATGGCTTGAGCAATCTGGAAAGGAATAGGAAAGAAGAATCTTGGGTGGACTTGGAGTGCAACTTGTCTGGACAGTTGACTGCTGATGTTCAAGGTGGTCAAAAAGCTTGTAGAGGATTGGAGGGAGATTTGGAAAGGTGTTTGAGAAATGAAGATTCTGCAATGAGCCCCAATGGGGAGCCTGCTGTGCTGAATGGCACTGTAAACAATTCTGGAAAAAATGAACACATGGAGACTCATTGCTCTGCACCAGGTGTGAACTTGAAAACTTTCTCATTCTGTTCTAAATCCAATTGCCAATGGGTCAATCGTGTGGCAATGTGAAGAGTGTAGGGGTTTAGGGACTTCTCACAGTCTTTCTGTTGTACATCTCAGATATATCTGGTAGTAAAACACACCAATTGTAACAACATTGTTGTCTTCAGCTGAGGGATCCATATTCGTCTGTGCAGACATTAGTGAATCCATGAATGCTTGTGCTCCAGTACAGAACATGGGTCACATTGGCAAACAAGAAAAGGCTCATTCTCAAGAAAGAAATTCTGAGGAGCAGCATGCAGGGATCCCTCAGGTGGGGATCTTTCAGCACCTTGAGGCATCAAATTCTCCAGAACCCCTATCACGGGAAAGAAAGGTCCTGCAGAATGCAATATCCTTTTTTGGATTCCGACTCTTGAATGATCCGCAGCTAGGTGAGCTCCGGAGTGTGACAGCAGTCTTGGGTGCAGCACCAGCTGTCGCTATTCATGATTTCGTGAATGGGAAATCTGTAAACATTTCTGACAGGCTGGACTTTGGACTGTGGCCCAGTTGTGGGCGGGGTCATCGGCAAGAAGATAAGTGCCCAGCCGTCAAAACAGTTCGTGGATTGGCTGCTGTGGGCCTTAAGGCACAGAGGGGTTTATATCAAACTGGACGAGAGGTTGAGTTTGAGTTGCGAGGATTAATTGAACTCCTCTACAGTCGGGTACAGGAGAAGATTGATAGTGGCAAAGATGGATTGCAATATTTTCATCTTACAACCCAGGCATCTATGCTTGTGGACCTTCTGGCCTCCTGGGTTTATGAAGTTCGCAAGTGAGTCCCTCTAAAGTACTGTTACTTTTTACCCTTTTCAATCCTACATTTTAATGGTGTGTAGTAGGCTTTGCAAAACTTCAATTCTAGAGCTGATCTTGAAATTGGACATAGCCCATCACAGCAGTGGGAATGACTTGTGCCAACAAGCTTCAGGTCTAGGAGATTAGATGTGTGCAAAAAACTGTCTGTTGATAGTATCCCAGTTAGTTTATCTGATAGGACCCATGCTTTCAATCTGGTCTCGGCTTTCACTTTTTGTGACTCATCAGCCTAGATGCATACATGTGTTCTTGATGGATCAATCTCTACAAGCAGAATATCAACTGCTATGTTGTGAACAGCAGGTATATGTAGAGTCACATGAAAGCTCCATGAATTTGCTGGTAATGTTGGTTGAACTGGGTTGCCTAGGCTGGAGGTAGCAGCCAACATGCACAACCTGCCAATATCAAGGAGTATTTCGCAGTATGACCCAAGCACACATAAGCAGGAGCAAGGAGGCTCTGTCCTAAATGTTCAGGAAAAGAATGGGAGACTTCCAGTTAATTCCAGCGATTGTCTTAAACATCCCTCTGTCACAGGGTTACTGGACAGGACTGCTGAAGGTGATCTAGGGCATGCAAGTTCTGAGAAAGGGCAAACTTTATGCACCATTTTTTCAGAGGATGCTCCTGTCTTAAATGGGTCTGAGGCAGGTGGAGACATATCTGCAGCAGAGACAGACTCTGTTTTGAAGGCAAACCTTGTCAATGGTGTACTGACACATGCTGAAGTCCCTCTAAGCAGAACAGAACCAGATGGTTTGTCAGCTCATCCCTTGACACCCAAGAATCGGGAGGTTTGTGCAACTAGTGTTCATCCAGCTACTGCCCAACTTGGTCTTCCAGTGATTGTCCATGGAAATGGCTGTCATCAGCCTTTGAAGGGATCTGTTGATATGGAGACAAAGTTTCTCAGGGAGAACATTGCAACAGAGCTTGAAGTTACACCTTTGCACAAAGTTGTGAAGAGTGCAGGAGCAAGTTTAGAAAAAGGAGATATCATCTCCTCATCTGTCCATCAGCAGTGTCCATCAATTCTCTCTCCACTGCAGAGAAGTAAGCAGAAGCAGCAAGCTCTCTGTGTCAAACCAGAGTGTCTTGAGCAGCTTGAAACAGTCGTGAAGAACTTTCTAGAAATGTCAATAAAAAAGGAGGGATTGGTTTCTTCAGCTGAGGCTCTACATGACTTGGTCAGCAGCTGTGTAGCAACACTCATGGCAGCTTCTCAGAAAGTTCTCAGCAGCTTTCACAGAAGCAAAACTGCACAGCAAGTTATTTTTCAGTGGGCAGAGTTGACTTGCCAGTGTCAAGGCAATAAAACTGGAGGAAAGGGTCCTGAGAATGGGCAAGGTGTGGATTCCAGGCAGGCACCCATGAATGGCAAAATGCGATACTCTACTGAATGTACATCAGTTGTTGTATCTGATGCAGTTCATGTTTCGTGGAAGAATAAAAGGAAGCGAAGCAGTATTTCTGGAAATCCATCATCACTAAAAAGGCGTGCAGTGATGTCATGTGCGGAGGCTTCTCGTCCTGTACCTGCACCTTCTCTCTCAGAGTTGGTGTCACCTCTGAAGCAGACAGATAAACATGAGGCTTTTATATGCTTAGGTCCTTTGACCAGGGCCATCACAGATTTGACGCCAGGATTGTGATCAAACATAGCATCCAGTCAACTAGCTTGTTGGTTTTTCGGAGTAGCGACTCAATCTGAGGTCCTTTCTACTTATCAGATCCTACTTTCATTTTCTTGGGTACACATCTGACAACTGCAAAGCTAGCCCATAATGTGGTATACCTTATATTATGCACTGGCATCCTTATGGGAGGTTTGAAGCCAACAGGAGGAAAAAGCAGGCAGCTGCTTATGATGAACTCACATGGTAGGACCAAATTGCACTGAAGCCAAATCGGGCAGGCCAATTATTGTTCCATCACCAGCACCCAAGATCTCAAAGAAGGTTTCCTGCTAGTGAAAGGTTGAGTTCCACCTGAGAAAGATGTAAGTTGTTGATGCCTTTTGGTGTAGCTGTTGTGGTTTTAGTGCGCAATGTTCTCTGCATTGTTGTCACAGTTTTATTGAGCTTGAACTTGATGGTTGCCAACATGGCAATTGAGTATTTCCTGATGCATCCAGACATGTGACTGAAACTCAAAATTGGATAATGTTTTGTTCAGAATTTTGAGCATGTACTTTTTGTTTTTTGGTCCAATACCCACTGTCGAGAGCCTGATGAATTCAGTGGGAGTAGTGGCAGCCAGTCACTGCCCATTCATGATGGAGGTGATGTTCTGATACTTTGTGAGGGAGACCTGCATGGTTATTACCACAGCCATTCTTAGGTTTGTTTTGGTTTGATTGGAACAGATGCAGCATTTGGCCAGTTTCCTTTCATCTCTTTCTGGAATTCTCTCTGCAGTCACACTGACACGCTCACTCAAAGTCAAGACTTGGGTTGAGGGTTTGGGGAGCTAGAAGTAGCGTGTGATCAGAGAATGTGCCAAGTTTTTATCATGCAAATAAATATTCTTCTTGATTTTTTCATTGCAGACATGGGAGCCTTGGAGGCAGTTTTCAGTCACTGATGTGATTCCACCTCATATTCCATTACAGTAAGGATTCCCCATTCTTGTGTTTTTGGTTGCCAACCCCTCATTCTGGACCTTGTTTGTGTGTTTATGAGCTGGTAAGGGTTTTGTAAATTTGCATCTGGTGAGGATGCAGCTATTTGAAAAGAAAAGAAAACCCAAATTGATATAGACATTATCTCTATATATCGAGAAAACTGAGAGCTGCTGGGCAGTAATCAGGAATTTCATGATAGCCCAGAACTGTTGTTGAATTGTTCTGGGGTTGTATTACGTATGCACCTTTCAGCTGAGGGGTTCATCAAGCGTTTCCCCCAATCCCCATGCCATTTAATTTGCACTGGGCATCTATAGGCTTTCTGTGGCACTATGTCCAACAATTAAACACCAGAAATCCAATTTGATGCAAAGCTCTTCAAATTGTTTCTTTCTCATGTCTTAGTTTAAGAGGTTTAACAGCATGGTATATGGTAATTGTGGGAAAGTCCATGTGAGTGTTCACTTGCTGCAACAGTGTGCAGTTAATCTGGGAAGCTGATATGAGTGATCCAAAGCTGTGTTTGCACACTGGAAAGTTTTGGTTATACATCTTAGTTCTCAATTTTGCATCTTTAGCTATGAATGGTAATTTCCTGCATCATGTGGAGCTTCTAGTACAATGCACACATTGAGCAAATGGTTGGTCCAAAGGGGAGCATCGACAACCCTTCTTACATAATGGTTGCAAATACCAACTATGGAGCAGCTCCTCTGTGTGCATGTTAAGCACAGAGGCCAGCCTGTCCTTCAGTGTATCATTGTTGCTACTGCATGATTCATTCACCTTGCTATATGTTGAGGAAAATTGGCTGAAGGGTTCTATATAAATTTAACATATAGTCAATGCCTACGGTGCAGATTTGGACCTATTATCATGAAGAGTCTGTCAAACTGTAAGCTGATATCCAATACGTAGCAATGTACAATGCTTCAAAGCTTCTGCCCTGATGTCTGATCCTTCAGAGAAATATGTAGCTGCATCTGTGCATTAACTTTTTGCTGGTGAAACAGGTGAGCTCTATGTTGTCTCCCTATGGTTTCTGTTAAAGTCTCATTGCACTTTGGTTGCACTTCACTGCCTTCAACTAATTCATATTTACTCTTCTCATGGTTAACGTGGCAAATGTTTTAAACAACTGTGCCTACTTGGTCTGTCCATTCTATTGGTAAATTGTCATACTTGAGGTTCTGTAGTATGCTACTAATGCAGTCATGGATTTTCATTGCACCAGGAATATGGCTACTTCTATCATCAGCTAGTTACTGAGCTTTTGGAGATTGCCAGAGCCAGCATGACTGCCTGCTCTCTGCATCTCTCCCTCTTGTCCTTCTGTTGGGGTATTCAACTCACATTTATGCCAAAGGCATGCTGTTGCATTCACTACTCAGAGCATTGGAGGTTTTTCCTAATCCACATCAGATCTTGAGTACAGGAAAAAATTGGATTCATAGCAGCAACCATTGATTTCTGGTGGGTGCAGTTTCAGAAGATCTCAAGAAATATCAGAGGTCAAAAGGAAGGGGAGATTGGGGACCACCACGTCATAGCACGGTGCAAGAGCAGCTGGTGATACCAAGTATTTTGTTCCTCTGATTTTAACACGGACATCCAGTCAGAGAGAGTGCCATTTGGTCAGTACATGGATGACCATCAGTGCTTGTTCAATGCATTGTTTCTGAATATGGGCAATGATTTGTGATGGTGAGTGATGAGGAATGGAGGATTCAGATGCTATCCATAGACTTATTTCCTGTGTTAGTCCAGGCCAGTGGTGGATATGAGGATTGTGGTCATTGGTCTGGAAGCTGGTAATGCTGCACAAGTTACCAAGGTGGTGGAGTTAGAATTGACAAACTGGGGATCTGCAAGGGTTGGGATACCATGTAAATGAGTCAGATTTCAGCTGGATGTCAAGGGCTGGTTCTAATCAGAGAGATGATACAGCCTGACAGTAGCATGACAGCACTGTCATCCCTGGTGATGCTGTCACATAGGGTGGTGGATGGTGTGCCAAATGCTGAGCTTGGGCAGTTGCTGCAGTCCCTAAGGAGAGGGTGAACAGTTGCCTACACCAATATCACACACTCGATACACTTGTGAGTGTTCTCTTCTCAAATCTCATATCCAATCTCCCAATGCCTTTAATCCTCAAATCCTAAGGAGAAACTCCTGAAGTTTCCCTTTCCTGATCATAGTCCTCAAACCTTAATCCTTTGATTTGTAGACATGAAGGCTGTCCTGTACAGCTCTGAAATTACAGACCGTGATGTCTGCATTCATCAAACATTGGACTCTGGAACCAATCTCGAAAATTGAATTTCTGGAATTTAATACTACTAAGGGTGAGAACTGAAATAACTTCTTGTGACATTTCTTGAGCTTGCTGGACAGCAAATCACCAAGGGCAGAAACTCCTAGCCCTTGTTCCAAAACTGTACATGCTGGAATCATCAAAAAACGCATCCAAAGCTACTGTTGCGATTTCCCTGTTTCTATGTCCGGGAGTATCTTTTTCTGTAGCTGTTGTTTGGATACACATGATGAACACTGTTGTTTTGGTGCACATGACGAACACTGATGAGATATAATAAAGCAACCTCTATTGGGTTAGAATAGTACTGTGTTACAGGCCTTAAACCAATTTACTTATGTTTTCTTAAAGTCTCTTTGTACAGTGTGCAGTTTAATATGGATCTCAGACAGGGAATTGCAAGCATCCTTTTGAAAGCTGGAGACAGTTAGTTTTTTCTTTTTCTGTCTAAAGGACTTGGAACTCTTGTAGAATGCTTTCTACTTTCAAGGTTTCGACAAACCCAGCCTTTTATGTGTTAGGGGAAGGTCTCCTCCTGAGAGCCATCCTAGCCTTGAGTGTAGTGTCGAGGAGGCGATGGACCCAAAAATTAGGACTTGTACCTGAATGGCATCCAGGTTTGCATGGGAATTTTTGGTCTCTTGCTCAGCTCCCTTGCTGGGCCTTCATTCAAAGTATGGCCCAATTTTCAGTCCTTATCCTATACATAGAATAGATTGATGATTGAGTCATGTAGGTCCAGACTAAGCTATCAACTTGTCCTACGGCCCTTGTTTTGGAAATGCCCCCACCCTAGGGCTTTACCTCACACTAAAAGTTTTGCCTCAAGAGAGGATGGCATTGTACATGGAAGGTTTTCTCATTTGGAGGATGCCTTACACAAAAGGTACCTCTTCTTCTTGTGAAATTGCAAATTAGCCATTTAAAAATCTATGACATCTATACCTTGAGTAAGGGCATCAAGGTGGGGCAGTTTTAGGAATTTGGAACCCATGCACCTCTCTCACCTTGCATTGAGACCTTCATTCGTAGAATGACCCTATCTGGGTTGTGTTGGTATCACCATTTTAGGTATGTCAAGTATTGCAAGGTCCAAAAATTTGAAGGATCAAGATTGTACAACTAGTAAATACATTTGTATTATAATTGACTAGATAGAAAAAATAAAATAAAATTCAGCTGGGTTTCAAAGTGCTGGTTCTCAAACAGTTCATACCAGCTGGTTTTCAGAAATGATTCTTAGACAAGGATCAAAATTTCTGTTTTTTCAAAAAAAAAGAGTAAAAACTCCAAAATATTAAAAAATTAAAAAAAATGCAATTTTTACAAAAAAAAATTTCAATGGTGGGCAAAACATCAAAATTACATGTTTTCATGTTTTGTCCACCATTGGAAAGGGCACTTGATATCCTTAGAATGCAATTGGAAATAATCAACATTTTCTTAGCAATAAGTTCTCTTGTTTGTTCACTTGGGCTAGGAGTTTGTTAAAAAATATTTAGATCACAATTTGCATCTATTGTTTAATGTGCACAACCAATTTCAGATTCTACAATTAGGTGTAAATAATGATAACATTTAAATAGCATAGGATATAATGTTCATTTATAAAAAATTTCAACAATATTCACCCCTTTTTCATGACCAATAAACGGAAAAACTAAACAAATGCTTTTAAATTTGGGGTTTAATGTTAAACATAACATCTTATGCAAATTTTTCTCTTCAAATCTTCTTTAAAAACAAAGGAATGATTCTAAAACATTGCAAACTTCCTTAATATTGGTAGCAAACAAAGATAGTTCAAAGACAATTCCAAAATCATTATCAATCAAATTTACTTGGGGAGGTGGGTTTGTAATTTCTTCTTTTCATTAAAAGCACATGGTAATGGCAAACTACAATGCATTAGATAGTAACTATTGGCTACAAGACTAGTTCAAAACACATGCACTCACAACAAGAGAAAGACAATCAACAATTATTTGAGACATGTGCCAAGTAAGAAGAATGGGCACCTTGCCACTAATTCTAATGATATTCTACCTACTATAGCAAAGGATGATAACATTCTTCAATTACAAGGCCTCTTGGAACATAATGATTTTACTTGCAAACCTGTAACAAATAATCAAATGTAAGATATCTATCAAAGCAACATATTTCAATAATAAAACAAACTTTGAAAAAAAAAAATTTGTGCAAAAAATAATAATTCACGTTGTCTTTATTGGAATATTCAACTTTCTAGGGTGAATGTTAAAATTTAAACATGTTTTGTTATGTTCTTGTTTACCCTTTCTTGATTTTTTAAGCCAAGTTATACATTTTTGTAAATTTGATTGGGTAGACTTGATAGAAATAAATTAAAGGTTTTTGTAGACCTTTTCATTAGTTATAGCATATTGACATGCTTTAAAAAAAACATTGCCAAAGCAAGTGCCATGAAAACTTTCATGAAAACTTAAAAATTCATATTTAATAATTGATTTTATGGCAATTTTCATTGCATTTAAATTTGACCTTTCATCTTTCACATATGTAAATTTATTTTTTTCGATCCATATTGATCAAATAATTTTGTTAGATTAGTAAACAAGGTTTACCCAATAGTTTTTATTTTTTAAATAACCTAATAATCATTTGTTTAAGCTCTTAATCAAAACCTAAAAAGATAATCACAAGAACAAAAATATCATGTGTTCCCTTAAACATTCATAAATCAAAACTTCTTGTTGTAGATATATTGTCTCTCAATTTTGGCAAAACATGTACTTGTTTTGTTTTATCCACCAATTTAGGTAATATCTCATTAGAATGTTGTTTTCTAGAAGGGAAGACAACTTGAAGACATAGATGTAAAACTAAATGCTTAAACCAAACACTTTCCACAAACTACGAAAGGTAGTTGATTTTTCACAATTAAAAGACCTAAGTCTTGCAAAAAATCTTTTTGTAGTTTGTCATCCTTTTTTAAAGGATCCTTGAGAGGAATTGTTTTTTGGATATTACACTTTTTGCAACATTTGGTCTTTTTTTTGTCGGTTGTCTCTCTAAAGGTCCTTTTATTACAACATTTACTTCTTCCTCAAATATTTTGGCAAACAACATGATCATTATCCACATGTTTTTTTAGGGTTGCTATACCATATGTTTTATAATATTATGTTATTAATCCTTTTCTTTCTTTAATGTTCGAATTAAGAGCACAAGAATATTATGACAAAGTAAACATCTCATGACCTAAGGATTTCTAGGATCAACTTCTTTATCATCATTTACGTAATAAAATGTTTAACAAATTACATTCCTACTGTGACCTTTCCATATTTTTCTTTGAGTATGCAATATTTCAAAGATTCTTTCCATTTCATTAGGAATTTATTTTATTATGTTTTGTTCTATTTGAAAACTAACATCAAACATTTCATTTTTCATATTACATTCATTTAAACCTTCATTTTCATCATCACTTATTTTCACATTTTCGTTTTGACTTAATTCCATTTCTTCAATGGAATAAAAAAAATTGGTGGAAAAATTTAAAATAAGTAAAAAATTTAACACAATTAAGGGTCTTGAGTTTAATTATTTAATTTACCCCAAAAAACATCAAACAAAAATATTGACAACAAATTTAAAACAACTAAGGCAATATTAGTAATGTACCCAAAGAACATCAAACAAAAAATACAACTTAGGCAATTACAAGCATTTAAAAGATTATTGAAGGATTATTAAAGGATTATTGAAGTAAAAGATGTGTTAAAAAAAGGTCTTAAACTTTAATGTGAAAATTTCTTTGCAAGTGCCCACCTATCCCTACACATGACAAAATATACATAATATGTTTAATTAAAAATTTAAAAAACTGAAATTCTTGAAAACATACATTTTAGCACAACAAATATGAGAAAAATTAGGAAACTAACATTTGAAAAAAATTAAATGCAAAAAACTTTCAATGTGCAATGAAAGAAGAAGCTTTTGATTTCTAACCTACACTTATAAAGAAAATGCAAGGGGGGAAGTATTGGTTTAGAAACCTAACAAACACAACAAAGAACATCAACAAACATTAAGGTCAAAGAAGTACCCGAGGTGAAGTGTTGACGAAAACCAACAAACCTCAGCAAAAAACACTAATGAGCACCAACAAACCTCAACAAGGAACACTAATGAACATTAACAAAACACAATAAGGAGTGCCAATGTGCCAATGAACATCAATAAACAACAAATTTCAACAAGGAACATGGATGAACACAAACAAAACACATTGAAGAATGCCAATGTGCCAACTATTGACAAACACCAATAAACCACAACGAAGAATGTTGATGAACCCCAATGAAACACCAAGGAGTGTCAACTAACATCAACATAACACCAAGGAGTGCCAACGAGCACCAATAAAACACCAAGAAGTGTTGACGAACACTGATGAACACCACAAGAATGTAACAAGGAACCTTGATAAGAATCAATAGAGCACAACAAGGAGCTTTGATAAGAACCAATAGAGCGCAACAAGGAGCTTTGATAAGCACCACATGACCACAACAATGAGTGTTGATAAACACCATTAAAACATAGTAACAAACATCAATGAACACCATTAAAGCATAACAACAAAATAGTCAATGAACACCAATAGAACAAGGTGACAAAGCTTTTTAGAATACCAATAGAGCACAACAAGCTAATGCTAATAACTCCAATGATTAAACAAGCAAAAACAAGAACTTAAACTCTAAGCATGCTTTAGAGTTGTCAATCACCTTGCTTTATATGGAGAATGAAAAAGGATAACAAAAAAGAAGGTGGTTTTGTTTTTGCGACGCAATTGGAAACCTAGTTTCATTTAAAAAAAAACCCTACCTACCACTACCAACTCCCACAGTAAATGACACTTATCAATTGAGTTGACACCTTAACCTTATTAACTTTTTATACCTTAACAAGGTATCCAAAAAAAAATTGCAAAAATTGAAAAGGTTTCAAGCGAGCAGTCTTCAACCCAATGAGAACCTCTAAATGAATTTCAAAAATGGCATCACCATTAATGATACTTTGAAGGATTCAAGGTGAGAACCAACTTGAGACCTTGGTTAGTTTTCCCCTCTTTTATGATACTTGCCCAACATTGGTATAAATGTTTAGTAGAAAATTTAAAACAATAATAAGTAGTTAATCTACACATAATTCACATTCAACACTAACACACATTTAACATAAAGAACAACATTGAGAAATTTGAGTTGTAATATGTTTCAAAAACCAATTTCAACACATGCAAAATTTTATTTGTACCTATTTTTCTTTGACTTTTTAATCCAAGTGATAGTTTTTTGCAAATATGAGCATGCCTTTTTAAAAAACACTTCCTTCTTGCCAAGACAAAGTTGTCATTTGACATCACGTATTGATAGGCCTTTGATATTATATGTTCAAAACAAACATGTGCATAAAACACTTTTGAAGGTCCAATGGTGCATGTGAACCAACATTAGACATGGTAGTAACAAGTGTGGTCAAATTCTTAACTTCATCCTTCATGTAAGTAAAGATTTTATAAATAAGATTAAACTTTGCTAAGAAGGATTTCACTCACCTTAGGTTACCCTTGAAATGTTTGAAGCTTCAAACAACCCAACAATAATGCACATTTGAGACACCCATTTCTTGTTAATGGAATTCACAACCAATGCAAAAGTATCAAATCTTATCCTAAACATTTACAAATAAAATGTAATGGTGGGAGTTGCACAATCTCCAAGAGCAAGGAACACCTACCTTTCCATTGTCTTGGCTAACAACCCATGTTTATGTTCTTGAACAAGTGCTTTGTGAGAGAGAACGACACATTCCCATTCTCTCACATGAAGAATCAATGAAAAAAAGACTTTTTATAATACACAAAATTTCATTCATCTTTGCTAGAAACAACACTAAATCCTTGATAAATCAAATCTAAACCCGATGATTCTTCTTGTAAGGATTTCCACTTCAAAAGAAGTAGCTTATGGCAAAAGGGTGTACACATTTTGCTTCTTTCCACTTAACATCCGATATCCACCGATATCCACCAATTGCGTTGTTGCCTCTTCATATTTGTATCACCCAATCTCAAAATCATGCTTACTTTAGTATTGAAAGCTCATGAATATGGTGTTGGGAAAAAGAAAATTGCAAGTACCAACTGACATTTTCCCATGTCTCTTTACTTGGGAATGGGTTAAAAAGAGATTTGAGTTCGAAATTGTCCTAGTGACAACTTATGAAAGTTAAAGTTGTCCTACCTAAACTTGCTCCAACAAATCATGGTCACTGAAATTACCAAATGTTACCTCTTAGTTTTGGGAAGGCTCCACTGTTAAGGTCCTTAATTTCTTAGGATGAAGATTTAGGGTTAGGGTTAAGGTTTCAGCAACAACAGTTGGTGAGAACTCTACAAAGAAGAAGGGAAACATGCGAAAGCTTGGAGCTCCGAGATGGAGGACAGGAAGGGAAAGCGTGGTGCAGGAACTGGCTTAGCAGATCTGAGATTGCTTCTAGAATGACGGAAAACAGCAGTCGTCGTCTCAGCTGGAGTGGATGTAAGCCTTGGTTCGCACCAAGGGGCCTCGCCTGGACAAGGCTTTACGCCATGTGTCTTCCGATATCATGATCTGGATGAATCAGGGTGGATTCTGGCGCAGCTTGTTTTTCTCTTCTGTTAGCTCCTCTTCCTCTTTCCCTGTGTTTCTTTGCCCTCATCTTGCCTTGCTTGCAAGAGTGCTATGTGCTTTCGCTACTCTTACCGGGAACATGTGTGCAGGGATTTCTCTGTCTCTGTCTCTTTTCTCTCTTCCCTGAGATTTGAAATATGTCGATCTGTCATTGTTCCAATCTCTTCTCACACATCAAGTTTCCTAAGCTCCTTTGTCCTTGTTGAGTTGGTCAGAATGGTTTAAACCCTTGGAAAATGTGCATGAAGTGGATTGCAACTTGTGTTGAATTTGATGGCCCCTCCTTGATCATTTCATGTCAGGAGTCTTTTGTGGCCAAGTTCAATCTTTGTTTTACAACACAATTTTGCAGTGACTAAAGGCCTCAAAGAAGTGAAAACCCTGAAACCCCTAACTGTTTTATGTCTCCCAGGTAGTTTTGGTAACACTTGTGGATTTTGTAGTTATGATGATGTCCATCTTTCATCAGGGCAGGCATACACCTACATTCATGGTGGGTTGTTGTTCTTGATTTGACTTGCAAGCTATGGCATGATTGATCATGTTATGCACTGATGTTCCTGACTCCCTTTCTTTCTCTTTGGGTGGTGGTGGTTGTTGCAACTGGTTGCTGCTGGGACTAGTACTACTCATTGCACTGACAGGATTTGTTTTATTCACCCTGTTCCTTCTCTTAGCCACAGCCAATGCCATTGTCAGTGAATTGCTGATGTTTGCGTCAGCTGTGGGCACATTCACAGCCCTCTTCACATCACTAACTATCTATGTTGGAGTTCTAACTGTGGCTGCATTAGCCATATGGACAACTGCAGTCATGTGCACATTTGTGGTGCTTTTTGTCACAGGTTTGAACTGCTGAACCCTCTCTTAGAGCCAAAATTTGGCCAAAATGCGGCAACTACCAGGATTTTTTGACTAAGAGCTTTTTCTAAGCAATCTTTAGGCTTGCCATGATTTCATGGGAGAAAAATAAACAAGAGCCACTTGTCTCTCTCATGGTAGTGCTCAGTGTAATATGTCAGGAAAGCCTATAGCATGCAATTTCATCCAATCATTGTTTTGCTTGCAGGGTGGATTGCTTTTGCTTGGGTTGTCTGGCAAGTGGTAAAGAATAGCATGGACGTTGTGAAAAACTCTTTAGCTCCAACTGGCAAAGCCATCTCAAGCATGTCAGTTTTAGGACAACTGCAACAAGTCATCATGCTTGAAGACCATCCTAAATTGGACATTCCACCTGCTCCCCTGTGAATCTTTTATAAGCCAAATTCCAGAAGCATTGCAACCTATGAAACTATTTCTATGAAAGGAAACTATGAGTAAAAAAAAAAACTTGCTTGGTAAAATGATTTATATGTGTTATTTTTCATGTGTCATTGTGATTGCAGGGATCTAAATGACACATCATTTAGATGTTATTAGTTTGTCAACCAATAGAATAAAGAGCTTGGTACAGTTTCTATGGAGCATCGACACAAGTAGGGGTTACCATACTGTGAGTTGCCACTGTTGATTTTTCCTCTACCATGTCTGTTTTTTTGTTTTTGTGCTGCCCATTCATTGGCTTCACTTGTCTGTATCCTTCTTCTATTTGCTGATTAGAATTTTAAATGGGGCATTGTCAGTTGATTGTTCATAGTCTTTCCCTGTTCTCCTTTTCTTTAGTTTTTCTTTCCCTTTCTGTCGGTCTGTTTTTTTTTTTTTCTCTTGTCCTTGTTGTTGTGGTCTGTTGCTAGCCAGTAGTATGGCTGAATCTTCCCGTTGCTTCTGGAATTGCAGCAGAAACTTAGTTCACAGGTTGATGCTTGTCACCAACCTTTAACCCCTGTAGGGAGCTGATGAAGTCAGTGGGGAAGTTGTGGTACTAAGTCACTATCATACATACTACTGTTGATGGTCTCTGAATAGGTGTGAGACTGGCACTTTTGTTCATATTGGTGTGTGTTTTTTGACTTTTGTTTGTTCTTTCTTTCCTTGTTTAGTTCTTTCTATGGCTTCCTGAGGAAGTGTTAACCTTGCTGTTTTTTCTTCATCATGAGAATGGAGATTTCTCTATTCTTATGAAAGATATTGTCAGTTGATTGTCCGGTTCAAACCTGAGATGGGCTATGGCCGCCACATTTCTTCATTTCAAGGTGAGCATTTTCCACTTTATGGATGAAACATGCACTTGAAAGATTTGGTTGGAATTTACTTTCAATTGAGTGCAATTTGTTGTTTGTCAGAAGAATAGGTTGCATTTGTGCACTTTCTGCACCTTGACTAGTTTTTGAGTTTAGTTTTTGGAACTAATAACTACAAATCTTTGTTACTGTCTTCAATTTAGTATGGTTGAAGACTATGTTAAACCTCACTTGGAGATTACAAGGAAAGATTGAAGATTGTAGTTCATGGTTTAGGATTCATCCCATGTAAAATCAATTTAACATTACTCTCCATGCGTTTGAAGAAACAAAGAAAGCTCCTTCCACTAGAATAATGACACACTAAAAAGATACACATTGTTATTGGATCATGGTTCTAACCGATGTTGGGTGGGTATGTGCTTTGGCAGGTAAGAACTGCAAGTTGGGATTCTGGCTACTAAGAACTGGAATCAGGTCTGGTTTTTGAAACTGTAACCTGATTTGATTTTCTTAATGAACTGGACCCGGAATCGAGTTCCCAGTTCTATTTATGTATGGAACCAGAACCAAGATTTTTGGAAAAGAAAAAGTGACTAGAATTGAGGGTTGACCAGCAGTTATGTTAATTGCCTGACCGAGTCAGGGTTAGTAAGAATCAGATTGGGATCTGGTCTGGTTTTCAAAACTGGACTGTTTCTTGGTTCCATTTATGTGTGAAACTGGAATTGAGATAGTTCTAATCTGCTTTTTAGAAGTGGAAATGAAGGTTCCTCATAAGAGTAAATAACTGCCCAACACTGGTTCTGTTAATTCTAACCCCATAGAACCTTTGATTAGAACTAGTGGATGTGCCAATAACACATAGGTCCCTTGTGTAAAGGGTAGCACCTTATCAAACTTCCAAAAGTTGGATCCAATGTGATAGTCCCTGTACCTGTTCCTGTGGGGGCAGGGCCCAAAAACCAATTATCATCCCAATGCATGTTCAAATGTTTGAGCCCACTAATGACCCAGTGCACCAGAGAGGGGAAAAACAGAAACTAACTACTTGGTGTCTCCTAGCTTTTTCTGCATAGCCTCATGTTCATGTCTTTGGCTTGTGTAAGAGCTTCAGGCAAAAGAGACTTTTGAAATTGGGAAACTTTCACGAGAATTAGATTAAGGGAACTTAGTTTATTCCAAGAAAGTGTTTGGGACATCCCAAGTGCTAAGTGTCAGAAAGGGATGTTTTTGGGCCACTAGACATCCTTGGTCCATCCTTGGAAAGTGACAATTAAAAACTTGAAAAAGAGTTTTAAACTTAAAATTTGACCAAAAGGTGCCGTGTCGTCTAACAAACAAGCAATGACATTGGAATGTGTGATATATATCCCACGTCCTCCAACATGTTCCAAACACAAGCTAATTATTTTGAATCATGCCTATCAATGTAATTAAAGTTAAAATTTTTCAAAAGAAATAAAAACAATTCATGATTCACATCTTTATTACGTATGATTAAATACTTTGTATAAATAATGCGCATTAAAACAAATGGCAAAAGTAATGTACTAAAACCTCAAGTTTGTTTGTGTTTTACATTAGCTAACATAAAATCCTCCCCTTATTGACAAAAGGTTTTAGTTCATTTATGGGGTGAGCTATATATGGTAGTTGCACTATAGTCTTCATTGGTGGTCACCCATCCCAATTGTCATTTTGACCCATGTTGCTTGTTGAGCATAAACTTAATACCATTTGTCAATCATTTACTATGTGTTTTTTGGGCTTTGGAAAAAAGAAAAAAAAAATTTGCTTTAGGACTTTGGATCAATAAACAACTATCGAACATGTTATGTGGTATTTTCATGAAGTCAGCAAGTTGGCTTTCATTTTGATCAAACAATGTTGTAATTTGTTCATGAGCTAGTACTATTTGGTTTCAATTCATCCATTAATTGGACCCCAAAGCATCAAAGATGATGTTGGACCATTGTTGGTTCAATGCTTTGAAATCAACATATAGGTATTTTTGTGGGGCCAACCTTTGAAGGGCTTTGAATTAATCAAAAGGAGGGGAAAATACAGGTTTAAAATACATGATGCCATGCAGTGATATTTATATTATAAATTTTACTTATTATTTAGAGGTATAATTACACTTCAAAGAAAGCTTCATATATCTGTGGCAATTCATGGTATCAGCTGAAAATTGCAACAAAACCAAAGATTGCACAAGAAGGAAACAAAATGAAATACCTAACAAATTGATTTGAACTAATTTTTGAAATAAATGAAGTATATATCAAGTCATTTGTCTCTTTTGGTGAAAAAAACATTTTGTCAAATATTTCCTCTTTTTCAAAATGAATTGCCAAAAATTGATTTTTTTCCCTCCCTAAAAGATCACCATGTTTTTACACATTATTCAAGCAAGTAGCCGGGATATGAAAGGATTAAAAAAAAAATCTTCTTTCATAGCTTGTTTATAGCCAAACATGACTAAACCTCCTTATGGATGATCATGGGTGTGATAACATCACAAAATTGGAAAAAACAATTTTAAAAAATCTGTGAGTAAACCTACCTACCTACATAGGTAGACTAGAGCTTTTAGTTCCATCCCTTTAATAAGCTATTTTTTTTACTCTTTATGGATGTGTTTCACTTACCTATTTTTGACCATTGAGTCCAAGCTAGGATTACCTATAATGTGTGATAGACCCAAGTGAATAAAGAAGAGTACTTGCCTTGAGGAATGGCCCAACAAATATGTGGGGTTAGTGACAACAACTCTCAGTGCTGGTTCTTTGAAAAAATATCGGAATTAAATAACCAAGGGTCGTGGATATTTCAAAAGCCTTAAAGAATTGACGATGAATTGATGGTGTTATGGCTCGCTATAGAACCGTGTCATAGCTATACTAGAATTAGGTCTTTGATCGCTTTGAGAACCATGGCTATGAATCTTCATGATTGTCGCCCAGGTTTGTTCCAATGTCGACAAGTTCTTGATTTTAAACAATTGTAGGTTTAGTTTCTAGGTCAAGTTCATTTTAGGGTATTTGGATTAGAGGTTCAATGTTTTGTTGAAATTGTTATTGGAACTAAACCAAGCAACTGACCTCTTTAAAAAATTGAATTAGAACTTGAATTAAGTGTGTTTTAAAATAATAATAATAATAATAATAATTTATTTATTTTTATAATTTCTAAAAAATACATGATCAGATTCTTTAGGTATATAAGGACAAATTATTATAAGAAAGTAAAAGCTTTACTTTACTTTTTATGCAAATGCTTAGTTTTAATTGATTTACATAATTAATGTTATATAATCTCTATCTTGAATTATGTGGATGGGTTCAACAAACTAATATCGTAATACCATTTCAAGTTCAAACTTGGGTGCCAAATAATTATTTTATTTTTCAAAATGCATTTCAATAGTTTAAAATAATAATAATGAAAATTTAGCAATAAATATAGGTAGCTTTTTTGGCAAGTTTTCTAGACTTTGAATCTCTAACATAATGAGACCTTTTGCAATAATGTCTATTGCTATTTTTTGCAAAATTGGGGACCCATAATGTTCCATCAAATTATAGGATGATTAAATGTCCATTCAATTATTGTATTTGTTGTTTTGCAATGGTGGGCTTGCCTAAAGCAAAATGGTCTTGGGTTTCCAACATTTTTTGTAATCCCCCCACCCTTTGTAATTTCCTTACAATTCAATATTTCAAAAATAATTCTAAAAGTTTTGACATTTTCAAAAATAATTTAATTATTGTTGAACCTTAAAAGGTATTATAATACTTCACGAAAGAATTTATGTTTAATCATGTGTAATGGAAATGGAACTAGACTTAGGGTGTTGACAACTTAAAGTTAACCAAAAAAAACAATTTGTCCAAATCTAGTTTTAAAAAGAAACAAAATTTTAATTTAAACATAAGAAAGTAAATTCAAAATATCTTTAAGTAGAATTATGAAAACATATATTATTGCATTTAGTTTATAATAGGTTACATACAAAATTTGAACAACTTTGGTATGATAAAAGTAAATTAATAATAATATGTTCAAAAATGAATAGTCAATACAGTGTTCAAACCTACTTCACATTGAAATTTTAATATATTGTGATATAACATGCATAATTTGATAATACATAAGTATTTTTTAGGTCTTCATTAACTTGAAATTTTCAAAAAATGAATATTTTATCTACTTGCAACACATTTTGTAATATTGGACATCTTGTGTAAGTAGATGCATTTAAAAAAAATCTACTTAAATCTACTTTAAAAATGGGGTTTTTTAAACATTATAATCATAAAGTGAAAGATTATCAACATATTAGTCATTATATAAAATAATATTTTTACTTATAATACATCGATTTTTTTAATGGTTACTTGTAAATTTTCATGACATAGAATAGTGAGTCATCTATTTTATTTTGCTTTCACCCCCTAACCTTAAATGGGACCAACCTCTAATTTTTCTAATAAAAAATCAAAACCAAAGGCTTTAAAAAAACCATAGAATCAATTTTAGGATTGAACCAAAGGTTCCATCAAGAACTTTAAAAATTTCAAAAGTAGGATTTTCAACATTGGTCTATCATTGTTTCTAATTGCCAATGGTGTTGACCTATGAGAACATGAAGTTAAATGAATTGCAATTTAATCAAATTAAGATCATGGTTTGAAAATACATATAGGTAAGGTGGTTCAATAACAAACTATAGTTTGGCATTACATGTTCAAATAAGTTGGACCTAAGAAGATACCTAAAATCTTGAGGGAAAAAAAAAAAGATGAAAGGCATGATGATCACAAGAGTGTAAGAGTGGGATGAAACATGTGTATAGGAGAAAGGCATCATGCATTCCTTTGTTTTCCAAAGCATAAGGAACTCACACTTCATATTGGACCAACTAATGTGGGGATGTTGTAGATTGTTTTTACTATTCATTATCAAGCAATTTGTTTTTGCAAGGCTAATATAAGTTGGAAGTGAAGGTTCATAGTGAGAGGGCTAGAGTCTATACGTTTTCCAATGATTAAAACATTTTTAGTAAGATACCATAAACCCTGACCAATAATAAATTGTTGTAAACAATCACAAAAATGTTGTTGATACTAACCCATTCTCACCACTAAAATAAAATTGATTAGTAGGCCTATCGAAATTCTCCCTTCTATGTGTGATCAAGTAGCAAGATAAAGTCTTAATGTTTTGTAGGTCATTACATCAAATTTGTTGATGTCAAAAGCCAAATTTTTGACATCATGCATGGGCTACAAAACATTAATCATTGTTTTGGAAATTGCATCACAAGAACAATGACAGGGTTTTGGAGCTAACAAAAAAACACTTTTGAATGACTGCTTGCACATAACATCCAAATACCAAAGCTTGGCCATAAGTGGTATTTGATGTTTTGACTCCCATGAAAGTAATTTTTATATCATGGTTCAAACTTATAACCCACCTCTAAAGTTGTTAATGCAAATGTGGAAACACAATAAATCAACAATTCTAGTGTAATTGAACTTTTGGAATAGTGTAGAACTACACATTTTGTGCATTTTTTTTCATTGATTGCTTTCCAAATGTCACAAATATTGAATGAAGTTATTATGAAGTCTAAAATGAAAGTTTGAATTTTCTATGGCTTCAATGCCTTCCCTAAACATTGCAAAAGATAATTTTCGATGAGCTTGAACACCAACAAGATTCACTTACTCATCATGCTCATCTTCTAGGATCATATTGTGTAAAACAACACACACCATGAGAATGTTAACTATAATCTTGTAGTCCCATTGGCGACATGGATTTGCAAAAATTTGGAACCAAACTTGCAAAACTCCAAATCCATGTTTGGTGTCTTTGTGCATAACCTTTTGTGCACTTGTGAAGTGTTGCAAACATTTTCTTTGCAACTCATGCATGAGTTTGAATGATGATCAACCACAATAGGTTTGTCTTGTTGACCAAGAAATAATATTGATCATAATGGTATGCATTCACAACAAACCCCAAATTGTTTCCAAGTCCTTGCAACAAATCTACAACTAGGGATGAGTGATACAAAACATTAATATCATTATTACCACATGGGAAACCAGAATACACCTGTCAAATCTAGAATGATTGATTTGCAATTGCTTTAAATATAATTGAGTTTCAATTGTCTTGATTGGAAAATTGCCCCTATCAAGCTACAAGACAAATTTTCTATGGATAATGCATATAGGCAAAGCTTGAAGACATTCCAAACTAGTTTCATTATACATTAATCACAAGTTGTTTTCCAAAATCTTGTAGAATTGGCTTGTGTATGTAATGAGCTTCAAACACAACATGAACTACAATAACAAGCCTTTTGATTGACTCCATAGTTGTCGATTCTTTCAACTTTTGATATTCATCACAAATGTCAATAATAAGCCCATATGTAAGATTTCTCAATGCACTCGTGCATTTTGAATTGGAGAAAAGCCGAAAAGGCCACAAACATCACATTTTTGTAAGAAATATGGATCTTAAATGCAAACAAATCCATGATATATACGAATCATGACATGACATGATGTAATAACATTGAAAAAACTTCATATCATAGATTGGAACAATTGTAAAATAATTTATATGAATGTGTTTTTCACCCAACACACAATTTCAATGCACGTTGATTACACAATCAATTTAAAACCCATTGTGGTTGTGGTTTTTTTTAATAAGGTTCACTTCCAATGACGCACTCCCAACCTCCTCAAAAGATTCAAATGTGAGTCTAAGATGAAAACAACGGAAGAGTAGGAAATTGGGGCACGCTCCCTGGTTCGCAGCACTTCGGGGGTAAAGGGGCGTGTTGGAGCTCCGAAATGAGACTAGGAAGATTGACAAACACTTCAATCACTCACATAGGCCTGCACAAAACCAAACAACGAGTTGGTTAGTGCATAACTAGAGCGCTTTTGGTGTTAGGATGAGCCATGGGCAAACTCGGACTCACAAGACGCACCACGGCCCAAACTTGGGGGAAGCCATCACCTTCCCGCTTATAATATACTCTGTACCTCTCCACAAGGCCCACATCCAAATGGCATTTTGTCCCGGGACTCCCAAGTGGGAGTCTCGAAATTCCCAAAGTTAGGATTCCTGCGACTTTGGGGGCCCATAATTTTGTCTACAGACCTTCGATCGAGATGAGGTATAAAGCAATGTTGTAGGCCTTGTCGAGGGCTTTCCAACGGTATGTTGCATGTCACTTACACACAAGGAAATTGGGGCGATTTTTGATTTTTAGTGGTCAGGAGTCAAATTGCCAATTTGACTCTCGGCCTTTCTTTTGACCATAATTTGTGTTTTAGATGTTCAAATGGGTGATGAGAGCTCATTTTAGACATCTACGTTCCAAGAGTTTTCCAATGATATAAGGAACGTTTCAATTCACTGATTTTTGACCCCTGCAATTATCCTTTAAAAATTTGGGAATCCATTGGGACTCGAACTCCCAAAATGGAAGTTCACTTGGGAGTGTGAGGGTTCATTCCCTCACTCTTTTGCATTTTCAGGAGCATGAAATGTGACTCCTGGGCTCACTTTTGGCTCGCACCCTTGCAAGCCCTTGCTTTGGTCACGAGCCCAAGGTTAGGGATGCGACATCTAAGCAAGCCCAAAATTTCCATTATGAACCATTGTTGATTGCCATCTTTTTTAACTTCCATGTGTGTGTAAGAAGTACCTAATGACAAGACTCCGTTGTGAAAGAAGGTAAAAACAATGACATAAAATTTTGAAAATTAGTTCAAAACAAGTTTTGGCTATGGATGAAATAGACACACAAGTGGAACCTGCATGAAAACATAATGAGCATGAAATCATAATGAAAGGAGAGAGATGACATGTCGATGGAAAGTTGATGAAATTGTTGCAACAGACAACATCATTAACACTAATCACCCCATCCAAAAACACTAGCAAAAGTAATTTGGAGTGGTAGATTCAAGATGAATGTTGGAGATGCTCTAATGATTATATACTTGTATACATTGATAATAAAATTTGATTCCTAACATGCTATTTTAAAAAACATAGAATAATGTGTTTCCAATCATAGCCTCTTGAATCAGGAAGTGCGTGGGTGATCTCTATCTTATTAATGATTATTTGTTGGTATTCATTTGAAGGTTAAAATGCAGAGCATTTCAAGATGTAATAAATTTTTCACACAATATCATTATTCACATTCGATACTTGGTATTGGTCTCCGCATCCTCACTACTTATATTCCTACCATTATCTCAAAATTATAAATTTGCTTATACTCACACCACAGCAATGTGTATCATTTGACAATTTGTCTAATACCTATATCATTTTGGTATTATGAATTTTAAAAAAAAATGGTATTATTATTATTGTATCAATATATGATAAATTACATACTTGGCCAACACTTGTTCAAAGTTCAGACAGACGACCCTTTAGATAAAGGTATAACATTAATTTTTGTTCATCATGTTTCTGAGTCTGATACCTTTCCCCCAGAGACAACCCTAAAAGGAACAACAGAAAGATGAATTTTCCTGAATGGAAGAGATGATCTAAGTACCTCCCTTCGGAGAAAAGCAAGAAGATTAAACAAAGCAAAATAGTCATAAAATCTTTATGGGTGGGTTTATGTTGGCCATGATGATTAAGAATTTGATACCCAAGTCCACATTTACTAGGCAGATTTTATTAGGAAGTTCTTAAGGAAAACTCCTACCCCCAACCAAAACAAACTCTGAAGTCTTCATGATGACACACTTCATATCCCATTCAATCCTCCCAAGAAAAATCATGGGTGCAAACTTCAAAGGGATTGTGATTGACAATTAAGTTTCTTTTGAGATTATGCCATGATGTCTTGGACTTTGTTACCCAAAGTGGACAAATACTGTAGCAGATCTTTTGGGTCATAGATTTCCTCTCCCAAATCCAGAGTTCAACTCTACCTCTCAAAGGCTATTGAAAATCATGGTCCATGGACCCAACCGCCCCCACACCCTCCCCCAATACATAGCTTCATGGACAATCAATGTGCACAAGGTCTATTTACAACACTAGAAAAGGTCTTATCCCTGCAACTTATTATTCCTCTAGTGGGCCCTCAATATATTGTCAAACTCTCACACTCTCTCTCTCTCTCTCTCTTAGCATGCAACCTTTAAACATGTAATTTGCACATGTGATGGGTAAAGTATTCGTAAATGGTTTATTCGCTTTTAGCCCACAACCTTTAAACATGTGATATGCACATGTGAATCGGTAAAGTATTCGCAAATGGCTTATTTCATGAAGGCGGCTTATTCCGTGAAGGTGGCTTATTCCGTACATGGTTTACGAGGAACTTGACTCAAGCGCACGTAGTGTTATATCACACATGGTGCCTCAAAAGTCATGAGTGAGATGCGGGAAAAGGATTTGGATATTTTGGTGGCGAACAATGTGTGATTTATGAACATATAAAAAGAAAAGAAATATTTTCAAATTCTTAAAAACCTAAAAAATATGCCATTGTCCATCCATTCATAGTAATTTTTGCCTACCAAATGTTAGACTAAAATTTGTTTAATTTTTTATTCTTTTTCCTACCGTGCCCAATAATAGTGCAACATATATGAAATCATTTTGGAAACTCATTAAAATTTTCAAATTGGAGCTAAAATCATCAGAATTGAACAAAGAATGGAAAAGTTGAATTATCAAGTGGCCTATCAATGTTATTAGGAAAAAAAAAAAAAAACAAATCAAAAACATATTTACTGCGTTGAAAATATACAATTTAATTTTTTTTATTTTTTTCTTAAAAAATAATTATCATATTATTGTTTTGCCTACTATAAAAGAAAG